>Ga0209640_10001964_pt1 | contig 17808 bp, 17 predicted proteins | sample RifCSP10_1_FD_184018 | JGI IMG/M metagenome (GOLD analysis project Ga0209640, IMG submission 184018) | Soil microbial communities from Rifle, Colorado - Rifle CSP2_sed 10_1 (SPAdes) (version 2) | ecosystem: Environmental > Terrestrial > Deep subsurface > Rock core/Sediment | place: Rifle... | reverse complement strand
CAGCGAGTGCAGTAGGCTGAGGTCGAGGTTAAGGTTGATCGAGGATCAGACTTTCTCTATCTCGACCTTAGCCTGAGCCTCAACCTTCTTCGCGCTGGCGGACTTTTTCAACATCCTGCTAGATTGGGATCAGGGGCTTTCTTTTCTTCCTGCTCTTCCCTACCATACTGAGCGATGCCTGGGAAGCAACCAAAGATCTCTCGTGCCGCCGGTGGCGTGCGACGACGTCGTCAACCTGCTCGTGCATCGACCGGTTTGGCTGCGATTGAACTCCAAGCCGCGGCTCCTCCGGCAGAGGTCGCCGAACTGCATCGAACGATCGAGCGTGATAACGGGAAGGTCCTCGCGATCTATCGTGAGCCCTATGGAGGACGCTGGGTGGTGTTGGCGGCCTTGCCGATCGAACTTGTTGATCCGACCCCCTTTCAGCGCAATCTCTCCGACATGCACGTTCGCAAGTTAGAACTCGTAATTGGCAAGATCGGACGGTTTCTCGATCCGATCATTGCGGTGCCTGCGCCTCCGGAGGGGGGTAAAGGGGTAGAGGAGGCAAAGGGGTACGTGAAATACTGGACTCCCAATGGCAACCATCGCTTGTCTGCCATGAGAACACTCGGGGCAAAGAGCATTGTGGCGATTGTCGTGCCTGAGCCAGCCGCGGCCTATCAGATCCTCGCGATGAACACCGAGAAGGCGCACAATCTGCGTGAGAAATCCCTCGAAGTCATCCGTATGTACAAGGAACTGGCGCGGCTCGATGATGCGACGGAAGAGACCTATGCCTTGGAGTTCGAGGAGCCGGCCTTCATTACGCTGGGCCTGTGCTATGAAGAGCGCCCCAGATTCAGCGGCGGGGCCTACCATCCGGTGCTGAAGCGGGTGGATGCATTTCTGAAGAAACCGATGCGCGCGGCGATTGAGCTGCGGCGAAAACGGGCAAAGACCGTGCTGGCGCTGGACGATCAGATCGTCGAGCAGGTTGAGGCGCTTAAAGCGAAAGGCCTGACGAGTCCTTATCTCAAGAGTTTTGTGGTCGCCCGCGTCAACCCGATTCGGTTCCGGCCAAAGGATGCCGCTCCCCTCTCATTTGATGAGGCCTTCGACCGGATGGCAACCGCAACGGCCAAATTCAACCCCGAGAAGATCAAGATGGAAGACGTGGCGCGCTCGGGTGGCACAGTTGATGAGGCTGGATAACCACTCCATCACCTAATTCCCCCACCTTGCCCTTCCTCCCGAAGCCCCCTTAGAATACCAGTCCTAGACAAAATCGGTTCACAACGTTGATTTTCATACTAGGAGGTGATGCCATGAGCCTTGCTGATAATAAATGTATCCCCTGCCGCGGCGGGGTACCTCCAGTTCCAGCGGATCGTGCGCAGGCTCTGCTGAAAGAGCTAGGGCGTGGGTGGTCGCTGAACCAGGCCGGCCATCTTGAGCGCTTGTATACGTTCAAGGATTTCGCCCAGGCCATGGGCTTTGTGAACAAGGTGGGTGGCGTGGCAGAAGCGGAAGGCCACCATCCTGATCTCTATCTCGCTTGGGGCAAGTGCAAGGTCGAGATCTGGACGCACAAGATCAATGGCCTGACGGAGAGTGATTTTTACATGGCCGCCAAAGCCGATCGCGAGTTTGAACCCTTTCGTGGGGCTGCCAGTTAACCGCGAGTCGGATGGTGGTCTCATGAACCCACGAGGCATCAGATGAGCGAGAAAGCCCAGGTGGCGCTCGTCAATATGCCGTTCAGCTACTCGAAGTATCCCTCGATCCAACTAGGCACACTCTCCGCGCTGCTCAAGTCGAAGGGGATCCCCGTCGACTGCCATCATCTGAACGTGCGTTTCGCCCACAAGATCGGCGTGTCCCTCTATGAAATGATCTGCGAGAAGCGGGCGCTGTTTGGCGAATGGATTTTTTCATACCTTTTGTTCCACGAGAATCCGAAGCGAGTTGACTATCCGCGCTTATTCAAGCCGGTGTTTGAGCAAGTTTTCAAGGAGAGCGGGCAGCCGGCCTCATTCTTCGAAGACATGGCGACGAGGACGGCGCCACAGTTCTTGACTTGGGCTCTGACCGCAATCGACTGGGGGCAATACAAGATTGTCGGCTTCACCTCCACGTTCGATCAAAATGTCGCCAGCCTGACGATGGCGAAACTCATCAAGGATCTCTATCCCGCCGTGACGATCGTCTTCGGTGGAGCGAACTACGACGGCGAGATGGGGCTGGAATACTTTCGAGCCTTTCCCTTCATCGACCATGTGGTGGTAGGGGAAGGAGACGCGGTGTTCCCAGAATTGGTTGGATACCTCCTCGAGGGAAAGACAGGGGTCGTGCCCAGCGGGGTGGCCTATCGGGAGGGAGCGGCGATCGCGTTCACTCCAAACAACTCACTCTTTTCGGACTTTGCGAAGACCGGTCCACCTGACTATGACGAGTACTACCATCTCCTGGCGGAGCTGGGCGCGGCGGCGCAGGGGCTCGATCGGATCCTCCTCTACGAAGGTTCGCGAGGCTGTTGGTGGGGAGAAAAACATCACTGTACGTTTTGTGGATTGAACGCACAGAGCATGAAATTTCGGGCTAAATCGGCCGAGCAAGCGGCCCGGGAGATGGCCTATCTTTCCAGCCGATACGATACGGTGAGATTTCGCTTGGTGGACAACATCATCGACATGAAATATGTGGAGAACCTCTTTGGTCGGTTTGCGGCAGACCACTGTGATCTCGACGTGTTCATCGAAACGAAGAGCAACCTGCATAAGAGCCAGATTCGAACGCTCGCCGCCGGGGGCGTGAAATGTATGCAGCCGGGATTAGAGAGTCTGAACCTCAATCAGCTGCAGGCGATTGATAAGGGCGTCACTCCGATGCAGAATATTATCTGCCTCAAGTGGAGCTCCTACTATCATGTCGCGGTATCGTGGAATATCTTGCTCGGGTTTCCCGGAGAAACGAACGAGGACTACCGCCGGCAGATCGATATCATTCCGTCGTTGTTCCATCTGCAGCCACCAGAGTCGACCGGGAGGTTCTGGCTGGAGCGCTTCAGTCCCTACTACACCAAACCACACGAATATGGTATCCGCATCACCGGTCCTGGGATGGCGTATGAGTATGTGTACGATGCCCGGCAGGTGGACTTAAGGAAGATCGCCTACGATTTTGAATATGAGCTGGACAATTGGAGCGTGGACCTGCAGATCTACCAGGAATTGGTTGACCTGGTACAGGAGTGGCAGCAGCGAGTCCGTTCAAGCGATCGGCCGTTTCTCTATTACTCGAAGGCGATGGACTATGTCACGGTGTACGATGGTCGGAACCCCAAGGCACCGATACGGCGGCGTTACGATTGGCCTGCGGCTGGAATCATCGAGGCCTGTAACGAAGCGGCCAAGAGCGCGGACCAGATCCGAACCCTGCTGGCAAGCCGACCTGACAAGAGCGGGAACCGCGATGCAGAGATTGATCAGGCGCTCGGTGCCTTGACGGCTGCACGGATTCTCTACGAAGAGCGCGGCAAATACTTCACCCTGGCCGTTCCCGAAAACCCCTACCTCTAGCGGAACGGGGCACCAGGCTCATCACATCGACAGTTTGTCGGCGACGTTGCGCATCTGGACGCCGTGCACGAGCGAGGCGCCGCCTCGGATGGCGCAGGCAACGTGGACGGCTTCCGTCATTTCTTCGATGTTCGACCCTTTTTCAAGGGAGGCCTGCGTGTAGGCATCGATGCAGTAGGGGCATTGGACTGCGTGGGCAACGGCGAGGGCGATGAGGGCCTTCTCTCGTTCCGTCAGAGCCCCTTCAGCGAAGACGGCGCTGTAGTAGGCCATGAATTTTTCCCAGAGGTCCTTGTTGCCCTTGCCCATCTCGGCAAACTTTCCCAGATCGTGCGGATGATAGTAGGTCTCCATAGATAACTCCAAATTGTGAATGTCAAAGTTTGAATGTTGAATGAGCGTGTACCCCTTCATTCACCATTCACAACTCATCATTCAACATTGTTTTGCGATCAAGCGTTGCTGGGCGGTTCGGGATCAGCCTGCGTGAGCACCTGCGAAAACCGCGTGCCGACGATGCCGGTCACCTTGGCCATGAGGTCGGTCACCTCTTGCCATTCCTGCGGCAGAAGATCCTGTTTCAGTTGAGGATGAATTGCCCATTGGGCATCGACTTGTGTTCCCTTTCGGCTCACGAGCACTCGAAGCAGTTCCACATCCTTGGTGGGTGCTTCGGCCCCTGCATCTTGGGGTGGATTTCCGTTTGGATTTCCCGATGAGGGCGTTGAATGTGCCATACAGCCAATCTCCTTCCCTCTGAAGAAGGAGATCATACCGCATCGTCATTCTGTCTGTATATCTGGAGCAGGTCCCTGTGGCTAGCCTGGCCTGTGCAGTGATCTGAATGATCTGATGCGACCGCAGCGGAAGCGTTCATGAATAATGCGGGTTAGGAGGGAGTTGCGTCTTCTTGGAGCAGGTCGAGCATGGCTTGGTGGATCGGCCCGTTACTTGCGACCAATTCTCGCCTGTAGATCGAGTGCGGAGCGCCCTTGAAGTCCGTCACTAGGCCACCGGCTTCGCGGAGGATGACGACTCCCGCTGCCATGTCCCACGGGTTCAGTGTCACTTCCCAAAATCCATCGAACCGGCCGGTCGCGACATAGCAAAGATCCAGAGCTGCCGTTCCAGTTCGCCTCAATCCCTGCACTTTCAATGCGAATCGCACGAAGTGGTTCAAGTTATTGTTCGGGGTCTCGCGAATGTCGTACGCAAATCCGGTCACGAGGAGCGCGCGATCAAGATGATCCGTTGTGGATACGGAAATGGGAACTCCATTGAGGTACGCCCCGTGACCGATTTTCGCGGTGAAGAGTTCGTCTCGAGTCGGGTCGTAGACCACCCCAATAATCCCACGTCCGTCGCATTCCACCCCGATGGACACGCAGTAGGCGGGGAACCCGTGGGCGAAGTTGGTCGTGCCATCAAGCGGATCAATCACCCATTTGTAGCGGGATGGAGGTTGCTCGGTTTGCCCACGTTCCTCGGCAAGGACAGGATGAGTCGGGAAGGCGTCATGGATGATGTCGATGATACGTTGCTCCGCCTGGTGGTCGGCGTCGGTGACAAGGTTGATGATCTGCTTATGTTCGATACGAAATCCGGTACGTGTGCATTCAACCAGAACGGCTCCGGCCTGGCGGGCCGCATCAATGGCGACTGAAAGAAGTGTGTCGAGGGGGATATCCTGGCCATATGGTAGGGACATGAGACGGCATCATAGCACGAGGCTGTGTATTACTAATGGAGTGAAGGGACCTCTCGAACGAAAAGCAATTCCGCTCATTGGGCCAAGATCTGACTGGTTTCTTGACATTCTTATTGAACGAGCAGATGACGTTGTGGGCAAGTACTGACCAGTTTTAAAGCGATCATTCTATGCAAGCCACGACTCCAACTTTATCTATTGACTTGCTATGCAAGCAATGCTATAAAGCAAGCATGCTTCACCTGGGGGCAAGTTCGTGGAAGAACTCACCGATATATTGGTTGGTCTTGAACAGCGAATCAGCGCTTACAAGAACCGGCTGCAAGAGCTCGAAAAAAAACGTCGTCGCTTGGATGACGAAATCGCCACGATCAAGAAATACTTGGAGTTGGCAGAAACGCTCTATCGCGTTGAAGCCGACAAGGCCAAGCTCGCCAGTCTCTCCAGTCAATTTTATTCCGATGAAAAAGGTGCTCGTCAGCGACCGAATACGGATGTCACCGACCAGTCGAGGGAAATCCTCATGGGGCGGAGCAAGTATTCTGGGAAAAGCGTGTCGGAAGCCGCGTACGAGATGCTCCGCGAGGCGAATCGCCCGATGCACGCAAAAGAGCTTGTGCAGCGATTGGTCGAGGGGGGGCTCCAGATCAAGGGGAAAACGCCACTGACATCTGTGGCCACGTCCCTAAAGCGGGACAAGCGGTTCAAGAAAGTGGGTCCGAATACGTTCGAGGCATTGGAAGAATCCCTGATCCACGCAGTGTAGTGTGTCCGGGCTAGGTAGACCTCAACATACATGAAGGGGGGTGAGAGTCTTGGCGACGAAGAAAGCAGCAAAGAAGAAGAAGAAGTAGTCCCCGCCTTGATTCTAGCGTCGGGAGTGAGGCCACTTGCTCCCGACGTTAAATCACAACTCAGTTCCCCGCACGTCACACATCATCTCGCCTGTGTTGGCAAGACCACGCGTAGGTTTCCATTCAAGAGGATGAGCATCCACCGGGGATTTTTTCTTCGTGTCCCGGAAGTGCAGACCATCGACGTTCTGCTGAGCTGAAAGGGTTTTCCGGCAGCCTGTTAGGAGGCTTGGAGGGCCACAAGCGATGCGAATCGCGGTGCGGCCTTGGCAGAGCGAGGCTCAGACGCGGCGACGGTTTCGTCGGCGTTGAGCAACACCCAGCTATCGGGGTGGGTGAGAATCTGTTGGACGAGGCGTGTGTGTAGCGCATGTCCCGAGCGCTCGGCGATCAAGTGCCCGATAAAGGGTACGCCGAGCAACGAAAAGTCTCCGATCAGGTCCAGGATCTTGTGTCGGACGAACTCATTGGTAAAGCGAAGGCCTGATTCATTGAGAATGCCGTCTTGAGAGAGGACGATCGTATTGTCCAGGTTGCCGCCCTGGCCGAGCCCGCGAGCCCATAGGGCCTCCACTTCCTGCAAGAATCCGAATGTCCTGGCATCCGCGATCTCGCGCACAAACGCAGGGGCTGAGTGCTCATAGACGTAGGTCTGCGTCTGGATCAAGGGATGATTGTAGTGGATGGAATAGGTGATCTTGGTGGTCGAAGACGGTTCGATGCGGACTCGACGAGCTCCATCCACCACCTCGAGAGGCCGTGTGATTTTCAGATAGGGTTGCCGCCGGCTCTGCGGAACAATTCCGGCTGACCGAATCAAGCGAACGAAGTGTGCCGCGCTACCGTCCATGACCGGCACCTCACCGGCATCAACCTCCACATGGACGTTATCGATGTCGAGTCCTGCTAATGCGGCTAGGATGTGCTCGATCGTCTGTACCTGAAACCCGTTGCCGCTGATCGCGGTGCAGAGTTCCGTAGGCACCAAATGCTCGACGGAAGCCGCGAGGGAGGCTCCATTTTTGCCGTTCCGGTTTACGAAGACGACCCCTGTATTTGGTGAAGCAGGCTTGAGTGTAAGGGTGACGGGCTGTCCTGAGTGGAGCCCAACTCCTGCACAACTCACCGCATTCGCTAACGTTTGTTGAACTCTCACTAAGTACCCTCAATAATTACACAGGAGGGTATCAGCAACTCGTGTGCCAGCCTGTATTATTGCGAAAAATGATCATAGGTCATTGATAATAAAAGAAATATATTAAAGTGCTGCGATATGAAGCTATGTTGTAAAAACATGACACCTGTGACTTTTCAAGGATTATCAAATCGTAATTCAGGCCCCTATCCATAACGAGTCAGCGCAACTGAACAGGGAATCGATCACCGCGATTGGCAGCAAGGGCAGACGGAAATGGCTCACGGTCTGTTGGTGGCTGAAAAGGAATACGTGGTGATCGGTCGATATAGGTAGCGCGACAAGCCGCTTGCCGGGCCAGGACGTTTCCACTTGGTGACCGCCAACAGTTACGGCCGGGGGTCCAGCTCGATGAGTCCTTTCCGAATGGCCAGGATGGCGGCCTGCGTGCGATCGTAGACTTGGAGCTTATGAAAGATATTCCGCACGTGGTTCTTGACGGTCTTTTCGCTCAGGTCCAAGTTATTGGCAATTTCCTTGTTCGTTTTGCCGTCTGCGACCAAGCGGAGGACCGTGATCTCTCGTTCCGTCAGATCATGCTCGACCCATCCAGGCTTTTTCCCCTTCTTCTGGGACATCAAGGAAAATTCCGCCAAGATCTTGCTCGCCACGGATGGATGGATCAGTGACTCGCCCTTGTAGATCGCACGAATCGCGGCGACGATTTGCGAGGACTCTGAATCCTTCAAGAGATATCCGGTGGCGCCGGCACGCACCAAATCGAAGATGTATTGTTGATCGTCATACATGGTCAGAGCCACGATTCCGATGTGAGGGAATTCGCGCTTGATTTGTCTGGTCGCTTCGACCCCGCCCATCCGGGGCATGCTCACGTCCATCAGCACGACGTCGGGGACCAACGTCTTCACCTTCTCGACAGCTTCCACGCCATCCTGGGCCTCGCCCACGATATGAATGTCGTCTTTTGTCTTGAGAATTGCGGCCAGTCCTTCGCGGACGACGCGATGGTCGTCCGCGATAAGCACCTTAATTTTTTCCATGGGGCGTCGTCTCCTTTGTAGTCAGGGGGATGTCGACGACGATCGTCGTGCCACGCCCTTTCTTCGACTCGATCTTGCCTTCACCACCCACGAGCCGAGCCCGTTCCAGGATTCCGCGAATCCCGAAGTGATCCCATTTGTCGGGATCACGCAGCACCGTGTCCATGTCGAATCCCACGCCGTTGTCCCCGATGGTAACACGGAGAAGTTCGGGGTCGATGTCCAGCCCTACGGTTACCAGAGTCGCTTTCGCGTGTTTCTCCACGTTGCTGAGGGCTTCTTGCACAATGCGAAACAGAAAGATCTTGGTACGCGGGTACAAGATCTGTTCATCGCCGGATACGCGGAACTGCGTCTTGATATGATACTGGGTTTCGTACGAGGTGAGATAGTTGGTAAGGGCTGGGAGCAGCTCCATCTTGTCATAGTGGAGCGGGCGGAGATTGAAGATGACTTGCCGCGCCTCCTGGATGGCCAGCTTCAATTGGGCTTTGCTTTCGCGCAAGGTGGCCAGGCTGGCTTTCGGATCTTTTCGAATCAGCTGCTGGCTCAGATCCAGCTTGAAATTCACCCCGGCCAAATTCTGCACGAGGCCGTCGTGCATTTCGCAAGCAATGCGTGTCCGTTCCTCCGTCACTGCTACACCCGTCTCCTTGACATACAGGCGATAGAGCGATTGGTATTTATTCAAGGTTTTCTCGATCTCTGCCGTGGCGCGGATGCGGGCCTCGATGAGTTCCCACATGAATTTGGCGCTCGCCCCGCCGATGATGGTGACGCCCATCCGGTGGAAGTCTTGGAGCAACTCCCACACCTTGGCATTGCCCGACACGTCGATGATGAGATCCACGCGCTCGAGGTCCAAGAGTCGCCGGTAGTCGCGGGTCACGGGGATGCCGAGTCGCTTCGCCAGTGCGATGCCCGGGGCGTTTGCCAGGATTTCTGCCACGCCCACGATTTGCACCAGCGGGTCTGTCGCAAAGATCTCCATCAGTGCCGTGCCGCCGCGGCCCGCGCCGATGATCGCCACATGCGTGCCGCTCGTCGCTCCGGTCTTGCGTGGTCGTCTGGGAGACATGGCTCGGGTTGTCGGCATCTTGACGCCTACTCGTTGAGAAATTGTTCCATGTTGTAGACCGACGAACCGCGGAAGGACATGGAGATGGCGCTGAGGCGGGAGAAGGAATCCTGCGGCCCTCACCGCTCGCGGCGTTGCTGGGCCAACGTTCTCAGCTCGTCCATGAACTGGTCAATGTCTTTGAACTCGCGGTAGACAGACGCAAAGCGAACATAGGCGACCTGATCCAGCTGATGAAGCTCTTTCATCAACTCTTCGCCCACGATCCGACTCTCGATTTCGGTTTCACCCATTTCCTGAATGCGTTTCTCGATGCGATCCGTCACCGTTTCAAGGGTGGCGGTACTGATGGGCCGTTTTTCGCAGGCTTTCTTAAGACCGGCGAGAATCTTGGTGCGGTCGAACGACTCCCGGCGGCCGTCCTTTTTCACCACCACAGGAAGGATTTCTTCGACGCGTTCGTAGGTGGTGTAGCGACGCTTGCAGCCAAGACATTCGCGGCGGCGGCGAATAACCTCGCCTTCCTTCGCCATGCGCGAGTCTACGACCTTGTCTTCGAGTTCATCGCAGAACGGACATTTCACAGGCGGTGATCCTGCCCCGTCGGAGGTGGTTTAGTAGGTATGAAAGATCGGAAAACGGCTGCAGAGGGCTTTAGCCTGAGTGCGGATTTCCTCGAGCGCCGCAGGGTCTTGCCGATGCTGCAGTACCCGGTCGACCAAGCCCACAATCTCTTTCATCTCGGCTTCCCGCATCCCACGGGTAGAAACAACGGGAGTTCCCAGTCGGATGCCACTGGCGACGGCCGGCGGCTTCTCGTCGTAGGGCACGGCATTCTTGTTCACGATAATGCCGGCAGTGCCCAAGGCCGCGTCCGCTTCTTTGCCTGTAATACCCTTGTTGGTCAGATTCATCAGCATCAGGTGGGTATCCGTGCCGCCCGACACAATTTTGTACCCACGGTCGAGAAGCCCCTGGGCCAGCACCTTCGCATTGGCGATGACCTGCTGTTGGTAACGCGTAAAAGCCGGTGAGAGGGCTTCCTTGAAGGCGACGGCCTTCGCCGCGATCACATGCATTAAGGGTCCGCCTTGTATTCCGGGGAAGATAAGTTTGTCGACCGCTTTGGCATGCTCAGCCTTGCACATCACGACGCCACCCCGTGGTCCGCGCAGGGTTTTGTGGGTGGTTGTGGTGACAAAGTCGGCATAGGGAACAGGATTCGGATGGAGCCCTGCGGCGATCAACCCGGCGATGTGAGCGATGTCGACCAGCAGATAGGCGCCGACCGACTTGGCGATCTGTTGGAATCGTGGAAAATCGAAGGTGCGTGCATAGGCACTGGCGCCTACGATGAGCAGGCGTGGCCGGCATTCCTCCGCCACCTTCTGCACCGCGTCATAGTTGATAGTTTCGGTCTCACGGTCTACGCCATAGGAAAACACACGGAACAGGATTCCTGAAAAATTGACCTTGCTGCCGTGGGTAAGGTGACCCCCTTGGGCGAGGTCCATACCCAGGATGGTATCGCCGGGTTTCAGTACGGACAGGTAGGCCGCCATATTGGCTTGCGACCCTGAGTGCGGCTGCACGTTCACATGCTCCGCGCCGAAAATCTGCTTACAACGCTGGATGGCAAGATCCTCCACGGTGTCCACATGCTGACAGCCACCGTAGTACCTCTTGCCCGGGTACCCTTCGGCATACTTATTGGTCATGATGGAGCCCTGAGCGGCCAGGACGGCGAGACTCGCGAAGTTCTCCGAGGCGATCAGAAGCAGCCTGTCACGCTGCCGCTCTTCCTCGGCGACAATCGCGGCATAGACATCCGGGTCTGTGGCTTTGAGGGCGTCTAAAGAACCGACCGCATCGTTCATGACAGCTTGTTCCCTCGTTAGCAGGATGCTGAAAAAGTTCGCCAGCGTCGTTCTCGCATCGCTCAGACCCTCAACGTACCCCAGAGGGTACGCCTCGGCTCTTTACTCGCTGCGGCCTAGCTGGACGACCTTTTTGAGCATCCAGCGGGGTCGCTGGTTGTCCTAGACTTACCGCAATATTTTTTCAGCAGCCCGTCAGGCCTCAGCGGGTGCCGTTTCAGCTTCCTGTTTCTTCACGACGTGGATCACCACAGTTGCAGTCACGTCCCGTGGAAGCTTGATCGGCACCGTGAAGGTGCCGAGTTCCTTGATCGGATGGTCCAGCTGGATCTTGCGCCGATCCACCGTAAAGCCCTGTTCGGCCAATCGTTCCGCAATGTCTTTGACCGTGACCGACCCGAACATCTTGTCGTCCTTGCCGACCTGGGCCTGCACCGTGAGGGACACGGCCGAGATGCTCTTAGCGTGGGTTTCGATCTCCAGCTTTTCTTTTTTCGCCCGTTCGCCGGCTACACGCTTGATATGCTCAAAGGCCTTGATGCTGCGACTGTCGGCCAGCACCGCTTTTTTGCGTGGGAGCAGAAAGTTCCGTGCGTACCCAGCTTTCACATCGAGCAGATCGCCGAGATGTCCGACCCCGTCCATCGTTTCTTGTAGAATGACCTTCATGCCCCTAACTCCTTCTGTTGGAAAGGAAAAGAGGATACTAGGGGGGCTGGCAAAAAGTCAATTCGCAATGTGCAAAAGATGTTCGCTTGGTCATGCTCGCCGGACGATCGTGAAGGGGAGTGTGCTCTATGACAGGCTAGACAGGTGGAATAGCCCGACCGTATGATGGCGACCGCTATGCGAGGACAACCTTCCAAGAATCTTATGACCGCACGAGACCTTCTCGAAGCATGGGCGCTCCGGCTTGAAGCCGAACAGCAACGGGTGGGCGGTACGGCGCTTGACCAGCCAATTACTCAGGTGGCAGGCCGACTTGTGCACACGATCGGCGCGCTTCATCTGTATGAGCTAACGCTCCCGCACGGCTCGTCCATCGAGCATGACACTCCCCTCTCGATTATCCCTCCGGATGATATGGAACCAACCGAAGGCATCGTGCTTGGCGGGCAAGGCAATGTGATCCTCGTGCAGACATTCGATGCCATCGGACTGTCCTGTGCCGACGCGACTGTGGTTCCCGATCGGGCCGGGCTTCTGGCCACGTCGACTACGCGATTGCGCGACATGCTCGCGCAACCCGATGCCTATCGACTCGGTCCGGCAGACCGATTGGTTCCCCTCCTCGAGGCGACGACGAGAGCGGAGGACCTTTCCGGCACCGGATCGTCAATCCTTACGACCGTCTGGTCGGACGAGCTTTCGGTGCGACGGCAGCGCTTGGCCGTGCTGGCGATCGAACTGATTCGCGCGAATAAATGCATCCTGGTGGTCTGTCCTAACCATCAGGCGGCGGATGCACTCGTCGGAACCATTGCGCGAGCCATGAAAGCCGTGGGGCTCATGTATAAAACGTGGGTGAGTCGCTATGAAATGGCATTGGCTCAACAGGTCGAGGGTATCGGGATTCAGGAGCTGGGGTTCGAAGCGCAGATGCATCAGTTTTATGCCAAGTCTCGAGCGGATAAAGCCGCGCTCCGGCGCAAGTACGATCGATTCCGCGAACTGACGCCCGTCCTGGCGTACAAGGGGCAGAAGCAAAAGGATCTCGATGAAGTGCGCCTCCTGGAATGGCGATTGCTGACGCAGGTCGGTGACTTACAGGCCAAGATCAAAGATGCGAATGCCACGTTGGCTGAGTATGAGAACCTCCCGCTCTTCCAACGGCTCAGCATGCAGGCCGTCGGGAAAAACGTCGAATCTCTGCATCAATATCTCGGGCTGTATGAGAGTCAGTGCGCCGAGCTGAGGGAGGAACTCGATGTCGCCAAGGCGCGCATCAACGAACTCGTGCCGGAAGCCGCTGTGCCGAAAGATATGCGGCCGGAATTCGACGAGCTCAAAGAAGAGATCGTCCGGCTGGGCGGGACGAAAAAGATCCGGGAATTGCTCGCGGCGGAGGAAGACACGAACCGCCAGGCCTTCATACAGAATCGACGGCTCGTGGTCACCACGGCCTCGCGAGTGCTGAGCGACCCCCTCTTCAGTCGTGTCCGGTTTGATGTCTTGATCGCCGATGAGGCGCCGTGGATCGCGGCGGCCCCGTTGCTCGGCGCCGCCGGGCTCGTCCGCGAACGGATCGTGATCAGCGGTGACCGGCGCGATATCGCGGCGGCCGGACTGTGGGCCTCACGCGAGGCGCAACTGAGCCAGGACCATTCATGAATAATCCGGGCCAGATAATTGAAACCGCTTGCTTGACGGAGACCTCAATAATTCAGGATAATCCGCCATTCACCTCGATGTGCCGAAGTGGCGAAACTGGCAGACGCACTAGATTCAGGGTCTAGCGCCCGCAAGGGTGTGCGGGTTCAAATCCCGCCTTCGGCACCACCTCTCTTTCCTCGCTCCTATCAAGGGGTTCACGCGTTTCTACACCATTATTTTTAACACCTGCTACCACGTTGTATGGACACGCATGCCAAAGCGCAGGACGGGATTCCTACATTGATTGAATTAACAAGCGCGGCACTCGGGAAGTCTCCCTAGCTACGCACTGTCCTTGTCATCAGGTCTTCCTTTTACCGTCCCCCGAGAAATACCATGATTTCCCAATTCGGCTCTTGCCTCTTCTCTCTAGCCCTCCCTACAATATCCCTCCCTGCGAGGCCCCCATGCCTTTCGCGATTCGCCCCTCCCGTCGCTTCCCCGAGCACTGCTCCGTCACGTACAACGCGAGGCAATTCGTTAAACTCCAGCTGGCCTACTTCTCGGGTTTTTGGTCACTGGTAACACTCCTGTTTCTGAGTAGTGTTCCCGCGTATGCGGAATGGGTGGCGGTTGAGAAAAACTATCTATTACCAGGATTGCGGACTGTGTACGTCGATCCAGACACCATTCGCAGAGAAGGGAATCTGGTGACGATGTGGCAATTAATCGACTTTAAGTGGATGCAAGGAAATCAGGGGATAGGACCCCTCGGATTTGGACCCCACCGATTTTTGTCGACGAAGACCCACAAGCAATTCGACTGCGCGGAAACGCGCCTTCGGTTGCTTGCGTTCACGGAGTTCTCAGGCCGTATGGGAACCGGTATACCCGCTGATGGATACGTAGACAAAGGCAACTGGATATCAGTTGAACCAGAGAGTATTAATCAAGCTCTGTGGGAAGTGGCCTGCGGCAAGGAGTGATCGCACAGTCGCACGCAACCTTCGACATAGACAAGGTTGCACAATGAGCACCGACCGCCTCACACGCGAACCATGTCCATCGAAGTGGCGACGGTCTCCAATATGTGGGAGATCGCCGCGATGGTGGAGGTACTTGGAGCACAAGGGCAAACCCTACAGACTGAATAAACTGATACGTTCGCCATCCCCAAAAGGAGGGAACGACCATGAACGTCATTAACCGTATCATTCTCAGTTCCATAGCGTTTGGGATCTGGGCTTGGGTACTCATATCCTTTCTTTCAGGTTCACATACTGAATGTTAGCTCCCATTAAATACCTCGGATTATCGGATGAAACGAAGGTCAATCACACGCTGGTCAAAGAAGGCTGTGCTGGAAGGGTTAGAGCACGAAGCGCGAGAGGCCAAGAAAGGCGTGTGGTCCGATCCGCAGTCGGTGCCGCCGTGGGAGTGGCGGAAGAGGAAGTAAAGATATTGCTGGCAGAACAGCCGGAGGAATCCCCTGCACCTTGACGGTCTGAGGGGTCCACGCCATACTGACCCCCCATGCGCGCCCTTTCCGTCATCACTCTCCTGGCCGCACTCATCCTGCCGACAGGTGCCTTTGCTGAAGTCCAGACGATCACTGCCACGCACACGTACATTCTAGGTGATAACGACAGCCGCAATGATGCCCGTCAACTCTGTTTTCTCCAAGCGAAGCGAGAGGTCCTGGAGAAGGCGGAAAGTTTCATCCAATCACAGTCGGTCGTCAACAACTTCGAATTAACCAAGGATCAGATTGCGTCCTATTCGGCAGCCGTCCTCGGTGTCGAAATCGTCAAGGAGGACGTTGGCTTGAGTAATGGCCAAACCACGCTGACGCTAACCGTGAAAGCGGATGTCGATATAGACCAGGTGAATACACTCCTTGCGGCCATTGTGGCCGATAAGAACTTAGCGGACCGCGTGGTCCAGCAACAGCAACAGATTCGCGAGCTCGAGGAACAGGTCCAGACGCTGAATTCCCGCCTGAGTATTGCGACATCGGGTACGGCGAGTGAACTACGCAAAGAACGCAACGTGGTGTTTGAAAACATAGCGTGGTTAGACCGTATACAGCTGGTGGCCACTCAGAGGATCGCTCGTGAACAGGAGACGATTCAACAGAAAACCGAGATGATTCTGAAGTACGTCCTCCGTGATATGACGCCACAGGAAGTGTTGAGTCTTGTGGGGGAGCCAGTGAAGAAAGGGTTATTCAGCAGTAGCGGGTTCGGGCTGAACTGGTATTACGGCGAACTGTGGATTTGTTTTGACGAACCATTGGGCCTGGAGGATTGGCGAGTGGCGGGCATCGGACGGGCCGGTCCCTTCCCAAACCCAATACGTGTATGCTCGAATAATCTTCTTTCTCAATAGCCTTCCGCTCGGGCTTCCCTTTTTGCTCCACTCGCCAATTGCGCGTGACCACAAGTCCAAAGTCTTTTGTCCACAAAACCTGCAAGAATTCCGGTCCTCAACCCCTCGAAATTCCAGCCTGCCAAAACGAGCCGTTCGGTGTCCTTAAATCAGATGGTTGAGGACTAGGGAATTCAATCAGCCGCTTGCTCGTCTAATCGCGCAAGCTCGGTCGTGAATGTCCTGATGTCGTTCTCAATGCCTAACTCGAACAATGTGTTGAGGAATGACAGGGCTGTGATAAGAATGCGTGCTGCTTCGAGCAATTCTGGCCGCAGATTTTCATTGAGATGAGGCCCGAACTTAATGTCTTGTAGTTCAGCCGCGTCACTCAAGACCACATATCGTTCAAGGCTGCGGGGCCGTGAATGAACCTCAGATGAGAAGAGCCGGTACTGTCCGTCGTACAATGCCGAAAGGCCAATATCTTGCGCCCACTGTTGGACCGTCTCATCCTTAGCGTCGCCAATGAGGTCAACAATATGCTCGATCAGACCGTCGCTCAGGTCGCCCCTGATCACATCAAAGGCTTGTGCGGGATTACTCCGCATTGCTCTGACTATCCGAAGCCGCTGCCGCTCTCCAATACGAATGAATGCTTCTACGAACTCATAGGATTGGCAGACTTTTCCCATTGTTACTGCAGGGCGTCAGCAAGCCAATCTTTGAGCCAATTCAGCCAGTCTCTTTCTCGCATGCTATCCGAACTCTGCAACGCCAGTGCTCAGATCTGTTCTGGTCGGCGAGCCGAGCAGGATTCGAACCAGGTAAAAAAGCGGTCGTAAAATGGCCGTATAGCAGAGCTACTTTCCTCTCATTCCATCTCACTCCTTCTCATGGCGCAAGTGGTGGACTATCAAGCTTAAAGCCTGTGGAACTCGCGTAAGCGTTGAAGGGGCTGAATTGGTCCCAAACCAAATCCCGCCTTCGGCACTATTCCTTCCTCCGCCTTTTGCTCCCTAGAACTCTTCAAGAGTAGAATCCGTACTTTGCGAAAGCGCGGGCATGCGCTAGCAGGATGCTGAAAAAGTCCACCAGCGGCGTTCTCTCTTCGCTCAGAGGCTCAACGTACCGAAGCGTACGCCTCACCTCTTCGCTCGCTGCGGCCTTGCTGGACGGCCTTTTTGAGCATCCTGAGGCTGTTCTGGCATCAGCACCATTTGTGAGACTCCAACGGTGTATGGTGTATTAACCGAGTTTTTCCGCAATCTGCTAGAGAATTGGTCTGTTCGGCTCCACCGGAGAGCAGGAATTCCATGAGAATCGTGGTCAGCGGTGGAACGGGGTTTATCGGTCGGCCCTTATGTGCCTTGCTCTGTCAGGAGGGGCATCAGGTCACCCTCCTCACGAGAAGGAGGGAAGAGGCGCAACGGTCCTGTGGCTCAACCGTCACGGCCGTCGAGTGGAATGGCCGAGAGGCGGGAGCCTGGGAGCATTGTCTCGAAGGTGCCGATGCCGTCATCAATCTCGCCGGTGCGCCGATTGCCGATGGACGCTGGACCGATGCCCGCAAGCGACTCCTCAGCGAAAGCCGAGTCCTCACTACTCGTCTGCTGGTAGAAGCCATGTCCCGCAGTCCCTCGAAACCGCGCACGCTGGTCAGCGCCTCCGGTATCGGCTACTACGGGGCCAGCGACGATCGTGTGCTGGATGAAGGCGCCGCACGCGGCCAAGGCTTTCTGGCCGATCTCTGTCTCGCGTGGGAAGCGGAGGCGCTTCGGGCAGCAGAATTCGGTGTGCGAGTCGTCATGTTGCGGACCGGAATGGTGCTCGAACAAGACGGCGGTGCCTT
>Ga0209640_10001962_pt1 | contig 17811 bp, 16 predicted proteins | sample RifCSP10_1_FD_184018 | JGI IMG/M metagenome (GOLD analysis project Ga0209640, IMG submission 184018) | Soil microbial communities from Rifle, Colorado - Rifle CSP2_sed 10_1 (SPAdes) (version 2) | ecosystem: Environmental > Terrestrial > Deep subsurface > Rock core/Sediment | place: Rifle... | reverse complement strand
CCGCCAGGAACTCCGGATCGTTGAGGTCGTCGCAGCGCGTCACACGGTTGTGGTCAGTAATGCAGACAAAACTGTACCCGGCGTCCCGGTACATCGCCAGGAGATCGCGCGGAGCGATGCGTCCATCCGACTCGGTCGTGTGGCAGTGCAGTTGCACCTTTCGCCAGTTCCCGGAGGCGTCGTAAGGATTCAGGATTCGCATCGCGTTCTGATATGATTCCGTGTGTGATGGAAATATCCATTCGCGCCTTCGCATCGTATCGGGAGGCGATCGGTAGTCCGCGGTTGGTCGTCGACGTCCCGGATGGGACCACGGCGGCGGGGGTGTGGCAGGATCTGGCCCGTCGGTTCCCCCGGCTGGAACGCCTGCCGCAACCGATGGCCTTCGCCGTCAACGATGCGTACGTGGATGCGGGAACGCCGCTACAGCCGCGCGATGAGCTCGTCCTGCTGCCGCCGGTCAGCGGCGGCGCCCACACGGCGCTGACGGCCGGCCCGATTGACGTGACCGCGCTGCTGGACCGCGTGCGCCATCCCGACGCGGGGGCCATTGTCCTGTTCCTGGGAACGGTCCGGGATCACAACTACGGGCGCCGTGTGGAGTTCCTCGAATACGAGGCGTATCAGACGCTGGCGCTGCAGGAGATGACGCGTGTGGCCGCCGAGGCCGAACGGCGCTGGCCGGTGCTGGGGATTGGCATGGAGCATCGCCTCGGGCACCTCCATGTCGGCGAGGTCAGCGTTGCCATTGCCGTCGCCTCCGCGCACCGGCGGGAGGCATTCGAAGCCGGCCGCTTCGCCATCGACACGCTCAAACAGACGGTGCCGATCTGGAAGAAAGAGGTGTGGGACGAGGGAGAGGCGTGGATCGGGTCGGAGCCGCGCTAGTGCCGTACCAACTTGATTGCCGCATGTGCTTTCGCTTAGTCTTTTAGGAATCGCTCGGAAGGTAGGCTCACATATCAAGTTGGTACGGCACTAGTCAGACGGTCAGGACAATCTTGCCGAAGTGTTCGGATCGGTCCATGATGCCCTGTGCAGCGGCCGCCTCGGCCAGCGGCAGGACCGTGTGAATGACCGGCCGCAGCCGGCCGCGTTCCACCAGGGCCAACGCCGCGTAGAGGTCCCGCTTCGTCCCCATCCAGCTGCCGTGAATGGAGAGCCTCCGTCCGTACAGGTAGCGGATGTCTGTACTGGCCTCGTACCCGCTGGTCGCGCCGCAGGTAACGAGCTTCCCGCCGCGGGCGAGCGCTTTGATGCTGGTCTGCCAAGTCGCGGCCCCGACGTGATCAAACACGACGTCCACGCCCCGCCCGTGCGTGAGCCGGCGCACGGCGGCGAGCACGTCCTCGTCGCGGTAGTTGATGACCTCATCCGCACCGAGGGTCCGTGCCTTCTCGAGTTTCCACGCCGCGCCGGCGACGGCGATGACGCGGGCGCCGGCCACGCGCGCAATCTGAAGGCCGGCGCTGCCGACGCCGCTGCCGGCCCCCCAGATGAGGACATCCTGGCCGAACGTCACGCGGCCGTTGGTGATAAGCATGTTCCAGGCCGTCAGGAACACGAGCGGGATCGCGGCGGCTTCCTCGAACGACAGGCCGGGCGGTTTCGGCACAATGTTGGCGGCAGGAACCGTGACGTACTCGGCATACCCGCCGTGCCGGTGTTCGCCGAGGATCGAGTACTGCGCGCACAGATTGTCTTCGCCGGCGACACAGTGGCGGCAGACCCCGCAGCTGATCCCCGGGGCCACGATGACGTCATCGCCCGGACGTGCGGCGGTCACGCCGGCACCGGTCGCCTCCACGACGCCCGCGACGTCGGCGCCGGGGATGTGCGGGAACGTCACTTTCACCCGCGGGAGACCTTTCCGGAGCCAGAGGTCGAGGTGATTCAGGGCGACCGCACGGACCCGCACGCGCACGGTGCCAGGATCGACCGCCGGCACCGGCATCTCCTGGAGGCCGATGACGTCAGGACCGCCGTGAGCCGTGTAAACCGCCGCGCGCATGGGGCGTGGATCCTACCAGTGCCAGATGAACTCGAGCCCCAGCAGCACCTCGGGAAGATTACGGCCCAGCTTGTTGTTCTGATTCTGCACCGAGGCCAGCTCGCCCCAGTACCGGATCGTCCGGTCGCCGGTATGCGTCTCGTACAGCGCGCCGACCGCCCACCGATTCTCGACGACACCGGAGAGGAACGAGTTCTTGAACTTCTTGGGCCCGGGAGGCATCGGGATCCCGATGCGCCCTTCGCCGTGACGCGTCCGGCTCAGCCAGCCCGACAGTGTGGCACCGGGCGTCAGCACGTGTCGGAGTTCTACAACCAGGTCGTCCGCGTCGTTCCCCAGCCAGTACCCCAGCAACCGCCCGCTCGGCAGAATGTAGTTGAAGAGCGGGAACTTATTATCCGTGTACGTGTAGTTGAGAACGGCCGAGTACTCCACCCGCAGACTCGTCCGGCCGTTGCGGAAGGGATCGGCCCACGTGAACAGCACCAGTCCACCGATCCGGTGGGGAGACGAGCCGTCGGCTGAGTAGTCGTCCACAAGGACCTGACCGGCCAGCGAGAACCCCGGCCGGATCAGCCAGTCGAAATCGACTGTCCCGAGCAACTGCGCCGTCTGCCGCAGGTACCGAGTTTGCAGGCGCGTGGGATCCAGGGCCTGCGTCAGCAGCACGGGAAACGGATCCAGCAGCGCGTACACGAGCATCCGTCCCGGGAGGGTCAGGACCGCTTCGCTGAACCCGATCCGAAACCGGTCCGTCGCCTGCCAGTCCAGGCGGGTGCCGACAAAGTAGACCAGGGTCGGGCCGGTCCACAACGGCGAGGCAAATTTCGTGAAACGGAGGCGGCCGGAATCGAAGACCAGCCGGAGCATGTCCACGCCGCCCGCCCACTCACCGAGCAGGAGACTGCTCCGCGCGCTGGGACTCCACTGCTGGACCTCACGGCCGGCCTGGAGATAGAAGCTTCCGAATCGCGTCAGGCCGTACGCACGGACCAGCTGGACCCCCGCCGGCGCGATGCTGGTGATCTGCCCTTCGGCCCACACGACACCCGACGGCCAGCCGGCACCGGCACCCAGCCCGGCAAACGCGCCGGGGACCAAGGCCGGATACGTGGTCAGGGAGGTGGCATTGCCCCACCCGCCGCGCGCGGCGGCCTGCGGCCGGACCGCGGGATCGTCGCGGAGGAACTCGGCCCGCAGCGCGGTGAGCAGATCGCCGGCTCCCGCAGACAGGGTGCGGGCGGCGGCCGAATGGTCTGCGGCCCGGACGAGCTCCGCAATCTCTCCCCGCGTCAAGGGCAGATGGGCGAGAGTGCGAAACGGGATGAGCCCGAGCACGGCGAGCTGGCGCAACGCCGCATACGCCCAGTGCGATGGGGGCACGGTCTCCAGGGGATGGGCCGCGGCACGTCCCACGACGCCCAGCAGCAGGGACAGGACAAGGACAGCCACCATCGTCCGGCGCAGCGTGTTCATGCTCGAATCATTCGCCGCATGACACACGCCACCTACGGTTCCCCCACCCAGTTGTGCCAGCCGTGTGGGTGGTGTGAGTTGTGTCGGTGGTGCGAGTTGTGTAGGTTGTAGTCATGGGCCGGGGACCGGACTTTATCGGCTTGGGCGCGCAGCGGTCCGGGACGTCCTGGATCTACGCCTGCCTGTACGATCATCCACAGATCTGCGCTCCGACGAAGGAAATCCACTTCTTCAGCCGGGACGTCAACTGGCGGCGCGGGCGTGACTGGTATGAGCGGCACTTCCGCGCCTGTGGCCCGGGGACTGTATCCGGCGAATTCTCCTCGTCGTATCTGCCGTCGGCCCCGGCGGCCGAGCGCATCGCCGCCCTGTACCCGCGGGCCAAGTTGGTCGTCTCGCTGCGCCATCCGCTGGAGCGCCTGATTTCGAACTACTTGAATGACATCGTCGCCGGGGCGATCCCGGCCGGTACCCCCCTCATCGAGGCCGTCGGCGGGCGGGCCGAGTATGTCGAGCAGGGCCGGTACGCGGCGCACCTCACACGGTACCTCGCGCACGTTCCGAGATCGCAGCTGCTGGTTCTGCTGTACGAAGATGCCCTCGACGACCCCGCCGGATTCATCGGCCGCATCTACGCGTTTCTGGGCGTCGATGCCGCATACCGTCCGGGCATGCTCGCGGCCCGCGTGGGGGTGGGGCGTGTCCCGCGCAGCGTCAGACTGGAGCGGGCCCTGACGCGGGGCACCTGGGTGCTCCGCGGCCCGCTGACCCGCGGCCTGTGGTGGGCCGCCAAGCGCGCCGGGGTGGGACAGACTCTGCGCCGGGCCAATACCATCAACGTTCCACGGCCCGTGCTGCCGCCCGCCGAACGGCGGCGTCTGGCCGACATGTTCTCAGATGACATCAGCGCGCTCGAACGTCTGCTGGGCCGCGACCTCAGCGCCTGGCGGCAATGAGACTCACCTTCGTCTGTCTGAACGCCGATATGTCGAGTCCCGTGCATGCCACCACTGTGCGGTGGATCGACGCGCTGGCCGCCCGGCCGGAAGTCGATCACCTGACGGTCTTGACGTTAGACGGCGGGCGGGTGCCCCAGCGGCCGGGTCTGGTGGTCCGCACGTTTCGCCGGCGCCACCGGTTGTCCACGACCTGGCAGTTCTATCGTGAGGTCGCGCGGGTCGTGCGGCAGGGGACCGACGCCTTCCTGGTCTACCAGGGGGGCCCCTACCCGCTGCTCCTGTGGCCGATCAAGCTCGCGCGCGGCATTCCCATCTATTACTGGAAAGCGCACCCGCACATCAGCGGGTGGACGCGGCTCAGCGCCCGGGCGTCCACGCGCGTCTTCACGTCGACACCGGCAGCGTTCCCGCTGGCCCTGCCGCACGTCGTCGTCGTCGGCCAAGGGGTCGATGTGAAGACGTTCACCCCCCGGCCACAGACGGCGGGGTCCGCGGATCTGGTCACCGTGGGACGGATTGCACCCGTCAAGCGGCTCGACCAGATGATCCACGCGGTCGCCCGTCACAACGATCGGTTCGGAGCGCGGGTCCGCCTGGATATCTACGGACCGACCCTCCCGGAAGACGGCGGGCATGCGCGCCGGCTCAGGGACATGACCGGCACCGCAGGCCTGTCGGATCTGGTCACCTTCAAAGGACCGGTCATGCAAGACGACCTGCCGCCGCTGCTCGGCGGGTACCGGCTGTTCCTCAACTTCAGCAAGACGGCGCTGGACCGGACGGTCGTGGAGGCGATGGCCTGCGGGCTGCCCGTTCTGTCGACGAACCAGGCCGTCGCCCAGATGCTGCCTCCGCGGCTGCGAGACGCGCTGGTCGTTCCTGAGGATGACCTCGACGCGCAGGCCGAGGGGATCCACCGCCTGCTGTCCCTCGATGCGGAGGCGCGCGCCGACCTCTCCGCCGCCGTCCGCGCGCTCATCGTCAAGGAACACAACCTCGAGATCCTCATCGGCCGGATCGTGCAGGAAATGGGATCCCGCCGGTGAGCGCGTGGGGGCGGGATCTGGCCGCCGCCGGCGTCGGCGCCCTGCGCCCGCGGAGGGGGAAGCGTATCGTCCTGCTGCATGAAGTCGCTGATCGAGATTCCTTGCGGCGAAAACTCGTCTGGCTCCTCGACCGGTACCGCGTCGGCGCCGTGCCGGCGCTGGTGGATGAGGACGCGGATGGGTCGCCCCAGGTCGCACTCACCTTCGACGACGGGTACCGCTCCTGGTACGACGTCGCCGCCCCACTGCTCGTGGAGTTCTCGATCCCGGCCCTCTTCTTTGTGTGCTCCGGGTTTGTCGGCCTGTCCGGCGCGGCGGCCGCCGCGTTCTGCGCCCACCGCCTGCGCCGCAGATCAACGCTGGAACCCTTGGCCGTCGCTCAGCTCCGTGAACTCGCCGCCCACCCGCTGTTCGAGATCGGCAGCCACACCGTGAACCATGCCGACCTCGGCGCGGTGGGCTCGCCGGGAACGCTGGAGACGGAAATTGGCGCCGACCGGCGGCGGCTCGAGGACTGGACCGGCCGCGCCGTCCGGTGGTTCGCATTCCCATTCGGCCAGCCGGAAAACACATCGGATGCGGCGCGGACGTACCTGCGCGCACAGGGCTTCGCCGCCGCGTTCACGCTGGTCCCGTCATTTGCCGGCGGCGCCGAGCGGTTTGCGATCGGACGGGACAGTCTGGATCTCCGCGCGCCGGCGTGGGTGTGGCGAGGGCGCCTGGCGGGCGGATACGACGGCCTCTATCGTCTGAAACGCCGCCTCCAACGACGATCGTAAATCGACCCAATCTACCCAATGCACTCAGTCTGGTCGATCACTCGATGGAGAGATGGAGATTGGGAAGATCGGGAAGATTGGGAAGATTGGTGTTTAGGGGGTCTCCTGGATGATGATCCGCGTCTGCCCTTCGGCGATCAGCCGGTTCTCTTCGTAGAAGAAGGTGACGACATCGGCCTGGAGGACGCGGCCGGGCCGGGTGACGGTTACCTTCCCGCGAAAGACAATTTTCTTTTCTCGCTCGTAGACCGTCGCGGTGTCGGAGGTCAGAGCCGTCCCGCTGAACGCCCCCGTGACATGTCCACGCAGGAAGGCCTGGCGGTTGGTGCCGTCGACGTCCAGCCGGTCCCCCGCGATGGTCCCCTCGCGTGTCCGGATCCGCGCGGCGGTGAGCGTCCCCGTATTGCGGCGCAGATCGGTACTGAGGGTGTGGCCCGTCGCCACTCCCGCGGGGACGGACAGCTGCACCTGCCCGGCGGCCGTCAGGCGGTCCGCCGCGGGCACATAGCCGAGCCGCTGGGCCGACAACGCGCGTGCACCCGACCGGGCGACGACACCGCCCTGAGCATCCAGCCGCTCGATGGCGTTCCCCCGGCTGAGGAACACGGTGGCTTCCCGGCTGCGCAGCGTGCCGTCGGGGGACGTGACCGTGACGCCGGAGGTGAGGACAATACGCCGTTGGGCGACATAGTAGACGGCCCGAGGCGCGCCGGCAGTCACGCGCCCGTCGGAGATCCGGACGCGGCCGCGCGCCTCGACGGTCTGCGCGACGGAGTTGACGAAGAGTGAATCGGCGCGCAGCTCAATGGCCCGCGGAGTCTGCGCGGCAACTCCTCCCGCCGACAGCAGGACGATGGTCAGGACCAGCAGGAGGTGGGAACGCCTACGACTCATCGGCGTAGTGCCGGAGCCACGGAAAGCCGCGGGCCTGGGACCGGACGGCCTCCCGCTCATCGAGGGACCAGACCACGTCCTCGCGGGTCTGTCTGGGGGCGGCAAACACGATGCCGGCGCAGTCGCGGACATAGTCGGGGTCCGGTTCGAGACCCAAAAACGCGCACACCTGCCGGATCGCGGTGTCCGGGTGGGCGATCACCTGCTCGTGCCACACGTCCAGGACGGCGCCGGTTCCGAGCTGCGCCTTGAGATCGGCGACCGATTGGCAGAGGGCGAAGTAGTACGAAATCGCCTTCGCCGGCGGCCACCCGTGCCGCCGGCTGATCGTACTGATGTTGTCCAGGGGGTGGCGGATCACGTGGATGAACCGGATCTCTGTGCCGATGGTGTGCTGCAACCGTGCCAAGAGCTCCGGATGGGTCCGCAGCTGCCTCACGGTTCCCGCTCCCCGCTTGTCGCCGATCACGTCCAGTCTACGGAACCGCCCCTGCCATTGGTTCGGCACCGCGTACGTGTATCCGGTCCACGTCCTGGCCTTGCGCGCAAACGCCCGGGAGTTTGCCAGGATCAGGGTGTAGATCTGAGCCCGGGAGAAGCCCCGCTTGACGTGGCCGACGATGTTCAGCTCATTGGCCACAATCGCGTTGGGATGGGCATCGATGAGCGAGCCGACCAGGGTATGGCCGCTGCGGGGGTACCCGATGAACATGCAGAACGTGCGGACATCAGCGAAGAGCGCTTCGGCACGCCGGCTTGGGAGGTAGGATCTGAGGAAGTGCCAGGCCTTGCGCAGGCGCCGCCGCACCCTCAGCGGCAGCCCTGCCGTAGTCCGAACGGCCCCCGGCCCCCGGAGTCCGGACTCCGCCATCTAGTCCTTGTCGATCTGCGCCCGCTGCAGCCGGCCGCTGTAGTCGATGTAGACGGCCTTCCACTCCGAGAAGACGTCCAGCGCCTGCAGGCCGCCCTCTCGGTGCCCGTTCCCGGTGTTCTTGGTGCCGCCGAACGGCAGGTGTACTTCGGCGCCAATCGTGCCGTGGTTGACGTACACAATGCCGGTGAAGATGTCGTCGATGGCCCGCATCGCGGTGTTCACATCGCGGGTGAAGATCGATGCCGACAGACCGTACTGGACGCCGTTGAGGATGCGCACGGCCTCCTCCAGAGTCTGCGCTTCGATGAGGTCTGTCACCGGGCCGAAGATCTCTTCCTGCTCCACGCGCATCCCGGGCCGCACGTTGTCGAAGATCGTCGGGGTATAGAAGTAGCCCCGCCCGAGCGCGCCGTCTCGCGCACGGCCCCCGCCGACGACGACCCGAGCACCTTCCCGCTTCCCCACCTCGACGTAGCCGTGGATGCTGTCCAGCTGGGCCTCGCTCACGACCGGACCGACGTCCGTCGACGGCAGCAGGCCGTCACCCAGCCGCAGCGCCGCGGTGCGCGTCGCCAACCGTTCGGTCAGCTCCCGGCGGGCCGCGGTGTGCGTAATGATGCGGCTGCAGGCCGTGCACCGCTGGCCAGAGGTCCCAAACGCACTCCAGATGAGGGCATCCGTGGCCAGATCCAGATCGGCGTCGTCCATGACGATGGCGGCGTTCTTCCCGCCCATCTCCAGGGAGACCCGCTTCCCGGCCCGCGCGCACTTTTCCGCGATCGCCAGGCCCGTGGAGGTTGATCCCGTGAACGAGATGATCGCCACATCCGGATGCTCGACCAGCACATCGCCGACCGTGCTGCCGCTGCCGGTCACCACGTTCAGGACCCCGGGCGGCAGGCCGGCGTCGTGGAGGATCTGCGCGAAGCGAATGCCCACCAGCGGCGTGTAGGTGGCCGGCTTGAACACGACGGTGTTTCCACACAGCAGCGCTGGGATGATCTTCCATGACGGGATGGCCATCGGGAAGTTCCACGGGGTGATCACGCCCACCACGCCGACGGGGACGCGGATGCAGTACGCGGCCTTATGGGGCATTTCGCTCGGCGTGGTGTAGCCGTGCAGGCGGCGGCCTTCCCCGGCGATGAAGTAGGTCATGTCGATGGCTTCTTGCACGTCGCCGCGCGTCTCGGCCAGCACTTTGCCCATCTCCTGGGTCATCAGACGGGCCAGGCTTTCTTTCTGGCGGACCAGCTCTTCGGCGGCCCGATAGAGGATCTCGGCCCGCCGCGGCGCCGGAAGCTTGCGCCATGGTTCAAATGCGGCCCGGGCCGCGGCCACCGCCGCGGCGACATCGTCGGGGCCTGACCTCGGAACAACCCCCAGCGGGTCGCCGGTGGCAGGGTTCACCGAGGCCATCGTCTGGCCGCTCGTGGCCTCGACCCACGTGCCGTTGATGAGATTCCGGCCGAGTTCTGGAGTCACGGTAGCCATGGCGCCCTCTCTACCGCACGGCGGCGGCGGGAAGCGGAACCACCGCCACGAGCCGTTCCGCGGCAGCGCGCAGGGCATTGGCGGCTGGCGAGCCGGGCGTGCTCACGACAACCGGCCGGCCGGCGTCGCTGCCTTCGCGGATCGACTGATCGAGCGGGATTTCACCCAGCAGCGGAACCTCAAGCTGACGGGCCAACTCGGCGCCGCCGCCACGCCCAAAGATGAAGACGGGATCGGCGCCGGGGGCGGGCTGGTAGTAGGACATGTTCTCAAGCACGCCGATCAGTTCCATGTTCACTTTCTCGGCCATGCGCGCGGCACGGCGCGCCACCTGGGCGGCGGCCGCTTGCGGGGTCGTGACCAGTAACATGTAGCTCTGCGGCAGCGTCTGCGCGATCGTGATCGAGACGTCCCCGGTCCCCGGCGGAAGATCCAGCAGCAGGTACTCGAGGTCGTCGCCCCACGCCACTTCCCCGATGAACGTGGTCAGGGTCTTATGAAGCAGCGGGCCCCGCCAGATGACGGCTTCGTTCTCATCGGGAAGCAAGAACCCGATCGAGATGACCCGGATGCCGTCTTTCTCCAAGGGGATGATCATCTGGTCGACCATCGTCGGCCGGCCGCTCACCCCGAGCATTTTGGGCATGCTGAATCCGTAGACGTCGGCGTCCAGGACGCCGACCTTGTGCCCCATCGAGGCAAGCGCCGCGGCGAGGTTGGCGGTGACCGTGGACTTCCCGACGCCGCCTTTGCCGCTGGCCACCGCGATCACACGGGTCGCCGACTCCGGCCCCAGGAACGTCGACCGTCCGCGCGGACTCGCCTCCCCGCCGCGGAGCTTCTGGATCAGCGCCTGTCGCTGCTCCTGGCTCATCACGCCCAGGCTGACGTCGACGCCGCGCACGCCCGGCAGTGCGCTGACTTTCGCTTTGATGGAGTCCACGATGGTCTCGCGCAGCGGACAGGCGCCGATGGTCAGCAGCGTGTCAACGGTGACATGCCCATCGCGGACTGCCACATCCCTGACCATGTCCAGGTCGACGATGCTCTGATGCAACTCCGGATCTTTGACGTCTTTGAGAGCGGTGAGAACTGCCTCGCGAGTGATCATGACTTCAATCTACACAATCTACCCAGTCTTCACAATCTTCCCAATCTACTGTCCTTCAGATTGGGCAGATTGGGGAGATCGGGAAGATTGGGAAGATTCGTGTTCGGGACATTCGCACAGGTCGAACCGGAGCAGGTTAAACGGATAGATTCCCGTGTCATGCTGATCCGACCACACAAAGCGCAGCGCGTAGGCTCCGACGCGCTGGTAGGCCATCGCCCGAATGTCGGCGGGGATATCCGCCGCCGTCAGCGGAGCCGGCCGGTACCTCCACTCACCCTTGCACCGCGCGCAGGGGCAATGGAGGCGCAGCCGATGCCAAGAATACACCGATTCGTGGCCATCGGACCAGGTGATCCGGAACTGTCTCTCGGCAACGCTGCCGATCTCCAGCGGAGTCGGCATCTTTCGAGGCATCCTCTACTCCCTACCGACACATCTATGTACCGTTGCTGGGTTCCTCCCGTGATTGTGTGGGTTGTGCAGGTTGTGTGAGTTGTGTAGGTTGGCGTCTCCGGCGCCGCCGCCGGCGTCTCTTCCTCCCGGTGATCGACGGCGCTTCTGGTTCTTGAACCGCAGGACTCGGCGGAAGCGCCGATTCCGGCGGTTCCTCCGCCTCAGTCGGAAGCGTGTCCTCCCCTTCGGCCACTTCTGGCACTGGTTTCTCTTCGCGGATACGCCGGATGACGCGCGGTAATTCGCGCTCTGCGACCAGCTTGATCTTGTCGAGCGTTCGCTCGACGTGACCCCGGAGCACGCGGGCGGCCGCGGCATCGGTGATCAACGGCATGCTGACGTCCGCTTCCAGACTCATGGTCAGTTCACTGTCGCCCTCGACTGGCTGCAGGAGGTACAGCCCCTGCAGGGCACGCAGCCCGCCGCGGGTCTGACGAAACTCGACGCGGTGCGGCGGCTGCAGCGTAATCCGCTGCACCGATTCCAGCGGCAATCCGGCAAAGTACCCTCGGTACTGCACGGTCAGCTGACCCGGGCGGCGGTCGAGGACGTCGGACGAGAACCACAACCCGGTCACCCGCGGCTGGGCCTCAACCCGGCTGACCAGTTGGAACACTTTCTGGACCGGGGCGCGGATGATGCGACGGGCCTCGACCTTGATCGGGGCGGCGGGGACCGGGGACCGCGGGACCTGGGAGACACGTCCACGTCCTGCGGATTCGTCCTTCGGACGGCGGCTGGACCCTCTTCTTCGTGCTGCCACGATGGCTACGTTCGCGCTTCCGCGATCCCGAGTGTCCCTGTTTCCGTAAGTTCGCTCCTGATCAGTCGGGCCGCCGCCACGATGGCCCGGAGCTTTCCTACCGTCTCGTCGATGGTCCGGGTCTTCAGACCGCAGTCCGGGGAGACGTAGATCTGCTGGGCAGGGATCACCTCGAGGGTGCGCCGGATGCCCCCGGCAACTTCCTCAGCGGTTTCCACCCGATGCGAGTGCGCGTCGACGACGCCGAGGCCGATGTCCTTCGTGAAGGCATGCGTTCGGAAGGTGTCCAGGAGGCCAAACTCCTCATTCTTCAGCGCCAGGTCCAACTGGTTGACCGCCAGCCGCAGCATCGCGGGATAGATCTTCGGCACGTCACCGTAGCAGATGTGCGACACTGTATAGGCAGACGTACCCGCGGTCACAATCTCCATGGCCTCAACCGCCAGTTCGAAATCCTCTTCCGGCCGGGTATGGATCGCAGGTTCGTCGATCTGAATGTACCGGGCGCCGGCCCGTTCCAGATCGACGACTTCATCGTGGATCGCGCCGGCCAGTTCCAGCACCAGGGCCCGCCGCGTCGGATAGTATTCGTTGAACGACCACTCCGCGATGGTGTAGGGTCCGGTGAGCATCCCCTTCACCGGACGGCTGGTCAGCGACTGGGCATACGTGAACCACTCCACGGTCAACGGCGACTTCCGGCCCACCGGGCCGACGACGACCGGCTTCGGGTAGAAGCGGTTGCCGTATGATCGCACGAGACCGGCGATGGCAAATCCATTCATCTCATCGGCAAAATACGCGACCATGTCGCCCCGGTATTGCTCGCCGTCCACGAGCAGGTCGAGGCCGATCTCTTCCTGGATCCGGATCCACTCTTCCGTGGCCCGGCGCTCGAGCGCAGTGAGTTCCTCCTTGGAGATCTGTTTGCGGAGGTACTTGCGGCGTGCCTCGAGCAGGTAGCCGGGTTTGGGGTAGCTCCCCACCGCAGTGGTCGGCAGGATTGGCAGCGTCATACGCGCACCTCCTGCCGCGTCCCATCGGCGGTGCGGGTGGCCTCGACCAGCCGCTGCAGTTTGCGCTTCGCGACACTCCGCGGGAGAAACTCCAGCCCCGCGCTCGGGCTAACCATCAGCCGCTCCGCCGGGACCATCGCCGTAACCTTCCCGATCGCCGCGACGACTTCGTCGACGGATTCCACGCGCGTGTTGCGCGCGTCGAGGATCCCGAACATCAGGTCTTTCGAAAACGGCGCGCGGCCGAGAATCTCCCAGTTGCGGTACCCGGCGACGAAGTCCAGGCCGAGGACGTCGCACGGCAGGTCCAGCACACGTGGATAGATCCCTCCGATGTCGCCGAAGTACATGCACAGGATGGTCTTCGCCGAGATTCCGGACAGCAGCCGCTGAATCGCGTCGGCGAACAGGTCGTATTCTTGGGCGTGGCGGCATATCGCCGGCTCATCGATCTGCAGCACCTGCGCGCCGGCGTGCTGCAGGGCGCGCAGTTCGTGATTCAGCGCGTCGGCCAGCGCCTGCATGTAGGTCCGCCGGTTCGCATAGTGCTGGTTACGGCTGAGGGCGGCGAGGGTGAACGGACCGGTGATGACGGCTTTCACCGGCCTGGCGCTGTGGGCGTGGGCGAATTCGTAGTCGCGCACCGCCATCGGCGCGGTCCACGCCACCTCGCGTTCGGCGACCGGTTCCCGGTAGTAGATGTTGGTGTCGAAGTACCGCTGGAGCCCGTTGATCGCAAACCCGGTCAGCTGCCGCGCGAAGTACGTCTGAGCGTCGTCCCAGCGGATCTGCCCATCGGTGATGAGATCGATCCCGGCCTCCACCTGGTCTGCGATCGCCTCCAGGGTGACCTCATCTTCGACCTCGCGCATCGCGGCCTGGTCGATCTGGCCCTTCTGGAGCCGCTCCGCGGCCGTGCGCCACTTGCCCGGCGCCGGCAAGTCGGGAATCTTCGGGTAGTTGCCCACAGCAGTCGTAATCATCTCTGCTCCTGAGACCCCATTCGTTGCCAGTCTAGGTTTTCACAGGCACCTTCGCAACTTTGATCAGTTCGACGACTCCATCGAAGCGCCCGAACGACGGAATTAGGTAGACTCCCGCGGTCGCCGGCCGGATCGCGCTGATGAGGTCCAGCGAGATCTGGAGGCCGACCTCGCGGCTCCTGGCGCCGGCCCCGCGGATCTGCTCATGGACCCAGCCGGGAATCGCGAAACCGGGCAGCTCGTTGTCCAGGAATTCGGCATGCCTCGCGCTCACCAGCGGCAGGACCCCGACGAGAACCGGAACCGGCAGGCGCCCCATGACGCGCGCGAATCGGTCGAGCGCATCCGGCTCGTACACCGGCATCGTACAGATGAAATCCGCCCCGGCCTCGATCTTGCGTTCCAAGATCCGGGCTTCTTTGTCGAGATCGGGAGCCGACAGGTTGAGCGCCACCCCGACCGTGAAGGCCGTCGGCACCCCGATGGAGTTCCCCGCCACATCGCGGCCGGAATTGAACTGCTTGATCAGTTTGACAAAGCCGGACGGCTTCACCGGTGACCCCGCCGCCGTGGGGTAATCGCCCATCTGGGGGAGATCGCCGCGGAGGACGAGGATGTTCCTGACGCCGAGGGCATGGACGGCCAGGAGATCGGACTGCAGCCGCACGAGACTGCGGTCCCGGGTCGTGAAGTGGAGGACCGTCTCCAGCCCGACCTCTGACTCGATCCGCGCGCACATGGCCCAGGGACTCATCCGCAGGCGGGCCATCGGGTTGTCGGCGACGTCGATCGCATCGACTCCCGCATCCCGGAGGACGCGGCACGCGTCGAGTTCGCGGCGGTCATAGGCGCCGTGCGGGGGAGCGACCTCCGCGGTGACGACGAACGTCCGGCCGAGTTTCTGGGCCAGCCGCGAGGGGGTGGTGGTCTCACCGCCCTCAGGTTCCGAGCGCGCCGGTACCCTGCCCCAACGCCCGTTGCCTTCTCCGAAGGAGGGCAGCGGCTGGGGGCGCCAATCACTCGGCGACGTGTCAAGCGCAGCGCGCATCGCGGCGATGTGCTCGGGGGTCGTCCCGCAGCAGCCGCCGATGAGGCGAACGCCCAGCTCTACCATACGGCGCGCAAACTCCGCCATGTAGGCCGGCGACGAGTAGTAGATCCACCGCCCGCCCACATACGCGGGGAATCCCGCATTCGGCATGGCCGACAGCGGCACGCCCGGGGCCGCCGACGCCATGAGCCGGATCGTCTCGAGGATTCCGTGCGGTCCCACACTGCAGTTCGCGCCGATGACGTCCGCGCCGAAATCGGCAAGTGCTCTGGCGATTGTTCCGGGGGCATGCCCCAGCAGCGTCTTCCCTTCTTGCGTAAACGTGACCTGGGCGATGATTGGAAGGTCGGTCGCGGCGCGGGCGCCACGCAGGGCTTCGGCGAGCTCCGCGAGGTCTGTGAACGTTTCCAGGATGAGCACGTCGGCGCCGCCGGCCGCCAGCGCCTGGGCCTGCCCGGCGTATGCCGTTCGCACCTCGCTCCCGGTCAGGGGGCCCAGCGGAGCCAGGGCCCGGCCCGTGGGTCCCATGGACCCGGCCACGTAGACCCGCCGAGGGGCGGCATCGGCGGCGCGACGCGCGAGCGCCGCCCCGGCCCGGTTGACCTCGTCCACGTGCCCTTCAAGTCCGTGCGCGGCCAGTTTGAACCGGTTCGCGCCGAAGGTGTTGGTCTCGATGAGTTCGGCCCCACCGGCGACGTAATCGCGATGGATGCCTTCGACCACCGCGGGCTGTGTGACGTTGAGGGCGTCAAAGCACTGATCGAATGGGACGCCGCGGGCGTACAGCATCGTCCCCATCGCGCCGTCGGCCAGCATGGGTCGCTCCGCCAGTTGTCTGAGAAACTCGTGCATAAAAAGACCCCTCCAATTCCCGGAGGGGATGCGCGGTCCCACTTATCTCTCGGAAATTGGTCCGCGGGAGTTGGCACCTTGCACCGGGTGCAGGTTGCCGGGGGTCATCGGGCCCGTCCCTCGCCCACTCTTGATAAGGGAGCTATTCGGTTGACCCCTGTATAGCACGCGACCGCAGGAGCGTCAAGCCGAGAAGGACTCCAGCAAGGACTTCGCAATGATAATGCGTTGTATCTCCGAGGTCCCCTCCCCGATTTCCGTCAGTTTGACGTCACGGTAGTAGCGTTCCACCGGGTAGTCCTTGATGAATCCGTAGCCGCCGTGGATCTGGAGGGCCTTGTTCGTCGCGCGCGCGGCGGCCTCCGACGCGTACAGCTTGGCCATCGAGGCCTCGCGGCGGAATGGATGCCCGAGATCCGCGAGCTGCGCGGCACGGAGCACCAATAACTCGGCCGCGTCCAATTCCATGGTCATGTCCGCGATCATGAACTGGACGGCCTGAAACCCGGTGAGGGGTTGGCCGAACGCCGTACGCTGCGCCCCGTAGGTCAGCGCCGCGTCCAGCGCCGCCCGGCCGATCCCCACAGCCATCGCGCCGATCCCAATGCGCCCGCGCTCGAGGACGGCGAGCGCCTGCCGGTATCCCGTGCCCGGTGCTCCGATGACGGCGTCGTCAGGGACCTCGCAGTCCTCGAACCCGACCTCGGCGGTATCCGACGCGCGCAGGCCGAGTTTGTCCTCCTTCTTGCCGATCCGCAGCCCTGGGGCGCCGCGCTCCACGATGAATGCCGAGATCCCCCGGTGTCCGGCGGTGGGATCCGTGACGGCCATCACCACGTACACGCGCCCGACGCTTCCCTGCGTGACGAAGACTTTCGTACCGTTGAGGATCCATCCCCCGTTTCCCCTGACGGCGCGGGTCTGGATCGCCGCCGCGTCGCTGCCCGCCGCCGGTTCGGTGAGACACCACGCCCCCAGCGCGTCTCCGCCCGCCAACAGAGGCAGATAGTGGCGCTTCTGCTCGCCACTCGCAAACGCGAGGATGTGTCCCACGCACAGGGAGTTGTGGGACGCGACGGTGAGCCCGAGGGAACCATCACCCCACGACACGGCCTCGACGGCCAGCATCGCGGAGACCATCTCGAGTCCCGAGCCGCCGTACTCCTCGGGCACGACCAGACCCAGCAGCCCCAGCACGGCGAGTTTGGGGACGATCTCCTTCGGAAACGACCCCTCCCGGTCCCACCGTGCGGCATGCGGTCGAATCTCGGCGGCGGCGAAATCCCGAATCGTCCGCCGCACCGCAGCCTGTTCTTCCGTTAGCTCAATGCGCATCCTGATCTACCCGATCTACCCAATCTTCCCAATCTTCACAATCTGAAAGATAGCAAGGCCAGGAGTCCGATGATTGGGTAGATTGGGCAGATTGGGTGGATTCATAGTACGACGAGGGGCTCCTCATCGGTAATGACGGTCGTCTCTGCGGCAATGACCTCGCGCAGCGGCTTCGGCAGACTGAACACCCGTTGATGCGTCCCACCGTCGTAGAACCGCAGGGTGATGCCCCGCGCCGCCAGGATGCGATCAACCTCCGCGGGCGCCGCCTCCCAATACGGGCGCTGCGATGCTGCCACGAACGCCCATGGGTAGTCGAACGACTGGACGTAGTCCGCATACGACCGGACGTGCGGGAAGACCTGGGCAAGGGTGTGGTGAATCGCGGCGTGCAGGCGATCCCCCGGATCGTAGTGAATCCCGATCGCCTGTGTGACAAAGACGCCATCCGCACCCAGCCGGGCGGACGCCGCCTGATAGAATGCCCGCGTGAAGAGCAGCTTGCTGGGTCCCCCCTCGATTGGATCGGTGATGTCATTGATGATGACGTCGAACCGCTCCGGCGAGCCTTCCACGTAGGTCCGCGCATCTCCATGGAGCACCTGGACACGGGGATCGTCGAACGCGCCCGCATGCCATGTCCCGAGGTACTCGCGGCACAGCGCGACGAGCTCGCCGTCGATGTCGACCATCACCACCCGTTCCACCGCC
>Ga0209640_10001961_pt1 | contig 17812 bp, 19 predicted proteins | sample RifCSP10_1_FD_184018 | JGI IMG/M metagenome (GOLD analysis project Ga0209640, IMG submission 184018) | Soil microbial communities from Rifle, Colorado - Rifle CSP2_sed 10_1 (SPAdes) (version 2) | ecosystem: Environmental > Terrestrial > Deep subsurface > Rock core/Sediment | place: Rifle... | reverse complement strand
GGGCCGATGGCGGCCGAGATCCTGGCCCACATGGGGGCCGACGTCATCAAGGTGGAGCGGCCCGAGGGCGACGACGCGCGCAAGTGGGGCCCGCCGTTCTGGAAAGGCGTCTCGCCGGGATTCATCGCGGTCAACGCCAACAAGCGCGGCATCAGCCTCGATCTCAAGGACCCGAAGGCGGTGGCGTGGCTGCTCGACTTCCTGGGGACCGCGGACGTGCTGGTCCAGAACCTGCGGCCGGGCTCGCTCGAGGAGATGGGCCTCGGGCCCGATACGCTGCTCGCGCGCCACCCGCGCCTCGTCTACTGCTCGGTGTGGGCGTTCGGGCGCTCGGGGCCGCTCAAGCTCAAGCCCGGATTCGAGCCGATGGTGCAGGCCTTCTCCGGCCTCATGATGATGAACGGCGACGAGGGCGGGCCGCCCACCCGCATCGGCACGTCCATCCTCGACTACGGCACCGGCATGTGGACGGCGATGGGCGCGCTCGCGGGCCTCGTGCAGCGGCAGCGCACCGGGCGCGGCTGCGTGGTGGACGCCTCGCTCTACGAGACCGGGCTCGCGTGGCTCAAGGGCCACTTCGCGAGCTATCGCGCCTCCGGCGAGGTGCCCGAGCGGCATCGCACCGGCAGCCAGCGCGTGGTGCCGTTCCAGGGCTTCGAGACCAAGACCGGCACCATCATCGTGGCGGCCGGCAACGATCGCCTCTTCGCCAAGCTCGCGGGCGTCGTGGGCCACCCGGAGTGGGCCACGGATGAGCGCTTCGCCACCAACGCCGCGCGCGTGGCCAACAAGCCCGCGCTGCTCGCCCCGCTCGAGGCCATCTTCCTCACGCGCACCAAGGGTGAGTGGATCGACCTGCTCGAGGCGGGCGGCGTGCCGTGCGGGCCGATTCACACCTTGCCCGAGGCGGTGACCCAGCCGCAGGCCGAGGCCATCGGCATCATCCAGCGCCTGCCCGGCGACGACTACGACGTGGTCGCGCTGCCGCTCTCCTTCGACGGCCAGCGCCCGCCCATCCGCCGCGCCCCCCCGCGCATCGGCGAGCACAACGCCGAAATTCGGGGTCAGGTCTTACATTCCGACATTTCTCACCCGAAGAGGTGAACTCGCAGCGCGCAGAAATGTCGGAATGTAAGACCTGACCCCATCGGACCCACTCCTAGGCGAGCAGGCGCGCGAGGGGCTCGAGATTGCGGGGATCGGGCTTGAGCGTGCCGACCGGCTGCGCGTGGAAGGCGGCCACCACCGCGTCGTTGTAGGGCGTGGGGATGCCCACGTGGCGGCCCTCGGCGGCGACGAAGCCGTTGAGATAGTCGATCTCGGTGCGGCGGCCCTTCATGACGTCCTGGAGCAGGGAGGGACGGCCGCCGCTCCGGCTCTGCGCGTCGGCGGCGATCTCGCGACCCAGGATCTCGATGTCCGCGGGGCCGGAGGCCTCCGCGAAGCGCTTGGCCCCGATGCCGAGGATCGGCTCGATGCGGTGACCGAGCGCGGTGCCGACCCGCACCACCTCGGCCCCGATCCGGGCGGCCACCCGGCGCGACACCGGGTCCGAGCGCACCTCGGCGGTGCCGAGCCCGCTCAGCCCCGCGAGCGGGTTCAGCATGCAGTTGAGCGCGAGCTTGGACCAGCGCTCGCCCCACAGGTTGGTGGTCACGACCGCGGGCGCGACCTCGCTCATGATCTCCGCCATCCGGCGGGCGCGCGGCGAGTCGCTGCCGTCGTGCTCGCCGATCTTGAAGGCGGCGCTGCCCCGGTCGGTGCGGATGGCGTGGGCCGGCTCGTACATGCCGGCGCTGATGAGGATGACGCAGCCGAGCGTGCGCTCGCGCCCCGCCACCCGGGCCACGCGGTGGTCGTTGATCCCGTTCTGGAAATCCACCACCACGCCGTCGGGACGGCGCAGGTGGTCCACCGCCATCTGGGTGGCCCACTCGGTGTCGTAGGACTTCACCGTGACGAACGCCGCGTCGAACGGCTCGCGCACCTGCCCGAGCTCGCCCAGATGCAGCGCCCGCACCGGCACGACGTGCTCGCCGCAGCTCCCGGAGAGCCGCAGGCCGGCCGCCTTGATCTGCTCCACGTGCTCGGGCCAGGGATCGGCCAGGGTCACGTCGTGGCCGGCCTTGGCGAGCAGGCCGCCGACCACGCAGCCGATCGCCCCGGCCCCGATGATGCCGATCCGTGTCTTCTGAGCGCCCATGCGTCCCCCCGGCCCGCGGCCTCGATCACCGCCGCCGCGTAGCCCCGCGTAGGCTACCGGACCGGCGGGCCGCGGCGCAAGGGCGTCAGCGGCGGCGCCGGCGCCGCATGATCCAGCGCTCCCGGGCGACCCAGCCGACCGCCGCCAGCACCCCGGCCACGATCGCCACCACCAGCCAGCCCGTCTCGCTCATCGCGCCCTCCTTACCGAGTAGGAATTACCGACCGCCCCGCCCTTTCGCGCGGCGCAGGACGTAGAGCCCCGCGGAACCGAGTATTTGCACGATCCCGTCACCGGCACAGGCATTGCTCCTCAGCACGGTCCGGGCCGCGCGCGGAAGGGTATGATGTCGCCTGGTGCCTAACGCGATGCAGCGAAACGCGGCCCGCGCCAGCGTGCTCAGTCCTCGCTCGATGAAGTCGCTGAAGGCGTACGTCGCCGCTCTGGTGGCGGTCGGCGCCGCGCTCGTGTGCACGTACCTGGTCGCATCGCTGGTCGAGGGGGCGCCGCTCTTCCTGCTGCTGGCCGCGGTGGTGGGGAGCGCCTGGTACGGCGGCCTCGGCCCGGGCCTCGTGGCCACCGCGCTCGCGCTCGGGGGGAACTGGCTCCTCGCCGAAGCGCCGTATCGCGACGACGTCTTCCGCACCGTGCTCTTCGGGCTGGTGGCCGCCTCGATCAGTGCGCTGGTCGCCGGGCGCCGGCGCGCCGAGGATCGGCTGCGCGAGCGCGACCAGGTGCAGATCCTCGCACGCGAGCGGGCGGCCGCGGCGGCCCTGTCCGCGGTGGGCCAGGCCCTCGTACAGTCGCTCGACTCGGCGAGCGTCGGCCGCCACATCGCCGAAGGCATCCGGGCGCTGCTGGGCGGCACGGTGTCCGTGCTGTGGGAGCTCGATCCCGGCTCGAACCGCCTCGTGGCCGTCGCCACCTCCGGTCCCGGCAGCTCGTTTCCCCCGGGGACGCGGATTCCCCAGGACGAGGCGCTGGCCGGGTTCGCGGTGCGCGAGGCCCGGCCCGTCGCGACGTCCGACATCTGGAGCGATGCGCGGCTCACCCTCGCGCCCGAGACCCGCGCGCTGGTCGAGCGGTCCGGGCACGGGTCCGTGCTCGCGGTGCCGCTGATCATGGGCGGGCGGGTGACCGGCGTGCTCGCGGTCGGCGACGTGAGGGGCCGCACCTTTCACGCGGAGGAGATCCAGCGGCTGCAGGACTTCGCCAACCAGGCGGCGATCGCGCTCGAGAACGCGCGGCTCTTCGCACTCGAGACGTCGCGACGCGAGCAGCTCGAGGCCCTCGCCAGCGTGCAGCGCGATCTCAGCGCCGAGCTGGATCTCGATCGGCTGATCACCTTGATCGTGGAGCGGGCGGGCCGGCTGTTCGACGGGTTCGGCTTCGCCTATCTCTTCGACGAGGAGAGCCGGTCGCTCGGCGCGCGGATGTGGGGCCGCGTGGAGCCGGAAGCCGGGGCGCCGTTCCCGGCCGCGGGCGGGCTCGTGGCGAGCTGCGCGGCGGCGCGCCGGGGGCTGGTCGCCAACGACTACCCGCGCTCGTCCTACGCCCTGCCCGCGGTCGTCGCGCTGGGCGTGCGCCACGCGATGGCGCAGCCGCTCGTGAGCCGCGACCGGCTGCTGGGCGTGCTCGTGGTGTGCCATCGCGGCGACCCCCCGTTCCGCCCGGAAGACGTCGCGGCCTTCGAGGGGCTGGCGGTGCAGGCGGCGGTGGCGCTGGACAACGCCATCCTCTTCGTGGAGGCGGGCCGGCAGCGGCGCGAGGCGGAGGTCCTCGCCGATCTGGCCCGCTCCATCAACGCCGCCCAGGACGTCTCCACCGTCCTGCAGCGGGTCGTGGACGGCGCCAAGGAGCTGTGCGGCTGCGATCTCACCGGGGTGGCCCTGCGCGAGACGGAGACCGGCGCGGTGGTCATGCGCAACCGGGCCGGCGACTACCGGCGTCCCCAGGAGCGGCTCGTGATCGAGCCGGGCCGGGGCGCGGGCGGGCTCGTGCTCGAGTCGGGCCGTCCGTTCCGCAGCGAGAACATGGCGGAGGATCCGCGGATCACCCGGCACTACGCCCACCTGATCGCGATCGAGGGCCTCGTCGCCACCCTGATCGTCCCGATCATGGTGGAGGGCCGCGTCGAGGGCCTGCTCTACGTGCACCGGCGGACCCCCAAGCCCTTCACCGATCGCACCGAGGCGGTGCTGCGCCAGCTCGCGGAGTACGCGGCGATCGCGATCCACAACATGCGGATGCTGGCCCACGAGCATCAGATGCGGGCGGAGGCGGAAGGCGCGAGCCGGATGAAGGACGAGTTCCTGGCCACCCTCTCCCACGAGCTGCGCAGCCCGCTCCAGCCGCTGCTCAACTGGGCCTACCTGCTGCGCTCGCCCAATCTCGATCCGGCCAGCGCGGCGCGCGCGCTCGACGCGATCGAGCGCAGCACCAGGACCCTCGGCCAGCTCATCGAGGATCTCCTCGACGTCTCCCGCATCGTCACCGGCAAGCTGCGGCTCCAGGCGCGGCCGGTGCGCCTGCCCGGGGTGGTGCGCGCCGCCCTGGAGGCGGTGGAGCCGGCCGCGTTCGCGAAGTCGGTGACGCTCGAGGCGCGGATCGAGCCGGAGCTGCCGCCGGTCCTGGGCGACCCGGACCGACTCCAGCAGGTGTTGTGGAACCTGCTTTCCAACGGCATCAAGTTCACGCCGAAGGGCGGCCGGGTCACGGTGAGCGTGGCGGGCCGCAACTCGGAGGTGATGCTCACGGTGGCCGATACCGGAGTGGGCATCAAGCGCGAGTTCCTGCCGCACGTCTTCGAGCGCTTCCGCCAGGCCGAGAGCAGCACCAACCGCGCCTACGGCGGCCTCGGCCTCGGGCTGGCCATCGTGCGGCATCTGGTCGAGCTGCACGGAGGCAGCGTGGCGGTGCAGAGCGAAGGCGAGGGCCAAGGGGCCACCTTCAGCGTGCGCCTGCCGGTGGCGGCGGCCCGGGCCGCCGAGCGTGCGCCCGCGGCGGTCACTACGCACGGGCCGGTGGGCGAGAGCCTCTCGGGGCTGCGCCTGCTCGTCGTGGACGACGAGGGCGACGCGCGCGAGGTCATGCGGTTCATGCTCGAGCGCGGTGGCGCGCGGGTGCGGACCGCCGACTCGGCGGCCCAGGCCCTCGACGCGATCCGGGAGGAGTCCCCCGATATCCTCATCAGCGACATCGGCATGCCGGTCGAGGACGGCTACGTCCTGGCGCGCCGGCTGCGCGCGATGGAGGAAGGGCTGGGCTGGCGGCTGCCCGCGATCGCCCTGACCGCGTACGCGAGCGAGGAGGACACCCGGCGCGCGCTCGCCGCCGGCTTCGACGCCCATCTCTCGAAGCCGGTGGACCCGGCCCGCCTGATCGAGGTCGCGGCCGGGCTCGCGCGCGACCGCCGCGGGCCCGCCTGAGATCCGCCCACCGCCACCGGCTCCTCCCCGCGCGGGGTCAGCTCGAGCTGCACGGGACCAATCTGAAGGCCTTGCGGATCTCGGACCGGGAGCTGAAGATGGCGGAGCGGCTGGTGGCCGAGATGACGGAGGACCGGGACGAGCTGCTCGCCTTCATCAAACGGAGCCTCGCCAAGAGCGGAGAGGGCCAGCGCCGGCCGCGTCGGCGCCAGTCCGCCTGAGCCGTGAGTCTCGCGGTCTACCGCCGCAAGCGGGACTTCGCGCGGACGCCGGAGCCCAAGGGGCGAACGCGGCGGGCCGCGGAGCGCCGGTCGTTCGTGGTCCAGCGCCACGCCGCCAAGCGTCTCCACTACGACTTCCGGCTCGAGCTGGGCGGCGTGCTGAAGAGCTGGGCGGTGCCGAAGCAGCCGGCGCCGGTGACGGGCCAGAAACGACTGGCCGTGCACGTGGAGGATCATCCCCTCGAGTACGGGAGCTTCGAGGGCGAGATCCCGGCCGGGCACTATGGGGCCGGCAAGGTCGTCATCTGGGATCGGGGCTGGTGGGAGCCGGCGGGCGATCCCCGCGCCGGCTATCGTAAGGGCGCGCTCCAGTTCATCCTGCACGGGCGGAAGCTCCGCGGGCGGTGGGCGCTGGTGCGCATGCGCGCTCGGGACGAGGGGCGGGATGGGAAGGAGAACTGGCTGCTGATCAAGGAGCGTGACGCGCCCGCCCGCGAGAAGCCGCGCGCGCGATGACGCTGCCGGCCTGGGTCGCGCCCCAGCTGGCCACCCTGGTGTCCGGCCCGCCCCCCGGTGACGACTGGGTGCACGAGATCAAGCTCGATGGCTACCGGATCCTGCTCCGGATCGAGCGCGGTCGCGCCGAGCTCCTCACCCGCAATCGCCCGGACTGGACCGCCCGCTTCCCCACGGTGGCGGCGGCGGCGCTCCCGGTGAAGGAAGCGCTGCTCGACGGCGAGATCGTGGTCCTGGACGCGGCCGGCGTCTCGAGCTTCCAGGCGCTCCAGCAGGCCTCCGACCAGATCGAGGCGGGCCGGTCGCTCGTCTACGTGGCGTTCGATCTGCTGTTCCTCGACGGGCGCGACCTGCGCGCCCTGCCGCTGGTGGAGCGGAAAGCGCGGCTGGCCCGGCTGGTCAAGGGCCGGCGCGGCCGGCTGCGCTACTCGGAGCACTTCGACGCGCCCGGGCAGCGTGTCTACGCCCGGGCCTGCCGCCAGGGGCTCGAGGGCATCGTGTCCAAGCTGAAGCACGCGCCCTATTCGTCCGGGCGCGGCCGGGCGTGGCTCAAGGTGAAGTGCGTGGCCCGGCAGGAGCTCGTGATCGGCGGCTATACCGACCCGGAAGGCGCGAGCGCCGAGTTCGGGTCGCTGCTGCTGGGCGTGCACGAGCCCGACGGGCGCCTCGTCTACGCCGGCCGCGTCGGCACCGGCTTCGCCCAGGCCACGCTCCGGAGCCTGGGCGCGCGGCTGCGGCAGCTCGAGCAACGCGCCTCCCCGTTTGCGCCCGGCGGCCCGCGCCCGCCCGCCCGGGGCGCGCACTGGGTGAAGCCCGAGCTGGTGGCCGAAGTCGCGTTCACCGAGTGGACGCGCGACGGGCTCCTGCGCCATCCCGCGTTCGCCGACGGCGGTGCCCGCCGATCCCGTTGGTGCGCTCCGGGCGCAGCACGCGGCGGACGGACTCCGGCCGCATGCGCGGACCGGGTGCCCAGGCTGGCTGGGGGAGCGGCTGGACGTGGGCTGGGCGATCGACGTGCTGCATCCGCTGGCGACACGAGCCGTTCGATGACGTTCGACTACTTCTGGGTGGTTCGTCCCCGGCCCGGGTGCTAGGGTACCGCGCAGAACAGGAGGAACGGATCGTGGCCCTGATCGACAAGAGCGAGTTCGTCGGCCTCGACGGCGTGGCCCATCTCTGCACCGGCGGCGAGGCGCCGTGGCTCCGGTCTCACACGGCCGCCTGCGAGCGGTTCGGCGCGCTCAAGAGCGCTGGGATGGCCGGGCGCGAGGAGATGTTCGCCATCGGCGAGCGGGCGCGCGTCCGCGCCGCGCGAGTGCTGGGCGTCGCGCCCGGCGAGGTCGCCTTCCTCGCCCATTCGTCGGAAGGCCTGAACCAGGCGGTGCGCTCGGTGGAGTGGCGCGCGGGCGACAACGTCGTCTTCGCCGACGTCGAGTATCCCTCGGTGATCTACCCGGCCGCGCTGCTGCGCGAGCGGGGCGTGGAGCCCCGCGTGGTCCGGGCCCGCGGCCACTACGTGGCGCTGGACGATCTGGCCGCCCAGGTGGACGGCCGGACGCGGCTGCTGCTCGTGAGCCAGGTGAGCTACCTCACCGGCCAGCGCCTCGACCTGGCCCGCTGCGCGGACCTGGCGCGCGGCGCCGGCGCGCGGCTCGCGGTGGACGCGACCCACGCGGCCGGCGTGGTGCCGGTGCCGGGCGGCCTCTGCGACTTCGTGGTGTCGAGCTGCTACAAGTGGCTGCTGGCCACCCACGGCGTCGGCCTCTTCGCCTACAGCGCGCGGCGCGTGGGCGAGCTCGAGCCGGCCACCGTCGGCTGGCACAGCGTCGGGCATCGCGGCGGGCCCGCCGATCCGCTCGCGATGCGGTGGCGGCCGGACGCCTCGCGGCTCGAGGCGGGCAACCCGGGCCTGCTCGGCCTCTCCGTGCTCGACAATGCGCTGGCGCGGCTCGAGCGGCTCGCGCCCGCCGACGTCGAGCGCCACGCGCAGCGTCTCGGGGCCGAGCTGATCGAGGGCCTGCGGAGCCGCGGCTGGCCGGTGATCACGCCGGAGGCGGCGGAAGAGCGTGGGGGCAACGTGTGCTTCCTCGCCGAGGATGCGGGCGGACTGGCCGCCAGGCTGGCCGCCGAGCGGGTGCTCGTCTGGGGCGGCGAAGGGCGCATCCGGGTCTCGCCCCACGTGCATGACGACCGCGACGACGTGGCCCGCTTCTTCGAGGTTCTCGACCGCGTCGGGGCCCGGCCTCAGCCGAGTCGCAGCTTCATCCCTTCCTGAGCGGCGACGAAGCGCGCGGTCAGCTCCGGCAGCCCGCGGGCTTGTGCACGCGGGTTCGTCGTAACGAGCAGATGCGCGGGATGAGGACGAGCATAGCATCCGAGCCCAGGAGGAGGAGGAGATGGCCAAGAGTGTGGTGACCCCCGAGCGGTTCGCCAAGGGCATGACCTTCGACGAGTACCTCAAGTACACCGGCAGCGCCGAGAACCTCGCCCGCGAGGCCTTCGGCAGCTATTTTCCGGACGGCGGCTCGAAGCCGGCCCCGCGCAAGGACAACAGCGCGGTGTTCCGCGAGCGCTACGCCCGGGCGCGCCTGAGCGAGCACCAGGCCTCCGCCATCAAGTGGCTCGCGGCTCAGCCCGGCGGCCCGGCCAAGATCCTGGTGATCTCGGAGGACTGGTCGTCGGACTGCCGGCGCGACGTGCCGTGGCTCGCGCGGCTGGCCGAGGCGGGCGGGCTCGAGCTGCGCATCTTCAACCGCGACGGCCGCAAGATCCTGGGCACCCGGCGCCCGGATCCGGCCGCGGCCCCCGACGCCAACCACGACATCATGCTCGAGTTCCTGAACAGCAAGAACGGCGGCGAGTGGGCCTCGCTGCCGGTGGTGGTGATCTACACCAAGGATCTTCAGGAGCTTCACCGCTACATCGAGTACCCCGCCATCTATCACAAGGACCCGGTGCGCGCCCACCAGCAGGCCGCGCGGGGCGGGGAGACCGCGGAGCAGGCGCGCGAGCGCGGGATGCGGGAGTTCGCGGCCATGCAGGCGGGGCCGTTCTTCGACGTCTGGGCCGCCGCGTGCGTCGACGAGATCCTGAGCGCGCTCTACGAGAAGCGGATCCTCGCCACCACGTCAGCGGACTGACCGCGGCTCCATCAGCTCCAGGCGGTTGCCGAAGGGGTCGTCGACGTAGACGCGGAGATAGCCCTCGATGGGCTCGTCGGTGGCCACGTGGTAGCCGGCGCGCTGCAGATCTCCGATCAGCGCCTCGAGCCCGCTGACCAGCAGGCCCGGGTGAGCCTTCCGCGCGGGGCGGAAGTCGGAGTCCACGCCCAGGTGGAGCTTGAGCGGACCGCTCTCGAACCAGACCCCGCCGCGGGCCGCGAGTACCGGGGGCTTCGCCCGCTCGGGGATGCCGAGCAATCCCGCGTAGAAGGCGCGCGCCTCCGCCTCGCGGCCGGCGGGCATGGCGAGCTGGACGTGATCGACGCCGACGATGGGCACGTCCGCGGCTCCTTTCCGGCTCAGCAGGGCACGGGATAGGTGAGCGCCAGCCGATCCGCGCGCCTATCGGTTTCCACGGTGAAGCCGCGTGGCTCGACGCGCGGATCGATGAGCGCCCACTGCCGCGTCGAGAATGGCCGGGGCGGCGGTCGATCCCGATGGTGCTGCCGCAGGGCGGCCGACCGGGATCGTGCCGGGCGTCAAGACCGGCGCTGGGCGCGCAGGAAGGCCCCCACCACCGCGTTGAACTCGTCGGGGACCAGGTTCGGGGCGAAGTGGCCGCCGGTGCTCAGGACCTCGAGCTTGGCGCCGGGGATTCGGGCCGCCAGCTCCTCGGAATAGAAGCGCGGGGTCAGCATGTCGTCGCCCGCGACGACCACCAGGGTGGGGCAGCGGATCTCGCCGAGGCGCGCGCGCCGGTCGAACCGCACGATCGCGTCGATGCGGCTGGCCAGCACCTCCGTCGGCGGCGGAGCCGCGGCCAGGCGCTTCATCTCCTCGGTGAGAGCCGCGTCGTGCTCGCTGATCCACTGCGGTGGCCGCAGCATGACCACCGACGCCCGCCAGTAGCTCTCGAAGCCGCGGTGGAGCAGCAGCTCCTTGCGGGTCTCGAAGCAGCGGCGGAAGTAGGCGTCCTGCCCGGCCCACGTGGCGCTCAGCACCAGGCTCCCGAGCCGGTCGGGGTGATCCTGGGCGATGGTCTGGCCGATGGCGCCGCCGGTCGAGTGGCCGACGTAGTGGGCGCGCTCGACCCCCAGGCGATCCATCAGCGCGATGGTGTCGGCGGCCATCTGGTCCACCGAGTACTGGATGCGCGAGTGGGTGCTGCGGCCGGCGCCGCGGTGGTCGTGGACGATCACGCGGAAGTCGCGCGAGAAGTCGCGCATCTGCGGGCCCCAGAACGCGCCCTGGCCACCGAGGCCGGGCACCAGCATCAGGGCCGGGCCCTGGCCTTGCTCCTCGTAGTAGATCTCGGCGTCGCCGATGGAGACGTGCGGCATGGAGCGGCTACCTGGTGTCGTTCATCCCCATGCGGCGCTCGATGGCGATGACGTCGGTGGGGCGCTCGAACGGCGCGGGGGCGGGAGCGCCGGCCTGGCGCGGGCGGCCGATGGCCTCGAAGAAGTTCTCGAGGCCGGGCGGGGTGATCACCCAGAGCATCACCAGGTCCTCCTGGGCGCTCTCGTTGATGAGCTCGTGCTTGACGTCGTAGCCGAGAAAGCAGGCGGTGCCGGGCACCAGCGGATGGCTCTGGCCGTCCACCACCACGCGGCCCTTGCCGCGGAAGCAGATCTGCAGCTCGACCTGATCGCCGTGGGAATGCTCGCGCACGCGGCTGCCCGGAGCGATGGTCTGGAAGCCCATCGAATGCCCGGGGAAGCCGGTGCGGGCGGGGTAGAGCTTGGGATCGGCGTGGCCGTTGGCCGGGACGGGCTGCCAATAGGACGGTCCGTCTTCCGGCTGCACGACCACCGCGCGTCCGCGGACCTGGTCGATCTGGCTGGCTGGCTGGCTCATGGGGCTCCTCTCAGTAGCGGCGGTCGTCCAGGTCGAGCAGCGGGAATGCGCTGGTGACCTGCGGCAGCGTGACCGGCGCGGCCGGATGCAGGTACGAGGCATCGAGCTGGGCCAAGCTGTGCACGCCGAGCAGGCCCATCGCGATCCGGATCTCGTCCTCCAGCAGCTCGAGCGTGCGCACGAGGCCCGCGTCGCCCGCGGCGGCCAGCCCGAGACAGGAGAGGCGCCCGAGCCCCACCACCTGCGCGCCGAGGGCGATGGCCTTGACCACGTCGGTGCCGCGCATGAAGCCGCCGTCCACCATGACCACGCTGCGGCCCGCGACGGCCTTGACCACCTCGGGCAGCACCTCGATCGAGCCGCGCCCGTGGTCGAGCTGGCGGCCGCCGTGGTTGGAGACGTAGACCGCGTCCACGCCGTGATCGCAGGCGATCGCCGCGTCCTCGCCGGTGGCGATGCCCTTCAGGATCAGCGGGATGTCGTGGCGGTCCTTGAAGCGCTTGACCTGATCCCACGACAGCGCGGCCTGGAAGTCCTGTCCGGTGGCGCGCAGCCGCCACGGCTTGACGAAGCGCCGCGCCAGGTCTCGCTCGCGCCGGCTGTACACCGCGGTGTCCACCGTCATGCAGAAGACCGCGTAGCCGTGGTCCCGGGCGCGCTTGACGTGATCGTCCACGAAGGCGTCGTCGCCGCGCACGTAGAGCTGGAAGATCCGGAAGTTGTCGGCCGCGGCCGCGGTGGCCTCGAGCCCCGGGTTGCAGGCCGAGCTGAGCATCTGGGGGACGCCGAAGGCCGCGGAGGCCTTGGCGGCGGTGGCCCCGCCGCCCGGAGTGAACGACTCGATCGAACCGATGGGCGCCAGCATCACCGGGATGCGCAGCTTCCGGCCGAAGAAGGTGGCGCCGGTGTCGATGCGCGAGACGTCGCGCAGCACGCGCGGCCGAAAGGCCAGGCTGTCGATCCCGAGGCGGTTGCGCCGCAGCGTGGTCTCGGTCTCGGTGCCGCCCATCAGGTAGTCCCAGGGGCCCGGGGCCAGGTTCATGCGGGCGGCGCGGACGATCTCGTGCAGCGTCTGGAACTTGTCTTCGAGCGCGGAGGTCATGGTCTCTCTCCTTGGACCCCCGAGACACTGACTCCCCGCGCGAGGCTTGTCAAGCCCGGGTACGCGCTACGGGCTCTCCACCCGGGTCGGGGACGCGAGCCGGGTGAGCGCGGCGCGGATACGATCGAAGCGCTTGACGATCTCGGCTCGGAGCTGGCGCCGGCCGATCATGCGCTTCATCTCGCCGCCGAACCCGGCCACCTGGTCGGTGGAGACGCGGTTGCTCGAGAAGACCAGCACCCCATCTTCATACGGGACCGCGCCGGAGAAGATCTGGCTCGCGTTGTAGGTGTGGCCCACGTAGAGCTGGCGCTCGACGTAGAGCGCGAGCTGGGGCGTCACGTCCACCAGATGGTGGATCAGGATCGGCGTCGGCCGGCCCTGGACCTGGCGCTTCACCCAGTAGAACTGGTTGGTCGCGGTGGCGCTCTGCTCGGCCGGGAAGCGCAGCAGCGCCTCCCCGAGGCGCGGCATCAGGTGGGCGACGATGCGCGCGTCACCCGCGGCCACGCGCAGGAGCGCGGCCGGATCGGTGACGCCGCCGCGGCGCGCGTAGGGTGCGACGCCGTCGAGGCCGCGGGCCAGGAACGCCTGCCAGCGCTGGAAGAGCAGCGTCCGCCAGTGCACCGCGCCCGCTTCGGCCACCGCCGCGCGATCGGCGCCGCGCCGCGCGGCCAGCGCGGCGTGAGCGGCCTCGATCTCGGCCGTCGACAGATTGAGGCGGCCCCCCGGCGCCGCGTCGCGGGCGGCCTGCGCCTCCGCGACCTCGCCCGCGCCCAGGGTATAGCCGACCAGCGCGGCCGGCGCCGCGCCGGGGGAGAGGCGACCGGAGGCGGTGATGCTCGGATCCTGCAGGACGATCTGCGGCGCAGTGAGCACCTCGGCCATGCGCCCGAGCGGCACCGGCAGGTACATGGCCACGCCGGCGCCCAGCTCGGTCTCGCTCGTCTCGGCGACCTGGTAGCCGATGGTGTCCCCGGCCAGGAGGCGCCGGCGCTGCTCGGGCGAGAGGCGGCGGACGTCGAGGGTCTGGCCCTCCTCCGCGGGGGCGTCCGCCGGCCAGGCCGGGGCCGGGAGGACGAGCAAGGCCGCCAGGGCCGCCGCCCGGCTCGAGCGGGCGAGCATGCTCAGACGGCTCCCTCGGGAATGTTGACGAGGCCGCGCACCCAGCGCCCGGGGACCTTGGCGATCACCCGCCGGATCCTGCGGCGGCTGTTCTCCGAGAGCCGGCGCTCCATGCGGTTGATGAGGCGCCGGGTCCGGTCGCTGGCCAGCCCCAGAAAGACGAGCCCGGCCGCGTAGAACGGGATACCCGTGACCACCGGGATGAGCCAGCCGACGACGCCCAGCACGAAGCAGAGGAGCGCGCTGCCCAGGAAGATGGCACGCAGCCAGAAGGGGTGGCGGCCGTCCTGCGCCCGGAGGAGGTCCGGCAGCGGGGGTGTCACGCCACGCCCGTTCTGGTGTAGCATATCCAGCGCCCAGGAGGTGCCAATGCCCGAGTCCGTACCATCGTCTCTCATCATCGACGCATTCAAGGAAATTTTCCAGTCTGAGCGCCGGGGCGCCAAGCGCCAGGATCCCCTCGGCTGGATCATCAGCGTCCCGGACACGCATCAGAAGAGCGTGCTGGCCGCGCTCGACAAGGAGCGGAGCCTGTGCGTGCTGACGTGCTCGACCGAGGACGACGCCAACGCGGTGGCCGCGGGGCTCTACATGGCCGGCGAGCCGGTGATCGTGATGATCCAGCACGCCGGCCTCTACGCCAGCGTGAATACGATCCGCGGCATCTCGATGGACGGCAAGGTCCCGATCTTCTACATGATCGGGCTGCTGAGCCGCGAGAAGGACAAGGACCCGAGGGACTCGCGGCACTCCATGGTCCGCTTCGCGGAGCCGCTGCTGGACGTGTTCGGCATCCCCCACGCCCGGATGGAAGGCCCGGACGACGTGCGTCTGATCCCCGAATACTACCGCAAGAGCCGCGAGCGGAAGGGCCCCGCCGCGGTGCTCGTCGGCCTGGAGACCGCCTGAGATGATGAAGCCCGAGGACATCCTGACGCTGATCGCGGCCGCCCGCGGGATGGCCATCTGCGTGCCCACCATGACCACCGCGCCCGCGTGGCGCAAGATCGCCCCCGACGATCTCTCGGTCGGCTGCGTGGGCTTCATGGGCGGCGCCTCCGCCATGGGGCTGGGGCTGGCCCTGGGGGCGCCCGACCGCCGCGTGATCGTCTTCGACGGCGACGGCTCGCTCTTGATGCAGCTCGGCTCGCTCGCCACCATCGCGGGCGCGGCCCCGCGCAACTTCACCCATCTGCTGTTCAAGAACGGCGTCTACCACACCTCGGGCGCGCAGGAGACGCCGGGTGGGCAGGGGGTGGACTTCGCGGCGATGGCCAAGGCGGCCGGCTATCGCAGCGCCTATACCGTCACCACGCTGGAGGACTTCAAGAAGCGCCTGCACGGCTTCCTCACCGAGGACGGGCCGATCATGGTGCAGCTCATCACCGGGCTCGCGGAGAGCACGCCGATGAACTCGCCGCCGGGTACGCCCTTCCACCAGCAGGTGGCCGAGCTGCGCGCGAAGGTCACCGGCGCGCGCTAGCTGTAGACGATGCCGAGCGTCTCCGCGACCATGGCGGGGCGGGGATTGCCCTCGACCTCCATGGTCATCTCGCTGGTGATGCGGAAGCCGTTGTCCTCCACCGGCTCCACCTTCACCAGCTTCTGGCGCAGCCGCACGCGCGCGCCCGCGGGCACCGGCGCGGTGAAGCGCACGCGGTTCGAGCCGTAGTTCAGGCCGCGGCGCCGCTTCTCGATCTTCAGGAGGGTCGGGGCGAGCTGCGGGAGCAGCGAGAGCGTCAGGTAGCCGTGGGCGATGGTCTTGCCGCCCGGCATCTCCTTCTTGGCCCGCTCTACGTCCACGTGGATCCACTGGTGGTCGCCGGTGGCATCCGCGAACTTGTTGATCATCTCCTGGGTCACCGTGAGCCACTCGGACGGACCCAGCTCCTTGCCCACGTGCTGGAGCAGATCCTGGGGCTTCTCGACCTTGAGCATGGCGTTCCTCCCTCGGGTATGATCTGCGGGCGTCATTATCGCCCAGTCCCGGTCCCGGAGGAAAGCACGCGATGAGCTACGACGCGCCCTTCGCCGGCCTCAAGGTCGTGGACCTGAGCCAGGGGATCGCGGGGCCCTACTCGGCCATGCTGCTGGCCCAGTACGGCGCCGACGTGGTCAAGGTGGAGCCGCCGGAAGGCGACTGGGCGCGCGGGCTCGGCAAGCGCTACGGCGACATGACCGCCTTCGCCATCGCGGCCAACCTCGGCAAGCGCTCGATCGTGCTCGACCTCAAGGCCGAGGAGGACCGGCGGATCCTCCGCCGGCTGGTCTCCACCGCCGACGTGTTCCTCGAATCCTTCCGGCCGGGAGTGGCGGCCCGCCTCGGCGTGGGCTATCCGGACGTCGAGGCGATCAACCCGCGCGTCATCTATCTCTCGGTGTCGGGCTTCGGCCAGACCGGGCCCGACGCGGAGCGGCCGGCGGTGGACACCGTGTTCCAGGCCTTCACCGGCCTCATGTCGGTGAACCGCGGGCTCGACGGCATCCCGCACCGCGTGCCGGTGATCGTGATGGACATGGCCACCGCGCTCAGCAACTTCCAGGCGATGGCGGTCGCGCTCTATGCCCGCCGCGACGAGCCGCGCGGCCGCTACATCGAGTCGAGCCTGCTGCGCGGCGGGGCGACGATCCAGACGGTCTCCATGATCCAGCACCACCTGGAGGGTGGGAAGCCGCAGCCGGGGCTCACCCCGTCGGGCACCTTCAAGGCGAGCGACGGCTGGATCAACCTGAGCATCCTGCGCGACGCGGATTTCCCCGTCCTCTGCGACGCGCTCGAGATTCCCGCGGCCAAGGGCGATCCGCGCTTCACCACCAACGACTCGCGCTTCGCCAACGTGACGGCCCTCAACGCGCTGCTCGAGCCCGCGTTCGCCCGCCGCACCACCGCGGACCTCTCGGCGCGGCTGCGGGCGGCGGGGCTCATGCACCAGCGGGTGAACACCTACCTCGAGTTCCTCGATCATCCACAAGTGGTTGCGACCGGGGCCGTGGCCTGGGTCGAGCAGCCCGGCATCGGCCGGGTGCCGGTGCCCCAGGTGCCGGGGCTGCCGCCGCTCCGCAGCGGGACGCCGCGCGCGGTGGCGCCCTCGCTCGATCAGCACCGCAAGGAGATCCTGGCCGAGCTGGGGTGAGGAGGGCGGTGGCTGGGCGCGACTGCTTAGGGGAGAATACGGGGTCGTGCAAGACTTGGGGGAGCGAGACGAGCGATGCGCAAGCCAGGTGTCCAACTGGTCCGCTCCCGCCGGTACTGCTGGACCTCCGCAGTTGCCTGACCGAACCGTCGTGTCCACTGCGTATCTAGACCTGGATACATCGCGTTAGGCGTCACAAGACCCACCCTCATGCCCGCGCCTTCCGCTCACGCTCCTGCCACTGAGCACATGCGGCTCGCCGTCGAAATGATGCGCACGTCGACGGGACCCGGGCCAAAAGTCGGCGCCGTAGTTGTCGCCAACGGGAGTGTAGTCGGCACCGGTTACCGCGCGACAAGTGTGCACGCCGAGCGCTCGGCCATCGAGGCGGCTTCGGCAGTTGGCGCTGATCTAAGAGGTGCGACGCTCTTCACGACATTGGAGCCGTGCATCCCGGTCGGGTCAGCCCAAGAATCCTGCGCTGACCTTATAAAGCGTGTGGGAATTTCAACTGTCTACATCGGTAGGTACGATACGAATCCACAGATTTATCGAGTGGGATGGAAGCTCTTACGAGACGGAGGCGTGGTGCTTCACGATTTTGACATGGACCTTCGATCGCAGATCGACGCAATCAATACGGACTTCACGGAACACTTCACTTCTGGGGTCGGCCCGTCCGGCGGCGCGAAGTTCGACTATCAACTCAGTGGCGGAAACTTTGAGATACAGTTCTCTGAGACTGACACTCGGAGGATCGTCACTCGCTGGACCAATCGTGGTGCGAACTCCATCTATGCCTACGCGGTCCGACCCGTTCAGGTAGCGCTTGCACGGTATGCCGCGAGTTTCGATGAGATCGATGATCCACGTGCTTTTGACTTCACGTATACCGTTGCCGTGGCGGTTGACGAGATTGCCGTTTTCGTTTCTGATAGCGGCGCAGTACTCGTTAAAGTCCTCGAGGTAAATATCGGTGCCGCGAGCGGTGCAGCTCAGCGGTTCGTCAAGCTCCAGTACGAGGTGCGGACGTGGTGACGCAAAACCCGCGGTTCGACCCGGCCC
>Ga0209640_10001960_pt1 | contig 17815 bp, 14 predicted proteins | sample RifCSP10_1_FD_184018 | JGI IMG/M metagenome (GOLD analysis project Ga0209640, IMG submission 184018) | Soil microbial communities from Rifle, Colorado - Rifle CSP2_sed 10_1 (SPAdes) (version 2) | ecosystem: Environmental > Terrestrial > Deep subsurface > Rock core/Sediment | place: Rifle... | reverse complement strand
CCCGTTCGCACGCTGCCGGACGGCGCCGGATGGTGACGTTCTTCTGCGCGGCCTGCTGGCATGTCGTGTCCGAATCGGACAGGACCTGCCCGGCCTGTGGCGACGACCTCACCAGGCTGGATGCCGAGCCGTTCACCATGAAACTGGCCCGCGCGCTGTGGAGCCCCGAGCCGCTCACAGCCCGTCGCGCCGCCTTTCTCCTGGGGCAGAACGGCGACAAGGGCACAACCGCCGAGCTGCTTCGACGCTACGACGCCGGCGCCGATCCGTACCTCAGCGCCGAGATCGCCGCAGCGCTCGGTCGCATTGGCGGCGCGGAAGCCGGTGCCGCGCTGGACCGTCTCGAAGGCGATGCTTCCGTAATCGTCCGCAGCGCGGTGGCAGCAGCGCGACCGGCCTTGAGCGGCGGAAGCTGAGCGGCTATTCTGTACTGAACAGAAATGGCGATGGAGTTCGCCCTGAACCCCGGCCGAATGGCCGGTGATGACTCCTGTTTCGGCGCCGCCGGACAGGAGCTTTTTCATGCCGGCGGACGCCCCGGACCCGAAACACGATCTGAGGCGTCATGGAGCAGAACGTCTGGCTCATCGCGAGTGCCTGGATGGCCCTTGCCCTCGTCGCGAGCCTCATTTCCATCCGGCTCGGCATTTCCGTCGCTCTGATCGAGATCCTGGTCGGCGTCGTTGCCGGCAACTTCCTCAGCCTGCACACGACGGAGTGGATCGACTTCCTCGCCACATTCGGAGCCGGCCTTCTCACCTTCCTCGCCGGCGCCGAGATCGACCCCGATTCGCTTCGCCGCCACCTGAAACCGGCTCTCGCGATCGGCATGGCCGGCTTCTTCGCCCCCTTCATCGGTGTCTTCGCGGTTACCTACGGGCTGGCCCACTGGGAGTTGCACGCCGCGTGGATCGCCGGCATCTCGCTCTCGACGACGTCGGTCGCCGTCGTGTATGCGGTGATGGTGGAGACGGGGCTCAATCGGACGGAAATCGGCAAGCTGATCCTGGCGGCGTGCTTCATCAATGACCTCGGGACGGTCCTGGCGCTCGGAATCCTTTTCGCCAACTGGAATGTCTGGCTTGCCGTGTTCGTGGCCGTCACGGCGGTGGTGCTGTGGTATCTGCCGCGCATGACCCGGCTGGTGATCCGGCGGGTCGGACACCGGGTCAGCGAGCCGGAGGTGAAGTTCCTCTTCCTGGTCCTCTTCGGGCTCGGTGGGCTCGCGCGGCTGGCGAAGAGCGAGGCGGTTCTGCCGGCTTACCTGGTCGGACTCGTGGTAGCAGGCGTGTTCATGCGCGACCGCGTGCTCATGGATCGCATGCGTTCGATCGCGTTCACGCTCCTGACGCCATTCTATTTCCTGAAGGCGGGATTGTACGTTTCGCTGCCGGCGGTGATGACGAGCGCCGGCCTGATCGCCCTTTTCCTGCTCACGAAGATGGGGACGAAGGTCGTCGGCATCTGGCCGTTGACGCGATGGTTCCGGTTCGAGCGGCGCGAGGGAACCTACACCACGTTGCTGATGGCGACCGGCCTCACCTTCGGTACGATCTCCGCCCTCTTCGGATTGACCAACCAGATCATCGACCAGACGCAGTACACCATGCTCGTGACCGCGGTGATCGGCAGCGCCGTAATCCCGACGCTCATCGCCCAGCGCTTCTTCCAGCCGGTGGTGGTACCGGATGGCCCGGCCCAGAGCGAGGCGCTGGCCCATGCGGAACGGTTAGCGACGCCGCCGATGCGAGGCGTGGCGAAGTGACGGCAGCGCGTTCAACGGAGGGAAAATGTTCCACAAGATCCTGATCGGCCTTGACGGCTCGGAAACGTCGGAGCAGGCACTCGACCACGCGATGGCGCTCGCAGAGCTCACGGGCGCAGAATTGCACGCGCTTTCCGTCGAGGAACGACTGCCTGTTTATGCGGCAACCGTCGGCGAGGTCATGGAGGAGGAGCGGTACGAGCACCACTATTTTGACGGGGTCCAGGCGCGTGCGCGGACGCGGGCGGGCGAACGCCGGCTCGAGCTGCGGGTCGAGGTCGTGGCGGGCCACGCGGCGCATGCACTGGTGGAGAAGGCGAGGACGGGAGGTTTCGACCTGATCGTGATCGGCCACACCGGCCACTCGCGCCTGCACCACATCTTCCTGGGCTCGACCGCGGATCGCGTGGTGGAGAGTGCGCCATGCTCCGTTCTCGTGGTGCATGAGCGCAGGAAAGTCGGATGAAAGCAGTAGCACGCCGGCGCCCTCTCGCTGGGAGCGAGGAGCGACACTCCACCGTATCGGACGTGCTCGGGAGGCCTGGCTGTGCCGCCTGCCGCAGGGGGCCGTGGTCGGCGGAACGGTGGCTGGACGGTTTCGTTTACGAGCACCACACGCACCCCAACGTCCTGGCCTCACTCGCGGCCTCTCACGGCTTCTGTCCCCTCCACAGCCGTCAGCTGCTCGCCCGTGAAGGCGGGTGCCGCGTGATTCCATCATTGTATCATTTCGTGTTGGCGGCTGCGGTTGAGGCGTTGGACGAGGCGAGGTTCCAGCCCCCCGCTACCTGTCCGGTGTGCGAGTCGGTGTCGCTCACGGAGGGTAGTCTCGTGGACTGGATCGTCGAAGCCCTGAACGACGAAGCGGTCGCGCAGACTTTTCGAGAGAGCGGTGGCCTCTGTTACACGCACGCAGTCGCGAGTCTCAATGCGTCCCGGCCGCGCGTGGCAAGGATCATCGTGGAGACCCTCGATGCGCAACTTGACGCAAGCTCGATAGCCGGGGAGGCCGTCGTGTGGATCGCGGGGGCCGACGCGGATGCACCGAATCGGGATCAATGGCGCAGGACTCTGCGCGGCGAGGAGCGGCCGGCGTCCGCGGGCCTCCGGACCGTGCGTGAAGAGCTGCACGCGTTGCTGCGCGTGGAAGCCACCGCTGAAAGCCGAACGACAGCGCTGCTCACGGCGGCGCTCGAAGATGCGGCGACGGCGGCTCTGTACGAGACATCGCACGGCGTCTGCCTGCGCCATGCGGCCCGCGTCCCACCGGGTCCGCACGCCGGCATCATTCGCCGCGTGCTGCGGGCCCGGTTGCACATGCTCAACTGGGAGTTGGAGGAAGCGGGCCGGAAGGCTGGTTGGGCGGCCCGCTACGAGCTGAAAGGCGATGAGATGACGGCGTGGCTCCGGGCGCCAGCGGCCCTGGATGGTCGGGCTTTCCTCTCCGCGCCGCCCGGAAACGGAGCCCATTGGATGGATCCTCGCCCCGGGGCGACCGCCCGCGGAGGCGAGGCGGCTGCTCTTCACACGGCGACCGGGCCGCCGCGGCTTCGGGCCGAGCGGTAGAGCGCCTCGATCGACTTCATATTGAGGCCCGCTTCGGTCGCGTCGTAGCGCAACGGTCTATCGTGCAGCACGCAGTCCGCGAAGTGCTCGACCATCTGCCGGTACTCATCCTCGCCTGCAATGACGTGACGCCTGTTGTCACGCCGGCCGTGGTGCTCATCGATGGTCGTTTCGCCGGCGCCGGGCAGGAAGGCCGATTCCAGGTTCATTCTTCCCTCCGTGCCGACGATCTCGACTACCTCGCGCCGCTCGCAGTTGAGCGCGCAATCGAATTGGGCATAGAGTCCGTCGCCGAATCGGAGCACGCCGTACAGCTCCGCATCGACGCCGTTCGGGGTCCACTCGGCGAAGGCCTGGGCCTCGACCGGCTCACGACCGAAGATCGTGCGACTGACGTTGACGCAGTAGCAGCCGACATCCATGAGGGCGCCGCCGCCGAGTTCGGGATCGAGGCGGATGTTGTCGGGCCGGGTCAGGCGGAAGGTGAAGGCGCTGCGGATCAGTTTCAGCTCGCCGACGGCGCCATCGCGGATCAGGCGCATGGCTGCGTCGATTCGCGGGTGGAATCGGTACATGAACGCCTCCATCAGCCTGACGCCGTTCGCCGCTGCGGCGGCCTCCATCTCGAGGCACTCGGGCGGGTCGAGTCCGAGCGGTTTTTCGCACAGGATGTGCTTGCCGTGTCGTGCCGCGCGGATCGTCCACTCCCTGTGCATGCTGTTGGGCAGCGGGATGTAGACGGCATCGATGTCCGCGTCCTCGAGCAAGGCCTCGTAACTGCCGTACGCGCGAGGGATGCCGGCCAGCCTGGCGAACTCACGGGCGCGGCCCTCGTCGCGGCTCGCGACCGCCAGCAGCTGGCCGTTCGCCGATGCCTGGATCGCCGGATTGACGGCGGCCCGTCCGATGTTGGCGGTACTGATCACGCCCCAGCGAAGCTTCCTGTCACTCGCCATGGTTCACTATCGGGTTGGAGGCGGCTGATCGAATGTGCAGATTCGCTTTCCGGATTCAACACGGGCCGGTGTTGCCAGTTGCAGACCCGGCATCGCCGAGCGGCAGGTCGATCCAGCGCCTCTGCCGGTGCGACAGGGCGACGGCGTTGATGATCTCCTGCACGCGTGCGCTCTGCGCGAAATCGCCCTGGTTGCGATCGCCGCCGTCCACGATCTCCTGGCAGAAATCGTGGACGAGGTTGCCGTAAAACGCCGTGCTCCACGGATCGTCGGTGCGGGAGCCGGGCGGGAAATAGCGCTCGGGAATTTTCCGTTCGACGAACTCGACGGCGGAGGCGGTCGCGGTGTGAATGGTCTGGATCACGCCGAACTCCTCGACGAGTCGAATGCGGATCGCGCCGTTCGAGCCGAAGATGCGTGCCTCGATGCCGGGATAGTTGCCAATGGTCACGTAGCTCGACTGCATCGAGAAGAGCGCGCCGTTGGCTGCTTCGGCGATGAACATGTCGGCATCATCGACATTGATGCGCTCGCGCTCGGCGTCCAGGTTCGTGCGCCGGCGGTAGCGCACGATGTTGGCGAGGATGCCGACTACGCGGTCGAGTCCGCCGCCGATGCACTCGAGTCCGATATCGATGGTGGGCGCGCCGTAGCCCTCGAGTGACGAGACGGTAATGCCCTCCGTCGAGAGGTCCGTGCCCCACGGCTTTTCGCCGGCGGGCCGCGTCTTGTGGATGCGCTTGTCGATCGGGTTGTCCGGGTCGAGCCACTGCGAGTTCTGCTCGTAGCCGTTGAAGATGTAGGGCTGTCCGACGAAGCCGTCGCGGATCAGGTCGAACATGTACATGACGGCGGGCGCGTAGCGGAACGTCAGTCCGACCTTCGTCTTGAGGTGTTTCTGCTGCGCGATCCCGTGGGCGCGCCAGACATCGCGGAAATCGTGGCAGACCGGCTTCTCGACGAGGCAGTGCTTGCCTGCGTCCAGTGTGGCGAACACGATACCCTGGTGATCGCCGCGCGTGACGATATCCACGACGTCGATGTCGGGGCGCGAGAGGATCTTCTCGAAATCGGTCTCGACATCCGGGATCTCGAACTGTCCGGCCCGTTTCCGAGCGAGGTCCTCATCGAGGTCGCAGATGGCGACGAGATCGCAGAGTGGCGAGCGGTAGAACCCGGGCAGGTGAGCGGACGCCGACCAACGGCCGGCGCCGATGACCGCGACGCGCAGTTTTTCTCTGATGCCGGTCATGATCTCAAGGCTTCGGCCCGAAGGCTCCGCTTCGTGTGATGGGAGGCGGCCTCGCCGGCCGGCCCGCCCGGCTTCGTGTGGTGAAGGCTGCGAGGAAACCTCGCCGATCAGCCTGCCCCGCAGCCAGCGGCCGGCTACGCGCACCGCCGGTGCGTGCGTTCGAACCATCCGACTTGATCAAGTCACACTCGTCGAACCAGCCGATCAGCCGGTTGCCGGGGTATTCCAGTGTGCCAGCGGTGCCGACTCCCGGCGCTCGTGGTGAAGGAGGCCGGGTCCGTCGAAACCATGGGGACGAGGCTCGTTGGTGCCGGCAGCGAGCCGTCATGGTAGCCACTCGGTGGCCTCGCCGGAAGGAGCAGGCACGGCGCGATCGCCACCGGTGTACGACACGTGAGGCGGACCGGTCTGATCCGGCGGAGGCTTCAGCCGGAGCGGCCCGCAGGGTTGAAGGAGGAGGGTTCGATGCGACGAGTTCCGGCGGTGTTGATTCTCGCGCTGACTGCGTGGCAGGTGGGCTGCGCGAAGCAGACGACTCGCCAGCCGGCAGAGCCGCCTGTCGTTCTGCAGGTCGACAACCAGAACGGCCTGGACATGAACATCTACGTCGTGGAGACATCCGGCGCACGCCAGCGGCTGGGCACCGCCGTGGCGCACACGGTGGCGAATTTCCGGATTCCCGCGCGCCTGATCTTCGGCATCACACCCCTGCGATTCCAGGCGGATCCCATTGGAGCCGGCGCTCGGCCGTTCACAGAGCAGATCACGGTCGAGCCGGGCGACACGGTGGTGTTCCGGATCCCGCCCGGTTGATCGGTCGGCGGACGCCGGGCGGCGAACGGCGTCCGGCGGTGACCCGTTCAATCGGGTGCTTCAGCCACCTGTCTGTGCGCGCGGATCGAGAGCGTCCTGCAGGCCGTCGCCAATGAAGTTGACGGACAGCACGACGAGCAGGATGGCGAGGCCGGGGAAGATGGTGAGCCACGGTTTCGACGCCATCGTGGATTGCGCGTCCTGCAGCATGTTTCCCCACGTCGGTGTCGGTGGCTGAACGCCGAGGCCGAGGAAACTGAGCGACGACTCGAGGATGATCGCGTTGCCGACGGCGAGTGTCGCGCCGACGACGATCGGGCCGATCGCGTTGGGGAGAACGTGCCTTCGGATGATGCGCAGACCGCCGGCGCCGATGCTGCGGGCCGCCTCGACATACGGCATTTCCCGGATGCTCAGGACTTCTCCCCTCACAACCCTCGCCGTCGCCATCCAGCTCAGCAAACCGATGATCATTGCCATCGAGGCAATGGCGGACTGCGAATAGGAGCTGAGCACGATCAGCAGCGGCAAGGTCGGAATCGCGTAGGCGACGTCGGTCATCCGCATGAGCACATTGTCGGTGCGGCCGCCATGGAAGCCGGCCAACGCCCCGATGATCGAGCCGGCCGCCGTGCCGATGAACGCGGCCAGGACTCCGATCAGGATGGAGACCCGGCCGCCGTAGAGCACGCGGGTCAGCAGGTCCCGTCCGAGGTCGTCGGTCCCCATCCAGTGGGTTGCCGAAGGCGGCTGCCGGATGCTCGACAGATCGATGGCGTCGAAGCCGTAGGGTGCGATCAGGGGCGCGGCCATGCAGGCGAGGGCAATGAGTCCGATCACGACGAGGGAGGCGACGGCCATGCGGTGGCGACGGAGCCTGCGCCAGATCCGACCACGGAAGCGCGCGTGGTCTTCAGTCATGGCGGATGCGCGGATCGAGGGCACCGTAGACGAGGTCGGCGATGAGGTTGAAGATGATCACCATGACCGAGCCCATGAGCAGGATCCCCATGAGCAGCGGATAATCCCGGCTGAACATCGCCTGTATGAAGAGGCGGCCGATGCCGGGCCATGCGAAGATGGTCTCGGTGATGACGGCGCCGGAGAAGAGGTCGGCGAGATTCAACGCCATGATCGAGATGACGGGGATGAGCGCGTTGCGCAGCGCGTGCACGATCACGCGGCGTTCGGGCAGTCCCTTGGCCCTTGCCGTGCGGATGTAGTCGGCGCGCAGCGTGGCGAGCAGGCTCGACCGCAGGTATCTCGACCAGCCGGCGATGTAGCGGACGGACAGGACGAACGCGGGCAGGATGAGATGGCGCAGGTGATCGAGGAGCGACGTATCACCCACGGTCCCGGTTCCCGCGACGGGCAGCCAGCCGAGACGCACGGCGAAAACGAGCTGGAGGATGAGGGCGAACCAGAACACGGGCATGGCGATGCCCGCGAAGGACAGGCCGGTCGTCAGGTAGTCGAACGCGCTGTACTGCCGGACGGCGCTGAAGATGCCGAGGCCGAGGGCGACGATCGCGGCGAAGCCGAACGCGGTCGCCATCAGCTCGAGCGTGGCCGGCAGCCGCTCGACGATCATCGCCGTGACCGGCCGGGTCGTCGAGAAGCTGATGCCGAGATCGCCACGCACGGCGGCCGTCAGCCAGCGCACGTACTGCACGGGGACGGGCCGGTCGACGCCGAGGCGATGGCGGTACGCCTCGATGACCTGGGGATCGATGAATCGGCCGCTCTCCAGCAGCGCGCCTTCCGGTCCGCCCGGCGCAGCCTGGATGACGGCGAACAGCACGATCGTGATCCCGAAGACGAGCGGGACCATCTGCAGCAGGCGGCGAGCGAGCCAGCCGCCCGGCGCCGATCGATCCGTCAGCGCAGCGTCCATTCCCAGAGGTTCCAGAAGCTGCCGAAATTGGTGCCGTTGCCGCGGTATCCGCCGACGCGGGTGCTGACCATCTCGGGGACGACGTTGTAGTAGATCGGCAGGGAGAACGCATCGTCGGCCAGCCTCTCCTGGACCTGGTCGAGGAGCGGCTTCCGCTTCGCGAAATCGAGCTCGCGATCGGAGGCGAGCATGACCCTGTCGAGATCGGGATCGCAGAATCCCGTCATGTTGTTCGGGCCATCACACAGGTACAGGCTGGTCAGGCTCGGGTCGGCCGAGAGGAACCATGCGCTGACCATCGCCTCCCACTGGCCGCTCCGCCACCGTTGCGTCCATGCCGCGCTCTCCAGCGTCTCGAACGTCGCCTCGACGCCGATAGCCTTGAGCTGGGCCTGGATCACCTGCGCGATCGCGATGCGGTCCTGGGTGCCCGCGCGATTGAGCATGGTGAACGAAAACCGGACACCGGCGCGGGACCGGATCCCGTCCGACCCGACGGTCCAGCCCGCGGCCTCGAGCAGGCGAGTGGCCCGCTGCGGATCGAAGGTCGATGCGATGACGCCGGCATCGTGGTACGGACTCGAGGGGTTGATCGGCGTGTTCGCGACCTCGACCGTGCCCTGCATGAGCTGCCGGGCGATTGCGTCGCGGTCGATCGCGTGGAACAACGCGCGCCGGACATTCGCACCGCCGAACAGCACGCGGGCGCGCTCCGTGTTCGCGCTGACGTCGAAGTGCATGAACGTGTTCGAGCTGATCAGGTGCGTCTCGTAGCCCTCGACACGCGCGACTTCCTGCACCTGCGTCGGCAGCAGCCGCGCGTAATGGAACCCCGCCGCCTTCATCGCGTTCAATCGCGTGTTCGTGTCCGGAATGAACGACCACACGATCTCATCGATCTGCGGATACTCCGGACCTCGCCAGTACTGTTCGTTGCGGACGACGCGGATGTACTCGCCAGGCTTCCACTCCGCGAAACGGAACGGCCCGGTCCCGACCATTTCGGGCCCGCGGTTGTACGGCGTGTAGTTGACGATCTCTTCGGTCGTCCTGCCGCCCAGGATGTGCTCGGGCAGGATCGCCTCGAACAAGCCCGCGTAGTACGCGTAAGTCCCGTTCCAGCGGAAGACGACGGTGTGCTCGTCCGGCATGAGGCAGTCCACGATGCCGAGGTACTGGTCGCGGTTGTACGTCTGCGAGTTCGGGCTCACCACGAACTTCCACGTGAAGCACACATCCCGGCTCGTGAACGGCTGGCCGTCGTGCCAGCGCACATTCTCATGGAGCGGCCACGTCATGTCGATCGTGCCGTCCGCATTGTGCGCGATCAGCCCGTTGTTCGCCGTCGGGATAAGCGTAGCGAGTACGGGGACATACGTGTTGTGCTCATCAGTCGTGATCAGGCCTTCCACGATGCTGAACATGATGTCCGCCAGGTTCTGGCTGGTGAAGGCGTTCAGGACATCGATCTCGCGCTCGTAGGCGATGCGCAGGATCTTCCGCCCGCCGCCATCTCCACCGGTGCCGCCATCGGCAGCGCGTCCACCTGCGTCGGGAGCGGCACACGCGGCGAGAAGCGCGATCGCGGCGGTCAGCACGGACACGCCGAGTGTTGCCGCGGCCCGGTTCGACGGATCGCGAGGCCGCTCCAGCCGTCGGGAATGGACGCTCCTCATCATTCGAATCGGCCGACAGTCAGGGGAGAGCGCATGTGTCCGTAGAGGAAGCGGATGAAGTCCGGCCTTCGATGCGGCTCGACGCGCCGCCATGCCTCGGTCACGGCCGGCTCGCCGGCCCAGTACGACCAGATGAGGACGGCGCGGGCGGGCGCCTCGATGAACCGCATCCGGTTCGCGACCCAACCCTCGCCGCCCGTCCATGACCCCGCACATCGACATGCCGGAGTCCGCGATTCCCTCGAAGACGCTCGAGCTGGCGGTGTTGACGACGGACAGCAGCGCGTCCGCGGCGGCCTCGCCTCGACGGAACATCGTTTCGCGCAACTTGAACTGGACGTAGTGGCCGGGACAGCCTTCGTGTGCGGCGAGGTGCCTGAGCCCGGGCCGGGTCATGACGGGATCGGTGTTCACCACGAGGCTGCGGGCGAGGTAGTCGCAGCGGGCATTCCATGGGGTACCGGAGGTCGTGGCGACACGCATGCCATCGGCCCGTTCGGCCGGGATCTCGAGCAGACCGGTCAGGGCGGAACGACAGCCCCGTCGTCCGCCAGGCAATGAACGAGAGAGTCGATGCGCAGAGCTGGTCGTAATCTTGCCGCCGGTCCGGCTCGGGCAGTCGCGTCGCAGTGCGGCACAAAGCCTCGAACTCGCGACGCGCCTCTTCATACGAGGCGAGTGAAGCCGCACCGATCTCGCCGGGCTGTGACATGTCGAGCACGACGAGGCCCGTGTCATCGCCGCTCTCGGCGCGGCAGAGCGCATCCACGCCGAGCAGGGCGGCGGCGCAGCGCAATCCGAGTTCCAGCGTTTCGTCACTCAGCATGCGGTCGAGATCGAGCATCGGGCTTCATGTGGCCTCCGTCTCCACTCATGGTTGCGTTCCCTCGCCGGGTAGCGCCCGTCCCGTCATCAGCGCGGCGATCATGGTCACGGGGATCGAGCCGAAGGAAAGCAGTGTGTCATGGAACCGGCGCAGGCTGAAGCGGCCGCCCTCGATGGAGGCGATCTCGTTGCGCAGCTCATGGATGCCGTCGGAGCCCATCAGGTACATGAGTGCGGTGCCCGGAAACATGCTGTTCCTGACGGCTTCCGTATTTGCGGCGGCCGGGCTCATGCCGGCGTAGTCCTCGTAGAAACGGACCGCATCGGCCAGCGAGAAGCGGCCCTGGTGCAGCCGGACATCCACGATCGCGCGCGCACACATCCTCGCCCGCGACTGCACTTCGGCATATCGCTCGAGCGGCGAGAGCGCGCCATGCTCGGCCATGAGGTCGGTCGCGTAGCACGCCCAGCCCTCGGCCATCGTGCCGCCGCAGAACATCGCGATGCGCGAGGCACAATCGACGGCTGCGATCCGGCCGACGCGCGAGGGCGAGCGGAACGCGTGCCAGTTCTGGATGTGGTGACCGATGCCGCCGTGGTGGATGACGTGGTTGAGGTGGATCACGCTGTCGTTCGTCGTGCGCAGCAGACGAGCCTGCTCCTCTGCCGGCATCGACTCCTCGATCGGCGTGACCAGGTAGTCGTGGACCGGCGGCCGCCCGTACGCCGCTGGTGAGCGGTAGAACAGGAAGTACAGGTGCGGCGCCGCCTTCCTCGCCCAGTCCGGCTGCGGCACGAAACGGATCGGAAAGTCCGGCCACGTCAGCAGGTCGTGAGCCTCCGCCCGGGCACGCACTTCTGCCAGGATCTGACCATAACGCGGATAATAGTGATCGAGTGGAGGATGCAGCCGGCCAAGCAAGCGAAGCGCCTCGGCGCTGGTGGCCGCGCCGAAGTCGGCGGCGTGGGCGGCCAGGTATGAGACGGCTTCCTGCAGCCGGACCCTGGCATGACGCTCGATATCAGGCGCAGGAATACTCAGGCAATGGCCCTCCCTGATGAGAAGATCCAGCACCTCCTCACCGCAGGCGACGCCATTGCGCGACCGACCGCGCAGTTCCGTGTCGAGCCACGCACGAAACCGCGCGAACGCGGCCGCAGCCGTCTCAGCCGCCGCCTCGAATCGACGGATGGCCGCAGCTCGCAGGGGTTGGGGCTCCAGCAGCAGTGGCACGCCATCCGTCAGGAACGCCAGCGCGCCATCGCACTCGCGGATGGCGCGCTCCGTCCACGCCACAGGCGAGTTCTCGATCGTCTTCCGTGCCGAGGCGAGGAACGCCGGCACCGCCGCGAGCCGTGAAGTCGCAAGGTCGACACGATCGGTGAGGGGCGCGAAATCCGTGAGGAACAGCGACATCACGCCGAAGATCGCCTCGCCGGTGAACACGCACGGGTTTCCCCGACGGAAGTGGTCCGACTCCCACTCCCACAGCTGGGTCCGCAGATAGCCACGCGCAAGGCGGAGATCCGCATCGAGAAACCAGGGCAGGGCGCCCGCGGGACAACGGCTCAGCAGGTCGCGCATGACGCTGACGACATCGCCGGTTCCGTTGGCGGTCAGGTCAGGCAGCCGGTGATCGTGGTCGTGCACGCCGATAAACGTGGCGTTCACCGGGCGGGCCGCGTAATACGCCGCAAAGAACTCGTCGAGCCACGCCTCGGCTTCAAGGGTATCGTGCTGGGCGGTCGGCTGGTCGGTCATCGAGCGACGTGACCGGACCGGCATGGAGGCAGCGGCGGCTCGTACCCGGTCCCACCCGCATGGGGCGAGATCGCGACCCTGCTGTCGTGGCCCGCGATGAGAGCGAACCGGGCGATACGCCGGATCATCGATGTCAACTCCGGATACCGTGGAACGTGTGCTGTGTGCGGGGCCGGGCGCACGGTGGCCCGGCTCCGGCATAGTGGGCTGTGCGATGAGTGGGCACAATACGGGGCCGTCCAGCGCGCCGTGTATCGAGGCCGGTGCCCAGCCCGTACTCGTGCCGGCGTCCGGACGCGAGACCGGCCCGCCAGCGCGAGGGGCCGCCGGCACCGTCTCGCCCGCGGCCACACCCATCACCGGCGCCGTGCCGGTTGCCCCTGAAACCTTGCCGGCAACCCGGGATCGTGGCTCACGTGTCACACGTACATCGCGCACAACTTCGATGGAGCCCGAGCCCATGCGGTATCGCCCGAAGGTTCTCCGCCTCGCCCCGATCGCGCATCTCGCGGTCATGAGCCTCGGTGTTCCGGCCGTCGCGGCGATCGCGGCCGGCCCACTCGCCGCGCAGGGCTTCGGCCAGTCCGTTCTCGTCGCCGGCGATGAGGTGCTCGTCGGTGAATCGCTCTTCTCGACGCGGCCCGGCTACGTCTACGTGTACCGAAGGGACGGCAGCGGTCGCTGGGTCGAGACGGGCCGGCTGCAGGCCTCGGACGCCGCGCCGAACGACCATTTCGGGCGGGCGCTCGCCATGGCGCAGGGCGATCTGCTCGTGGGCGCGACGGTCGCCCGGGAGTCAGGCGCGCTGTACGTCTTCTCGAAATCGCCGCAAGGCTGGCGCGAGACGGCGTCGCTCGTGCCGGGCGGCGCGAAGCCGGAGGACTCGTTCGGTCGAGCCGCGGCGACCGATGGCCGAACGGTCATCATGTCCGACTGGGCGGCGGACTCGAGCCGGGGCGCCGTCTACGTCTTCGAGAAGCAGAACGGCGCGTGGCGCGAGACGGCCAGGCTCACCGCGAGCGACGGCCAGCCCAACGAATGGTTCGGCTTCGCGATCGCGATCGCCGGCGACCGCATCGTCGCCAGCGCCATCAACAAGAACCGGCAGCGCGGAGGCGCGTACGTCTTCCGGCGCACGGCGAACGGCTGGCAGGAGGCCGCTCAGTTCGCACCGCCGGATACGTCCGCGAATCTCGGTTTCGGCGCGTCCCTCGCCCTCATGGGCGATGACGTCATCCTCAGTGCGCCCGGCGCCGATGGATTTGTCGGCGCGCTGTATACGTACCGTGCGAGCGGATCCGGCTGGACGCAGGCGGCGAAGACAACGCCGCCCGCCGGAACGCAGCCGAACGGCACGTTCGGTTCGGTGCTGACCGTGGCAGACGATGAATTGTGGGTGGGTGCGCAGGGCATCGGTGGTGGCCACATCTACCGCCTGGCCCGGAACGGGGAAGGCGCATTCACCCACATGGCCGCGATCACGGGCCGCGAAACGGTACAGGGCGATGGCTTCGGCGGCGCCATCGCGACCGGCGGCGAGGTCGCCGTGGCCGGCCTGATCGGTGATGACTTCGGCCTCGGCTCCGCCGCCGTCCTCGAGAGGCAGGGCGCGAACTGGGTCGAGGCCGGCCGGATGGCCAGCGAAGTGAAGGGCTACTCGCCGATCACCGGCGGCCGCGTCGACTGCGCGGGCGGGAAGGCCGCCCAGTTCGATTGCAGCGAGGTCGACATCCTGTCGTTCCTGCCGGTCAGCGCGATCGGTGGCACGCGCGGCGTCCAGGTGAACGACACCTGGGGCTGGACCGACACGCAGACCGGGAAGGAATGGGCGATCGTCGGGCGCTACGACGGCACCTCGTTCATCGACATCAGCGATCCGTCGAATCCCGTGTACATCGGAAACCTGCCACTGCACGAAGGCGCGCGGCCCAACATCTGGCGCGACATCAAGGTCTACAGGGACCACGCCTACATTGTATCTGACGGCGCCGGCCCGCACGGCATGCAGGTGTTCGATCTCGCGCGGCTGCGCAACATCCAGAAGTCGCAGATCCCGATGACGTTCACGGAAGACGTGCACTACGACCGCATTGCCAGCGCACACAACATCGTGATCAACGAGGCGACAGGCTTCGCCTACGCCGTCGGCCTCAACTCCGGCGGAGAGACCTGTGGCGGTGGCCTGCACATGATCGACATCCGCGAGCCGATGAAGCCGACGTTCGCCGGCTGCTTCCAGGACACGCAGACGGGCAACCAGCGGACCGGTTACTCGCACGACGCGCAATGCGTGACGTACCACGGGTCGGATTCGAAGTACGCCGGCCGCGAGATCTGCTTCGGCTCGAACGAGACGGCCCTCTCGATCGCAGACGTCTCATCGAAGGACAGCTCGGTCGCGATCTCCAGGGCCGCGTACCCCAGCGTCGGTTACGCACACCAGGGCTGGCTCGACGAGCAGCACGAGTATTTCTACATGGATGATGAAGGCGATGAAACGAACGGCAGCGTGAAGCACACGCGCACGCTGGTCTGGGACGTGAAGGACCTCGATGACCCGATTCTCGTCAAGGAGTACTTCGGTCCGAGCACCGCGAGCGATCACAACCTCTACATCCGCGGCAACCTGATGTACCAGTCGAACTACGTGAGCGGGCTCCGCATCGTGGATATATCGAACCGGGCCGAGCCGAAGGAAGTCGGGTTCCTCGATACGGTGCCCGGCGGCGATTCGCCCGGCTTCGACGGCTCGTGGTCGAACTACCCGTTCTTCGCGAGCGGCACGATCATCGTGACGAGCGGCAAGGAAGGTGTGTTCTTCCTGCGCAAGAAGGTCCGCCCGATCTCGTAGAACTGCCTGCGCCGTTCGAGCCCCGTCCGGGATCTGGTCCGGGCGGGGCTCTTCGCGAGATTCCCGGCAGTTGTGCGACCTGCTCTCCAACAGCGTGAGGCGTTTCCGGCCCCGGATCCGGGCAGTGTCCGCACACTGCCCGGATCTGCCCGCAGCTTCCGTCTACTGGCAGCACTGTCCGACCATTGCCTATCTTGGCGGCAAGCGAAGTGATCGTGTCCCGCACACCCGTCCTGCCGGAACCATGAAATACTTCCCGCTCCGCCGACTCGCTTCGTTCGCCATGCTGGCGACAGCGTTTTGTCCGTCCGCAGTTGCGGCCCAGAGCCCCGGGCGGCAAGCCACGCCGCGCGGCGCACCGGAATTCCCGGTCGTCGAAGCGAGCATCGCCGACATGCGGACGGCGCTCGAGCAGGGGCGCACGACGTCACGTCAGATCGTGACGCAGTACCTCATGCGCATCGCTTTCTACGAGGACCGGCTGCACGCGATCATCACGGTCAACCCGAACGCGCTCGCCGAGGCGGACGCGCTCGACCGGGAGCGGGCGCAGGGCCGGCTCCGCGGCCCGCTCCACGGCATTCCGGTCGCGCTCAAGGATAACATCCACACGACGGACATGCCGACGACCGGAGGCGCTCTCGCCTTCGCCGATCTCGTGCCGCCTTACGAGGCGACATTGACGAAGAATCTGAAGGATGCGGGCGCGATCATCATCGCCAAGACGCAGATGACGGAACTCGCCAACTGGGTCGCGAGCGGGATGCCGGGCAACTACAACGCACTCAACGGCTACGGCATGAACCCGTGGGACCCTCGGCGCGATCCGCGCGACAACTTGTTCGACGGGCGTCCCGTCATGAACACAGGCGGCTCGAGCTCGGGCGTCGGCACGAACGTGAGCTTCTGGGCCGCGAACGTCGGAACCGAGACGTCCGGCTCGATCCTGAGCCCCTCGCACCAGAACATGCTCGTCGGCATCAAGCCGACAGTCGGTCGCGTCAGCCGGTACGGCGTCATTCCGATCACGGCCGACCAGGACACGCCGGGCCCGATGGCGCGGACCGTCTCCGATGCCGCGATCATGCTCGGCGCGCTCGAAGGCGCACAGCCCGATCCACAGGATCCGGCGACCACGAGGTGCTCGCCGCCGGCCGGCCGCGATTACACGAAGTATCTGAACGCCGACGGGCTGCGAGGCGCGCGCATCGGTATTCCGCGCGCATTCTACTACGACCGGGTGACCGTCGCGGGCAGCACCAGCCCGCGAGGCGGACTGAGCGATGAGCAGCGGCGGATCATGGACGAAGTCATCGGGATCCTGAAGGCGAAGGGTGCGCTGATCATCGATCCGGCCGACATCCCCAGCGTCACGGCCGCGGACGCCGGCAACAATTTCGTCAATTGGAACCCGTGCAGCGGACTGGAGGCCGCGAAGGGCCGTGATGCCGGCTGCTCGATCGCCTTCAAGTATGGCATGAAGCGCGACTTCAACACCTGGCTCGCCTCACTCGGTGACAGGGCGCCGGTGAAGTCGCTGACCGAGTTGCGCCAGTGGAACATCGCGCATCAGCGGGCCGGCGCCATCAGGTACGGCCAGGCGCAGCTCGACATCTCGGACGAAATGGATGTGCAGGCGGACCGCACGCGCTACGAGGCCGATCGCCGCAAGGACATTCTGCTGTCGGCGACGAACGGGATCGACGCGGCACTCGCCGCGAACCGCCTCGATGCTCTGCTGTTTCCCGGCGTGAGCAGCGCCAACATCGGCGCACGTCCCGGCTATCCAACGATCACCGTGCCCTATGCACTCGTGCCGGTCGGCCAGGGCAACGGCGGGGCCGTGTTCCCGGCGGGCTTCGATCCGAAGCCCGCACCGTTCGGCGTGAGCTTCACCGCCTCCGCGTGCAGCGAGCCGCGGCTGATCGAGCTGGCGTACGCGTTCGAGCAGGCGACGAAGAAGCGGATGGCGCCGCCTCTCTTTCCCTGATCCGCGATCGGACGGCGGGCGATGACACGCACCGGGCTCCGTCTCGCGGCACTCGCACTGGCCGCCGTGGCGGCGATCCTCGCGTGGGTGCTCGGCGCCCTCTTCACGCACCGCCTGTCCGTCCTCGCGCTCATCGCGCTCGCCGCCTTCGTCGCGACCGGCCACGTGCTGCTGAGATTCGCGGCGAACCTGCGGACCGACGCGCGGTCGAGGCAACGCAACACCGTGCACTTCGCATGGCTGGCCGCGGGCGCGGCCGTGTACATGTCGATCGCCCACTTCGCCGTCGGCCGCGCGCCACGACGCACGATCGAACCCGTTTCGCAGCAGGGAGCGGATTCATGGACGCTTGACGATGGGACGCGCATCGCGTTCGTGCACACGCCGGCACGCGTCGAACGACGCGGCCCGCCGATCGTCATGCTGCACGGCGGGCCCGGCGTGCCGGAGCTGCCGGACCTCCTC
>Ga0209640_10001959_pt1 | contig 17815 bp, 16 predicted proteins | sample RifCSP10_1_FD_184018 | JGI IMG/M metagenome (GOLD analysis project Ga0209640, IMG submission 184018) | Soil microbial communities from Rifle, Colorado - Rifle CSP2_sed 10_1 (SPAdes) (version 2) | ecosystem: Environmental > Terrestrial > Deep subsurface > Rock core/Sediment | place: Rifle... | reverse complement strand
TCCCATCGTGGAAATATGCAGGTTGATCTTCACGGTTTCCGGCGGGACGAGCGCGATGCGCTCGACAAACTTAAAGCAGGTTTCCAACAGCTCATTCTTGGGCACGACTTGGTTCACCAGGCCGATGCGCAGAGCCTCCTGCGCGTCGACGTGATCGCCGGTGAGCGAGTAACGAAGGGCGTTCTTAAACCCGGCTAGGGCAACCCAGATGAAATCGGTGTTGGCGCCATGGCGAACCTGGGGCTGGCCGAAGACCGCGTCATCGGCGGCGATGGTGATATGGCAGGTGAGAGCGAGCCATGACCCGGCGCCGAGACACCAGCCGCTGACTGCGCCGACGATCGGTTTGGGATATTGCCAGCGATAAAGCTGGCGTCCGAGAATGTCTTTGCGACCGGAGTCGCGGAATTTATTATAGGTCGCATTGAGCGACGTGTTGACCGGTATGCCGTAAGGCCAAGCGGTTTCCGGATCGTCGCCGCCGATGTCTTCCCCCGTCGAAAAAGCGCCTCCCGCGCCAGTGATGACGACGGCGCGGACCTCCGGGTCAGCTTCCGCATCGGCCAATGCTTGATCCAGCTCGTTCATCAGCTCCTCGTTCATCGCGTTCAACGCCTGCGGCCGGTTGAGTGTGACGAGCACGCCCTTGCGCTGCTTCTGGTACAGGATCGTCTTGTAGTCAGACATGTGTGGCTCCTCTAAAAACAGTAAATTGGAGTGATGGAATATTGGAGTGGTGCAGTGGTCGGTTCCGAACCCCCAGTACTCCATTACTCCAACACTCCATTACTCCAATCTTCGGTTACTCCATTACTCCAACACTCCAAATTTTTCACCTCTTCCTCGCTCTCGGTCCGAATGGCTCCGGTTGGAACGGGCCATCGCGCATCTGCAGATATTCTCGAATACCCTTGTGAGCGCGCGCGTCGTCGAGCGGCTTGCGCAATTCTTCGCGCAGCATGACGTGGGCCGGCGCTGACATCTGGTTGTCAAACGTCAGCGCGTCGCGCAGGCCCATCATATCGAGTCCCAGGGTCGCGATCTGCAGGTTGATCTTGACGGTTTCCGGCGGCACGTGGGCGATGCGCTCGACGATCGTGAAGCATTCGTCGATCAATTGATCGGACGGCACGACTTTGACGACCAGCCCGATGCGCAGCGCTTCTTGAGCGTCGATGTGATCGCCGGTGAGGCCGTAGCGCAGCGCGTTTTTATAACCGCCGAGTAAGGTCCACATGAAGCTCGTATTCGAACCGTGGCGCACTTCGGGCTGGGCGAACACGGCATTTTCGGCAGCGAGGGTGATGTGAGTGAACAGCGACAACCACGAGCCGGCGCCCATGGCCCAGCCGTTGATCGCGCCGATGATCGGCTTGCCAAACTCCCACATGCGGCGAAAGTTGCGCGAGTCGACGCGCCAGGAGTCAATGACTTCAGCGGCGGTTTGTCCAGTGATGATGCCGTACGGCCAGTGCATGTCCCGCCGCCGTCCCGACGAGGTTCCCTGGTCCATGCCCGCGGAAAAGGCGCGTCCTGCTCCGGTCAGCACCACGGCGCGCACCTCTTGGTCTTGTTCCGCTTCGTCCAGCGCCTGGTGCAATTCTTTGATCATGCTTCGGCTGATCGCGTTCATCGCCTCCGGCCGATTGAGCGTGATCAAAACGCCGCCGCGCTGTTTGTCGTAAAGAATTTCCCTGTAGTCGTGCATCAAAGCTCCCATCTAGAGTTCAAATAGTTCAAGCCGTTCAAGCCGTCCGAACAATCCGGATAACGACTTGAACGTTTTTAACGATTTGAACGGCTTGAACGATCATCAACAAATCTGCACCAGCGCATCGACGGCCACCACGCCGCTGCCCTTCGGCAATACGATCAGCGGGTTGATGTCCAAACCGCCGAGTTGGTCGGCGAGGGCCGATGCTAAGCGTGACAACCCCACGAGCGCGCCGCACAAGGCGTCTACATCGGCGGGCGGCTTGCCGCGCACTCCGCCGAGAATGGGGACACCGCGCAGCCGTTGGATCATTTTAAAAGCCTGCTCGCTCGAGAGTGGGGGAATTCCGATCGCAATGTCTTTGAGCAATTCGACAAGAATACCGCCGAAGCCGCAGAGAATCACCGGGCCGAACAGCGGATCCCGTTTGACGCCCAGAATCATCTCGACGCCGTCGCCCGCCATCCGCTGCACGATGACACCGTCGATCCTGGAGCCGGGTGCGCGCCAGCTAACTTCAGTTTGGATTCGCGAGTATGCATCGCGTACAGCGCTCGCATTTGAAAGCTCCAGCGCCACCCCGCCGACATCGCTCTTGTGCGTGATGTCGGCCGAGTCGATCTTCAGCGCGACGGGAAAGCCCAGACGCTCTGCAGCGGTTGCAGCCTCGCCGCCGCTGTGCGTAAGCACCGTCGGAACCACTGGAATGCCGAATGCTTCGATAAGGCGGAAGGCATCCTCGGCTGGCAAAATTCCGGAAGCGAGCTTTATGCGGGCCGGAGGCGCCGCGGATTGGTCGGCGATTCCGGCGCGGGGCATTTTTTGGAATTCATAATATTCGGCTACATGGCGGATTGTGTTTGTCGCACACTCCGCCCCTTCCATGAGCGGCACACCGGCTTCGCGCAACGGCAAAAGAATCTCGGGATCAACCGGACCGCCGACGATAGAGCTGAAACATGCAATTGGTTTTTTGCTCGTGGCTGCGGCTTTTTCAATCGCTGCGGCAAAGCGATTGCCGCTCTTCAATTCCCTCGGCCTGGGATCGTTGGCTTCGAGATTGACCGTGACCAGGTCAATGTTGGGGTCATCGATCAGTGCCTGGAGCAGTCGGGGAAAAATCTTCTCGTCATCGTACATGGCGCCGGTCCCGTCGAGCGGGTTGTTCATGTTGCCGAAGTCAGCGACGGCTTCCTGCAAGTGCGCTTGGGTCTTCTCCGTCAATTCCGGAACCTCGAGGCCGACGTTCGCAGCCGCGTCGGAGACCAGGGTGCATTCCCCGCCGGAGCCGCTGAGCACACCGACGCGCCGCCCGCCCTTATAGCGATTGATGAAACCGTCGCACGAAAAAACGCTTACGGCGTCCATCAACTCGTTCAGACTTCGCACGGAAACGACGCCGGTTTGGCGAAATGCCGCGTCGATCACCTCCGCCGCACCGGCAAGGGAACCCGAGTGTGTCGCCGCCGCGCGTTGCGAGACTTCCGATCTGCCGCCTTTAAGAAGAATCAAAGGCGTGTTGTGGGCGGACGCCTTGCGGGCTACTTCGAGCAGCTTGTGCGGTTGCTTGAAGCCTTCGACGAAGGCGGCGATGACTCGCGTGTTTTCGTCTTCGACCAGGTAATTGAAATATTCCTCCACCGTCGCGCCGGCCTGATTGCCGCAAGAAACAATATGGCTCAGGCCGACGTGGCGGTTCAGCATCAAGGCATTGGCGATCGTCGTGCTCAGGCCGCCGCTTTGAGAGACCAGCGCGACGGGCCCTGCGAGAAATCCTGGAGGAATCGTCGATGCGAACAGCGGCGCTTTGCCGAAGACATTCAAGATGCCGTAACAGTTGGGGCCGCAGATGAGAAAGCCGCGTTCGTGCGAAAGCCTTTCGAGTCTTGCCTGGCGCTCTTTTCCCTCTGCGCCGGTCTCGGCGAAGCCTGCAGAAAAAACCACTGCCGCGCGCACGCCGGCATCGGCGGCCGAGTCCAACAAGTCGGGGACATGTCGATTAGGCACCGCAAGAACGACGCACTCGACGGGCTCGGGGACGGCCGCCAGATCGGCATAACAGGGACAATCCATGACCTCGCTATATTTTGGATTGATCGCAATGATTCGGCCGGGATAGCCGAAGGTTCTCAAGTTGCGGATGACCCGGTTGCCGCGCGGCTCGCGATTCAGCGCCGAGGCGCCCCGTTGGGATGCGCCGACGATTGCCACCGACCTGGGATTCATGAGCGGCGAGAGGTCGCGCCAAACGGTCGAGTCGTGTCGTGCTTGCGTGCTCATGGTGTTGTCTAAATTGGAACGATGGAGTGCTGGAGTAGGGGAGTGATGGGCCCGAAAAACCCGACACACCAACATTCCATCACTCCAGTACTCCAATCCTTAGCTGATTCGGTCACCCCAACTTTTCACTTCTTTCTAGCTCTCGGCCCAAACGGCTCGGGCTGAAACGGCCCGTCACGCATTTGCAAATACGCTTTGGTTCCTTGCGTTGCGCGGGCTTCATCGAGCGGGCGGCGAAATTCCTCGTTGAGCATCATATGGGCGGGTATCGACAGTGTTTCGTCCATGCGCAGCGCGTCGCGCAGTCCCATCATCTGCAGTCCCATCGTGGAGATCTGCAGATTGATCTTGACGGTCTCCGGTGGCACGTGAGCGATGCGCTCGACGATCTTGAAACATTCGTCGAGAAGCTGATCGGCGGCGACGACTTTATTGACCAAGCCGATGCGCAGGGCTTCCTGGGCATCGATATGATCGCCGACCAGGCCGTAGCGCAGCGCGTTTTTGAAGCCCGCAAGCAGCGTCCACATAAAGGTCGTGTTGGAGCCGTGGCGCACCTCGGGTTGAGCGAAAACGGCGTCGGCGGCGGCGATGGTGATGTGAGTATAGAGGGCCATCCAGCAGCCGCCGCCCATCGCCCAGCCCCTGACCGCGCCGATCACCGGTTTGGTCATTTCAAAGATACGGATAAGCTTTACATCATCGGCGCTCCAGTAATTCATCAGATCCGCCGCGCTCATGCCGGTCTGAATGCCGTAAGGCCACTGAATGTCTCTGCGCCGGCCGCTGGTCGTCGCCTGATCGAATCCGGAGCTGAACGCGCGCCCGGCGCCAGTGAGCACGATCGCACGAATGTCGGGATCGGCCTCGGCTTGGTCGAGCGCGTGATGAATCTCTTTTAGCATCGGCCGGGTGATCGCGTTCAGCGCTTCCGGTCGATTCAATGTGATCAGCACGCCGCCGCGTTGTTTATCGTAAAGGATTTCTTTGTAATCAGACATGAAAACTCCTTGTGGGAAAACTGGAGTCATGGAGTAGCGGAGTGATGGAGTAATGGGTGCTTCCCCTATTCCATCACTCCCGCCGATATTACTTCTCGTAGAGCGCTTTGATAAACCCGCTCGCTTCGACTTCGCGCACCAGGCTTTCGTCAAGAAACTGCTTAGGGTTGGCGCCTTTAGCTTTGGGTTCCTCGGATGAGATGAACTCGAGCGTGGTTTCGATTGCTTTTGGATTGGCGTAGGGAACCCGGTTGTAGAACTTGTCCGCGAGAAGTTGGTAGGAAAGCTCGAGATACTTAACGTCGCGCTCCTGCGCCGACTGAATCCGTAATTTTTTTTGCAGCACTTCGATACTTTCTTTCTTGTTCTTTTGAAAGTAGGCGAGACCTTCGCATAGAACTTTGACGACGCGCAGGGCCTGATCGCGGTTGCGCTTGAGGTAGCTGCGGGTGGTGTCGACGGAGTTCTGCAGGTAATAGATTTCCATCTCCACGGGATCGGCCAAAATTCGGTAACCGCGTTCTTCGGCGAGGAAGAAGGTCGGGATGGTGAAGACGGCGCCATCGACGCCGCCCTTTTCCAGGCTGGCGAACATGGCCGGCGACGAGCCGAGCTGTAACATTTTAATGTCGTCGGTCCGCATGCCCCATTTGCGTAAAAAGAGTTGCAGGACCCAATGGGACGCGGAGCCGAAGCGTGTGACGGCAATTGACTTACCCTTGAGATCGGCCGGTGTCTTGATCTCGGGCCGCACCATCATTCTCTGCAACCCGGTCTTCATCGGCGAGGCCGCGAGCACGCCGTCGGCGCCCCTGAGGCCGGCGCGGATCACCGCGTCGCCGCCGCCCACTGAGAACTGAATCTCGCCGGCGATCAGTGAGCTGACGACGCGCGAGGCGCCGCCGCCGATGATAATGACCTCGGCATCGAGGCCATGTTTCTTGAACAGGCCCTTTTCTTCGGCGACCCAGATCGATCCCGATGTAGCGCTGATGGCGCTTAAGCCGATCCTTACTTTGTCTTGAGCGCGCGCAGACGCGGCAACGAGTATAAGCAAGGCAACGGCGAACCCGAAATTCATTATAACCCGGCGCAGCATGGGCACCTCCCGATCACTGTAGTCGCTACCGGGCAAACTACGTGAAAGCGAGGTTGGCCGTCAAGGGAATTTGCCGTAGTTTACGGGATCGTGTCCGCTGTACTTCGAGGCAGCAATTTTCGAGCATCTTGCTGAAAAGGCGGACTTCAAATATGCATCGGATCAAACGGGGAGGCGCAAAATGCCTAAGTTTAGAGTGAACGCGAGCGATGTTGAAATCTACTATGAAGTGCACGGCAACGGCCGACCGATGGTGTTTCTCAGCGAAACGGCCTGCGACGGCGAGGTTTGGAAAATCTATCAAGTGGAAGAATTCTCGCGCGATCACCGCGTGATCATTCACGATTATCGCGGCACCGGTCAATCGAGCAAGCCGTCGATCGATTATACGACCACGATGTTTGCCGAGGACGTCGTGGCATTGATGGATCATCTGGACGCCGAAGATGCCATCATCGTGGGCCATTCGATGGGGGGCAGAGTTGCCCAGTTGCTCGCCCTCGATCATCCGAACAAAGTTCACAAACTGGTCCTGGCGTCCACCGGCGCCCATTATCCGCTGACCAAGGGTTTGCCGCTAAAGATCTGCAAGGAGATGATCGAGTGGGGTTACGAGAAGTACGAGCGGGACCATACGATCCTGGTAGGCTGGACGGACGAATACGTCAAAAACAATCCGGATAAAATCGACAACTATTTGAAAGTCCGAATGCATAATCTCTGTCCGGTGGAGTTTTACCTGCGCCATTTATTGGCGCGCCAAAGCCATGACACCAGCCAGCGGCTAAAAGACATCCAACAACCCACGCTCATTCTCGTGGGCGAAGGCGATCGTAACATGACAAGCGAGATCAACCATAGGACGTCGTCCGAAATCCTCGCCAAGGGAATTCCAAACTCTAGGCTGGTTGTGCTGCCCAATGAACGCCATAGCTACTTCTTTTCAAACCCAGGCGAGGCGCACCGGATCATTCGGGAATTTATCAAAGAGTAGAGCCTGGAGGCGCAAGGCCTAAAGCAGAAAACGCAGATCCTTCGCGGACGTTCAGGATGACGCGAAAATCGGTTCAGAGTTTTTGAACGCCCCGTCCGGATTTTCGGGTGGCTATAGGTGGATGAACGCTCGCACCCAGTCTTTCGCCACTGCGGTATGGCCCTGGCCGGTTAGGTCTTCGGCCAGAAAAACGTCGCCCGGTCGAAAAACTAGCTTCCTGCCGCCGCCGATGCCGATCTCGACGCTGCCGGCCAGGGTAATGCACCACTGGCGGCGCGGCGCGTTGTGCCAGCCGTGCAGATCGTCGCGGTGGGTATCGTTCTTGAAGACTAGAGTCTTGACCGAAAGATGGGTCAAAAAATGCTTCGATCCCTCCGTCTGCGGCAAATCCTCGAAATGAGATTGGCCATCGTCGCCGGTATAGATTCTGCAAAATTGCATATGCCCTCCCGGATTAGGTTTGATTCAAGTCGTTTAAGCCGTTCAAATCGTAGGGGCGGGTTTTAAACCCGGCCCCTACAGGATGCCGATTGCCACGGCGAAAAAACCTCCCCGTAATGGACCAACCCACTTGAAATTACATTCCACGGATTAGGTGAACTTGCTTACGATGGCGCGATCGCTTTGAAGCGCAGCCGAACGTAATCCGCATACCAGGTTCCATCGTTCCTACAAAGCGTCGGTTCCAATTGCCGGCGAATTTCATCGAGATACTGCTCGCGCTCCGCTTCGTCGATTGCCCGAGTAAACGGTTGGGCGAACACGCCCAGCCAGTCAAGGATATCGCCCGGCAGTTTCGTCGGCCGCGGGATCAGCTCGCAATAATCGACGGTAAAACCAGATTGACTGAGTAATTCGGAATATTCTTCCGGAGCCGGATAGTACCAGGGATCGACACTCCACGGGTCGGCGCCGCGCCGGCGCAGGGCAGTGTGAAGCGCGGCGCGAATGGTCTCGACATTGCCGTTGCCGCCGAACTCGCCGACGAATCGGCCTCCTTGTTTCAAGCACTTCGCCACGCCTTCCGCGACTTTGCCGGGAGGTTGAACCCAGTGCAGCACGGCATTCGTGAATACGGCGTCGAAGACTCTTTTTAGCGCAATCTGCCGCCCGTCCATGACGAAGGCGTTCAAACCGCGGCGGTGTGCGGCTTCGGCCTGGGCAAAACTGGAATCGGCTGCATAGACGAAGGCGCCCGCGGCGGCGATTTTCTCCGTGAGCGCGCCGTCGCCGCAGCCGAGATCGAAAATGCTTTCCCCTGATTGCGGCGCGAGCAATTGCAGCAGCGGCTCACCGAGGTCGGAAACGAAGCGCGCACTCCTGGCGTAACTCTCGGGATTCCACGAAGTTTCCAGGCTCATGGCGGCCACGTTAACATGTCGTCACTGGCTTGAAAAACCGCCAATTCTCCGTACTCTTGTTTAATTTATGGCAACGCGCGACGCGGATCTATCAGCCCTGCGCATCAATCGTTCGCCGCAAGGAACAAAACCGCCGCGAAGATCTCGATCAGTGGGTAAGATCATCGGCTGGTTGGCCGGCCTCGCGTTCGTTGTCGCGGCGGTAATATTGTTCAGAGAGTGGCTCAATCCGGGTGTTGAAGTTCAGCTGGCCACTGCGTCGCTCACCTCGCCATCCGAGGCGGATGCGGTGCTGACGGCAAGCGGATACGTAGTCGCCAGGCGAAAGGCCGCGGTGGCATCCAAGGGCACGGGCCGCCTGGTATTTTTGGGGGTCGAGGAAGGTGACAAGGTCACCAAGGGACAGGTGATCGCCCGGCTCGAAGACGCGGATGTAGTGGCGGCGCGCGAGCGGGAGCGCCAGAATTTAAGGCTCGCTGAAGCGGATCTTTACGACGCCAAGAAAAATCTCGAGCGCATGCGCGTGCTGCTCGAGCGCGAAATGATCGCCCAGGTGGAATACGACGTTGCCCAGGCGCGCTATAAGAGAGTCACCGCAACCATCGAGGCCGCCAAGTTCGCGCTGCGGGAAGCGGAGGTGGCGGTAGAGAACACGCGCATCATCGCGCCTTTCAACGGTACGGTATTGAAGAAGAATGCCGACGTCGGCGAGATCGTCGCGCCCCTGGCGGGCGCGGCCAGCTCGAAAGCGGCGGTAGTAACGATCGCCGATATGGCGTCGCTCGAGGTCGACGCCGATGTGTCAGAGGCGAACATCACCCGAGTGACGAGTGATCAACCCTGCGAGATCACGTTGGATGCTTATCCGCAACATCGCTATCCCGGTTACGTCGCGAACATCGTGCCTACGGCGGATCGCGCAAAAGCGACCGTGCTGGTGAAAATTAAATTCAAGAAATACGACCAGCGCGTGTTGCCGGAGATGAGTGCGAAAATTACTTTTCTCGCCGCAGGCTCTGCTGTGAATACCGACAGCGCACCGGTGTTGACGGTTCCGGCAGCGGCAGTGGCGGAGCGCGACGGCCGGCAAGTTGTTTTTAAAATCAAAGAAGACCGCGCCGAAGAGGTGCCGGTCAGTGTCGGGCGCAAATTGGGCGGATCGGTGGAGATCAAAAGCGGCCTTAAGGAAGGCGAGAAAGTTATCGCCCGGACAGATGAACGGATCAAAGCCGGCGTGAAGGTCACCCAGAAAACCAACTGAGAGTCTCTGGCACGGATGGAAGCGCCGCTGATTGAAGTCGAAGAGCTGTACAAGTCCTATCACCGCGACAGCCTCGAAATACCGGTTCTTAGCAACATCAATCTCGAAATTTCCGAGGGCGAGTTCCTTGCGTTCATGGGACCCTCGGGCTCCGGCAAGACGACTCTGCTCAATCTGATTGCCGGCATCGACAAGCCAACCTCGGGAAGGATTATGATCGGCGGCGTGGATATTACCGAGTTGAGCGAGACCGAGTTGGCGGTCTGGCGCTCGCGCAACGTCGGGTTCATCTTTCAGTTCTATAATTTGATTCCGGTTCTCACGGCGGTCGAGAACGTCGAGCTGCCTCTGATACTCACGCCGTTGTCCAAAAGAGAGCGGCGTGCCCATGCCGAGACGGCGCTGCAAGTAGTCGGTCTTGCGGAGCGCTTGCATCACTATCCGCGCCAGCTTTCGGGCGGTCAGGAGCAGCGCGTGGCGATTGCGCGAGCGATCGCGACCGATCCGACGATTCTGGTCGCCGACGAACCGACCGGCGATCTCGATAAAGTTTCCGCAGAGGAGGTACTGGAGTTAATGGAGCGGCTCAATCGGGAATTGAATAAAACAATCTTGATGGTCACGCACGATCCGAGAGCGGCTGAGCGGGCGCGTTCGGTGCGCCACCTGGAAAAGGGTGAACTGGCGTAGGTAGAATAGAGTTCAATGGTTTAAGGGTTCAAGGTTCAAAGTTAGTAACGAGATCTTACCTTTAACCTTGAACTTCGAACGAGATACGGCGCATCGCGCCGCCTGGGCAATCGTTAAGCAATCATGGAACTTGGCCGGTTACTTTTTCGCAACACGCTGCGCCACAAGCTGCGCAGCTTGCTGACGATCATCGGCGTGGGCGTGGCGGTCATGGCCTTTGGACTGCTGCAAACGGTCGTCACGGCCTGGTACGCCGGCGTCGAAGCCTCGGCGGCGAACCGGCTGATTACCCGCCATGCCGTGTCGTTCGTTTTTTCGCTGCCGCTTGCCTATCGAGATCGCATCGCGCAGGTATCGGGAGTCAACAAAGTCACTTATGCCTCATGGTTTTCCGGCGTTTACATCGACAAGAATCAATTCTTCGCGCGCTTGGCGGTCGATTCCGATACGTTTTTCGATGTCTATCCCGAATTTCTGATCCCGCGCGCGCAGTTCGAAGCGTTTCAGCGCGAGCGCAACGCCTGCATCATCGGCATCGACCTGGCGCGCCGTTATAATCTCGAGATCGGCGATATCATGCCGATTGAAGGGGATGTATTTCCCGGCCAATGGGAGTTTGTCGTGCGCGGCATATACGAGCCGCGCGACCAGACCACCGATCCCGCGACCATGATGTTTCACTACAAATATCTCGATGAAAGAGTGCGCCAGGAAATGCCGGAACGAGCCGGCGAGATCGGCTGGTATATCGTGCGCATTGCCGATCCGGAGAACTCGGCGAGGATCTCTCAGGAGATCGACAATATGTTCGCCAACTCGCGCGCCGAAACCAAGACCGAGACCGAGCGCGCCTTTCAGCAGAGTTTCTTGTCAGCCGCCAGCGCCGTCATCACGGCGATGAACATCATGTCGTTCGTGATTATCGGCATTATCCTGCTCGTGGTCGGCAACACCATGGTGATGTCGGCGCGCGAGCGCACCCATGAATTCGCCGTGCTCAAGGCGTTGGGTTTTTCCGGCGGGCAGCTCTTCTTCCTGCTCGCCGGCGAGTCGATGATTCTTTCCATCGCCGGCAGCGCGCTGGGCCTATTGGTGACGATTCCGGCGGTGGACGGATTTCAAACGGCTTTGCCGAAGGGCTGGTTCCCGGTGTTTTACATCAAGCCTGAGACGATCTTGATCGGCTGTATCGCCGGCCTGGCCGTCGGCCTGCTCGCCTCTTTGATTCCTTTGCGCCGAGTTTTGACTACTCGGATCGTCGAAGGACTGCGCTATGTCGGCTAACCAATTGGAGTCATGGAGTATTGGAGTGATGGGGAAGACATCCGAATCCAATCCTCCAACACTCCATTACTGCAGTACTCCAACGTGACGTGATCCTATGCAGATACCGCTGAAATACATTCTGCGCAGCTCGACTTCGCGGCGTTTGACGACGCTCATCACCATGCTCGGCATCGCCTTGGTCGTGTTTGTTTTCACCGCCGTCCTGATGATGGCCAACGGCGTGCAGAAAACCCTTCGCTCGACGGGCTCGGATGACAATATGATCGTCGTGCGCAAAGCGGCCATGAGCGAGATCATGAGCATTCTCGATCGTGAAGCGGCCAGTATCGTCGTCAACCTGCCCCAAGTCGCGCGTTTCGCCGATGGGCGACCGATGAGCTCCAAGGAAGTCGTGGTGATCATCAATTTGGACAAGCTCGGCGCCGACGGCATCAGCAACGTCACCGTGCGCGGCGTCGAGGAGGCGGCGTTTCAGTTAAGACCGCAGGTTCGCATCGTCGAAGGTCGAATGTTTCGCTGGGGCGCGCGCGAGGTCATCGCCGGCGCCGGCATCACCGATCGTTTTGTCGGCGCGCAGATCGGCGAAACCGTCAAGTTCGGCGGCGATGCTTGGACCGTGGTCGGCATTTTTGATTCCGACGGCAGCGGGTTTGATTCCGAATTATGGGGCGATCTGAACCAGATTGCCGACGCCTTCAAGCGTTCTTCTCTTTCAACCGTTACGGCGCGGCTCAAAAACCCGAACGACTTTTCCGAAGTAACGTCGGCATTCGAGAGCGACAATCGGTTGCAATACTTCACCGCCAAGCGAGAGAAGAAGTTTTTCGAGGAACAGTCGGAAATGATGGCGACTTTTATCCGCATCCTGGGCATCTTCATTACCGTAATCTTCAGCACCGGCGCCACCATCGGCGCCATGATCACCATGTACGGCTCGGTGGCCAACCGCACGGTGGAGATCGGCACCATGCGCGCCCTCGGATTTTACCGCCGCAGCATCCTGCTGGCGTTCTTGATTGAGTCGATAGTCCTGTCCCTCGGCGGCGGCGCCGTCGGCCTCGCGCTGGCGTCACTCTTACAATTCTTCACAATTTCGACGCTTAATTTCGGCTCGTTCTCCGAGCTCGCATTTTCCTTTGCGCTCTCGCCGCGGATCGCCACGCAGTCGCTGGGATTCTCTCTATTGATGGGATTGCTCGGCGGCTTTCTCCCGTCGGTCCGTGCCGCGCGGCTGGATATCATTCAAGCGCTGCGCGCGGTTTAGACTGGAGTCGATCCGAACCAATGGATCCGTCTCGTTAATCTTCAACGTCAAAATGCTATGCGGTGCCCTGAGAACTGTTGTGCAGATCCGAGCCGAAGCGGAAAAAGACTGGGCTGCGGTAAGATCGGTGAATGAGTCGGCCTTTAACAGATTGGCCGAGGCCGACCTCGTCGCCGAGCTGCGCGAACAAACGCGGCCGGTCATCTCTCTGGTTGCAGAGGATCGAGGCGGAATTGTCGGGCACATCATGTTTTCGCGCGTCTTGCTCGCCAACCATCCGGAACTAAAGATCATGGGACTTGGACCCATGGCGATCTCGCCGGAGCATCAGCGTCAAGGCATCGGGTCCGCGCTTGTGCGCGCCGGGCTCGAAGAATGCAAGGAACTCGACTTTGGTGCGGTCGTGGTGCTGGGGCACCCTGAATATTACCCGCGTTTCGGTTTCACTCCTGCGGTTCTATTTGGCATCAGCTGCGAATATGCAGTGCCGGAGGCGGCGTTCATGGTGATCGAGCTTCAATCCGGTTATCTCGGCGGTGCGTCCGGCGAGGTCAAATACCACGCAGCTTTCAAGAACGTATAGTCTTCGGACCGGCGCACCTATCGATCCGCGCTTTAACGTTGCACCTTGAATCGTGATACACGGAATCGATAATCTTGATTCGACGGCAGGAGGTCGCCCAGAATGCAGCTTAACTGCGGACCATGCATTGTTCGAGACTGGCGGGCGAGCGACCGGGAATCACTTTTCAGGTGCGCAAACAATCGCGCGATTTGGCGTAACCTCACTCATCGATTTCCGCACCCTTACACCGAGGCGGATGCGGACTCATGGTTCTTTCTTTTGGCGCAGATGCCCGAGCCCACTCACTGGGCCATCGAGGTCGCAGGTTCCGCCGTCGGAGGTATCGGCGTTATTGTTGGTGAAGGGGTGCACGAAAAGTCGGGGCATCTCGGCTACTGGCTCGGCGAGCCGTACTGGGGCAGGGGCATTATGACTGCCGCGGTGCGTGCGACGTCCGAATACGTGATGTCTCGCTTTGGCTTGCTCCGGCTGGAGGCGCCGGTGTTCGAGTGGAATCCGGCGTCGATGCGGGTGCTCGAGAAGTGCGGGTTTGTTCGAGAGGGCGTGCTTCGACGCAGTGTATTCAAAGACCGGCAAGTTATCGATCAGGTACTTTATGCGAGGGTGCTCTGACCTGCCCTAAACCGTCGGTGCAACGGAACCGTTTCCGCAGCAATAAAGAGCTCCGCCTTTAGTACGTATCGAACATCCGCTGAATCTCGTCTGCATCGTTCGTCTTGGTCAGCGCCAAGGAGAGCAGCAGGCGCGCCTTCCACGGCTGCAGGTTATCACCCGCAACGAAGCCGCGTCTTTGCAAGCCGGGGCTGCGGACAACGCGGCCGGAAGCGACGCGGCTGCACAGGCACATGAGCATGCCTTTATCTTTGAAGCATCTATCGAATGCGGCGTCTTCGGCCGGCGTGGGCCGACCGGCTCCGGTGCCGGCGCTGACGATGCCTTTGGCTCCGGCGTTGGCCGCGGCTTCGATCATCGCGCCGTCGGCGCCGACATAGGACAGCACGATATCGACGCGCGGCAGCGCTTGGAGGTTGCGCACGTCGAATTCCGTGGCGGTCGTGTGCTTGCGCACCGGCTGGTGGTAGTAAACGATTTTGCCATCGCCATCGGCGTAGCCGAGCGGTCCCAAGTCGCGCGACTGAAAAGCTTCGACGCGATAGGTGGCGTTCTTGGTCACGTCGCGGCCGTTGAAGATCGTGTCGTTCATCACCAGCAAGCAGCCGCGGCCTTTCGAATTCGGATCGGCAGCGACTTTCACTGCGTTGATGACGTTCAAGTAACCGTCCGCGCTGATCGCCGATGACGGGCGCATGGAGCCGACGACGACCACGGGCTTGTCGGTTTTTAAAGTTAAATTTAAGAAATAGGCGGTTTCTTCGATGGTGTTGGTGCCGTGCGTGATAACCACGCCGTCGGCTTTATCGTCATCGAAGATCTTGTGAATCGTGCGCACGAGATCGAGCCAGTCTTTGTCGACTAGCGCATGGCTCGGCAGGCGGCGAAAGGCCATCTCTTGAACGTCGGCAATCTCTTTGAGTTCCGGCAATTGCTGGAGCAGTTCGCCGTCTTGCAGGCGTTTCCCGGCTTCGATGTACCAGGCGAGATCAAGCCGGTCTTTGCCCACCGAGTCGATCGTCCCGCCGGTTAAAATGAGCGCGATTCTGGGTAGATTGGCCATGAAAAATCCTTCCTGGATTAGAATGATGATGGATTGGCAGACAGATTAGAGTTTTTACATACGTCACGATTGCAATTCAAGTTGTCGGGGCTGGGGTTCAAACCGTTCAAGCGGTTCAAACCGTCCAAACCGGTTTCGATCGTTCCAGACGTTCCAGTGGTTCCAAACGTTCCACCGTTCACGTTCGAGACGGCTTTGAGCAAGAACTTCGGGACCGGCGAGCACGAGCAAACAACTGCGATCACGTCTTCGCGCAAGCTTTCAGCGCGGGCAACACTTCCTTAGCGAAGCGTTCGATCTGCTCTCGACGCTCCGGGTAGTGGGGGATCATGAACTGGAGGCCGATGTGGACGACACCGATGTCGATGAACTGCTTGAGTCTTTCGGTGACCTGTTCGACGCTTCCCTTGAGATAATTCTCAATCGCCGGCCCGTCAGTGCCTGTCAACTCCACGGGCAGGCAACAAGCGAGTTCAACCTCGTCGGGATCGCGGCCGGCTTTCTTGGCCTCCGCGCAAACGTTTTCGAAACCTGCAGCCAGTTCCTTGGGCGTGACCCTAACGAAGTAAGGGAACCATGCGTCGCCGTATTGGCCGGCGCGGCGCTGGGCGTATTTACCTTCGCCGCCGACCCAAATCGGAAGGCGCGGCTTTTGGTAGGGCTTTGGATTGAACGCGATGTCTTCGACGTTGTAGTACTCGCCATGAAACGTTATGTGCTCTTCGCTCCAAAGCTGTTTGAGCAAAGTGAGCTGCTCGTCGGATACTTTGCCGCGCTTTTTGAACGGCGCATTCATGGCGGCAAACTCCTCTTCCATCCAGCCGACGCCGACGCCCATGATGAGCCGACCGGTCGAGAGTTGATCGATGGTGGTCGCGATCTTTGCCCAATGCAGCGGATGGCGATAGGGCAGGACCATGACGCTCATGCCCAACTGGATTTTCTCGGTGCATCCGGCCAAGAACGCCAGACAAGTGAGCGTATCGAAGAACGGTCGATCGGGCGGCACGATGAAAGTCGCTTCTTTGCTGTAGGGATAAGTGGTGTCGATCTTCCAGGGCATGACAAGACGATCGGCGGCCCAGACCGAGTCGTAGCCAAGCGCTTCGGCCTGTTGCGCCGCTTCCATGAGCGTCTTCCGGCTCGCCGCGCGTCCGGAAACTGGAAGAAAGACACCCAACTTCATCTGAATCCTCCGTCAAACGTTTAGCTCAGCGATGTTTCTCATCGCTGAATAACATAAACGTTCTGAAATCGCCATTTAGTTAACGGTGTGTGATTTGTCGATACTCCGGGCGGGCACCCGCCGGAAAGAACGCCCCTCGGACCTTTGCTGCCGGAACCGGGTTCCGTTATGATGAATCGTTTATGAGTAGTCCTCTGCTGTCATTCTTTACCGGCCGTAGTTCGCGAAGAGTCGTCGAAACCGTCGCGCCGCAACGTACGTTGGCCGATGTCGTGCTGCCACCGCAAACCCTGCGCACGCTCGAGCAGGCGCTCGCACAGGTGAGAAATCATTCTCTGATCTTCCAGCGCTGGGGTCTTGGCGAACGCCACCCGTCCGGACGCGGGTTAGCGTTCAATTTCGCGGGACCGCCCGGTACCGGAAAGACGATCTGCGCCGAAGCTATCGCGCATGAACTCGGCATGAACCTTCTCGTTGTCGACTACGCCGAGGCCGAGTCCATGTGGCTCGGCGAAACTCCGAAGAACGTCGTCGCTGCGTTTCGTTCCGCAGTTGAGCAAAATGCCGTGCTGTTCTTTGATGAAGCCGATGCCATCGCAATGCGCCGTTCGGTCGGATCGAATTTGCCGCAGGATCGTGAGAGTAACTTGATTGTCAATGTTCTGCTGCGTGAGTTGGAGGCGTTTAACGGTATAGCCATCTTTGCGACCAACCTGGCGGCAAACTTCGACCGCGCGTTCGAACGGCGTATCCGGACTCATGTGCTATTCGAGATGCCTGGCGTGGAAGAGCGTGCGCGGATCTGGCAGCTGCAAATTCATCCGAACAAGACCCCTCTGGCACCGGACGTTGATTTCCGCCAGCTCGCCGAACGTTACGTGATGAGCGGTGGCGATATCAAAAATGCCGTCATCAAGGGCGCCGCTGCAGCGGCGGCCGAACCGGGCGCAGATCACAGCAAGCGCATATCCCAACGCCATTTCGAGAGCGCAGCACAAGACGTGCTCGCGGCAAAGACGATCATGCAGCAGTCGCTCTTCGCCGACGCGGGGATCATGGTTGCGAGTCCCGTGAGCATGTTGCAAACGATGGAGGCGCGCTCGCGGACCGCAATACTCGTGGCACTGGCGCTGGCCAGCAGCGCGTTCGTTGCCGCGCTTGTGGCCGTGGCGTTGGTCCTCCTACGCTAACATGAGCGCCTGGACGAAGCACGATCGCCAAGAGCATGAAGAGGAGAAAATTTGACCACAAAGCCTAATGCGGCGAAGCCGCAACCAAAAAAGCAACAGGACATTTCACCACGAAGGTCGCGAAGAGCCTAGCGCGGCAGAGCCGCAACCAAAAGAATCGGAGTATCTCCCGCAAAGACGCAAAGGCCGCAAAGAAAAGAGAAATATTGTTCTGAACTTGGCGTTCT
>Ga0209640_10001958_pt1 | contig 17819 bp, 17 predicted proteins | sample RifCSP10_1_FD_184018 | JGI IMG/M metagenome (GOLD analysis project Ga0209640, IMG submission 184018) | Soil microbial communities from Rifle, Colorado - Rifle CSP2_sed 10_1 (SPAdes) (version 2) | ecosystem: Environmental > Terrestrial > Deep subsurface > Rock core/Sediment | place: Rifle... | reverse complement strand
AGACCGGCAGCCGCCGCAGCGTCCAGGCCAGGTTGTTGAGGAGGATGTCGCCCGGCCCGAAGGTCACCGTCGGTCGCACGATGGCGTGCGCGACCCCCGACCCGGCGAGCGCCTCCTCGACCGCAGCCTTGGCGCGGAAGTAGGCAGTCGGCGCATCGGCCGCGGCGTTGATGACGCTGATGTGCACGACCTGGCGCACGCCCGCCCGTCGCGCCGCCGCGAAGAGGGCGAGGCAGCGCTCGGTCGCCCAGGCGTAGGTGATCGGTCCGCGCTCGAAGCGGATCCAGAACGTGTTGTACAGCGTGTCGACGCCGTCGAGGGTGGCCGCCAGCCGGTCCGGGTGGGCGACGTCGAGCTCGGCGGTCGAGACGGCCGCGCCCAGCGGGTGCGGGAGCTGCGGGCGGCGGGTGATGTCCACCACCGACCGTCCCGCCGCCACCAGCCGCTCGGCGATGAAGCGGCCGGTGTAGCTGGTCGCGCCGGTGACAGCGTCGGTGGGCATCGGCCTAGTCCGTCAGGCCCCAGAGGTCGCCCACGGTGAAGCCCTCGGGGAAGGGGTCGGCGGGGTCGACCACGTAGTTGGTGCGGCCGGTAATCCAGGCGCTGCCGGTCAGCTGCGGAACCACCGCGCGGTACGGCCCCACCGACGTCTCGCGCAGGAGGCGCCCGGCCCAGGCGGTGCCCAGGATCCCCTCGTGGACGTAGTCCTCGCCGATGGCCAGCTTGCCGCGGGCGTGGAGCACGGCCATCCGGGCGCAGGTGCCGGTGCCGCATGGCGAGCGGTCGAGCACGCCGGTGAACGACTCGGGGCGCGACCAGTCGAGGGTGCCGGAGGAGACCACCACCGTGTTCTTGCCGTGGGCGCCGGGAAGGGTCGGCGGCGCGGTCAGCTCGACGATGCTGATGCCGCTGATCTCGGGATGGTCGGGATGCGCCACCGGGATCTGCTCGCGCGCGGCGGCCTTGACCATCTCTCCCAGCCGCACGATGTCGCGGCCCTCGTCCGGCGTCAACGCCAGCCCCAGCGCCGAGGCCTCGACGATGGCGAAGAACATGCCGCCCCAGGCCACGTCGACCTTGACGCGCCCGATCTGTGGCACCTCGACCGGCGCGTTGACCTCGATCGCGAAGGCCGGCACGTTCTCGAAGGTGATCGAGGTGGCCTTCCCGTCGCGCACCTCGGCGCGCACGCGGATCAGGCCGGCCGGCGCCTCGAGGGTGAGCTCGGTGATCGGCTCCGTGACCGGCACCAGCCCCTCGGCGATGAGCACCGTGGCGGTGCAGATCGTGTTGCTGCCGCTCATGGCCGGGTATTCGGCCTGCTCCATGATCACAAAGCCCGCATCGGCCCTGGGGTCGGTCGGCGGCAGGATGACGTTGGCGCACAGCGCCGGGTAGCCGCGCGGCTCACGCAGCATCAGGCGTCGCAGCCGATCCCCGTGCTCGGCCAGATGGTTGCGCTTCTCGAGCATCGTCGCGCCGGGCACGTCGTGGACGCCGCCGATGATCACGCGGCCCGGCTCACCCCCGGCATGCGCCTCGACCGCGGTGATGGTCGGATCCAATCTCATCGCACCATGCTGACACGCGTGAGGGCGTGCCCGTCGGATAGGCTGGGCGGGATGTCCACCGCAGCGTCCGCCGTACCCCTTCGAATCGACGGACTCGTCAAGGACTACGGCTCGGTCCACGCCGTCCGCGGCATCGATGTCGAGGTGCGGCCGGGTGAGGTGTTCGGCTTCGTCGGCCCCAACGGGGCCGGCAAGAGCACGACCATCCGCTGCATCCTCGACCTGTTGCGGCCCACGGCCGGGAACGTGGAGGTCTTCGGGCTCGACCCGCGCCACGACGGCGTGGCGATCCGTGAGCGGGTGGCCTACGTGCCAGGCGAGCTGCGGCTGCCCGAGCGGCTGTCGGCCCGTCGCTTCCTGGAGTCGATCGGCAGGCTGCGCGGGGGCTTCGATCGCAAGCGCCTGGAGAGCCTGGCGGAGCGCTTCCAGCTCGACCTCGGTCGCTCGGTCCGTCAGCTGTCGAGCGGCAATCGGCGCAAGGTCGCCATCCTGAGTGCGTTCCTGACCGACGTCGACCTGCTGATCCTCGACGAGCCGACCGGCGGGCTCGATCCGCTGATGCAGCACGAGTTCCTGGCGCTCCTGCGCGAGCGGAGGGCGGCCGGCGCCACGGTCTTCCTGTCGTCGCACATTCTCAGCGAGGTGCAGCGCGTGGCCGACCGGCTGGCGGTGCTGCGGGCCGGGGTGATCGTCGCGCAGGGGACGGTCAGCGAGGTGCGCGGCCGCGCACGCCAGCGAGTGGAGGTGTGGTTCGAGGGCGACGCTCCGGCCAGCCTGGCGGCGCTGCCAGGCATCGAGCGACCGACCGTGGATGGCCGGCGCTTCGCGGCGACGCTGTCGGGTCCCGTGCAGCCGCTGCTCGACGCCCTCGCCGGCCGGGCGGTCGCGACCATGCTGATCGAGGATCCCGACCTGGAGGACGCGTTCCTGGACCTGTACGGGGACGGGTCATGATCGGGCGAGGTGGCGAGCTGCTGTCGGTTCCGATGCGGGCGCTGCGCCGGAGCGGGACCGTCTGGGCGCTGAGCATGGCGGCGCTGATCGCGCTGACGGTGGCCTTCTGGCCGGCCTTTCGGACCGAAGCCGATCTGAGCAGGATCGTCGAGGCCCTCCCCAAGGAGATCATCGACGCCTTTGGCCTGGCCGACTTCGGATCGCCGGCCGGCTTCCTGCGCGGCAACCTGTACGCCGTGATGGTCCCGCTCCTGCTGGGCGTCGCCGCCGTGATCCTGACCAACGGACAGACGGCGGGGGAGGAGGACGCGGGCCGGGTGGAGCTGTACCTCGCGCAACCCGTCTCGCGACAGGCGGTCTTCATCGCGCGGGTGGGCGCCTCGTTGCTGTGGCTGGTGGTCATCGCCGTGGTGATGCTGATCGCGCAGCTCGCCTCCGACGCCGCCTTCAACCTCACGATCGGGACCGACCGCCTGGTCGCGACCACGTCGCTCTGTCTGCTGCTGGCAGCCTGGTATGCCGGGCTGACCGCGCTGGTTGCCGGATGGACGGCGCGGCCCGGCCTGGCGATGGGGATCGGCATTGCACTGGTGGTGGCCGGGTACGTGATCATGGCTCTCTTCCCGATCAGCACCGTGTTGGCCCCGTGGCGGCACCTATCGCCGTGGGACTGGGCACTGGGCGGCGATCCGCTGGTGCATCCGGCGGATGCGTGGCGCTACCTCGTCCTCGCGATCCCGGCCCTCGGCATGGCGGCGGCAGGGACCTTCGCCTTCGGTCGGCGAGACGTGCAGGCAGCCTGAGCGCAGCGACCGCAGCGGCACCGCCAATGCATCGTCGTCGCCGCTGGGGGCATGGCCGGACCGAGCGCGGGGCGGAGGTTGAATCCGAGGCTGCGCTAGTATCGGACTCCGCACCCGAGGTGGCATGGGGCTGCTCCGCACCCGATCGGCGGCCGCCGAGCTGCTCGACGGCGAGCACCTGGACGCCCGCGAGCTGGCGATCAACCTGCGAGAGATGGCGATGCTCAACCGGCTGCCCGGGGGCGTCGCCGGCAGCGTCCGCGCCGTCGACCGGCTGCTCGGCGAGCAGACAGCCGCAACCGTGCTCGACGTGGGGACCGGATCGGGCGACTTCGTTCGCCGGCTGCGGCGACGCCGGCAGGTCGAGGTCATCGCCGTCGACCTGCGGCCCGAGGTCATCGACATCGCGCGCCGTAACCTGGCCGGTATCAGCCATGTGTCCGTGATCGCGGCCGATGCCCGCCACCTGCCGCTGGCGGATGGCGAGGCCGATGTCGTCCACGCGTCGATGCTGCTCCATCACCTCGACCCCGACGACGCCGTCCTCGCGCTGACCGAGATGCGGCGGGTGGCCCGCCTGGGCGTCGTGATCAACGACCTGCGCCGCGGCCTCTTCGCGTTCACGATGATCTCAGTCGCGGTCCTGGCTCTCAGCCGCGGCCGCTACACCCGACACGACGGCGTCCTCTCGGCCCGCCGCGCCTATACCGTCGCGGAGATGGACACCCTGGCGGCGCGGGCCGGGATGTCGGTCGCGTCGCGCAGCCCGCGGTTCTGGCCACGGGTGACGACGGTGTACCGATGAGCCGCGCGGCACTCGACTGCGAGGTGCTGGTGGCGGGCGCCGGCCCGGCCGGCTCGGCCGTTGCCGCTGCGCTCGCGACACGGGGACGCGACGTGCTCCTGGTCGAGTCGCGTGCGCATCCGCGGCCCAAGGCCTGCGCCGAGTACGCCAGCCCGCGGATCGCAGAGGAGCTGCGGCGGCTGGGGCTGGCGGATGCCGCCTGGCAGACCGATGCCCTGCCGCTTGCGGGGATGCGCGTGATCCGCGGGGACGATGCCGTAGACATTCGCTACCGCGACGCGGTCGGAGCGCGCTGGGCATGGGGCCTGGAGCGGACTCGCTTCGACGCGACCCTCGCCGCGCATGCGATCGCCAGCGGAGCGCGGCTCATGGAGCACACGGCCCTCATCGACGTCGGCTGGCGTGGCGGCGTGGGCGGGATCGGAGGCCGCGTCGTGAGGGCCACGCTGCGCACACCGGAGGGGCGGCGCGGCGTCCGCTGCCGGTGGCTGATCGGCGCCGATGGGGCACGCTCTCGCGTCAGCCAGGCGGTCTCGGTCGAGGGTCGCGTGGCGGCACCCCGGCGGCTCGGCCTGGTGGCCCATTACGAGGGCGTCCCGGAGCTGGTCGATCACGGCGAGATGCACGTCGGGCCGGGCTGGTATGTCGGGCTCGCCCCGCTGGCCGGGGATCGGATCAACGTCGGCATGGCGCTCCCACTGAACGGCGACCGGCGGCCGGCGGAGGAACGGTTTGAGGCCGCGCTGGAGGGCATCCCGGCGGTCGCGGAGCGTCTGCGCGGGCGAGCACGCCTCAGCCCGATCATCGGTGCCTCCCCGATCGGACACCGTGTCCGGCGGGCGGCGGGGCCGGGCTGGATGCTCATCGGCGACGCCGCGGGCTTCATCGACCCGTTCACCGGGGAGGGGATCTATCGCGCCCTGCGCTCGGCGCGCGCGGCGGCGGAGGCGCTCGACGGCGGGCTGGACGGCGCTGCGGAACGCTACCTGGCGCTGCGGAGGAGCGCGTTCGCGGCCAAGGACGCGCTGACCTGGCTGGTGCAGGGGATGCTGGCCGCGCCGCCGCTGATGGGCTACGCCCTGCGCCGGCTGGCCGCACGGCCGGACGCGGCGGATCGGCTGGGCTCGGCGCTCGGCGACTGCCGTCCCGCCAGCGATGCCCTCTCGCCGCGCTTCCTTGCCCAGGTCCTGTGGCCGTGAAGAGCCGTCTTGCGATCCAGATCGACGCGCCGCTGGAGCGGATCTTCCCGCTGGCGGCCGAGATCGAGCGCTGGCCGGAGCGCCTCCCGCACTACCGCTACGTCCGCCGGCTGCCGAGCGCGAACGGGGAGCGCCGCTTCGCGATGGGCGCGCGCCGCGGCCGCATCCCGGTCCGCTGGGAGGCGGTCCAGCGCCTCCTCCCCGACGAGCGGCGGATCGAGTTCACCCACACCGGCGGCGTGACGCGCGGGATGCACGTCGCCTGGCGCTTCGAGCCGAAAGGCGAGGGCTGGGAGGTCAGCATCGAGCACGAGCTGCACCTCGACTGGCCGCTGATCGGCGGGCTCGCCGCGGAGCGGGTCATCGGCCCACAGTTCGTCGAGGCGATCGCGCGGCGCACCCTGCACCGGGTCAAGGCGCTGGCGGAGGCCGGGCGATGAGGCGCGTGGCGGTGACCGGCATCGGCGCCGTGACCCCCATCGGCACCGGGGCCGACGCGCTGTGGGCCGGCGTGCTGGCCAACCGCTCGGCGGTGCGGGCCATCGACCGCTTTGACGCCTCGCCGTTTCCGTCGCGGATCGCGGCCCAGATCGACGACTTCCACCCGGCCGACCACCTCGACGCGCGGCGGGCGAGGCGGCTCGACCGTTTCAGCCAGATCAGCGTCGCCGCGGCGCGGATGGCGGTCGCGCAGTCCTGCCTGACCGATGCCGACCGCTCCGACGGCCGGACCGGCGTCTGGATCGGCTCGGCGCTGGGCGGCGTGGCGTTCGGGGAGGAGCAGCACGCCGCCTACGTGCTGCGCGGCGTGCGGGCCGTCTCCCCGACCCTGGCCACCGCCGTCTTCGGCGGTGCGGGGGCGAGCAACGTGGCCATCGACCTGGGCATCCGCGGGCCGGCGATTGGCAACGCCAACTCGTGCGCGTCGGGGGCGATGGCGATCGGGCAGGCGATGCATGCCATTCGGGCGGGGATCGTCGACGTCGCGCTTGCCGGGGGCGCCGAGGCGCCGCTGGCGCCGCTCACCTTCGGCGCCTTCGCCATGATCCGCGTCCTCTCGCAGCGCAACGACGACCCGGCCACCGCCTCGCGGCCGTTCGACGTCGAGCGCGACGGCTTCGTGATGAGCGAGGGCGCGGCGGTGCTCGTGCTGGAGGCGTGGGAGTCGGCCGAGCGACGCGGCGCCACGATCCTGGGCGAGGTGGCCGGCTTCGGCGCCTCGACCGACGCGTATCACCTGACCGCTCCGCTGCCCTCCGGCGAGGCCGCCGCGGCGGCCATCACCACCGCCCTCGCCGATGCGGAGTTGGAGGCGGGGGAGATCGGCTACGTGAATGCGCATGCCTCGTCGACGCAGCTCAACGAGCTGGCCGAGGCGAAGGCCCTGCACCTCGCGCTCGGCGATCGTGCCCGGACCGTGCCCGTCTCGGGGACCAAGGGGCTCTACGGCCATGCGCTGGGGGCAAGCGGCGCAATGGAGGCCGCCATCACCCTCGCGGCGCTGAGCCACGGGATGCTGCCTGGCACCTGCAACCTCGTCACCCTCGACGAGCGCTGCGACCTCAACGTGCTGCGCGAGGCGCTGCCCGCCACGCCGCAGGCTGCGCTCTCGACCTCGTTCGGCTTTGGGGGGATGAACGCGGCCCTCGTCCTGCGCGTGGCCTAGTCCACGTATCCTTCGAGCACCATGGCCGATCTGCCCACCTCAACGCCGGCTGTCGTGATCGGGGCTGGGCACTCCGGACTCATCATGAGCCACCACCTCGGTGAGGCCGGCCGCGAGCACCTCGTGCTGGACCGTCGCGCCGAGCTGGGAGGTGGCTGGCGCGACCGATGGGACGCCTTCCAGCTGGTCAGTCCGAACTACGTCACCGACCTTCCCGGATTCCCATACCGCGGGCCTGATCCCGACGGATTCATGACGCGCGACGAGATTGCGGGGCGAGTTGCGGCGTATGCCGATGCGATCCAGGCTCCGGTGGCGCTCGGCACGACCGTCACGCGGCTCGCCTTCGACCCGGCGTCGCCCGGCGGGTTCCTGGTAGAGACAACCCGTGGCGCGATCCGGGCGCAGGAGGTCGTGGTGGCGACCGGCGCCTTCCATACGCCGCGCATCCCGCCCACGGCGACATTCAATCCGGGGTTCCTCCAGGTTCATGCGCATCACTACCGCAGGGAGGAGCAGCTCCCACCGGGCGGCGTGCTGGTGGTGGGCTCGGGTCAGACAGGGGTCCAGCTGGCGGAGGAGCTGCATGCCGCGGGACGCTCCGTGACCCTGTCGGTCGGCCATTGCGGACGGGTGCCTCGCCGCTATCGCGGCCGCGACATCTTCTGGTGGCTTCGCAGCCTCGCCCTCGATGGTCCGGGGCTCGGTGCCGGACTCCCGACAGTCGACCAGCTGCCGGATCCGCGGGCGATATTCGCCTGCAACCCGCACCTCTCCGGCCACGGCGGCGGCCACGACACGAACCTGCGCCGCTTCGCGGCCGACGGGATACGCCTGGTCGGGCGCTTCGAGCGCGCGGACGGGCACCGGGCCCGATTCGCTCCCGACCTCGCCGCCAACCTCTCCTTCGCCGACTCCTTCTTCGACGAGCGCTTCCGGGGCCTGATCGAGACCTTCATCGAGCGAGCCGGACTCGACCTTCCGCCGGACGACCGGGTCCCATTCGAGCGCGAGGTGCCGGAGGTGACGGAGCTCGACCTGCGCGCCGAGGGGATCTCGACCGTTCTGTGGACGACCGGCTATGCGCCCGATTACCGCTGGCTGGACCTCCCGATCCTCAACGAGTTCGGCGTGCCGCGTCACGTGCGCGGGATCAGCGAGATTCCGGGCCTCACCTTCATCGGGCTCCTCTGGCAGCACAGCCAGGCCTCGGCCAACCTCGTCGGGGTCGCGGCCGATGCTGCCTACCTGGCCTCCCGATGGGACGCATGACCCCGTGTCGGAGCTGACCGAGCTCCTCGACGCGGCGGAGGCCCTGGCCGCCCGCGGGCAGCCGATGGCGCTGGCGACGGTGGTGGCGACCCGTGGCTCGACCTACCGCCGCGCCGGCGCGCGGCTGCTCATCCCCGCCGAGGGTGAGCCAATCGGCAACATCAGCGGCGGCTGCCTGGAGGGCGACGTGGCGCGCACCGGTCGCGAGGTGCTGGCGGCCGGCGAGCCGCGAACCGTCGTCTTCGACATGACCGCCGATGACGATGCGGTGTGGGGCTACGGGCTCGGCTGCAACGGCGCGATCGAGCTCTTCGTCGAGCCGACCGCCGGAGCACTCGAGTCGGTCGGCGCGCTGCGATCCGGCCAGGGCGCCTGCCTGGTGATCCCGCTCAGCGGCCCCGATCTCGGCCTGCACCGCCTGGAGACCGATGGCGCCGCTGCCGCGGCGCTGCGCGACGGCACCCCGCGGGTGGAGGAGGTCGCCGGGGCTCGCGTCTTCTACGAGCCGCTGCTGCCGCCGCTGCGGCTGCTGGTGTGCGGCGCCGGCCACGACGCCATCCCGCTGGTGCGACATGCGGCCGAGCTCGGCTGGCGGGTGGTGGTGGTCGACGTGCGCGGGGCGCTGCTGACGCACGGGCGCTTCCCCGGCGCTGCCGAGTTCGCCAGCCCCGATCCGGCCGCGGCGGCCGACGCGCTGGCCCCCGACGAGCGCACCGCCGCGATCGTGATGAGCCACAACTACCTGCGCGACATCGGCTACCTGGGCTCGTTCCTCGACCGGCCGCTCGCCTACCTGGGGATGCTCGGCCCGCGGGGCCGCACCGAGCAGATGCTGCGCGAGCTGAACCGCCCGGAGGCGATCGCGCAGCTGCACGCGCCGGCCGGCCTCGACATCGGGGCCGAGGGGCCGGACGAGGTGGCGCACGCCATCGTCGCCGAGATCCTGGGCGTGACCCGTGGCCGCTCCGGCGGGCCGCTGCGCAACCGGCGCGGCCCGATCCACGAAGGGCCGACACGATAGGGCCACGCGCGGCGGTTGCCTGGCGCCCTGTGGCTGCGCGCTGATTCTCTCCTGGATGTGATCGCACGCGGGCAGGCCGAAATCGTGTGGCCTGATTCAGTTGTGGATGCCATGCCCCCAGATGCGCTCTCCGCGTCGAATCACATTCATGCAGGAATCCCACATTGCGCTCAGCCGCCGATGTAGCTCATCTCCACCTTGGGCAGCGTCACCGTCTCGGCGGAGCGGATCTCGGAGTAGCGGTCGTCGCGGACCGCCCAGATGCGTCTCAGCTCGGCCTCCAGCCCGGCTTCCGAGGCGCCGCCGCGCAGCAGGGCGCGCAGGTCGTGGCCGGAGGTGGCGAAGAGGCAGGTGTACAGCTGCCCGTCGGCCGAGAGGCGCGCCCGCGAGCAGTCGCCGCAGAAGGGGCGGCTGACCGAGGCGATGACCCCGATCTCGCCGCCGCCGTCGAGGTAGCGGTAGCGCTCCGCCACCTCGCCGGGGTGCGTGGGCGTCATCGGCTCCAGCGGGAATTCGGCCCCAATGGTGGCCAGGATCTCGTCGGCGCTGATCACCTCGTCGAGGCGCCAGCCGTTCGAATGGCCGACGTCCATGTACTCGATGAAGCGCAGCACGCGCCCGGTGCCACGGAAGCGGCGCGCCATGGGCAGCAGGGCATGCTCGTTCCAGCCGCGCTTGACCACCATGTTGAGCTTGATCGGGCCAAGCCCGGCCGCCTCGGCGGCCTCGATCCCGGCCAGCACCCGCGAGACCGGCACCCCGGCGTCGTTCATGCGCATGAAGGTCTCGTCGTCATCGGCGTCGAGGCTGATGGTGACCCGATCCAGCCCAGCGGCCTTCAGCCCGGCGGCGTGCTCGGCGAGCAGCACGCCGTTGGTCGTCAGCGTCAGGTCGCGCACGCCGGGCGTCGCCGACAGCATCTCGACCAGGGTGGGCAGTTCGCGCCGGACCAGCGGCTCGCCGCCGGTCAGCCGCACCTTCTCGACGCCGAGGCGGATGAAGATCGCCACCAGGCGCGCGATCTCCTCGAAGGTCAGCAGCTCGGCGCGAGGCAAGAAGGCGTGGTCGCGGCCGAAGACGGCCCGCGGCATGCAGTAGACACAGCGGAAGTTGCAGCGGTCGGTGACGCTGATGCGCAGGTCGTGCAGCGGCCGTCCGCGGGTGTCGCGCGGGAGCATCGGGAGCGGGAGCGGCTCGGACATCGGCCCCGATCCTACCCCGAGCGGGGGACGAGCGCCTCCAGCGCCTCGGGCAGGGCGGCCAGGTCAGGCAGCTCGGCTGATCGCGGCAGGGCGCTCTCCTCCCCGAGACGGTTGACCCAGATGCATCGGAGGCCGAGCAGCGCGCACGGCTCCACGTCGTGGAAGAGCGAGGCAGCCACGTGGGCGTGTCGCGCGCGATCCGCCCCGCTTTCGGCGAAGAAGGCGCTCCAGTGCCCGAACGCGGGCTTGTAGGAGCCGATCTCGGACGCGACGATCCGCAGGTCGACCGGGACGCCGATCTCGCCCAGCGAGGCGTCGAGCAGGTCGGGGTCCGTGTTCGAGAGGATTGCCAGCCGCCAGCCACGCTCCCGCAGCGCGCGGAGCGCGGCGTGCACCTCGGCGAAGACCGGCCACCGCGGCAGAGACGACCCCAGTGCGTCCGCCTGTCCGGCGGGGATGGCCAGGCCCGCGCTCTCCGCCAGGCGGGCGAGCGTCTCGGCCATCACCTGGCGATAGGCGATCCCACGTCCCGACTCCACCGCCGGCTCCAGTCGGTGGTAGCTGGCGAGGAGCGCATCCGCATCGGCGGCCGGCCACAGCCGAGCGAGCGTCCCGCGGATCCCGGCCGCCCAGTCGACCAGCGTGCCGTAGCAGTCGAAGGTGGCCCATCGGTCGCTCATCGGGCGAGTCTATGGGCCGCGCGTGGCAGCATGTGCCCGATGACCGAGCAGCTCCTCGCCGCCTTGCGCGCCGCCGTGGGCGAATCGCACGTCCTGACCGATCCCGACCTGCGCGCCACCTACCAGGTCGACTGGACCGGCCGCTGGCGCGCCGAGGCGCTGGCCGTCGTCCGCCCCGGCTCGGCCGAGGAGACAGCGGCCGTCCTGCGCGCCTGTGCGGCCGCCGGCGCGGCGGTGATCCCGCAGGGCGGCAACACCGGGCTCGTCGGCGGATCCGTGCCGCATGCGGCCGAGGCCCGCCCCCAGGTCGTGCTCTCGACCCTGCGGCTGCGCGACCTGGAGCCGGTCGACAGCCTGGCCGGCGAGGTCACCGTGGGGGCGGGCGTGACGCTGGGCGCGCTCCAGGCGCACGCGAGGGAAGCCGGCTTCGCGTTCGGTGTCGATCTCGGCGCGCGGGACTCGGCCACGGTCGGCGGGATGGTGGCGACCAACGCCGGCGGGATCCGTGTCCTGCGCCACGGCTCGATGCGGGCGCAGCTCGTCGGCGTGGAGGCGGTGCTGGCCGATGGCACCATCCTGCGCCGCCTGCCGGGGATGGCCAAGGACAACACCGGCTATCACCTCCCCTCCCTGCTCGCCGGCAGCGAGGGGACGCTGGCGGTCGTGACCCGCGTGCGGCTGCGGCTGGTGCCGCTGCTCGACCGCCGAGCGGCCGCGCTGCTGGCGGTCGGCGGCGTCGCGGAGGCGCTCGCCATCGCGGGGGAGCTGCGACGAACGCTGTCCTGGCTCGAGGCCGCAGAGCTGTTCTTCGAGAACGGACTCGAGCTGGTGCTGCGCCACGGCGGCGGCCAGGCGCCGTTCGGCGCGCGCCACCCGGCCTTCCTGTTGGTGGAAGCAGCTGCCGCCGCCGACCCGACCGACGCCCTGGTGGAGGCCATCTCCGCGGCGCCGCCGGCCCGTGACGCGGTGGTCGCCTCGGACGAGGGCGGCCGCGCCCGGCTCTGGGCGCTGCGTGAGCGGCACACCGAGGCGATCAACGCCGAGGGAATCCCGCACAAGGTCGACGTGGCCCTGCCGCTGGCCCGGCTGGCCGAGTTCGTGGCGCGGGTGGTGCCGGCCATCGAGGCTGTCGCTCCCGGCGCGCGGACCTACCTGTACGGGCACATCTGCGATGGGAACCTGCACCTGGGCGTGGTCGGTCCGCCGCCGGAGGACGAATCGGTCGACGACGCGGTCCTGCGCCTGACGATCGAGCTGGGCGGGACGGTGAGCGCGGAGCACGGCATCGGCGCCGCCAAGGTGGCCTGGCTGGAGGCCGACCGTGGTGCCGCCGACGTCGCCGCCATGCGCGCCATCAAGCGCGCCCTCGACCCCGGCTGGATGCTCAACCCCGGGGTCCTGCTGCTCCCGGCGGGGTGACCCCGGTCAGGCCTTGGCGGCGTCGGCGAAGAGGAGCCCCATCACCCGGGCCATCGTCGGAAAGGCATGGATCGTGTCGGCCAGGACGGCGAGCGGCGTCTCCAGCTTGACGGCCAGCACCGCCTCGTGAATCGCCTCGCTGGCTCCCGGGCCGGCCATGAACGCGCCGATGAGGGTCCCCTTGCCGCGGTCGACCACGATCGAGACATGTCCCTCGGCCTCGGCGACGTAGCCCTTGGCGCTGGTGGCTAGGTTGGCGCTGAGCTCCTCGGCGGCGATGCCCTTCGCGCGTGCCTCCTCGACCAGGAGCCCGACCGAGCCGGTCTCCGGATCGGTGTACAGCGCGCGCGGGATGGCCCGGAAGTCGGGCGTCACGTCCTCGCCGAGGGCGATGCGCGCCGCCATCTCGCCTTCGTAGTGGCTGACGTGCGTGAACATCTCGGGGCCGGCCGGGTCTCCCACGACGAAGACGCCCGGGGCGATCCGCAGCTGCGCGTCGGGCGTGAGGTGGCCAGATGAGACATCGACACCGACCGTCTCCAGGCCGAGGCCCTCGAGCGGCAGGGAGCGGCCGATGGCGAGCAGGACCGCAGCCCCCTCGACGCTGCTGCCGTCCGACAGCTCGAAGCGATGCCGGCCCCCTGCCCCGCCTCGCGCGTGTGCCGCGACCGCCCGCCCGCCGGTCCGGATCTCGACCCCGTCGCGCTGCAGCGCGGCCGCCACGAGCGCGGCGCTGCGCTCGTGGTCGTGCGGCAGGATGCGCGGCCCGGGGACGACCAGCGTGACCGGCACGCCGTAGCGGGCGTAGACCTGTCCCAGCTCGACGCCGGTCGGCCCGGCGCCGAGCACGAGCAGGCTCTCCGGCAGCTCCCGGGCGGCGGTGGCGTCGCGGTTCGTCCAGAACGGAACCTCGTCGAGGCCCGGCAGGTCGGGCACCCTGCTGGTCGAGCCGACCGCCACGATCACCGCCCCGGCCTCCAGCTCGTGCTCGACGCCGTCATGGGCGACGAGGACGCCTCCGGGCCCGGTCAGCCGCGCGATGCCACGGATCGGGACGGCGCCGGCCTTCTCGAGGTCGCGGACGTGGCCGGAGTCGTCAGGGTAGTCCCTCCCCTCGCGCACGATCATGTAGTCGCGACGGTCCGAGGCCTTCGGCCACGGGTAGTCGCCGCCCGCGGCGTTCACCTCGGCCGAATGCAGGAGCGACTTCGAGGGCATGCACGCGAAGAAGGGGCAGGAGCCCCCGAACAGGTCGCGGTCGATGATGGCGACCGATGCACCGCGCTCGCGCGCGGCGAAGGCGGCAGCCTCGCCGGCGGCTCCGGCGCCGATGATCACCAGGTCGTATCGGTCCATTGGCGCAGCATCATAGGACGGCGTATCCTGCCCGCCTCATGGACGCGCACCTGCTCACCAGCCTGGAAGGCGAGCCCTGCACCTGTACGCGGCGGGGAGCCGCCGCGTAGCTCACCTCCGGCGCGCCATCCGCGCCGACGCGTCCCGGCTCCTCGCACCCGACTGCATCGGTGCCTGCCTTCCACGAGGAGCCCTCCATGTCCGTCTTCGCCAGACCAATCACCGTCCTCGCCGCACTTGCCCCGTCGGCCCGCCCCGTTGCCGGGCGATGGATCGATCCCCGCGCCCAGCGCTTCGGCGCGGCCACCTCGGCGCTGACCCTGTTGTTCGCGCTGGCAGTCGACTCGTGGCCGGTGGCCGCCGCAGTGGGGGTGACGATGGCCGCCTCGTCGGCCTTCGGGACCCGCTGGTTTGCGTTCTCCCGCCCGTGGCCGCTGGTGCGCACCTTGCTGCGCGTTGAGCCTTCGGAACTCGAGCACGAGCTGCCGCCAAGGTTCGCGCAGGCCCTCGGAGCGACCTTCCTGGGTCTGGGCAGCGGCCTGCTGGTCGCCGGGCTCGCACCGTGGGGCTGGCTGCCGGTGGCCGCCGTCATCGGCCTGCAGCTGCTCCTGGCGGCCACGGGCTTCTGCCTCGGCTGCCGCCTCTTCTTCCTGCGCTGGTACGTGCCCGACCTCTTCGCCCGGCTGGTCGGGCGCGGGATCCGGCGCGAGGCCCTGATCTACGTCGGTCACCCACGGCGAGGCCCCGCGACTGATCAGTAGCTGACGACCCGGTCCGCTTCGAAGACCAACTCCACGAGACGATCCGGCGGCGCAAACTCGACCGGCCGGCCGGTGAGCGCCGCCTCAGTCAGCTCCCGCGCCTTGCTCGACATGCCCGAGGCGAAGAACCGAGCGCCGCCACTCAACAAGGCGTCGTGGTGCTCACGCAGGCTGCCCGTGCCGATCCCCTGCAATGCGTCCAGGGTGGGGTCCCGAAGCAACCCGACGGCGTCTCCCGCCAGGAACAGATCAACGTCATGGCCCTTCGCCTGGGCGGTCCGCGCAACCAGGAAGGCGAGGGCGGCGCGGGTTGGATTCTCCGGCCCGGTCGCGAGATGGACGAGGAGACGGCTCATCTGGGTCCTCCTATCAGTGGGGGTCAGCCCTGCGGCGAGGCAGGTTACGGCATGCCGCCGGGCCGCCAGGCGGTCTCCTCGCCCGCGATCCAGGTGCGTGCCGGGCGGAGGGAGCCAAGGTGGAGGGCGAAGGCCCCCTCATGCTCGGCGTCCCAGGCGACGATATCGGCGTCGGCGCCGACCGCGATCACGCCCCTCTGCCCTGCCAGCCCCAATGCGGCGGCGCCTCCGGCGGTCGCCGCGGTGACGGCCTCCGCCACCGTCATCGCGAGCATCGTGGCTCCGAGTCCGATAACCAGCGGCATCGCGCCCCAGGTGCCGAAGGTGCCGGCGTTGGCGTCGCTGGCCAGGGCCACCGTGACGCCGGCGTCCAGCAGCGCGCGCGCCGGCGGGAGGCCACCGCGCATGACGATCGCGGGACCAGGGAGCAGCGTCGCCACGGTCTGGGACCCCGCCAGGGCGGCCACGCCGGCCGCGTCGAGCTGCTCGAGGTGATCGGCGCTGGTCGCGCCGAGGCGAGCGGCAAGCTCGGCTGCACCGGTGCGCGCCAGCTGGTCGGCGTGCATCCGGATCCCCAGGCCGAGCGCCGCCGCGGCCCGCAGGATCCGCTCGGTGGCCTCGGTCGAGAAGAAGCCGCGGTCGCAGAAGACATCGCAGAAGTCGGCGGCGCCGGCGGCGGCCACGGCGGGCAGCATCTCCTCGACCAGGGCCTCGACGTACGCATCCGCGGAGGCGGCCTCCGGCGGCACGGCGTGGGCGCCGAGGAAGGTTCGCACCACCCGCACCGGCAGCCCCGCCGCCGCCTCGCCGATCAGCCGCAGCGCGCGCAGCTCTCCGTCGGTCGACAGCCCATAGCCCGACTTGCACTCGACCGTCGTCGTGCCCGCCGCCAGCTGCGCTCGCAGCCGCCCCGCAATCGCCGAGCGCAGCACCTCGTCGGACGCGGCCCGCGTGGCCGCCACCGTGCGCAGGATGCCGCCGCCGCCGTACGGGGCGCCGGCCAGGCGCGCGGCCGCCTCATCGGATCGATCGCCGATGTAGGCGGGATGCGTGTGCGCGTCAACGAGCCCGGGCGTGACGAGCGCGCCGCCGACGTCGACCACCGCATCGGCGCCGGGCGCCTCGGCCCTGGAGCCGACCCATCCGATCCGGCCGTCGCGCACCTGGACCGCCCACGGCGCATCCCCGTCGTACGGCTCCGGAAGGAGGAGCCTGCCGGTACCGGTGAGCAGCTGCGACGCGGCGGACATCGGGCCAACCATAGCGTCAGCCGATCTCTGGCTCGGCCACCGGCTGACGGCGCGGCTCGCCCCGCAGGCGCAGGGTGGCGAGCACGACACCGGCCAGGATCGTGCCGGCGCCGATGAGCTGGACGGTCGACGGCGCCTCGCTCAGCAGCAGCATCGCCAGCAGCACCGAGCCGACCGGCTGGAAGGTCAGGATCACGCTCATCAGCGCCGCCGGCAGGCGCGGCAGCGAGACGCTGATGATCAGCCAGCCGACGACCTGCGAGGTGAGCGCCAGGGTCAGGAGCCAGGCGTGGGCCGGCAGGCTGGGGACGAGGTCGAGCTCGCCGAGCGGCAGCCCAATGGCCAGCGAGGCCATCGCCCCGATGAGGGTCGCGTCGAACAGCGGTCCGGCCGGCCGTCGCAGATCGGCGTTGCCGTGCCGCAGGACGAGCAGGAAGGCGGCATAGGCCAGCCCCACGACCAGCCCCAGGACGACGCCGAGCCCCGGGTTCGAGCCGTAGGCCCCGGTGCCGATCACCCCCGAGATGAGCACCACGCCGACCAGCACCAGCGGCAGCGCCAGCAGGGTGCGCCTCGGCGGACGCTCGCCCAGGACCAGCCAGGCCAGGACGGCCACGATCACGACCTGGGTGTTGCCGAGGACCGTCGCCAGGCCGGCTCCCACCAGGCCGATGGTGTGGTGCCAGATGACGAGGTCGAGCGCCAGGAAGACGCCGGCGAGCATGGCGAGGCGCACCTGTGCGGCGGGACGGGGACCGTGGGCGCGCCGCTCGAGGTAGGCGACCAGGCCGAGCGCCGGCAGGGCGTAGGCACAGCGGAAGAAGGCCGCCGTCGATGGCTCGACATCGGCCAGGCGCACCAGGATGCCCGAGAAGGCGATCGCCATCGCGCCGAGTACGGCCGTCGCGACCGGGCGATCGGCGAGGGCGCCGAAGAGAGCGACGATCATCGCCGCGCAGCGTAGCCCAGCGGCGCGCTTGCCCTTTGGGGCCGTCGGCGGCGAAACTGCGCGCGTGAGCGAGCTTCCGACCGGGACCGTCACCTTCCTGTTCACCGACATCGAGGGCTCCACGCGCCTGACGCAGGAGCTCGGAGACGGCTGGCCGCCGCTGCTCGAGCGTCATCGCCAGGTGGCGCGCGCCGCGTGGTCGGAGCAGCGCGGCATCGAGATCGGGACCGAGGGCGATTCGTTCTTCGTGGTCTTCGCCAGCGCCCAGACCGCGGTGGCCGCGGCTGTGGCGGTGCAGCGCGGCCTGGCCGCAGAACCCTGGCCGCCCGGCGCCGAGGTCCGGGTCCGGATCGGGATGCACACCGGCGAGGGGCTGCTCAGCGGCGGCTCATACGTCGGGCTTGACGTGCACCGCGCGGCGCGCATCGCGAACGCCGGGAGCGGCGGGCAGGTGCTCCTCTCGGGGTCGACCCGCGCGCTGGTCGAGGGCAGCCTGCCCGACGGAATCTTGTTGCGGGAGATGGGGGAGCATCGGCTCAAGGATCTCTCCCGCCC
>Ga0209640_10001957_pt1 | contig 17824 bp, 19 predicted proteins | sample RifCSP10_1_FD_184018 | JGI IMG/M metagenome (GOLD analysis project Ga0209640, IMG submission 184018) | Soil microbial communities from Rifle, Colorado - Rifle CSP2_sed 10_1 (SPAdes) (version 2) | ecosystem: Environmental > Terrestrial > Deep subsurface > Rock core/Sediment | place: Rifle... | reverse complement strand
CCCCGTTTAGAGGCAATCGGAACGGTAGATGAGGCTTCAGCTGGTTTGGGGCTGGCCAGGGCAACCTGCCAGGCCTCAGAAACAGGTGAAATCTTGCTGAGCGTGCAGCGTGATCTCTACCTGCTTATGGCCGAACTTTCAGCCACCCCGGAGACCGTTAATAAGTTTCGCAATATCGGTGTTGAGCGAATTGGATGGTTGGAGGAACAGATTGAGAAGGTCGGCGAGTCCGTTCGAGCTCCCAAGGAATTTATCCTCCCTGGCGACTCGCTATCCGCGGCGGCACTCGCTCTGGCCCGCACCATTGTCCGCCGGGCGGAGAGACGTGTTGCCGGCCTGATCCTCGATGGGGAGATCGAAAATGAGGCGCTATTGCGCTATCTTAACCGTCTCTCCTCGTTGTGTTTTGCGCTGGAGTTACTGGAGATCAAGGCAGCGGGAGCGCAATCAGCTACCCTGGCAAAACTAGAATGATAAACTATTCGCCGGACTCGGCGAGCGATGCCTGCACGGCAGCTTCGATATCCTGGAAGGATGGGACAAATCCCGGTGAAATCTGCCGGCCATTAACAAAGACACTCGGCGTTCCCTGGACGCCAGCCTGGCGGCCTGATCTAAGATCCTCTTGAATAACTTCTTCATATTCGTTTCTTTGGAAGCAATCGTTGAACTCATCCATATCGAGGTCTAGAGCTTCTGCGAAGGCCACCAGGCGTTTGTCAAGAAAGGCGCCCCGGTTCTCGCCGTTCCAATTGGCGAAGAGCATATCGTGATAATCCCAAAAACGTCCTTGTTCAGCCGCACACATGCTGGCATTGGCTGCCTGGTCGGATTCGTTTCCGGCAGCCTGGTCATCGAGGAACGGAAAATGACGAAAGATATATCTGACCTGTCCATCGGCGACATAGTTATCCACGAGCAGGGGCTCAATCTCTCCAGAAAAAGTTCTGCAGGCTGGGCACTGGAAGTCCTCATAGACTTCAACCGTGACAAGAGCGTCCGAATCTCCCAGCGCCCGGCCATCGACCATCGGTCTTTCTTCCGGCGTTATCTGTACAATTTCGCCTACCGGGGTCAGCGCGTTTTGAATTGTTGGCGCTGCAAGTAATGCAGCAATGAATAAGGCTACGCCCGAAATAATCAGAATCGTAACAACACGTTGCCGGCGACGTTCCTGCCGGCGTTTTTCTTTGATTAATTGTCTTTTACTAAGCGACATCAGTTCTCCTGAATCATTTTGGTATTGTGATGTCAAATTGTGCCACGACAGGATATCTTTGTCCAGGGAGAACGCTGATAGATAAATAACTTTTAATCGTTGGAGTATCCCGGATTGATCTACTTTTTTTCTAATACTACGAACCGGCACACGGTGTCACCTTTGGCGATGCATTCGATTTCCCGCACATCAAATGCCTCTCCAACTGCCCAACGCACTGCCTCTTCTAGTTCTCCAGCCTGAAGATGGCAAACAGGATGGTCGCTTGTCCTTCCCATGCAGATTGGGCAATGGTGCTCGGTATAGCTTGCGTGACCTTCATATTGTTCCACCCGAGATTCCAATTTAGGGTTGGTGCCCTTGAATGCGTTTGCCATGCTGTTGAGGACAAAGTTGATACGCTGCTCGCTGGGCATCAACTTCAATGTTATCCCGGCTAGCCCCAACAGCGCAGGTTGATCCTTTACCACAGAGCGGAACATTTCATGTCCGATTCGCTTAAGCACAAATTGGCCGCCGTGCCCGTATCGCTCGCCCACTGCGGCGTTAAACCGCGCGTAATCCTCTGCGCTTATCCCAACTTTAAGATCATCATCTGGAATATTTTTTACAAAGCGCGATAATCCAGCAGCATACAGGACCGCGTTCAAGTCTTCTTCGCCAATAACCTTTTTCGCGGATAAAAGCGCGCGCCGAAAAATTGCGTTCGCAATCCCATTCTCAACCATGATAATCCTGTTTACATAGAACCTTGCGAAGGTTTTACGCCCATGTGTTGATCCCGGAAATCCAACCTTCGCAGGGTTTTGCACCAGGGTCTAAGAAAGCGTATATTGGTACACTGGATAAGTCTCACCAGTGGACTCAAAGCCAGCTTTTTTATATAAAGCCAGAGACGCGATATTGTCCGATTGGGTATTTACCGAGATGTGCTTGGCTCCCCGACGTTCAAACTGTTTAAGCATGTCATGCAAAACGGCATAGCCAACTCCCTGCCCATGGGAATCTGGATGAACAGCCAGCCTGGCTAAATGTCCACCCAGATGGTTGGCGGTGCTGATTTGATATGCAATGATCCGCTGCTCCTTCTCTGCAACGGTCGCAATTGCTGCCTGGCGGTATGCGAGCTCCAAAGAATTGTGGGAATTGCGCCATAGCTTTCCAAATGCCTTGGTATCAAGCTGCTCAACATGTTCCAGGTCGTCGATATTCATAGGGCGAAGGGTGATTTGTAATTTCTCTTCACAGGCCGGCAATTCGGTTCCCCTCCACAGGAGAATCATTACATCGGTTGTTTGAACAAAACCGCTCGCCTGCAGCAATCTTGTGAACCAGTCCTGAAGGGGTATTGCAGCTACAACTACATCATCCCGATCAGAAAGCCGGGAGCGAGCGGCAGACCATAGCGCCGACCACGCCTTTTCGGCATTTATTTCCGAAGAGACAGCGAATAAACGTATCCAGGCGACACCAGCCGGATCTTCAGGGCAGGCTAACGCCGCAAGCAAATCCCGATCCTGTGCGGCAACCAGATAGGGCTCATGCCCAATCCAGTCTAGAGGAGGTTTCCAATCCAGGTGGCGGTGGACTAATGCTTCAAAGTGGATTAGATTGGCCAGTTTTTGTCTATCTTCTTCTCTTGCAGTATGAATAGAGAGGTTGATTTGGGCAACCATTAGCGGTTTAAGTACTTAAAAGGTATCTGCAACAGCTTCCTCAACAGACGTTGCTTTGTGGTGGGGCGTTTAATTCCGTTCAAGCCCGCCTGCATTGTTGCCAGAGCTTCGAATTGACGCCCTTGTCGTAACTGCAGCGCCGACATGGATTGCATCACAGATGCGCGGGTTTCATTGTCACCTATTTGTTTAAGTAATTCAGCAGATAATTCATAATGTTGGGCAGCTTCCTGAAGACGGTCCAGAGCTTCTAACGCAGCTGCCTGATTTCCAATTGCCATTGCCTGGCGGCGTAAATCACCAGAGCGCTTGAATACTTCCTCGGTTCCCAAGGTAGCTTGCAGGGCTTTTTCCGCCTGTCCGGCCTGCAGCAAGGATACACTAAGATTATTTGCCATTTCGGCCGCCGCCAATTCATCTCCGCTGAGTTTATAACCTTCAGCTGCATCTCTAAATGCATTGCCGGCCGAAATGAAATCCCCCTTTTTATAAGCAGCCTGTCCTTCGTCCGCTAACTTTTTTGGAGAGAGTGTTTCGTTCATTAGTATTAATTATAAGGTAATTTCTAACAATCCCTCGGCAACTGCACGCAATTTGTCAACTGACATTTCACTCAACCGCTGAGCAAGTTCCAAATACGGACGGTTGATGGGCTTACTGATGAATTCCTGGAGCTCCGGGGGCAGCTGCTCGATGTTCTTCAGGGCAACTTGTTTTTTCCGCCAATCGCCAACGGGACCATGTTCAGCGATAAAGTCAGCAGGAGAGCGGTCCAGCAGGCTGGTTATCGTTTCCAGTTCCGGCAGCGGGATCGGAACATAACCAAGTTCATAATCTTCTAACCTGCCTTCATCGATATCAACTTGCTGGCTCAAATCCTCTAATGAAATGCTTCTGTCCTGTCGGGATTGCCGGATTTTTGCGCCAATTACCCGGTTTCTCAAACTCATTAATTGATCAAGGTTTTTGAGCTGAGACCGAGTGTCGAGCGTAGAAAATTTCTGGCGTCCCAAAAAGTATTCCAAAGGCAGATTCAAGTAATATGCCAGGTATTCGGTTTCGGGTAAGGAGGGCGCTTTTTCGCCCAACTCATACATTTCGAAGTCCTCTTTAGAGACGCCAAGCGCCTGGGCGCATTCCTCAATCGTCTTGCCCAGTTCCTGTCGGGCATTTCGAATCAGGGCTCCTAACTTCCTTGCCCGGATGGAAATTGATAATGGATTTACTGGCATAAAACACTTGACCTTTATGTTTTTTATCTTAGGTGAGATATTGGAGGATGAATAAGAAATAAATTACCGGCGGCGGTTGGCACCCAATATCTCTGCGATGCTCGCACCAAAGATTTCTGGCCTGAGTTTAAAACCAGAAGCCTCCAGTTTTGGCCCAAATAGCGGTCGAATTCCGGTGGGTTTCAGTTCTCCCAGCACTCGTCCATCCTCGCCAAGACCGGTCTTCTTGAAGGTAAATATGTCCGTAAGCACCACGGTGTCTCCCTCCATGCCTGCCACCTCCGTAATCGAAGTCACCTTTCTCGAGCCGTCGGTGAAGCGAGACTGCTGCACGATTAAGTCAACCGCGGAGGCAATTTGCTCACGAACAACTACGACGGGTAAATCCATTCCTGACATTAAAGTCAAAGTTTCAAGGCGGGAAATTGCATCGCGCGGCGAATTGGCATGTAGTGTTGTCAGAGAACCATCATGTCCCGTATTCATTGCCTGGAGCATGTCCAGGGCCTCACCACCGCGTACCTCGCCAACTACAATGCGGTCTGGTCGCATGCGTAACGAGTTTCGTACCAGATCGCGAATCGTTACCTCACCATGCCCTTCCAGGTTGGGTGTTTTGGACTCCATGCGAACAACATGTTCCTGGTGCAACTGCAGCTCGGCCGCGTCCTCAATCGTGATGATCCGCTCGCCCTCCGGGATAAGGGAAGATAGCAGATTGAGCAATGTGGTCTTTCCAGAGCCTGTACCACCCGAGATAATAATATTGAGACGGGCAGCGACGCACGCGCGCAGGAATTCAATCATGTTCTCCGTAATCGAACCATATTCGATCAACTCTCTTAAGCCCAGTCGTTCCTTGGCAAATTTACGGATTGTAATGGTCGGTCCGTCAATCGATACGGGCGGTATAACTGCGTTTACCCTGGAGCCATCCGGAAGACGGGCATCCACCGTTGGGCTATCTTCATCAATGTGCCGTCCGAGCGGAAGGACTATTTTTTCGATGATCCTGAGTACGTGCTTGTCGTCCTCAAACATGATATTGGTCTTGGTTAGTTTACCGCTACGCTCAATGTAAACATGATTAGGTCCATTAACCATCACTTCGCTGATTTCTGGATCATCGAGCAGTGGTTGGATGGGACCATATCCGACCATCTCATCGGTAACCTCCCGGAATATTTGCATTCGCACACCATCGGGTAGCTGCAGACGCGTTCGCTCGTAAAACTCATTCAAGCGTTGCAAGATAGCCTCTCTGCGTTGATCTGGAGGAGGTGGATTGGCTTCCAGATCCTGCTGCAATGACGCAATCAGGTAACTTTTTAATCTTTCCATATCCGGCGCCTGGACGCTCTGGTTGGATGGTCGGGGTGAATTTGTCACGATTGATTTCCTACCTTTGTGATGCCGGCCTCCGGAGCCTCGGTCTCCTCGTGGGGCAGCAGCCAGATAATATGATTCCGATTGATTGTAATAAAGTCAGATTTATAGAGGACATCGCCCGAATCACTCAATATTACGGCATCGGTAACAGCAATGAACTGGTCAGTATGATTAATTTCATCAATTAATCTGTTTTCCCGGTGCATGTATACTTTTCCGTGAATTCGACACCTGGTGGTCTGAATCGTGGCAGTTACCGATTCCTTGAAAACAATGTCCGTAAAAAATTTGCCTTTTTCGCTGAATTCAATGCTCATTGGATTACTCCTCATTGGGCGGCATCGTATACCCCATGCCTGATCGAGTTACGATATGTTTGGGATTCCGGGGATCGTCTTCGAGCTTCTGGCGCAGTCTCGAGATACTTACCCACAATATTTCTTTGTCATCTTTATACTCCGGACCCCAGACGTTCATCAGCAGGTCCTCTGACGAGAGGATCCTGCCGGGACTATGGGCGAATTGCAGCAACAAGCGATATTCAGTTGCAGAGAGAAACACCATTCTGTCATCCTTGAATACTTCGGCGCGGGCAAAATCAATTTTTAGGTTGCTATGGTTGAAGATCGCTTGCTGAAAAGCGCTGCCAGAAACTTGGGCACGACGCAGCACGGCGCGCACCCGTGCTAAAAGTTCGGTGGCAGAAAATGGTTTTACGACATAATCATCGGCGCCTCTGTCCAATCCTTTTACCCTGTCCTGTTCCTCGCCCTTTGCCGTAACCATGATAATCGGAACCTGGGAAAACTCTCGGATTCGTTCACAGGCCTGAAAACCATCGAGACCGGGCATCATTACATCGAGTAAAACCAGGTCCGGCTGTTTCTCGGCGACAAGCTCGACTGCCTTCTGTCCCTCATAGGCCTTCAAAACCTGATAACCTTCAGGGAGCAGATTTGCTTCCATTAAGCGAACATACCGGGGTTCGTCATCTACAACTAAGATACTTGTGGTCATTTTGTTTTCTCCTTACATTGGTTGGTTATCGGACAGCGATCCATCTACATATTCACAGGGAAGCGTGATGTGAAAAGTCGTTCCCTTACCTTCCTCTGATTCAGCCCAGATATCACCATAATGGCCATTGATAATCCGGCGGCAAATAAATAGGCCCAAGCCGGTGCCACGGACAGAAGTTTTTTCGTTAGGAACTCGATAAAACCGATTAAATATATTTTTCAGGTGATCGGAAGCGATTCCTGGACCATTATCGCTAACCTCCATATGCGCAGTTTCACCAGCTGCCTTCAATGTGATCGAAACTTTTGAGCCTGGGGCATACTTGGTTGCGTTACTGAGCAGGTTATCAAAAACCTGCGCCATGCGGGTGGGATCAGCATTCACCTGCACACCGGTCGTCTCCATATTCAACTCGATGGTGAGATTCTCATGGAAGGACCCTGCACGGAGTGCCATATCCCTTAACATGGTATCCAGCCGAACAGGCTGGAATTCCATGCGCAGTGTGCCGGACTGGAGCCTGGAAGAATCGAGTAAATTGTCGATCAGCTCTTTAAGCCGGTCGGTTTCTTCGTCAATAATGGTCAAAAATTCCTTGCGGGTCTCTTCGTCCCAACTTATATCATCCCGCAGGAGGGTTGTTGCGTATCCCTTAATAAAACCTAATGGGGTCCGCAACTCGTGAGAAATCGTTGCGACAAAATCGTCTTGGAGGCGTTCGAGACGTCTTTCCGCTTCCAGATTGGACAGACGTTTTACTAATTGTTGGTGCTCTAGCAGCTGCGCAACATGCGTCGTAATGAATTCGGCCAACTGCGTGTGATCAGGAGTAAAAGGCGGACCGCCGTAGCGCACAAAAACCAGCGCTCCCATCAATCTTCCCACCACCATTAATGGCAGTCCGAGAAAATAGCGCAGGCGCATGCGATCTTTGCTGAAATCACCTTTAACTTCTTTCCGCACAACAATTTGTTCCGTGCGAAAAATTTCATGTGCCGTTTTTTCCCCCCAGGCCAGGTCAGCCTCAGAAGAGCGTCCTCTACCAATCGCCCGCGCGTAAGATGGTTCTAAGCTTTCAGAACCTTCCAGCAGGTACATGACCACATTATCAAAAATAAATACCGGACGAGCAAAATTAATGATTTCGTTTAAGCTGGTATCCAGCTCGGTCGATTGGGCAACGACCCTGCTGATTGCATACATCGCCTCCAATTCTTGAGAATTTAGAGATGCAGACTCGGTGGTTTCTTCAATCATGGCAATTATTAATGATGGGCAAGGAGAATGCAAACCTGGAACCCTGACCTACGGTTGATTGAACTTTGATGGGTAATCCATGGGCGTTAAGAATTCTATTTACCATCGTAAGTCCTAAGCCGGTTCCCGCATACCGGCGCGTGGACGAGCTGTCTAGCTGGTGGAAGGGTTCGAAAATCTCCGAAATCCGCTCCTTATGGATTCCAATACCATTATCTACGACGGCAATGCAAGCCAAACTATCCTCAACCTGCGCTTCGACTGCCACCCGGCCTCCATTCCGGTTGAACTTAATAGCATTATCGATTAACTGCATTAGCACCCACAGAATTTTCTCCTCATCTGCCTGGACTAGGAGCGGCTGCCCCGGCAATGTTACTGTTAAGTCAATGTCTCTTGATAGGGCTTTCGTTTTTGATTGAGAAACTGAACGATGGATCAAGTTATTCAGTGAAAAGCTGCCTGTCTGGAGGCGAAGTTCACCACGGGCTGCCAGGGAAAACTGAATCAAATCCTCGATTAACTTCTCCAGTCGCGCTTCGGAGCGACGAATAATATTGATCGCATCAACCTGGGGCGGCGTCAACGGTCCGAAACTGGCATCCAACAGCATATCGAGATAGCCCTTCATGTGGGTAAGAGGGGTGCGGAGTTCATGGGAGATGTTCGAAACGAAGTTCGTCTTAAGCTGATTGAGCTCGGTTAATTTGCTTAAGGCACGTTGTAGATCGGCAGTCCTTTCCTGAACCCGTCTTTCGAGCTGCTGGTTGGCTCTTTTCAGTGCGCTTTGGAGTTGCAGGATTTGTTCCGTCACTGCCTCATCGAGCTTACGGCGATCGATGATTCCCAGGTCAACCAGCGCCTGGCCAATTAAACATGGGCTGCCCTCGGCGATCTTTTGGCGCTGATACTCTAGCCCGCAACTTAATTCTTCCGCAGTAATCATCTTCTTGTCGATTAAGTATTCACCAAGGCGGGGAACGAAGATCTCGGGAGATACAAGAGCACCCGTGGGCACTTTTAATGGCTTTGTTAAGGTATGTTCTGCAAAAGCTGCGGCAAGGGCCAGGTTTACTCCACACTGGGGACAGTGGCGGTCGTCGGGGTTGATTGACGTGTTGCAGCGGGGACAAGAGATTTGCTCCGGCATAGAGACCACTTTGATTTTGATTGAAATTCTCCCCGTTGATTGGCAGAGTAATAATTCGTTAAAGCTAAGACGCTTAATTTTTCTTAATTCTAGGACTAATAATATCCCCATTTTATCGATAATGCAAGTTATCACCCTGGTACCTGTAAAGTGATTGTAAGGTAAAAGCTCCCTTTTTTCGTGGATAATCAAGCCCATGAGAAATATGGCAATGAATAGCTCTTTCCTCATTCGCAAAGCGACCCGGCTTCCTGATTAAGAGGATCAATGGAAATTTTTGGAGGCCCCATCAAGATTAGGAGGAAGATAGTGTTGACCAGGGTACTGGTAATTGACGACGATACTGCAATGACAGAAATGTTGAAGGTTACTCTCGAACCACGAGAGTTCGAAGTTATGACTGCGCATACAGGGGAAGAGGGGATTGAGGCAGCGAAAAACTTGTGCCCAGACGTGATCATCCTGGATCTGTTTATGCCAGGGTTGGATGGTTGGCAGGTGTGCAAATCCATCCGTGAATACAGCCAGGTTCCCATCCTCGTACTATCGGCGATAAATAAACCGGGCACGGTTGCGAAAGCGCTGGATGAAGGAGCTGATGATTACCTGATTAAACCTGTGCCGAGCGGCGTGCTCGTCGCTCACCTCAACAACTTGATCCGGCGCGCACGGGCTGAAAGAGACGCAAATGAAACCCGCGATTGGGTGACTCATAATTAGACCGACTGAGTCCGCACACAAAAAACCTCGTCCTTGAGCGCGCCGGACGAGGTTTTATTTTATCAAGCTACCTGGCCGTTTGGCCTAATCAATGCTTTCTAAATCTTTATCTTTCAACTTTTCAGCATATTTGAGAGCCTCGGATCGCGTATGAACCTTGTTGGAGGCTTGAGCTTCGCGGACTGCTTCCAGGATTTGACCAATTTTCGGACCGGGTTTCATGCCTAATTTCTCGATGAGATCATGTCCGGTTAGCAGAGCGGGGGGCGATACGCTTTCGCCGGGTTTTTCCCACCAGGCTTCCAGCAAAGACCTGATTATATTAAGGTGATTAGCCCAGACATCCTGGGGCAAGGTTGGTCCATAAGTCGCGAGCGTATCCGCCAGGGAAAGCAGGCAGATATCGACTCCTGCTTCTTGAGTATCACGGAAGAAGCGATAGATGGCACGATCAGATGGAGGGTTTCCAGTTTGGGCCAACCATAGCGGCCGCATATGGTGCTTGACGATGGTGTGCAACCGATCCAATTCGGCATTACTGAGGTGGAGTTGTCTGGCGCGGCTGCTTACCAGCTTCGCGCCAACATCTTCATGTTCATAAAAGTGGATGCGTCCATCTTCACCAACGCTTTTCGTCAATGGTTTTCCTGCATCATGGTAAAGAGCTGCCATGAAAAGGAGCGAGCGGTGAGACCGGTTGGGGTTGAGCGCTGCTTTCAGATGAGCGTAAAAATGTTCGCGAAATCGTCCAAGGCGGAGAACCATCAAACCCATGTGGAACCCAGCGGCTGCTTCCGGGTCGTGCTCGGATCCTAACACATCTATCACGGTCTCCAGTTTTTGCAGGATGTCCAGGGTGTGATGCCAGGCATCGAGAACGTGGGGCGGGGGCTGGTCGATGTTTTTTAACGATATGAGTTCAGGCAGGGCATACGCAAGCGCTCCCAACATGTCAAGTGCACGCATGGAGGCGGCCGTGCGCGGAGTGTCTAATATTCGGAACAATTCGTCCCGCAAGCGCTCAGCCGATACCTGAGGTATGCGATGTGCGTCTTGCCGCATTTGCTCCAGGGTTTCCGGCAGGATGCGAAGCTTAAAATCAGATGCTAAGCGAATACCACGCAATATACGGACTGGATCGGTCGTGAAGGTTGTGGCAGAGCAAGCGCGTAAACGCTTGTGACGCAAATCCATCAGTCCGCCTAAGGGATCAAGCAATGAATACGGAGGATGCACATCCCTCGCCATAGCATTGATCGTAAAATCACGCGCCCGCAGGTCGTCGTCCAGGCTTGAACCCTGATAAACCGCAAAATCCAGGGTCAGCCTGTTTTCCTCTGCCCGCTCCAAAACCACCCGCCCGGTATTTCTTACGGGGTCCAAGGGATAAAAAGCGCCAGACAGCTCATCCGCTACCCGCCTGGCGACTTCAAGTGCATTTTCCTCAACAATAAAATCAATGTCGTGGACAGGTCGATTCAGGAATGCGTCGCGCACCGCTCCGCCAACCACATGAACAGGCAGGCTTTCTGGCAGGACAGCGCGGACTCTATCAATTATGGGATGGACGGGTAGGGGTGATCGTCTCGACACGTCAGTAAACAATTATTATTCTGGAGGTTGGTAACGCTCTGGGTCTACTGCCCCAATGAAGGGAAGGTTGCGATAATACTCGTCAATATCTAAGCCGTAGCCGAAAACGAATTTATCAGGAATCGTAAAACCACGATAATCGATAGGAACATCGACCTCCCGGCGGGAAGCTTTGTCAAGCAAGGTGCAGACCTTTAGACTCCTTGGACGTCTGGTATTCAATATTTCGATTACGGAAGCGATAGTATAGCCGCTATCGACGATGTCTTCTACGAGCAACACATCACGATTCTGGATATCTTCCTTGAGGTCAAGGGCAATTCTTACCTGGCCTGTTGATTTGCGCGCCCTCACTCCATAGGAGGAAACCGCCATAAAGTCAATCGTATGCTCCACGGTGATCTGGCGCATTAGATCTGCGAGAAATAGGACACCTCCACGAAGAATGCAGATCAGATGCAAACGTTTGCCTTCATAATCAAGGCTTATTTCATATCCCAGCTCTGCGATCCGTTTTTGTAGTGAATCCGCTGGGATGATGACTTCTTCCAGAAATTCTTTATAGTTCTGCATTTTCAATCTCGAGGAACTTCGTGGTGTTCTCGACATCTGGCTTCATAAAGCTCTGAAGCTCCGATGATGACAACCGGATCGTCATAATGAGCTGGAGATCCGTCCACCAGCCGTTGAGTCCTTGCGGCCGGTTCTCCACATACCATGCAGATGGCATGCAACTTATCCACACGCTCCGCTTGTGCCATCAACCCAGGCATGGAACCAAAGGGCTCTCCACGAAAATCAGTGTCCAATCCGGCGACGATGACACGCAGCCCTTGAGCTGCCAACTTCTGAACGAGGGGGCCGATTCCCGGATCAAAGAATTGAGCTTCATCGACGGCTACGACGGTCGTATCCTCATCCAAATAATCCAGAATATCGGCGGAGCATTGAATGGGCAGCGCGGCAAAGGCGGTTCCGGCATGAGAAGTCACCCTTTCTTCACCATAGCGGTTATCGATGGCGGGTTTGAAGACCTGCACTTTTTGCCGGGCTATGGTGGCTCTGCGCAGACGACGAATTAGTTCGTCGGTCTTCCCGCTGAACATGGAACCAACAATGACCTCAACCGAACCAGAATGATGTTTCATGAGCGCCTCACTTATATTATATGAACCAAAAAGGCAGGTGCATTAGCATCTGCCTTTTAGTTTAAACCTAAGCTTGATTGTGCACAAGGATCAAGCGCGGATCTCGTCGGCAGCTTCAGGTAATTCATAGCCGGTCTGGCGTAACCGCTTTTTTAGGTCAGCCAGAGATTTCCGTCCAAACCCCTCCACTGCTAACAGAGCTTGCTCACCAAGCGCAAGTTTTTCCAGGGCATCACCAACAGTAGTTATACCCGCCTTTGTTAGCGCGTCTGTCGCTCGGGTACCCAGTTCCAGCTCGCTTATGGGGCGGTCAGGTGAAGTCCGTTCAGCTTCGCGCGCTTCAATCTCTTCAATATACTGTTGGCGCGCTTGTAGTTTCTTGTAGAAACGGTCGACCTGACCTTCGGTGTCGACGATGCGCTGTTCACCCGTGTAGAATGGATGGCACTGCGAACAAACGTCCGTCCGGATTACCTTTTGGGTTGAACCGGTGGTCCAGCTATTGCCACATGCGCAGATTACCTGTGCATCCGGGTAGTAGGTCGGATGAATTCCTTCTTTCATTAGATATTCCTCTCGTTGTTCAAAATCCTCGTAAATTCACGTAACCATTAAAAACGATACACGTAATTCGATGCTTAGACTGGAAATTATTCGCTGGCGATCACGTTCACGCGCTTGCGCCCGCCACTGATGGTCTCAAATACCACGATGCCTTCAATGGTAGCGAACAAGGTATCATCACTTCCAATACCCACGTTTCTACCCGGCTTAATGCGCGTTCCGCGTTGGCGAACGAGGATGTTGCCAGAAAGCACGTGTTCACCAGCATATTTTTTCACACCAAGTCGCTTGGAATTGCTGTCACGATTGTTTCGGCTAGATCCGCCACCTTTTTTATGAGCCATTTTTACCTCCTGATTCCGTTAGAATGGAATCGATTCTCAAGCGGGTATAGTGTTGGCGGTGACCGCGTTTTACCCGATAGCGAATTTTTGGCTTGTACTTAAATACAACGATTTTTGGTCCTTTTATTTGAGAGACCACCGTAGCGGCGACTTTAGCTCCTGGAATGTAGGGAGTACCGATGGTCACTGCTTCACCGTCGTTGATCAAAAGCACCCGGTCCAGATCCATCTGTTCACCTTCTTCTGAAGGGTAGTGATCAACATCTATGGTAGTTCCCTCAACAGCTTTATATTGTTTGCCACCATCTTCTATAATGGCGTACTTCATGATCTTTCCTCCAATCTTCACTTCACCGCACAATCCGCGCAACTTGAAAAGATCTACGGGATATTTTGCCCGAGCATTGGAGCCCTCTGATGGGCGCAGAGGCGCGGGGAAGTTGGGGATACAAGAGTGTGCCCCAGCGAGTTAGCCGGGGCACAATAATTATACTGGGGATGAGTTGGGTTGTCAACGATTTTGATAGGCAGTTTCTCGTCGCGGCATGGTATATTTTCAGAATAACGGCCCTTCTCCTCCTGTCTACGCATTCGGGCAGAAGGGTGCTGGGAAATTATGAGCCTTCTCTGTGCAAACTGTGGATTCGATAATCCCCCAGGCATGCGTTTCTGTGGACATTGCGGATCGCGCCTGGCGCAGCTCGCGGATTCTCCAGTTAGCATAACCGCGTCCCAAACAATCAACACCGATCACTTAGGGGTCATGATGGGCTCGGATCTGATCGACCGCTTCCAGCGGGCCGGTTTGGAAGCCAAGGGTCAGCGCCGGAATGTCACCATCTTATTTGCTGATCTTTCCGATTATACCGGACTTGCGGAAAGGATGGATAGCGAGGATCTCTACATCCTCATCCAGCAGTTTATTCGGACGCTCGCCGCTGCTGTATATAAGTATGAGGGGATGGTGGATAAGATCATTGGTGATGGGCTTATGGCGCTGTTTGGAGCGCCGATCGCCCATGAGAACAATGCCGAGCGAGCCGTACATGCCGCCCTGGATATGCAAGCGGAGGTGGAGGGCCTGAGTGGGAAACTGGTTTCTCAGCTTGGCCACGAATTGAAGGTACATATTGGACTTCATTCCGGGACGGTAATTGTGGGCGGGGTAGGATCGAATTTGTTGATGGATTACACGGCAATTGGCGATACGGTCAATCTTTCTCACCGACTTGAGGAAGCAGCCCCTGCAGGCCATATCCTGGTGAGCGAGAGTGTGTATAGGCAGACACGGGTTCTCTTTGATTACAAGGTCTTTCCGTCTTTGAAGCTAAAAGGGATATCCCGGCCCGTGGTTGCCTATCGCTTAATCAAGCGGAAGAGCAGACCGGGATCCGTAAGAGGGCTTGAGGGTTTGAAGGCGCCCCTGGTAGGGCGGGAGGACGAACTTGGCAGCGTCAAACAGGCTATTCAGGATCTCGTCAGCCAAAAACAGGGGAGATTCATTTTACTCACCGGTGAAGCTGGCATCGGCAAAAGCCGTTTAACTGCAGAAGTAAAAAGCCAGATGAGTCACCTGCCAGTAAATATATTCGAGGGACAGAGCTTAACCTATAGAAGGTCGGTCTCTTACTGGATTTTTCAGGACCTGATTCGGAATTATCTCCAAATCACACCGGACACACCCACTTCAATAGCTCACGAACGATTGGTTGCGAAAGCTTACGAGGTGTTGGGCAGCCAGGCTGCGAACACCCTGCCATATTTGGAACACCTTTTGAGCCTGCAACATGTTGATGAAAAGGCTGCTCTTCGATTGGCATACCTGGAGGCCAGTCAGTTGCGTCAGATGATCTTTTTGGCAGTGCGCGATCTGCTTGTGGCCGAGGCAAGGCGGAAACCAGTGATTCTTATCCTGGAAGACCTGCATTGGGCCGACGATGCATCTCTTGACCTGCTCGGTTACCTGGTTGATTCTATCTATCACTTGCCAGTATTGATCTACGGAATATCTCGGCCCTTCCAAAAGGGCAGGCTGAATGAAATTGCTGACCAGGCAAAATCCAAATTAGGGGAATTTTTTACCCGTATTCCATTAAAGGCTCTTTCCTTGGAACAGAGCGAAGACCTATTCATCCAACTTTTATCAATACCTAAAATTCCCGCTGAGTTGAGCGACCAGGTCTTACAGCGTGCTGCCGGCATCCCTTTCTACCTGGAAGAGATTTTGCGCATGCTGATCGACGCCGACATCATAAAGAGAGAGGAAAATCATTGGCGATTATCACCTGGTGCAGATATCTCTGCCATAGGTGTTCCGGATACATTAAGAGATCTCATTCTTGCACGTTTTGACCGGATGGAGCCGCATCACCGCAGGGTATTACAGGCAGCCTCGGTAATCGGCAGGCATTTCAACCTCCAATTATTGAGCTCAGTAGTTAGGCCCAATGATGAAAGACAGCTGCAGGATATCTTGGACTACCTGGTGGAAAGGGATTTCATTCGATCACTTAATGGGCATCTCGGTTCGGATTACATGTTCCGGCATGTGCTTACTTCTGATGCCGTTTACAGCACACTTCTCCGAATCGACCGGTCAAATTTTCACGGGCTGGTTGCGGAAGCGGTCGAGCGATTGCATGCTGATCAAATTGAAAGCCAGGTTGAAGTACTTGCTGGACACTTTTTGCGCAGCGCGAAACTAGATCGGGCGCTTCATTATTTGATTCTGGCGGGACAAAAAGCGGCTCGCGATTACGCTAACGGACAGGCTCGGCTGCATTATCAAGAAGCCTTGAGTTTGCTGCCCCAGGTCGAACATTCACTCGACCAACTGCTGGATATTCATGGTGGATTGGGTGATGTACTCCTTTTTGTTGGAGATTACGTACTCGCCCGAGAACAGTACCGGGCCGCGATAAAAGCGCTTGCGGATGCTGACACGGAGCAGCATATCTTGAAACGCAGCGTTTTGATGAGAAAAATGGCCGCCACCTTCGAACGCCAGGGCGACTATGACGAAGCGAATATGTATTTGTCCCAGGCGGGAGAGCTATTAGCGGAAGAATACGATATTAGACCAGACGAGCAAGCTCAAATTGCCAACGATATCGGCTGGATCCATTTTTTACGAGGAAACCTGGACGAAGCACAAGATCATCTCAATAAAGCCCTTACTTTGGTGCTGGAATCCAGTCAATATGATGTGATTGCTTCCATTCACAACCGGCTGGGCGCCGTAGCTTACCATCAAAGGACGTATGAAAAGGCGGCCGCCCACGTGCGCAAAAGTCTGGTGCTGCGCGAGACTATTGGCGATATGGCCGGCGTTGCCCGTTTGTATAATAACTTGGGCCTTCTGGGATTGATGCGTGGTGACCTGCGAGATGCTGAGGCCAACCTCATTCAGGGCATTGAGATATTGGAACGCATCGGGGATGCTGAAGGCATTGCTTTGGCCTATACCAATTTGGGCCTGGTCCAATTCGATCAGGGAAGATTCGAGATGGCTGAAGCTAACCTTGAGCGGAGTCTGCGAGCAGCGAATCAAATTGGACATCGCTTTTATGGCGCTCGAGCGCTTATGTATTTGGGTAGGCTAAAAACTGCCCTGGGCCAGTTTCTGCAGGCGCAGCAATTACTTGACGAAAGTATCTCGGTTCTTGAAGAACTGGGTGCACAAGAGGATGTTATCGATGCGCTGTACTACCAGGGCGAGAACAGCTTTGGGCTGGGAGACCTGGATAGCGCGCTCGAGCTGTTGAGAAGATCGGACGCGATCATGCACATGGAGGCCGAAGAGAAACTGCCTCTCTCTGCACAGCGCGGCCGTTTGTTACGCCTGCAGGGCGCCGTTGCTCGACTGAAGGGCGAGTGGAAGAAATCGAAAGAGTTGCTTTTGGAAAGTGCGGCTATATTTAATTCATCCGATGAACGCCTGGAATCCGCCAAGACTGCTCTCGAACTGGGATATCTAATTCAGGCACAGAACAACCGACTTGAGGCGCGCCAATACTTCCAGGAAGCCCGATTAATCTTTAAACAGCTGGGCGCCGAGCACAACCTGAGAAAGACGGAAGAGGTCCTTTCCCAACTAACCTAATTTGACTTGGTGCGAAACCTTGCGAAGGTTCGATTTCTGGGATCAATGTATGGGCGGAAAACCTTCGCAAGATTCTCTGTAGAAAGCAAAAAGAGCGGACAATTACCTGCCCGCTCTTTTTGCTTTTCGCTACGGATGTTTATAGCACTAAGTGCTTCCTATTCATCAAAGTCTACCCAGATCCCACCAGAGAGATTTGCGCTTATCCAGTTGCCCGCGAACTCGCTCCAATTTACAAATGATTCTGCAAAAGTGACGTCCCCGTACGATCCAGCCCAATTGCCATAGCCACCAGCCCAATTACCATAGCCACCGGCCCAATTGCCATAGCCACCGGCCCAATTACCATAGCCGCCGGCCCAGTTGCCGTAGCCGCCGGCCCAATTACCATAGCCGCCCGCCCAGTTGCC
>Ga0209640_10001955_pt1 | contig 17833 bp, 16 predicted proteins | sample RifCSP10_1_FD_184018 | JGI IMG/M metagenome (GOLD analysis project Ga0209640, IMG submission 184018) | Soil microbial communities from Rifle, Colorado - Rifle CSP2_sed 10_1 (SPAdes) (version 2) | ecosystem: Environmental > Terrestrial > Deep subsurface > Rock core/Sediment | place: Rifle... | reverse complement strand
TACGTTCTGCGAATCCCGAACGGGTGATTGGCGTCAAGGCTAGGTTGGCGCCACTCCTTGCATCCTCGGTTCATGAGGCTGGACTAAGCCAGGATCGCGTCGAAGTCTTCCCGACGCCCAGAGCCCTCTGGTCACCACGGTTCGTTAGAGAATTACGCCAGGCTCTCGGGTACGGCAACACGTCGGCGGGAGAACCCGGGCTTGCGGCCACTGATTCGCTGCTTGAAGCGGTTCAGCGATCCATTGCTGCTCAGGGCAACAAGCGACGCCGTGCTCGTGATATTGCGGATGACGTCAACGACCGTGGTCGCTATCGAACCGACATGGGATACGTCAGCAAGGCGGCGGTCAGTGCTGAGATCAGGCGACATCCCGACGTTTTCGATGTGAACAGCGCTGGGGTTCGCCTGCGGTCGTTAGCCGCATTCCCAGCCGGACATCCGACTCGTCGAGCGGTACCCGATCCGGTCCGCCAATGACCGATCGGCTGACTGGCAAGCGGGCAATCGTTACCGGCGGCGAGAGCGGAATCGGGCGGGCAATAGCCGAAGCTTTCGCCCGAGAGGGGGCGGACGTATGCATTGCCTTCCACCGCCGCGAGGCTGCGGCTCAGGAGGTAGTAAGCGGGATTCAGCGCATCGGGCGAGCCGCGTATGCCTTGCAGGTAGACCTAAGCCTCCGCGAGGATATCGAGCGGTTCTCTGACGACGCTTGGGCCCTCCTCGGAGGTGTCGACATTCTCGTTAACAACGCCGGCCTACTCATTCGCAAGCCGTTTCTCCAAACCGAACTCGAGGACCTTGAGCGTATCTTGGCCGTCGACGTGAAGGCCCCGTTCTGGCTCTCGCGTCGCGTGGCCACACGGATGGCGAGTGCCGGCATCGCCGGCAGCATCATCCATATCTCATCGATAAGTCAGGAGCGTGCCGCTCCCGGCCTGACCGCGTATCAGGCGGCAAAGGGCGGCCTACTGATGCTGACCCGTGGCATGGCTCTTGAACTAGCGCCACTCGGGATCCGCGTGAACGCAATTGCCCCGGGCTTCACGCTGACTGAGATGAACCGCGACCTCTGGAGCGATGCGGGCGTCCTCGCGGCAAGAACCAGTCAGGTGCCGCTTGGTCGCCCAGGAACCCCCGGCGACCACGCAGGGGCAGCGGTACTGCTGGCATCCGACGAGTCGGCGTTCATGACCGGCACGTCGATCGTCGTCGATGGCGGCATCACCACGCGCTAGGGCCGCCCCCGCTGGCGTCCGGCTCTATCGCCGTGCAATGAGCACGAATCCGAGGATCGCCATCGCGCCGCCGATGGACTCCATCGTACTGGGCAACTGGTTCAAGAAGATAACGTCCAGCAGGACCGCGAAGATGGGAACCAGGAAAGCCGAAGCTGCCGTTCGCGTGACGCCAAGTAACGCAATCGCGGTCATGAGGCAAAGCAGCGGAAGAGCAGTGGACACCAACCCCAGGAGGATCGCGAGCCACAATGCGGGACCGAGGCTGAACGCGAAACCTGGACCCTCCGTTACCAGTGCGAGCGGGAACAGGAGCGCGAGGCCAAAGGTCACCGACCACACGGTGGCCGCGAACGGGTCGACATGGCGCAACGCGATGCGACTCACCACGTTGTTCACCCCCCAAACGACGCCGCCGAGCATGAAGAGCATGCCGCCGACCACATCGGCCCATGCGCCTCTACCGGCCTGAGAAGCAAGGAACACCAACGCGACTCCGGCTGCAGCGATCGTCATCCCAACCAGCTGTCTGGCGACGACCTCTTCGCCTATCCACCAACGTCCAAATCCGGCAGCCGCAATGGGCATCACGCCAGAGACGATCAGGGCTCCGCTGCTTGGGCCTGACCAGGCGAGTCCCAGCAGGAACACAAGGTTGTAGACCGCGACGGTTAAACCCATTGCCACTAGGGGCGCAATCGCGCGGCGCGAGAGGAATCGAGAGGACGTTGTTCGTCTTCGGTACAGCAACAGAACAAGGCCAAGGGCGGCAAGGGCAGTCAGGTACCTGACCGAGGAGAGTGCTACGGCCGATCCATGGAGCACCGCCTCGGTGGCGAGCGGCCATGCTGCCGCGATACCCAGGGCTCCGATCACCAGGAGGGCCAGCGAAAAGATCCGCCGCTGCCGGGCGGAGATCATCAGGTAATGACCAGAGTGCTGCGTAAGCGCGGGTCTAGGACTTCGCGCAAACCCTCACCGAGGATGTTGAGCGCGAACACCACCAAGAAGATCGCCAGGCCCGGGAAGATCACCCCTTGCGGAGAGGTCGTGAGGTAGTTCCGGTTCTCGTACAGCATCGTGCCCCAGTCAGGGGTTGGTGGCTGGGCACCGAGTCCCAAGAACCCGAGCGCCGCCACGCCGAGTAAGGAGGTGCCCGTTGCGAAGGTCGCTTGCACGACCACGGGACCAGCGATATTCGGGAGAATGTGGCCTAGCGCGATTGAGATGCTGGTGGCACCCACCGACCGAGCGTTCTCCACCCAGAGACTCTGCTTTGCCGCGAGCACTGAACCACGGACGAGGCGCGCAAAGGGCCCTACCTGAGCGACCGCCATAGCCAACACAGAGTTTTCCAGCCCAACGCCCAACGTCGAGACGATTGCGAGGGCCAAGAGGATGCTTGGAAAGACAAGCAGCACGTCAACGACGCGCATGAGTAGTTGGTCAATCACGCCCCCTGCGTAGCCGGAAACGAGTCCCAGGGGTACCCCGGCGAGGGCGGCTAGACCAACCGTTAGAACGATCACATAGACCACCAGCCCCGTTCCTTCGAGGATGCCGCTCAGGATGTTGCGCCCGAGAATGTCGGTCCCGAACGGGTGGGCGAGGCTAGGGGGCTGAAGCGACTGCCCAAGGTCGATGGTGGCGTAGGGAGGAACAGGCAGGACGGAGCCGATTACAGAGAGAACGGCTAAGAGGGCGACGACGGTGACCGCGAATCGGCCGGTCCAATCGGCAGTCAGGTGGCGAAGAATCCGGCTCAAGTTGCGCGCCCCGGCTGAACGCGAGGGTCTAGGTACACATAAGCCAGGTCAGTTACCAGGTTCAGAATGGCGAAGGCTATGGCGCCAAGCAGAATGGCTCCTTGGACCGTCGGATAGTCCCGGGCAAAGATGTTCGACACGATGAGCTGGCCAAGCCCCGGGTAATTGAACACGGTTTCGGTGACAACCGCTCCGCTCAGCATTCCGCCGAATTGAAGCCCGATGATGGTGATGACTGGGATCAGCGAGTTGGGGAGCACGTGTCGGAGGACGACCCGCCGCCCTCCGATGCCCTTTGCCCGGGCGGTGACGACGAAGTCTTGGCTCAGCGTATCGAGTACCGAGATGCGTGTGACTCGCGCGATGATTCCGACCGACCACGCGGATAGAGCCGCCGCAGGAAGGAGGAGGTGCTCCATGCCTCCGCGCCCTCCTGACGGTAGCCATCCGAGCGTAACGGCGAATAGCAGGATCAACATGAGCCCCAGCCAGAATGTCGGGATCGAGAAGCTCATCAACGTCACGAAACGGACGACCTTGTCGAACAGGGATCCGCGCCGTATGGCAGAGAGCGTGCCGAGCGCGATGCCCACGATCGCTGAGAAAGCAGCGCTGAGGGCCACTATCTGCAACGTCGCACCGAACCGACGGATCACCAGCGGCAACACCGCGTCCTGTCCGAATATCGAGTGACCCCAATCGCCGGTCAGGAGGCGCGATAGGTAGCTGGCGTATTGGACGAAGAGTGGCTGATCAAGTCCGAGAAGGTGCATCAGCCGCTCGTGCTGAGGGCCGGTGGCGTGCTCCCCCAACATGATGAGCACCGGATCTCCGGGAATGCTGCGCACCAGGACGAAGGTGACGAGTGAAACACCCAGCAGCGTCGGAATCAGCAGCACCACCCTACGAATCAGGAAATTAGCGAAGGACATTCAGGCGCCAAATGAGCTTGACATCGGGGTGGGCATCGGGCGGATAATACCGGAATCGAGGCCTGTATTAGAGGGCCCGTTGGGCTGTATCTCGTATTGGACGGAGGTTCTGCTGTGAGACGTCTTGGTCACTCCGGAAAGATTTCGGCGCTACTCGCCACGATGACCCTTATTCTCGCGGCTTGCTCCAGCCAGAGTCCATCCCCGTCAGCGAGCAGTGCAGGTTCCTCTGCCTCCCCATCCGCGAGCGCGACAAGCGCGAGAGACGACATTACCGTCGGCTTGAGGGTGGACGTTTCGACGATGGATCCTTACCAGTTCCCCGATGAGCTCTCTGGGGGGACCCTAGGCAAGCTCATCTGGGAGAACCTCGTCTGGATCGAGTTTGATTCGGCCGGGAAGGTGCAGTATCAGCCGCTCCTGGCGACAAGCTGGGAGAAGACCGCGCCGACGCAGTGGACAGTGGAGCTGCAGCAAGGGGTTACCTTCTCAGACGGGAGTCCATTCACGGCTGAGGATGTCAAGTACACGTTCGATCGCTACTCGAATCCCAAGATCTCCGAAGGCAATGTCTGGGCCATCGAGCCGTGGTTCAAGAGCGTCGAGGTAACCGGCGACTACGAGGTGGTCTTCACGACCTCCTACGAGATGCCCGACCTGTTCGCGTGGATTGCCTATGCGCCAAAGATCGTGTCGAAGACCGCCATCGAAAAGGCTGGTCAGCAAGATGCTCAGGAGCTGACGGGTGATGCGGCGGTGGGTACCGGCAAGTTCACCCTTGCGAACTACGTGAAGGGCGAAGAAGTCCTCCTGCAACGCAATGACCGCTACTGGGGGGATCCTGCGAAGCTCAAGACCATCAAGTTCGTGCCGATCCCGGACGACCAGGCCCGCATCGCCGCACTTCAGACTGGCCAGGTCGACCTGATCACAACCGTACCGCCTGCGCAGGTTGCGGGACTGCAGTCGAATACGGACCTGCATGTGGAAGTCCAGGCCAGCGCGCGCTACACGTATATCTGGTTGAACACGCTCACCGCGCCGTTCAACAACGTAAAGGCCCGGCAGGCAGTCAACTACGCGGTCGATGTCAAGGCCATGTCGGAGAGCCTGTTCTTGGGCATGGACAAGCCGGCTGATGCGCCGCTGGCGCCGTCGAACTTCGGCTACTGCCCGCAAACGCCATACGCCTTCGACCCAGATAAGGCCAAGCAACTGCTGACGGATGCTGGCCTGACCCAGCCGGTGGCCGTGGAGTTCTGGTCACCCCAGGCTCGCTACCTGCAAGACCGAGAGATTGCCACGGCGGTTCAGGGGTACATGAATCAAGCGGGCTTCACGGTGCATCTCAATCTGCAGGAGTGGGGCTCACTCAGCAAGGAGATCTTCGTCGAGCAGGATCAGTATCTCAAGGGTGAGATTGCCTCTCCGACGTACAACATGCTGCTGATCTCGTGGGGCTCGCAGACCCTCGATGCGGACTACGCCCTCTACCCCACTTTCCACTCGGGACAGAAGTACAACCTGGCTTACTACAAGAACTCTCAGGTCGACAAACTGCTCGAGGACGCGAGAACCGCCTCGCCGGCCGATCGGCTTGATCTCTACTGCCAGGCTCAGAAGTTGATCTGGGAGGATTCACCCCAGCTATTCCTCCATATCGAGCCGCAGATCTTGGCGTGGAAGAACGGTCTCCAGGGAGTGTCGATCCTGCCGTTCGAGCACTACCTGCTCCAGGGCGCGTCCTGGAAGTAGAACCCTCGAGCATGCGGGGCGTGGCTGAGACTGAGGGCTTGACGTCTCAGCCACGCCCCAACTCGATCCCAACCCAAGTCGTCACAGACGCGAACCCTGTCCTCGAAGTACGCGACTTGGTGGTTCAATACCGGGCCTTCGACGATGAGGGCGCGCCAGTTCAGGCCGTCCGGGGCGTGTCCTTCCATCTCAGTCAAGGAGAGGCGCTCGGCATTGTCGGAGAGTCCGGTTCTGGCAAGACCACTATCGGGCTCGCCATCATGCGCCTGCTGCCGCCTGCGGCGATGGTGGTTAGTGGGCAGATTCTCATCGAAGGCCGCGATATCTTGAAGCTGCCCCAAGATGAGCTCGATCGGGTCCGCTGGAAGACCATCGCGATGGCCTTCCAAGGAGCACAGAACGCCCTGAACCCTGTGCAGCGGGTTCTCGATCAGATTACCGAGCCGATGATGGTCCACGATGGCCTCGGGCGGGAAGCAGCCCGGATGCGCGCGCGCGAGCTGCTCGACCGCGTAGGGATTGACCCGAGGCGAGGGGATGGCTATCCGCATGAGTTCTCGGGTGGCATGCTGCAGCGGGCCGTGATTGCCATGGCCCTCGCTTGCCAGCCCCGGATTCTCATTGCCGATGAGCCGGGCACTGCCCAAGACGTTGTCGTCCAGGGCCAGATCCTTGAGCTACTGCTTGACCTGCAGAAGGACATGCATCTCGCAACATTGATCATCAGCCACGACCTGTCGGTGATTCGGTTTCTGACCAACCGGTGCCTTGTCGTCTACGCGGGTGATCTCGCAGAAACCGGGCCGACGAACGTGCTGTTTGGATCGCCGAAGCATCCGTATCTGGAGATGCTTGTCCGCTCCTTTCCTTCGCTTCGAGACGAGGTTCGGCACCTCGACGTGATACCCGACCGCCCTCCCGATCTGGCCGACTTGCCAACCGGATGCACGTTCCACCCACGGTGCCCGGTGGTGATGCCTATCTGCAGAACTGAGGCACCGCCTGATTTCGAGGTCTCCGCGGATCACTTCGCCGCCTGCTGGCGGAACGCCGATCGGTCGGTTGAGTGAAGCGGCCTGATGCCCCAGCCCTCCAGCTCCTTGGTGTATCCAAGCGATTCCGCGGCGGGGGATGGTTGCGGCGACGAGACGATATCGATGCAGTCATCGACGTGAGCCTTGACGTTCGCCCAGGTGAGGTACTCGGACTGATCGGACAGAGCGGTTCGGGTAAGACGACAACCGGGCGCATTGCGGTCCGCCTTATCGAGCCCAGTGCCGGGCGTGTCATCATCCAAGGACAGGACGTAAGTCGGCTGAGAGGCTCCGCGCTGCGCAAGGCCCGTCGCCAATTCCAGATGGTCTTCCAAGACCCCTACCAATCGCTCAACCCGCTCCGCCGGGTTGCAGCCCTTCTCGAGGAGCCGCTACGGATCCATCTGCCTGAGCTTTCGTCCGAAGGGCGCCGCCGCCGGGTGGAGGAGATGGTTGAACGTGTTGGCTTATCTCCTGTCTCCACGTTCGTCCGTCGCTATCCCCATGAGCTGAGCGGCGGCCAGCGTCAACGAGTCGCCATTGGCCGAGCGGTGATCGTTGAGCCCGACCTCCTGGTCGCCGACGAGCCCGTGTCGATGCTGGACGTGTCGGTGCGCACGGGGATCCTGAACCTTCTGCTCGACCTCCGCGAGGCAATGGGAATGGCACAGCTCTTCATCACGCACGATCTGGCTGTCGCCAAGCACTTGTGCGACCGTGTGGCGGTCATGCACCGCGGGCGGATCGTGGAGGAAGGGCCGGCTGCGCAGGTCATGTCCTCTCCCACCCATGCTTACACCCGTGAGCTCCTTGCTGCCGTCCCAGAGAATCGGTTACCTCAAACGCACGGCCTGACCTAGTGACCGATGGATCTGAGACCCTGCGCGTTGGGCTAATCGGAGCAGGTCGGATGGGGGGCGCGGCGCTCCGCCGCCTGCTCGAGATTGGTGCGACGACCTACGTGTTCGACGCCAGCCGTGAGGCAAGCCAAAGGGCGGAAGTGCTCGGCGCGGAGGTGTTCGACGGTCCTGCTAAGGTGCGTGACGCCGCGGACGTCCTCCTTCTGTCGCTGCCCAGCGATGAGGCTCTCTTGAGTGTGTCGAAGGCCCTATTCAGTTCGCGCGGGCGTGAAATTCCCGTGCTGGACCTAAGCACGGTGAGTGTGTCGGCAAGCACCCGAGTTCGCGGCGCCGCGCAGTCCTCTGGCGCGGAGTACCTCGATTGTCCGGTGATCGGTGGCACCTCAAACGCCGGCAGCTGGACCATCTTGGTGGGCGCCGCCGAGGTTGCGTCGGACGCACGCCGGGCGCTTGAGGCACTGGGTCGCGTCGAACTGCTTGGCCGTTTCGGCGATGGTCTCCGGCTCAAGCTGATCAACAACATGCTATTGGCCCAGCAAACGGCGGGCATTTGTGAAGCCATCGTGCTGGCACGTGCATCAGGGATCGATGCAGCTCGCATGCAGGCAACACTGGGGGCCGCCGGCAGCATTGCGCTCGGCAGGCTCTTCTTGGAAGTGCTACCCGCCGCGTTGGAGGGTCAGACCGCCAACGCCTTCTCGACCGGCTTGTTGCTCAAAGACGCGCGCATCGCATTGCGCCTCGCCGACGCGACAGGCGCGGATCTTCCTGTCACCAGGAGCGCGCTGCAGGAGCTGGCCCTCCTGGCATCCACGGACGAGCGCGAGGACTTCACCGCCCTATTCGCGCGATTGGCGGCTCGTGAATGAGTCCTCACGCTCGCTCGTGGGCGAATCCTTCACCCCGCAGCGCTCGTGAGATGTTGCCGACGAGACCAGCGACATCCGTCCCGACATCTGTCCCACTCGCGGTATGAGGCGACATCAAGGTGTTCGGCGCTGTTACCAAGGGGGAGTCGGGCGGCAGTGGCTCCCACCCGAAAACATCGAGCCCGGCTCCTGCGATGCGGCCCTCGCCGAGTGCCAGGACTAGCGATGGTTCGTCAATCACTGACCCCCGGCTGACATTAACGAGAAATGCGGATCGCCTCATCTTCCCCAGAAAGTCGGCATTAACGAGGCCAGCAGTCTCGCTAGTGAGCGGCACATGGAGGGAAACGAAGTCGGACTGCGCGAGAAGATCGTCAAGAGGCGCGTACGACGCCGCCTCGCTACTAGCGCTGCGGCTCGTTAAGCGCCTTCGCTGGTTGTACAACACCCGCATACCCAGCCCTGCCGCCCGCGCTGCGAGGAGCTGTCCAATCTCCCCAAAGCCAACGATGCCCAGGGTTCGGCCGAAGAGCGTGGGGATCGCCGAGTATCCCATCCAGTTCGTAGCAGTGGTGCGCTCATCCGTTTGGACGGGGGCCAAGCCCAGGTCCTGATAGGCCCCCGAGCGCACGGCTCGGTCTCCGTCAATGACCCGGCGAGCCAACCCAAGCATTAGTAGCAGGGCGTGTTCGGCGACTGAAACGTCAATGTGCATCGGCCACGCCGCGACCTTGACCCCTGCCGCGCTAGCAGCCTGAAAGTCAATGTTCTGACAGTTCGTACCCGCCCGCTGCACGAATTCCAGACGACTTGCGTGCCCTATGACCGTGGCATCGATCTGGTATCCGCGGCGAACCAGGAGAGCCGAGACGCCAGCTGCTGCCTGGCCGAGCTCTTCCTGGGTGCCGCTGAAGGGCACGATTTCGATCTCCGGCGGGATCGCGGCGTCGATCTGAGCTGGAAGGACCGGCCAACACCAGAGAATCCGCTTAGACACGTTCGAAATTCCTTCTCGCGAGGTGCTTTTCTAGCTTAGGCATGTAGAATATTCTGCGTAATGGCGCGCCGTCAGCGAATTGGAGTGAGATCATGACCAGCTCAGCTCCGCATCGGCGAGTCGCGAAGCGGGCAGAAACCCTTACGAGCTGGAGGACTCTGCTCCACGATCCGCTGGCGAAACTCTCAGCCGCCGTGCCCAATCTCCTTCTAACCGGTGGCGGGGAATGGTCAACGGACATCGCCATGCCTCCCCATCTAATCGAGGCTGCGCAGCAGGCCATCAGCTCCCGTCCCCAATACACACACGAGTACGGTTTGCTGCCACTTAGGGAGGCTATTGCGGCCAAGCTCGACTCAGAAAACGGCATCGCAGTCGATCCCGAGACAGAGATTGTCGTGACAAATGGGGCAACCGAGGCAATCTGCGATGTCATGCTGACGCTCGTCGAACCCGGCGACGAAGTGATCTTTGGGGACCCCTATTACCTGTCGATCTATCAGCCGAATGTTCACCTCGCAGGCGGCACGGTCGTGAATGTCCCGACATCAGCAGGGGACCAATTCCGTCTGGATCCGGATGCAGTGGCTCACGCGATCACGTCCCGAACGAAGATGATCGTCATCACCTCGCCCGAGAACCCTACCGGTGCTGTCTTGGACCGCGACCGGCTCCAGCGCATCCTGGATCTTGCAGCGCGCCACGATCTGCTCGTGGTCGCTGATGAGATGTATGAGAAATTCGTGTACGGAGTCAGTCACGTCAGCATGGCTGCTTTGCCCGGCGCCCGAGAGCGCACGGTCACGCTGAACGGCTTCTCTAAGACTTATGGCCTAACGGGTTACCGTCTCGGGTACGCGGCGGGTCCCCGCTGGATCATTGAGCAGTTGGCGAAGGTACGGTACGCGACCTCACTCTGCGCAAACGAGGTCTCCCAGCGAGTGGGACTTGCCGCGCTGCGCGGGCCACAGGACTGGATCCAGCCCATCATCAGCGCTTACGAGGAATCCATGCGCATCTTCGTGGAGGGCTTCAATGCCATCGACGGAGTCACAGCGCACACACCTGATGGCGCGATCTACGTTTTTCCGAACGTAGCCGGGTATGAAATGAACTCGGTGGACATGACCAAGTACCTGATCAAGGAGGCCGGTGTTGCCAACCGCCCTGGGAGCTATTTCGGCTCAGGGGGCGAAGGCTTCGTCCGATTCAACATCTCGCCGGTTCGGACCGTCGCTGAAGAGGTTGTGAGTAGGGTGACCGGGGCATTGGCGAGGGTCGCAGCCAGGCTCAACCCGCGCTGATGGCCCCCCGCGACCTGCTCGCGGGTGCATTCGACACCCACGTTCACGCATCGCCAGACGTGGTCCCTCGACGGCTCGACTTCCTCGAGGCCGCAGCCCTCGCCGAGGCCAGTGGCATGGCCGGTCTGGTATTCAAGGACGTGTCGGCCTGTACGATTGATCGTGCGCATGCGGCCAACATGGCGTACCCCGGGGTCACAAGCTACGGCGGACTTGTGCTCGACGGCCCGGTCGGGGGGCTGAACCCCTCTGCGGTGGAGACCGCGCTGCGCAGGGGGGCCAAGGTGGTCTGGATGCCGGTCGTCGATGCGCGCAACATGATTGAACGCTACGAGACCGGCGGCCTCCGTCTCCCCATCCCACCACGAAGATCGCAGGCTGACGGCCTGACGGTCTTTGACATGAGCGGTGGGATCCTGGGCGAAGTGAAAGAGATCGTGCGCCTCATTGCCGAGTCGGACGCCGTCCTCGCAACTGGCCACCTAGCAGCTAGAGAGTCGATTGCACTCCTTCGGTTAGCTCGTGACATGGGCGTGCGCCGAATGCTCGTCACGCATCCGCTCTCACGCATGGTTGCAGCGACGCTTGCTGAGCAAACAGCGATGGTCGAGATAGGCGCGATGCTTGAACACTGCGCCGGGCAGAGTACGAGCCGTTTAGAGGGCCTGCCCGTCTCGAGCGTGGCGAAATCGATCGACGCCGTCGGTTTTGAGCACTGCATCATCGCGGGGGATCTCGGTCAGACGTTCAACCCGCCGTTTGTAGAAGGGTTGCGCTCATTCCTCGGCGAGCTTGAGCACCAGGGGTTGCCCCGCGGGGTGCTCGCCAGCATGGTCCAGTCGAATCCGCGCCGCCTCTTGGAATAGCCGGCTCGTTGGAGCTTGGCAGGATCCTCAGCCGATGCGTCCGGGGCAGCGTTGGCGGGCTCGCACGGGAGGGCGCCGGCGATGAGCGGCACGTACCCACTTGTAAGAACAGCAGCGACTCGCGACCCTTCGCCACCTTACGAGGTCGAAGAGATTGGCCTGTAGCAGGAGGCACCACGTACCATGTATCAGCATTCACGCAACGGTGTCTTCCTGAGGCCCGCAGTAGTGTGCGACACCAGGGAATTCCACCGAGTGCGGTATCGAGCGAGGTAATGGTGCACGCCGCCTCCGTCCACGAGCAAATCGGGGAGACACTCCGCGCCGCTCTTCCGCGGGGCCACCAGCTTCTGAAGGACCTCGCCTTGACTCCGGAACTTGGCTTCTTCGAGACGAGGACGAGCGAACAGATCGCCGCGGCATTGCGCGACCTTGGATACCAGGTTGAGAGTGGTCTTGCCCGGACTGGGCTGCGGGCTCGGCTTGAAGGACGTCGGGGGCGTCCGTGCATTGCGATGCTTGCTGAGCTCGACGCGCTCCCCGTGCCGGACCATCCCCAGGCCCAGCATGGCGTTGCCCATGCCTGCGGTCACCATGCCCAGCTCGTCAATCTCTATCTTGTGGCTGCCGCGCTTCGGCCAGTTGTCGCGGAGTTGGGCGGTTCGGTCACGTTTCTGGCCGTGCCAGCGGAGGAATTCGTCGACCTGGACCGCCGTCTTGAACTCCGTCGGTCGGGGGAGATCGAGTTCCTTGGCGGAAAAGCAGAGCTAGTCCGACTCGGCGTGTTTGATGACGTCGACATGGCCATGCTGGTCCACTCGACAACGCGACCAGAAGAAGGGCAGCTCGCTGTGGGCGGCCGCATGAACGGAATGCTCGCCAAATACGTGCGCTACATCGGCCGGGCCGCACATGCCGGAGCCGCTCCCCACCTGGGCGTAAACGCCCTCTCAGCGGCCCACGTCGCAATCGCTGGACTGAACGCGGCGCGAGAAGGGGTTCGAGACGAAGATCATGTTCGGTTCCACGCGATCATCACGGAAGGTGGAAGGTCGGCGAACGTGATTCCCGATGATGTCCGGGTTGAAGCCCTCGTGCGGGCGGCGACTTCGACTGCTCTCGCGGACGCCGGCCGCAAAGCACACCGGGCCTTTCGAGCAGGTGCAATAGCCTTGGGTGCCGGATGCGTGATATCCACGATTCCCGGTTATCTGCCCCTTGAGCAAGACCCCAACCTGCTCGAGGTGCTCAGGATCCAGGCCGAGGAGGTGGCAGGGCCGGCGGCGGTCGCACCGGGCGTTGACCGGGCAGGGTCATCCGACATGGGCGACTTGAGCCAATTCATGCCCGTCGTACAGCCGTGGGCCGGTGGAACCCGCGGTTCGTTGCACGGCGCGGACTTCGAGATTAGCGACTTGGACGCCGCTCTCACACGGCCGGCGATGGTTGTTGCCAGGACGATCGCACAATTGCTGCTTAGGGATGCTGCTGAGGCGGACCGGCTGTTGTCAGCCTTCCGACCCCGGATGTCGAAGGAGAAGTACCTCGCCTTCTTGCGCAGTCAGTTCAACGATGACATCGTTGAACTGGAGGCCTGAGACTCAGCCCGCTGTTCTCCTCGCCACGACCTCGATCTCAACAAGAATCTTGTCGTCGGCCATGCGTGCTTCCAAAGCGGAGCGGGCTGGCCACGGACGCGTGAAGAATTCTCCATACACGGTGTTAACCTGCGCCAGCAGACCAACATCGCGCACAAAGATCGTCACCTTGATGGCGTGCGTCAGGCTACTGCCTGCGGCGGTGAGGACCGCAGCGAGGTTGTCGAGCGTCTGCCGAGTCTGCGCTTCGATGCCCTCGGCAAGTTGACCTGTCTGCGGATTGACGCCGACGAGGCCGGCAGTGAAGACGAGGTCGTCGCTGATAACCGCCTGCGAAAGCGGGGCGCGGGATTGGGGGGCCTTGGGAGTGGACACGTACTCCAGGCCATGAAGCGTGGCGGTGGGCTCACCACGTCCATCTGGGTTTGGGCCGCTCACAGCATCCCCTTCCAAGAGCTCGGCAGGGTCAAATACCCAGCATTTGGCGAGCGTTTCCCCCGAGAATCAGCTCCTTCGCCTCGTCTGAGATGCGTAGCTTCCGGATCTCGTCGATCCCTGCCCTGACGATGGCTGAAACATCGTAGAGGTCGGCAAAGTCGGACCTGCCGCGCACCTGGGTTGGGTGCGCCATCACGTCGGGGTTAATGTCGGTCCCATAGAGGATCTTCTCTGGTCCGAGGAAGTCCACAATATCCTCATCCACGCATTGAAACCGCCAATGGAACGGAGGCAGCGTCGGCCAGTTCGGCGCATAAGCGGTGTCCATTCTCATGTTGGGATGTCGCTTCACGATCCACGGCACGAGCTCTGAGGCACCACCGTGGGCGACGATAATCTGCGCCTGTGGCACGTTAGTCGCGAGGTCATCGAGGTAGTACGGATCGTTGTAGGCGAGGCGGCCGACCCATCCAACGTTGCCCGCATGAATAACCATCGGCAAGCCCAGGTCGGCGGCCTTCCGCACAAACCTGACGACCTGCGGGTTGGTCGGGTCGAATCCCTGGATGGCAGGGTGCAGCTTGAGCCCCTTGACTGGGAGGCGCTTGACGAGGTCCTCCAGCCTATCCGACGCGTCGTCAAGCTGCGGTGGGACTGTGCCGAAAAGGACGAGTCTGTCGGGGTATTGAGCAGCGATCGCACCCACTTCCTCGTTGGAGGCCCCCCTCCAAGTGTTTCCAGGCGCCACCTCGCGCGCCCAGGTCTCCAGCACTAGGACGACCGACACGTCGACGCCACCGGTCTTCAACGCGCTGAGGTATGCCGGGATCTTCTCGCCTTGGCCTTGCCAGATGTGGCTGTGACTATCGATAATCATGACGGCCCTCGAACTAGACCTATATAGGAGTTCTAGTATGTCGGAGTTTAGCGGTTTTGAGATCGATTCGATAGATCAACTGCTCTCGGAATCTGCCCCAGGGTCGCAGTATCGGCGACTCCGGGTCGCTAACACGCCATCAGGTGCGCCGATCAGCGTTCCCGTGCATTTCATTCAGGGTTCGATGGATGGACCGCGACTCGTGCTGTTGTCGGGTGTGCACGGTGATGAGGGCCTTGGGCCCCTCGCCCTCGGACGTTTCCTCGGTGAGATTGACTCTACTTCCCTGCGTGGCTCTGTCATTGCTGTACCCGTGTGCAATCCTCCGGCGTTTGAGAATCGGTCGCGAGTGAATGCATGGGATGGAGGGGACCTCATTCGCCTATGGCCCGGTCGCGCGGATGGATCGATAACGGAGCGAGTGGCCGCGGCGATCTTTGCAGCCGTCACGCCTGGCGCTAATGCGCTAATCGACCTGCACAGCGGGACCTCGGTCCTGCACGAGTATTGGGTCCTTTATGCCAACCGCCATGGACCGCGGGCTGCGGTCAACGCGGACGTTGAGAAGCGTAGCCTCGAGCTGGCGCGCGCCTTCGGCGTGACCCAGATCATCCGGCGTCATCCTTGGTTCGGCACTCACATGGCTGCCGGAAACGCGGGGATTCCGAGCCTAGTGACTGAGATCGGCGGAGGCGCCGACTATCTCCAGAATGGCGACAAGTACCTCGGGGTAATCGTCCGGGGCATCAAGAACGCATTGCGGCACCTGGACATGCTCCCGGGAGAGCCGGAGTCGGACGGACCCGCAGGGGTGTTCGATATCGCCGAGGAGTTCGTCGCTGCAGCCGACACGGGTGGCTACTGGATTCGGGCTGTGGAGCCGGGGCAACGTGTTACTGCTGGCACGACAATCGGGCACTTTGCTGATCCGTCGACGGGCCGAGAGATCAAGCGACTCGTATCTAGCGTCGACGGAGTCATCCTGAACCCGATTGCTGCCTGGCCGCACGTTGGGCACGGTCAATGGCTTCTTGCGATCGGTTCGCCGGTGGACGAAAGGTCGCTGTGAGGCGGGGGGACCTGGGCCGCCGATGAAGGACAGGGGCGAACAGGTCACCAAGGATCTGCTGGAGTTCGTCGGAATACCCTCCTACCACGGCAACGCGACCGCCGTCCTCGATGCGCATGCCTATCTGGGTGAGCGGCTACTCGAGGTTGGCTTCGATGTCGAGCACCTAGGCACGCCAGCGAGCCCCTATCTGGTGGGACGGTTGGCCGGGGATCCTGGTCGCGTCCTCGTCGTCTACCTGATGTACGACGTCCGCGCACCGACCGCAATACCGCCTGGATCTCCAGGGATCCGCCGGCTCCCGAAGCTCGGTGAGGTCCTGTGGTCGCCCGTGCCCATCGGTAACAAGGTGGCTACGCTTACATTCCTAGCGGCCCTGGCGGATCACCAGGCAGGCTCCCGCCAGCCTTCGGTGGTTGTGCTCGCTGAGGGTGCTGAGACGTTGGGGAGCCCCGGGCTTCAGGAATTCGTTCGGTCGCGCAGTGAGTTGTTTCAGAAGGCCGTGGGCGCGTTCTGGCCACGCGAGAGCCAGGACGCCGCTGGCCGAGCGCACCTGCACCTCGGATACCGAGGCATGCTCGGCATTCGTTTGAGGGTCTCGGGTGCTCGGTTCGGCCACGGTCCCAGCGGTATGGCCGTCCACTCCCAATACCGACCTTGGGTCGATGCGCCCACGTGGCGGTTAGTGCAGGCCCTGACGAGTCTGAAGGACGCAGATGGATGGGGGAGTATCCAACCACGGTCCTTGGGAGATTGGTCCGAAGTGCTGAGTGCCTATGATCCGGCCGGCGTCCTTGGCGAACTAGGGGTCCGAGGCGAGGTCTCAGATTCGCCGGTCACGCTACTCGAGAGGTTGGAGTACCGCGCGAGTCTCAATCTCGAGTTCGAGGCCGCGCTGTCCGCCGGTGTTGGGCAGATCCAACCGGCGGCTACAGCACGACTCCAGTTCCGTCTACCGCCGGGCGTTGAATGCCGCGTCATCGTCGATCGCGTCCGGCGGGAGCTAACAGCGGCGGGTTTCGGCGACGCGGAGACCGAGGTGACTTACGCGATGGACGGTGCCTTGACTGATCCCTCCGGAAGCCTTATCCGTGCCCTCGAGCGAGTGTACGAGCACTTCAGGATTCCCGTAGTGCGGTGGCCCGTGGCCCTCTCGACATCACCGATCGTCACCTTCCAGTCGCAGCTCGGAATCGCCGTAGCGGATGGTGGCATTGGCAGGCTCCACCCCGTCTCGGGAGGGGAGGCAGTGGTGATCCGCCGTGGTGCGTCCGAGAGTCTCCAGGATCGGATTGAGTTTTATGCACGCACTCTCCGGCTGTTGGACAACTGAGAAGCCTGAAAGCGCGGTCCCAAGCTTGAGGACAGCGGATAACTTAGCGAGTTTCGCTCACAGTCTCACACGGGAAAGCACAGCGCTAAGGCCCAGATGCTTGGAAGGCTGAGTGTCTAGCCCTGTGCACGACGTCCTGATTCCTTCTCAGGACATCGTTCTCAGCGGCCACGCAAGAGGTCCATCGGCGACGCTCGGCGGTGCACCTCCCGCAGGTCTTCGTCGAGGAGTTCGACGTAGCGCTGGGTGATAGCGAGCGAGGCCGGACTGTGGCCGAGGATGCGCTGCAAGCTGAAGACGTCCCCGCCATTCGCCAGGAAGGAGCGGGCGAAGGTGTGGCGCAGGATGTGTGGCGAGCAGCGGACCTCCAAGCCGGCCCGTAGGGCGGCACGCCGTACGATCTTCTGGACGCCGGATCCAGTCAGGGGCTCACCGTTGTCGGCGATGAACAGTGCGACGCCGGCCGCCACCCGGCCGCGAGCGAGGAGCGTGCGACGCACTGCACGGCGCGCCGAGCGCCCGAGTGGAACCCGGCGCTCCTTGGATCCCTTGCCCATGACCTGGCAGTAACCGTCCTCGAAGTCGACACTCCCTACCTGCAGGCCGACCAGTTCGCTCAAGCGCATCCCGGAATCGAGCATCACCAGCAGAACCGCAGTATCCCGATCACCGAATGGCCCTTGCCCGGCGGCGGCAAGCAGGGCTCGCACGTCCGGATCGCGCAGCGAGTGGATCAGCGTGTGGGGAACACGTGGGGTCTTGAGCCCCTGCAGCGGGTGACGGTCCAACTCGAACTCGGACTGTACCCAGCTGGCGAAGGCGCGCAGGGATCGAACTCGCCCGGCCAGGCTGGCCGGCGCTGGCGGCCTGGGCCTCGCCCGCAGCGCCACGAGCCAGC
>Ga0209640_10001954_pt1 | contig 17833 bp, 18 predicted proteins | sample RifCSP10_1_FD_184018 | JGI IMG/M metagenome (GOLD analysis project Ga0209640, IMG submission 184018) | Soil microbial communities from Rifle, Colorado - Rifle CSP2_sed 10_1 (SPAdes) (version 2) | ecosystem: Environmental > Terrestrial > Deep subsurface > Rock core/Sediment | place: Rifle... | reverse complement strand
GCTCCAAACCCCATTTGCAAGTCCCATCTTTGCAGGACCTTAGCAAGTACCATCAGTACCATCGATCACGCAATCGTTTTATTATCTATAGCTTGGGGAAACGATGCCCCCCCGGGGGGGTGTTGCGACCGTAAGGAGGAACTTTAACTTTTGACCATGCAGATCAGACCGACCCCGCCCGTTGTCTTCTTCGGCCTCCGACGGTTGACTGTCTCCGGCGAACTGTCCACCCCCGCGCAGGTAACCAATTCGCGCGTCGCGCCTTGCGTCCAAGGCGGCGGGAAGACCATCTCCGGTACTCTAGAAAGATCTGGTGGGAGTCCTCCGTGGCCGAGCACCACACTACGAGCCAGTCTTCGACGCGACGGCGGCGCAGCACGCGCTTGCTGCAGTCCGTGCCCATACGCATCGGCCTGACCGATACGTACGGTCGGCCGCTCAGCGAAGAAACCGCCACGCTTTCGATCAATTGCCATGGTTGCCGCTTCTTTAGCCGGCAGCGCGTGAGGCCGGAGGCGTGGCTGATGCTGGAGATTGCTCCGCAGGCGGCCGAGCCGCGACGCGTCCGCGCGCGCGTGGCCTGGGTGCAGAAGTCGCGGCGGCTGCGCGGGCTTTATCAGGTGGGCGTCGAGTTTCACACGCCGGTCAATATGTGGCCGGTCTCTGACCCACCGGATGACTGGAAGGCCTTTGAAGTTGTGTCGCCGGAAGTGCTGAACCTCGACGTGTTTGCCGAGGAGATGAAGCGGCTGCTGGCCGTGGCCGAGGCGGGCACTTACTACCAGCTACTGGAGGTCACCGCGGTGGCGACGCACGCGGAGATCAAGCGGCGCTTCTACGCACTGGCGCGCCGTTTCCACCCTGACCGGCACATGGGCCGCCCGGAATGGGCCGCGCCGTTGCAAAAACTGATGGAGACGCTGACGCAGGCCTACAAGACGCTGACTGACGAAAGTGCCCGCGAGCGCTACGACCAGCGGCTGGCCGAATCGGGCGCGTTCACGCTGGGTCAGACCAAGAGCGAGGATCAAAAAACCGCGGAGGTGTGCATCGAGCGCGCTCGCGAATGCCTGCGGGCGTACAACTACCTGGGGTCGATCGTTTGGCTGCGCCACGCTGTGGAGATCGAGCCGGGCTCGTCAAAATTTCACGCCATGCTGGCGCGCAGCCTGGCGGCGGTGCCGCAATACCGGCGCGAAGCCGTGGACCACTTCGAGCGCGCGCTCGAGCTCGACCCCCTGAACATCTGGGCCTGCTATCAGTTTGGCCAGCTCTACGAGGCACTGGGCCTTCCCTGGCGGGCGCGACCATATTACCAGCGCGTCGCCGAGCTTGACCCGCTCCACACCGGAGCCCGCAAGGGCCTCGAACGCTGCGACCTCGACAAGACCCGCAAGCCTACCTCGGCACGCAAGTTCGTGGACCGCATCCTGCACCGCCTCCCCAAGTAGCGGCAAAGTCAATAATCTGTGCCGGCGGATGGGGCGCAGGCCGGCGCCACCTTGAATCAGACCTCACCGAGCAAAACAGCAAGTGCTGAAACTCACAGGACTCCCGGTACGGATGCGCTATTGAGACGCGCGTTTGGCTCAGCCAACGTGAAGGCAGGTGGGATGACCGGACAAACCTGTCAGTGATGTCGCTCCATCTTATTGAATGGAGCGGGGTGATGCCATGCAGGACGCGGCCGAAAATCGAGCAGACGCGATCGCACAGGGGCGAGCGATCAAATGGACCAACGCGCTTGCCGCATTTCTTTGCGGCGGGGTGCCGGCGGCGGCGCTAACTTTCCTGGCCTGGGAAGGGACGGCGCGCTGGACGATCGGGTTCGCGGCCGGACTGCTGTGGGCCAACCTGTTTGAATACCTTTACCACCGCTACCTGTTGCATATCCCCGGGAAGTTTTTCGCGGATCGCCATCTGATGCACCACGCGTCGGTGGGGACGCCGGAGGAGCCGCTGAACATCAACTTCGGAGGCTCGCCGCTGTGGATCGGGCTGCTGTTCGCCGTGAACGACGTGCCGCTGGTTGTGGCGGATCTGCTGCTCGGATGGGGAGTGGTAGGTGGGGCGCTGGCCGCGTTCACGCTTTACTTCCTCGCGCTCGAGGAGATCCATTGGCGGATTCACGTCGGCGAACGGCTGCCCGGTGCGCTGGAGCGCGCCCGCGCCTATCACACCGCGCACCACGACTTCCCCGACGCGCGCTACAACGTCTTCCTGCCGCTCAGCGATTGGCTGTTCGGCTCGTCACGGCGCATTTGACCGCGGCGCGCGGCTCGTTCGGCGACACAAGGCGCCCTGAGATCCACCGCCTCACCCCATTTGACCGCAACACACCTGCCTGCTATAAAAGAGGATTGTTTGTGCGCCGGCAATCGCTTCCGGATCGCCGAGGCGTCCTCGTGGGCCGCTAGCTCAATCGGTAGAGCAGCTGACTCTTAATCAGCGGGTTCCAGGTTCGAGTCCTGGGCGGCTCACCATCTCCTTGTAACCCGCTTCATATCAGCTAATTCACTTTCCCATTTTCTGTAGCAGCCGAATTTGAGAACTACCAGGGAACATCTTCAAAGAGAACCACGGTGAGGCAATGGGTGCCCTACCCTCGCCAGTAAGTCGCCCAGGGTGGGGCTGCCACACTGGTTTCGCTCAACGGATGAACCATTCCAACGAAGGGGCAAGTTGCCGCCGACGGTGGCAGGCCGTGCATCCTGCGATGCAGGACGGAGCCGTGCACCAGGCGCCTTGCACCATGCGGTGCAGGGCGGTCGTGCTTGGAAGAGCGTGCGGAGCCCCGTACCAAACGGTGCAGGGCGGAGCGTAGCCGGATTATTTCGCGGTCGGACGGTAGCTCAGCTCAGGACGATACTGGAGCATCTCGCTCGACTGGCTCTTGATGGTCTTGCCGAAGCCCTCGAGGATCGCCCCAGCTTCCAGGCGGCCAAAGGCCTTTTCGAGCATGGCCGGGAAGGAGACCTCGGGTTCGGCCATGCTGGCCCAGTTCTCGTGCGGGATCACAAGCACAAAGTGAGGCTGCTCGCCGCCGTTCATCAGCTCATACCAGGAGTAATTGACCGGCCAGTTGGTCTTCTTAATGGCGTCGTCGATCTTCTTGATCAGGAGGCTGAAGTCCGCTTCCTTGTCGGGCCGGACCATGAAGTGGATCACCTCGGCCATCCTCGCCGGGATCGTGCTGGTTTGCGGCTGGCTGACATCGGCGAGGTACTTGTAGAAGGAACTGCTGCCACCAGCGGTGTACGGCTCCATGTTTGCAGTGCCATCGGCTTCGTCGGCGGCGGCCATCTTGGCGTCCCAGGTGTCGAAGTCTTTCCAGTGATGATTCTCGGTGACCGCGAGGTACTGGCCTCCCGCTTCGCCCGTGATCACCAGATAGACGTGCCACGACCAAGAGTCATTCTGCTTGCGGTGCCAGTCCATGTGGCGCTTACGGCCTTCTTCATACTGCTTGGTCATCCCCGGCTTGACCTGCGTGACGAAAACGCGCGCCACATTGCCGGGTTTTTCCTGCGCGAACGCCGGTGCTGCCAGCAGTGCCAGCACGGCGAAGAGTCCCCAGTATTTCCGCATCGTAGTTCCTCCTAATTGGGAGTGGGATGCGGCGCACGTTAGCGCGGGCGGCTACGAGAGTCAAGCGAAAGCGGCGGCCGCAGCGAGCACAGGCTTCGGGCGATGATCGCGGGCCATGACGCCGCTCGAAAATGTGTGCGTGCTCGAGGTCAGCGAAGCGATGGCCGGCCCCTACTGCGCCATGCTGCTGGGAGATTTCGGCTCCGATGTGATCAAAGCGGAGCGGCCCGGCGCGGACAACCAGTCGCGCGGCTGGGGACCGCCTTTTGTCGGCGGCGAATCGGCCTACTACCTCTGTTGCAACCGCAACAAGCGCTCGATCACGCTGGACTTGAAGCCCGCCACCGGCCTCGAAATCCTCGGCCGGCTGATCGAGCGCGCCGACGTGCGGGGGACAGGCAATCGAACGCTGCGCGAGTCACTAAGCGGATCGGCGAAGGGGTAGGGGGCAAGGCCGGAAGGCCTCGGAAGTGCGCCAAGCTTGATTTCCACAAGAAAAAGGGAGTAGGCTCTGCGAGTTCTTGGGAAGCAGTTTCGAAGTACAACAGATCCGAAAGGCTCGTCCATGTTCTACATCTCACAAGGAGGCATGTATGCGTCGAATTCTGCTAGCGGCAGTGTGTGTGGTGACCTTAGGTTTGATTGGCAGCGTGCAATCTGCTCCGCCATCGGCGGTCGATGAAGTAATCGCCTTAACCAAGGCTATATGGGCAGCGGATATGAAGAAAGACGTTGCCACAGCGATGAAAAACGTAGCCGACGATTACACGGAGTTCAACGACGACTATCCCACACGCCTGGATGGCAAGCAGATCAACCGGAATCTTGCCGAGGCAACTGCCAGCGGTGCGGGCAGTGTGATCGCTGCAGAAATGGCCAACCAGAAAGTGCAGGTGTATGGCGATGTGGCCATCCTCACTTACAATTACATCGGTGCCACGAAGGATAAAGATGGCAAGGTTGAGCCAAGCCGTGCGAAGTCGACTCGTGTGTACGTCAAGAAGGACGGGCAGTGGTGGCTCGTCCATGCCAACTTTGCGCCGGCCCGCTAAGTCGATGCCCAAGTGAAGAGAAACATAACTCTGCGCTAGCTGCTTGGAGGCGAGTTCACCCTGCCCCCACCGGCTGGGCGCGAAGTCACTCCCAGCTCGCAGCTAAAGCTGAGGCTCCAATTCCCGGACACAGAATCACTAGGAGAGGGGAACATCCCTCCAGTCGCGCGGCTGGGGCCTGCCTTTTATCGGCGGCGAATCGGCCTACTACCTCTGTTGCAACCGCAACAAGCGCTCGATCACGCTCGACTTGAAGCACGCCACCGGCCTCGAAATCCTCGGCCGGCTGATCGAGCGCGCCGACGTGCTGATCCTCAACCAGCCGTCACGGGCGGCGGTTGCGCCCCACTACCGCTCCACGCCCGTGCACGCCCGTACCACACTAGCGTCCCCCAATCGGCCAAAGTAGGTGCTGTTTTGACCCGCCAACGCCACTCCACGTGGGGCCTCCCAAAATGATCCAAGGCACGCAAGCAGAACATGTGATCGCTTTCTGAGCCGCCTGCGACCAAACGCATTTTAACGAGGATTTCCTCAAAGTCAGACTACACAGAGGAGAAATGAGCCCGTGTTACTTGTGCCACCAGCTCAGCACGCGCGCGAAGAAGTCGCGGTGCGTGCCCGGAGCGAGCACCTCGGCAAAGGCCGCACCGATGGCGCGACGCTCTTCGGCACTGCGCTTCTGATCTACAGCATCGAAGGCTGCATCCAGTCTATCCATGGCTTCCGCGTTTGGATAGATGGAGGCGACCCAGCGTGTGCCTGGATTCTCCGTGTGAACATCCTCAACTTGAATCACATAGTAGGAGATGTTTCCCTTGGCAAGCTGGTCGTCCATAAGGGGTTTGTTGTACTTATCCCAAAGCTCGCGCCACTTCTGACCCTCGCCCGGTTTGACCAGGTACGTGCTGACATAGAGGTACCCAGAGCTGGGGGCCACGGCCTTGGCCTTGTGGGCGATCGAGCGAAACAATAAATCACGGTGGCGCGTCGCCGCCACGATCGCGGGAGAGGGCGGCTGCTTGATGAGTTCTTCACGGACGCGCTCGATGGCGGCGTTGCTGGTCGCCTGCCACCAGACCCCGTGCGTAGGATAATCCGGCGTGTGAACAACGGTGGCGTAGACGCCCCAGGAGAGCAGGGTGCCGTTCGCGGCATTGCGCTCAAGGACGGGCTTGGTATTTTTCTCCCAGTTGGCGATGAACTCGTCCCATTGCGCGCGGGGCACGGCCCACTCCGCAACGAAGGTAAAGACCGCAGGTTCGGACTGCTGGGCCGTGGCTGCTGCCGGAACGAAAAGCCCCAGGCAAAGCACAGCTACGATAAACCGGAAAAATCTGGACATGGCTGCCTCCGGATTAGGTGAATAGGATTGCCCAGCGATTGAAGTCCTCAAGGAAGGACAACTGACCAAGAGGCTTACCCAGGGCGTGGGGCGCATACTATTGCCGCGAGGTCAAGGAGTCAAGCGTAATTGCAAGACCAGATCGGGCACAAACTAGCAGCGAGCCTATCCACAGCGGGCGCTGGCGCGTGGAATGATCCTCGAAATCAAACACCCGGCCATCGGCGCAGCAAAGAGCATTGCCAACCCGGTGAAGCTCTCCGGCACTCCGGTTGTTTATCGGCTGCCGCCGCCGCGGCTCGGCGAGCACACCGAAGCAATTCTAGCCGAGCTGGGGATGGAAGAAGAAGAGATCCGAACGGCGCGGGCACAGGGCGCGGCGTAACTGGCAGGCTGGTCAGGCCATCGAGGTGACGCTCGAGACAAAGCGCACGCCGATGCCGCGGCGCATTCCTTCGAGCTGGTCCACGGCGGTCACTTCGCCGACGTATTCGCTGCTGCCGACGGGCCCCTGCGCCGAGTACGGATACGTGACGAACACGCGCATGCCCTTGTAGTAGCCGTCGCGCCAGCTGGTGAAGTAGAGGCCGCCGGTTGAGGCGCTGACGGTGGTGCGCACTTCCTGGAAATGCTTGTCGGTGGGGCTGGACGGACGAACAAGTACGGGCCGGGCCATTTTCAGGCGGCGGCGCTTCGGTCTGGCTTGGGTTTCCATGCAACTAATTTAACCCGGCGGGGCGGGTATGCGATTCGCGACACAACGAGCCGCGTCGAAAGAAATACTGTACGCGCGGACAGGCACCATCTGGCAGTGCGAGCAGGCAAACGGGCGCGAGCTACTTTGAATCTTTCTTCTTCTTTTTCTCAGGTGCGGGCGGCGGCAGCGGGAAGCGCTGCTTGCATTTTTCGGTCATGGCGGCCATGCCGAAGGTTTTCTGCATCATGGTGTCGGCGGCGAGGCAGCCGAAGTGGAGCTGATCGGCAATCGTGGACGGGCTGACGTCCAGCGTGGCGGTGTAAACCTTCTCGGGAGCGACCAGTCCCATCTCATAAGGGAGCGACCAGGTCTTGCCGGGCGCGAGGTTGTAGGACTCGACGGGAAACTCACGATTAATTTCGGCGAAGTCGTTGTCAAACTCGGTAAGCCGCTCGGGCGAGAGGTGTACCGTGCTGGTGGCGTAATAGCGCTGGCGCCAGTCGAGCAGGTCGTTGGCGGCGAGCAGCAGGTTGAGGTCGCCGCGGTAGGCGCTTTCGAGAATCATGTCCAGTGTGCGGAAGAGGATTTTGCGGCCGTCGGTGACCTGATGCGTGCCGGGCCGGGCCATGCCCGCGGGAACGGGATAGGTTTCCTGACCGGCCGTGTACGGGGCAGTCACAACGACAAACAACTGCTCGGAAGGCAGTGGCGGCGGAGTGCCGCCCCACAGAAGCTCCTTGCACGACCCGAGGGCAGACTGGAGGGCGGGGTCGGGATCGGCCGGGGCGTTGGGCCGGCAGCGGCGGAAGTAGCTGGTGATCGGCGTATTGTGACGGACGCCACCATCGGTGTATTGCGGCCACAACTTGGGGTCGGACTGGACGGGCGAATCCGGGATTTGCGGCATGCGGCTGATGACGGGGATTGAAGCGCTGCCAAGCACGTGGAATAGGAACCACGAGCGGTCGTTATTGGGATATTGCGCGGTGGGGCCGAACTCGCGGTAGGTGCCGTCCCAGAAAGAAACCGAGCCGACGCGTACGGGGCGACCGCGTTCGGCGAGCGCGTTAATGTCCACCTTTTCTTTCAGGAGCTGCAGCAGCGGATCGAAGCTGTAGAGGTTTTCCATGCCGAAGAGACCCAGGCGGGCCAGCAACGCCCACGTCCAGCCGGGCCAGCGCTTACGGTAGATTTGCTTGGGCTTGCGGATACCGTCCCAAAGGCTAACCAGCCCTTCGCTGCGGCGGGCGAGATTTTCGAGCGAGGCCTCGGGCGCGGCGGCCTTCTCCGCCTGCGCCAGGAAGACGGCACTCAGCGAGCCAGCGGAAACACCGGCAAACTCGTGGAAGTCGCAGCGCCGGTGGACGACCAGGTGATAGACGGCGCCGGCCTGGAAAGCTCCCTTGAAGCCGCCGCCGCTCAGGACCAGGGCGCGCTTCTTGGCCGGGTCGCAGAACTCGGGCTGCTGTGCGCGCGCGTGGCTTGAGCCGAGCGTGACGGCAAGAATCCCAGCCAGAAGGAAGGAGCAGAACCGCGCGTTCAAGGGGACCTCCTTAGTGCGCTCGCTGCGCCATGCGCGGCGGGCGAACGCCGCCGATTGTAGCACTGCGCCGCGACCGGTGAGGTGGCGCACTTCCCCACTCGCGAGAGAAGTGCTTCCGGCTACAATGGCGCGTCGCTCAAGGAAACCATGAGCACCAAGAAAAAGCGGCGGTGGAAATGGTGGATCTTGCTGGCAGTGATCGCCGCGCTGGCGCTGCGGTTTGGCTGGTGGGGACGACCCATCGGGCCGAGGTTCACGGTTGGACCTGCTCCCTCAGATTCCGGGTATCAATGGCAGATCGATGATTTGGGATTCATGTCGTTCGGCATGTGGCGGGCGAACGACCACAATGGCGATGGCGTTTACGATGAATTCTGGACGCCTAAACGCGAAGAGATCTTCTTTCGACCCGGTTTCAAGGCGCCGCCGAAGCGGTGGCTGGTGATTTGTCTGGATGGCGTGCCGCTCGAGGTGATGCAGCGAATGTGGGACCGCGGGCATTTCCGCGAGTTCTACCGGCCGACTGCGGTAGTGAGCACCTATCCATCCGACAGCGAGACGGCGCTGACGGACGTCCTGCACGCGCCGCCGGTGCCCGGCTATGAGCAACTTTATTTCGACCGCGCGCAGAACCGCATCCGCGGCGGCTGGTGGGTGACGCTGAGCGGCTACCACATCCCGTATATCAAGCGGCTCGACTACGACACGCCGGGCTGGGCCAAAGCCCTTCCTTATTTAGCGCCGTGGAAGAGCTACTACGCCGACCTCGGCCGTCTGAGCGACCGCTACCGGAAGGAGCGCGGTCGACCGGTGTTTCTGGCCCACCTGGCGGTGAGCGACGCGATGTTTCACCTCTTCACGGCCGAGCAGCTCGAGCCGGCGCTCAAGGCGTTTGAAGACGTAGTGCGGAGCATTTATCTCGAGGGGAAAGGCGAGCTGGGCGTGCTGCTCTTCAGCGACCACGGCAACTCGCAAGTGCCCAGCCGCCCCGCGCCGATCAATGAACATCTTGAGCGGCGCGGGTGGCGCGTGCGCGGGAGCATCGAGGGAGTGCGCGACGTGGCCATGCCCGACTACGGCCTGATTGGCATGGCCGCCGTGTACTGCAAACCGGAAGCGATCGAAGAGTTGGCCGGCACGCTGGTCGAAACCGCGGGAGCGGACTTGGTCGTGTTCGCGGATTCTGCTCGCGGAGGCGCTACGATCCGCTCTGCGGCAGGCCGCGGACATCTCCGCTGGAGCGACGATGGCAGCCGGAACTGGTATGAGGCGACAGGGCAGGATCCACTGGAACTGCTGGCGGTGTTCGAGCGACTGCGCGCGGAGGGCCGGCTCTCGGCCGACGGATCCGCCAGCGACGCCGACCTGTTTGCCGCCACTGCCGGTTCGTGGTATCCGGACCCGGCGGCGCGCATCCGCAACTGGGCCACTAACCATGTTCAGAACCGCGCCGACATCCTGGTAAGTCTGAAGCCGGGCTATTTCCACGGCGCTGGCGTCTTCACGCACATCGTGGACTTCGTCGGGACGCACGGCGCGATGGAGTCGGCTTCGACGCTCGGCTTTGCAATGGGGACGTCTCCACTGCCGCCAGCGCAACGACTTGCTGACCTGCTGCCCGAAGAGTTTATGAAAACAGAAAAGAGAAAATAGAGGAGAGAAGTCCGCTAGGAGTTGCGTTCGACGACGACGGCGGTGCCGTAGGCCAGCACCTCGGTGACGCCCTGCATGACTTCGTTGGCGTCGTAGCGCATGGCCAGGACGGCGTTGGCGCCGCGTTCGACGGCGTGCTGGACCATCAGGGCGTAGGCTTCCTGGCGCGTCTTCTCGCAGAGCTCGGTGAAGAGAGTGATATTGCCGCCGACGATGGTCTGAAGCGAAGCGCCGAGCGTCCCGAAGATGCTGCGCGAGCGTACGGTGACGCCGCGCACCATTCCCAAGTTTTTCACCACGCGGTAGCCGGGAAGATCGTTCGATGTGGTGACCAGGTTGGGATCAATCCAGTTCGGCATCGTCTCCTCCAGCTTGCCCACCCCGGTGTGAGGCGAAATGCTGTTTATACGTCGCGGCCGTACTCAACCGCGCAGCTCGTCGGCGATATCTCTTGCGACGCGACGCGCGTGCTCGATATCGCCCGGCTCAAAAGAAATCGCGGCGACGCGCGGGTGGCCGCCGCCACCGTAGCGTTCGGCGATGCTGGCCAGATTTTTTTCAACAGCAGCGGGGTTCCAGGGGTTCGAGCCAATGGAAACCTTGCCGCGGTAGGGCGAGGCGCTCACGCTGACGGAGTAAACCGCGCGCGGATGGAGCCAGTAAGGAATGAACTTGTTGTAGCCCTCCAGGTCGAGGTCGCTCACGTCGAAATAGATCACGCTGTCGATCGTCTCGGCGCGCTCGCGGAGAATTTCGATCGAGTGCTCGTGGCGCTCGAGCAGCGGGCCGAGGTGGCAGGCGACGTCGGGGAGCGCAACGACCTCGGCGAGCGAAAGGCGGGAAAGGTCGGGGATGAGCCGGGCGGGCAGGCCGCGCTCGGGCGCCGCTTCGATCACCAGCGCAAGTTGAGTAGCCGGCTCGGTGAGGCGCACAGCAGATTCCGGCGTGGGGTATTGCGCGCCGTCAATCACGTCGCCCCAGTGGATGAGCTCGGCCAGCGGCTGCGCGTTGAAGCCGAACTCCTCGCGGGCCACATCGGCCAGAAACTGCGTGCAGGATTTGTAATTGGGGTTGTAGAACTTGCGGCCGGAGCGGTCGGATTTGAAGTGTTCGGCGTCGGCGGGAGCGAGGAAGGCGCTCTGGTGGTGGTCAAACCACCAGGTGAGCCGCGGTGAAGGGGAATACTTGAAGTCCACGATGGCATTCTCATCGCCGTCGAAGAGATTATCCGGGAAGAGCTGGCCGGCGCGATGGGCCAGGCCGGTGAAGCGGAATTCGGCCGAAGGATTGATGCACTCGCGGTAAAAACGGAAGAAGACGGCCGAGGACGCCGCGCCGTCGAAGCAGCGGTCGTGGAAACACAGCCGGACGTTGAGTGGCCCTGGCATGGTCGAGCGGAATGCGACGCCCCGCACAGACGCGAATCGCCGGAAAAAGAAAAGCATTAAAGATGGACGCGGGAACCGGGAAAGTCAAGAGGCAATGGCCGCGGCGCTCCGCGGGCGCGAGGCAAGCGCAGCGCCTCGAGATGAAACAACGAATGTTGCCGGAGGGATCTCTATTTCCCGGCGAGTTTTTCGGCGAAGTCGCCGGCAACGGGCACCTTGAAGCGCTCGCCCTGGTAGGCCTTGATCATCAGGAGAACCCAGAGGACCAGGGTCGCCAGATTCACCAGGCTCACCAGCAACCAGCCCACGGAGAAGCCGCTCCAGCCGCCGAAGAAAAAGCTGGCAACGAAGATCCTGCCGAGCACGATGCTCACAATATGCAGAGCTCCGAAGATCACCATTGACTGCGCGGCGTGGAAACGGACGTAGGGGCGCTTGTCAATCAGGAAAAAGATGAGGCCGGTGAGCCAGCCGAACACGTAGCAGAGCAGCCCGGCGACGTTTTCGCTCAGACCGGACTGAGCGCCGGCAGACTGAGCGGCGACGCCCGAGGGCGCGCCGCAGTTGGGGCAGAAGGCCGAGGCATCGGCAACCATCGTTCCGCATTTGGTGCAGTGTGGCATCGCGAGTCTCCTTTTACGACGCGGCTTAGTGTTCCAGCGCGCGAGCGTAGCAAACCGCGCACGCTACCGCAAGCACGATTGGTGAGGCGCCGGGGTTCCAGTAGAATGGCGCGCGAGAACTGTCATGGACAGCGAATCCATCTTCGCCGAGCGGCCCACGCGGAAAATCCTGGGCTTCCCCTGGCCGGCGCAGGTCACACCGGCCGAGCGCAAGTCGCTGATCGCCGGCGGGCTGGGCTGGATGCTCGACGCCATGGACGTGATGCTCTATTCGATGGTGCTCGCGCACCTCATGCGCGACCTGGGGATGAGCAAGGATACCGCTGGCCTGCTGAACTCGCTGACGCTGGGCGCATCCGCCATTGGTGGGATGTTCTTCGGGTTCCTGGCCGACCGCATCGGGCGGACGCGGTCGCTGATGGCTTCGATCCTGGTGTATTCGCTGGCCAGCGCTGCCTGCGGCTTTTCGCAGACGATCGTGCAACTGGCCATCTTCCGCTTCGTCCTCGGTCTGGGCATGGGCGGCGAATGGACCACCGGTGCAGCGCTGATTGCAGAGACGTGGCCGCCCGAACACCGCGGCAAGGCGCTCGGGCTGATGCAGTCCACCTGGGCCATCGGCGAGATGATTGCGGCGGGAGTCACCGGGCTGGTGCTGCCGCACTACGGCTGGCGCGCGGTGTTTTTTGTCGGCATCCTGCCCGCGCTGATGGTCTTCTGGATCCGGCGCGACGTGCCGGAATCGGAGATCTGGCTGGAGCGGGATCAACAGAAATCCACTTCGCTGCGCGTGCTCTGGCGCAAAGACATCCGCTGGAAGGGCCTTTTAGCCACGGCGATGAATGCCTGCGGAATGTTCGGCTACTGGGGCCTGTTCACGTGGATCCCCGCCTATCTTTCGCTGAGCATGGCGGAAGGCGGACGCGGGCTCGACCTGGTGAAGACCACCTGGTGGCTCATCTTGATGGGCGTGGGGAAATGGCTGGGCTATACGCTGTTCGGCTTTTCGGCCGACGCCATCGGCCGCCGTCGAAGTTATTTCATCTACCTGCTGGTGGCTGCGGTGCTGGTGCCGCTCTATGGCATGGCGCCCAACGCGCTGTGGCTGCTAGTCCTGGGGCCGTTCGTTGCTTTCTTCGGCACGGGCTTTTTCTCCGGCTTCAGCGCAATTGCTTCGGAACTCTACCCCACTGAGATCCGCGCGACGGCCATGGGCCTCTCCTACAACATCGGCCGGGGCTTTTCCGCTGCGGCGCCGTTTGTCGTCGGATGGATCGCCCTTCGATGGGGCTTCCTGCCAGCATTCTTCGTGCTGGCCGGTGCGTTCCTGCTGGCTGCGCTCCTGGCACTGGCGCTGCCGGAGACGAAGGGCAAGCAACTCGAATAATCCGCCCCTCCGCGATGCAAGGCACTTGAACAACTGGTCCGAAGGTTGACAGGCCTTTGGCTTTAGAATGACTCTAAACAGCATCTTCGGCCGCCCGCAAAAGGAGCGCTGCCCAGGAAGCGATCCAGTCTTTCTCTTCTCATCCTGATAGTCCTGATGGCCATTGCTGGCGCCATCTGGTGGCCGCGCGAGCGCGCTAGATTCATCCGGTCGTTCGCGCCGGAACGCACAGGCCGCCATTGACAGGCATCCGCGCGCTGTAGCCCGGCCGGAAGCAAGCGAAGGCAGCCAAGCTTTGCTGATGTCCTCACGGGGCACGACAGGTCGTGCCTCTGCCCAATCTCCTCGCGCAGTTCCAGCGGCTTCCTTTGTTCCTGCTGAAACGGCTGAGCTCCCACCGGGGCTTAGACGGGTCTCCGGCTGGCAGCTTGTGAGCGATGATTCGCTCAATACCAAGTTAAGTACCTGTAATAAAATGGGATGCATAGCAGAGCGTCCCTGCATTGACAATTCTATAGTTTCATGTATTCTTAGAGCGTACATCAAAAGGAGACTGAAATCCTATGTCCACCATCGTGAAGCACACCGTCAAGGTTGCGGATGAAGTCTGGATTGCTGCTGCTCTTCTGCACCGCGAGTCTCCTGACCGCACCGACTTCACAGTCAGCGAAATCGTCGAGCGCGCAAAGGAGGAAGCTATAACGGGAAAACTACGGCCGGGAGTCTATGTGCACGTGGTGCAGCATTGCGTTGCCAACCGGCTTCCCAACCCGGCCCGGTACCGGATGCTTCTTGAGACAGGCAAGAATCTGCGTCGCCTCTACCGCGAGGGAGATGCATACGATCCTGAGCGCGAAGGGGGCAAGATCGTTCCCGTGCAAGCGGACATTCCACAGGAATACCACGGTCTGATCCACTGGTATTTCCGAGAGTATGTGCCCCGGGGGCGCGAAGAAAAGAAGATCGATCCCCTTTTGGCGCTGCGCGGATCAGGGAAAGAATTGTGGGCCGATGAGCACGCTGACGACTACATACGCCGACTCCGGGAGGGCTGGGAATGAGCCGGGTCTTCTGGGACTCCAATCTGTTCATCTATCTTTTCGAGGGTTATGGGACGCATTCGGCGCAGGTGGCTTCGCTGCGAGACCGCATGCGGGCACGCAACGACCAGCTTTTCACCTCGACATTGACTCTTGGCGAAGTCCTGGTGAAACCCATCGAAAAAGGCGATCAGGAGCTGCGCATGAAATACGAAGAGGCCCTGGAAAGAACTGCCACGCTCATCCCTCTCGACAAAGCGGCCGCAAGAATCTACGCCACGATTCGCGGCGACCGCACTCTCAAAGCTCCCGATGCCATCCAGCTCGCCTGCGCCGCGCAGGCGCGCGTGGACCTGTTCATCACGAACGACGATCGACTGAGCCAGAAGGCCATTCCCGGGATCCAATTCATCACCTCTCTTGAACGGGCCTTCCTGTAAGCAGGCGCTGCAGGTCTGCTGCATTGACTGTTGACACCGCATGGCCCCGGCACTACCCTCACTCGCGGTCACAAGCTCGAACAAGTTCCACTCGATCGAAAGGTATTCCTGACCATGAACATACGCGTCCGCCGTACTACGCCGCACCCCGCTTACCGCAGGATCCCTGCCGTACTGCTGGTCGTATTGACGCTGTTCGTTGTATCCAGCTCCGCCGCGGCGCAGGAGGTGCTGACGCCGCACACAGTGGCGCGCATCCGCACCGTCGGCGAAGCGGTAATTTCGCCCGATGGCTCGCGCGTCGCCTACGCGCTCCGCATCCCGCGCGACCCCTTCACCGAGCCCGACGGCCCGGAATGGGCCGAGCTGCACGTTGTGGACCAGGTAGGCAAAGAGGCGACGCTCGTTGCGAAGTGGGCCAGCCTCGCGGGCCTGGCCTGGAGCGCCGATGGCGCGACGATCTACTTCCTCGGTCGAAGCCCCAACATTCAGCGCAACGCCGTCTTCGCGATTGCCGCAACCGGAGGCGAGGTGCAGCCCGTTGTGGCGCATCCGACGTCCATACAGAGCTTCGCGCTGGCGCCGGATGGAAAGACCATCGCCTTCCTCGCCGCCGAGGAGACACCCGCGGTAAAGGCTGACCTGCGCCGCAAGGGCTTCAACCAGGAGATCTATGAAGAGGACCGGTCGTTTGTGCGCGTCTGGATCACGGACACGTCCGGCAGCACGGCGCGCAAGCTGGACCTGACGGGCTCAGCCTCAGCCTTGCGCTGGAGCCCGGAGGTTGGGCGGCTGGCGGTTGCGCTTGCGCCGACGCCGCTGATCGACGACGAGTTCATGAACCGCAAGATTCGCGTCGTGGAAGCAGCCACGGGCAAAGTGGCCGGCGAAATCAATACCTCAGGCAAGTTTGGCGAATTCGAATGGAGCCTGGACGGAAAAACGATTGCGGTGATCTCCGCCGCCGACCGCAACGACCCGCAGCAGGGCCGGCTGACGGTGGCGTCGGCAACAGGCGGCGCGCTGCGCGACCTGCTGCCGAACCTGAAGGGCCACGTGAGCGCGATTGCCTGGATGGACGCCAACACAGTGATGTACATCGCCGATGAGGGCGTGTGGACCAGTTTCGGCAGGGTCAGCCGCGACGGCACGGAGCAGAAAACGATTGTTCCGATCGGCGGCACGATCCTGACGGCGTTTTCTCTCTCGGCGGATGGACAATCCGGCGCGTTCCTCGGGCAGACGCCTTCGCATCCGGCCGAGGTGTTCGCGATGAAGCACGGCGAGGCGGCACCTCGACGCCTGACCGACAGCAACCCGTGGCTCGCGGGCGTGCGCATGGGCAAACAGGAGATCGTGCGTTACAAGGCGCGCGACGGCCTCGAGGTCGAGGGCCTGCTGATTCGCCCGCTGGATGAAACAAGGGGCCTGCGCTATCCGCTGATCCTCACCGTACACGGCGGGCCGGAAGCGAACTACCGCAACGGCTGGCTGACCGGCTACAGCAGCCCCGGACAGATGGCCGCGGCGAGTGGCTACGCCGTCTTCTACCCGAACTACCGCGGCAGCACGGGACGCGGCGTGGCGTTTTCGAAGCTCGACCAGGGCGACGCCGCGGGCAAAGAGTTTGACGACCTGGTGGACGGCGTGGACTACCTCATCGCGCAGGGTCTGGCCGACAAGAGCAAGGTGGGCATCACCGGCGGCTCGTACGGCGGCTACGCGACGGCGTGGGGCGCGACGTATTACTCAGACCGCTACGCGGCCGCGGTGATGTTTGTCGGCATCAGCGACAAAATCTCCAAGTGGGGCACCACAGACATCGCTCAGGAAGAAACGCTGGTCCATGCGCTGCACCAGCCGTGGGAAAACTGGCAGAAGTTCCTCGAACGCAGCCCCATCTACCACGCCGGCAAGTCGCGCACGCCGACGCTCATCCTGGGCGGCACCGACGACCCGCGCGTCCACCCGGGGCAATCGATGGAGCTGTACCGCCACCTGAAGGTGCGCAGCAAGGCGCCCGTGCGGCTGGTGCGCTACCCGGGCGAGCAGCACGGTAACCGTCGCGCGGCGTCGCGGCTCGACTACTCGCTGCGCTTGATGCAGTGGATGGACCACTACCTGAAAGGCCCGGGCGGCGCGCCGCCGCCGTACGATCTCGACTACTCGCCGCGCTAGCCGTGTTCGTGCCGGGCTGGGTGCCCCTCGCTTCGGGTGCGGAATCTCCCACGGCTTGGGAACTAGCCGACTGCTAGCGGTGTCTCTCATTACGGAGGGTGTGCCTATGCAAGCAGGCCAAGTAGAGTGGGATCCGCAGTACATCAACGTTGAGCCAGGGATTGCGCTGAAGGTATTCGCGCTGTACCTACTGGTTATTTTAATGATTGTTGTTCTCTCCTGGGGAAGACTCTGGCTCGCACTGGGGTTCAGTTCTAGAGGAGTTCTGAAACTCCTGAAGCAAATTGGCGACGCCTTTCAACAGGGGAACTCCTCTGCCGTGGAGGCCCTCGCAAACCGGCTACCCACGAGGGGCCCGGAGTGCGCACTCCAGCGCGCCGTGCTTAGCTCGACGGCGCAAGGCCTGCAACTCACTGGAATCCGACTCCGTGTTACGGAATTTGAATCCCGATTCGCGTTTTGGAGACTGAATCGGATGACGAGGGCAATCAAATGGCTTGCAACATTCACCGTGCTGCTCACCTTTTTGATCGTCGGAATGGGCGGAACGAAGAGCTCGGAGACAATCTGGATGCAAAAATCCATCGGGTGGAGAGCTGTCGCTGGAGTTGTGATGGAGCTGTTCCTCGTGTTCTCGTTGGGCATGGCCATATCTGCTCTCCTGTTTGCTTCCTACGCATACTTTCAGGCGCGCCTCGACCGACGCAGAGCTCATTGGGAGCTCCTCTGTATCCGTATCGATGAAAAGAGTAGTGTTTCACTCTCCGACCGCACCATCAGAGGCGTCTAGCCCCCTGGGTCTGTGCCTCTACCTATCCCTGTTATACTGGCTCCACGCGGAAGTGGCGGAATTGGCAGACGCGCAGGACTTAGGATCCTGTGGCCGCAAGGCCGTGGGG
>Ga0209640_10001953_pt1 | contig 17840 bp, 20 predicted proteins | sample RifCSP10_1_FD_184018 | JGI IMG/M metagenome (GOLD analysis project Ga0209640, IMG submission 184018) | Soil microbial communities from Rifle, Colorado - Rifle CSP2_sed 10_1 (SPAdes) (version 2) | ecosystem: Environmental > Terrestrial > Deep subsurface > Rock core/Sediment | place: Rifle... | reverse complement strand
ATGGTCGGCCCTCGAGGACATCGGCACGACGAACTGGTGGATCGCGTACTACATGGCGACGATTCATCATTTCGTTCTCTTGTTCGGGCTGTTCGGCCTGTTCGTCGCACAGCGTGTGCAGGCCGGAGTGCTCGGGCTCATCGCGTTCGTGTTGGCGTCGCTCGGCAATGCGCTCGTCGGCGGTGTCGGCATGATTCAAACCACGATACTGCCGGTATTCGCGGCCAACGCCGACGCGCAGGGAATGTTGATCTGCACGCCGTTCTATATGGCCGCGACGCAAGCCGCGCAAGGCTTCATCGACACCGCGTGCGCGAATTGGAATTTCGATGTGCTTGCCACCTGGGTCGGCGTCTCGTGGCTCACGTTCCTCTTGGGCTCGATCCTGCTCGGCATCGCGATTGCACGCGCCGCCGTCGCACCGCGGTGGTCAGGCCTTCTGGTGACAGCCGGCTGGTTGTATTCGGGCGCGGGACTGCTCCTCCCCATCCCCGAAGCCATAGGCAACCTCGGTCTCACGGTGATCGGCGTCGGCTATTTGGCGTGCGGCGTATCGCTCTTCGCACGCGCAGGAAACTAGGACAAGGAGTCGAAGAACTCTTGCTGGCGCCTGCGCAAGCTCGCATCCGGCAACCTGCCGCGCGCGGCTCCCAGGTTGTCGATGACGTGCCGTTCCTGACGCGTGCCGGGAATCGCCGCCGTCACGGTCGGATGCGAGATGATGTACTTCAAGAAGAACTGCCCCCAGCTCGCGCAATCGAATTCGCCCGCCCAATCCGGCAGCGGCCGGCCTTCGACCTTGTCGAACAGGTCGCCGCGGCCGAACGGCAAGTTGATGAGCACGGCAAGCCCGCGGTCCGCGGCGAGCGGCAGCAATCGCGCTTCGGCATTGCGGTCGTCGAGCGAGTAATTGAACTGCACGAAGTCCATGTCCTCGGTTTCCATGACACGCGCCATTTCGTCGCTCTGGTTCGCCGTGGAGATCGTCGCGCCGATGTAGCGAATCCGGCCGTCCTGCTTCCATTCGCGCATGACCGCGAGCTCGTTGCCGACGTCGACGAGGTTGTGCACCTGCATGAGGTCCATGGTCTGCGTCTCCATGCGATCCAGGCGCTCCTGCAAGCCGGCGGCACCTGAGACCTGGCCGCGCAGATCCGTTTTCGTCGCGAAGAATAGCTCGCTGCGAATGCCGAGCTCGCGAACCAAATCGCCAATCACGGTCTCCGCCGTTCCGTAAACGGCCGCCGTGTCGATGACTTTCCCGCCGAGCTCCGCAAAAAGCTTTAATGTCGCGCGCAGCGGCGCACGCTCGTCCGCGGAGGTTCCGACACCATATCGGTTCGTGCCGATGCCGATCGGCGCCAGTGCTTCACCGGTCTTCGGGATCGTCTTCATCACGAGCGGGGCTTCCTGCGCGAGCAAGGGATCGAGCCCCAAGGTGGCGGCTGCACCCGCTCCGGCGCCCATTTCAAGGAGTGTTCGTCGCGTGATCGTCATCGCTAAAGCCCGTGGTCGTTCTCGATACCTGAACGCGGAGGCGAGATACTGCCCGCGGCGCCGATACGGTTCAAGTCCGCCCGATGAATTGCCGGGCGGCCGGCGCGCAGTTTCACTCGGCTCGAGCGCGCCCGCCTAGAATGCAGCGATGAACGGGCCGCCGCTTAGAAAGATCCGCAGCTTCGTGAGGCGGCCGGGCCGCATTACCGCGGCGCAGCGGCGCGCGCTCGAGACGCTGTGGCCGCGCTTCGGAATCGATTTCCGCGAGCGCCGTCTCGACCTTGCTGAAGTGTTTGGCCGCCGTGCGCCGTGCGTGCTCGACATCGGCTTCGGCGACGGCGAGGCGCTCTTGACGACCGCCATCAACAACCCCGGAATCGATTATTTGGGCGTCGAAGTGCACGACCCCGGTGTCGGCCATTTGCTGGTCCTCCTCGAACGCGCCGCGCTCGGCAACGTCCGCATCGTGAAGCGCGACGCCGTCGAAGTCGTGGCGCACATGCTCGAAGCGGAGAGCTTCGACGCCGTGAATTTGTTCTTTCCCGATCCTTGGCCGAAGAAGCGCCATCACAAGCGGCGCCTGATTCAACCTCAGTTCGTCGCGGCGCTTGGGGCGATCTTGAAGCCGCGAGGCCTTCTGCACCTCGCGACCGATTGGGCCGACTACGCGGCGCACATGCGTATCGTGCTCGCAGAAAGCGTCGAGCTCGCGCCGGAGCCGGTCGAGAACCTGTCGGGCGACATTTTGGCTTTTCGTCCGCCGACGAAGTTCGAGCGGCGCGGCCGCAGCCTCGGGAACGACGTGGTGGACCTTTGCTATCGCAAGCGCTCTGCCGCCTCGTAGGCGACCGCCATGAGGACGCCGCGGGCGATCAGGGCGACGTGCCTCCCCCGCTGCGCGCGGACGACGTCGCTACCGTGCCCATCGCGCCATCGACGTAGCCCGCTCGCATCATCAGCCAGAACAGCACGATCCCCGGCAGCGCAACCACGGTCGTCAACACGTAGAAGTCCACGTAGCCGAAGCGCTCGATCAGCGCGCCGGCGCTGGCCCCGGTCACAACGCGGCCGATGACGCTGGCCGCTGCGGACAACAGCGCGTACTGGGCCGCCGTGTAGCGCAAGTCGCAGAGCGCGGATAAGTACGCGACGACGGCGACGCCGCCGATGCCGCTCGCGAGGTTCTCGAAGCCGATCGCGCCGGCCATCGCCCAGTTCGAGTGTCCGGCCGCAGCGAGCCCCGCGAAGCTCAAGTTGGATACTGCCATGAGCCATAAGCTCAGCAACACGGAGCGCTTCAACCCGAACCTCGCATATAGCACCCCGCCGACGAAAATACCGGCGAGATAGGCCCAGAACCCGAACCCGACGTCGTAGAGCGCTATCTCGTCGTTCGTGTACGCGAGATCGTCGAACAGCAGGCGGAACGTGAGATTGGCGAGCGTGTCGCCGACCTTGTGCACCAGCACGAACAACAGCACGAGCGAAGCTCCGCGGCGCTGCAAGAACTCGGCGAGGGGCCCGACGATCGACTGCGCAACCGCGCCGAAGCCCCGACGCGCCGTCGGATCGCGATGTCTCGCCGGCTCGCCGAGGACCAGCCCGACCGCCATCGCAGGCAACGCAAACGCGGCGCACGCAGCATACGCGATCTCCCAGCCCGCTCGTGCCGCAAGGACGAGCGCAAGCGATGCCGCGGCGACCGACCCGATACGCCAGCCGTACTGCGACATGCCTGATCCCACGCCGAGCTGGCGCGGCTCGAGCGACTCGATGCGATATGCGTCGATCACAATATCGAACGTCGCGCCCGCGACCGCGACGAGGATCGCCGCGACCGCCGTAGCCACGAGGCTCGTAGTCGGGTCCACGAGCGCGAGGTTCAGTATCGCCACGATGACGAGCGTTCCAGCGAGCAGCAACCACGATACGCGTTGTCCCAGTCGACCGATGATCGGCAGCCGCACGCCGTCGACGATCCACGCCCAGAGCCACTTCAAGTTGTAAGCGAGAAAAGCCAGCGAGAATGCCGTGATCGCGCTCTTGTCGATTCCGTCCTGCGCGAGCCGCGTCGTCAGTGTCGCCGCGATCATCGCGTACGGCGCGCCGGACGAGACGCCGAGGAACAGCGCGGCAAGCGGGGCGGTCTCCGCGTATTGCCGAACGGACGAAGGAACGTAGGCGCGCCACCCGGCGAGCTGCGTCGAAGGCTGCGTTGACCTCAATCGGGCTGACTCCGAAGCGCGACGGTGACGGGGCGATAATGCCGAAACCACGACACACGTAACAACCGTCGGCGCGTCCCGGCGACGATCTAGAGCTTCCCGTCGTAGTCGATCGTGAGCGGCGCGTGATCCGAGAACCGGCGATTCTTATAGATCGCCGCGCTTTTCACGGCCGCGCGCAGCGCAGGGCTTACGAGTTGGTAGTCGATGCGCCAGCCGACGTTCTTCTCCCAGGCGCGCCCGCGGTTCGACCACCATGTGTACTGCCCGGCCTCTTGATTGATTACGCGGAAGGCATCGACGTAGCCGATCTCGCCGATGAGCTTCTCCATCCACGCACGCTCCTCGGGCGTGAAGCCGGGATTCCTCTGATTCGCGCGCCAGTTCTTGAGATCGATGGGCTTGTGCGCGATGTTGACGTCTCCACAGAAGATGTAGGGGATTCCCTTGCGGCGCAGGGCCAGCATATGCGCTCCGAAGGTCGCGAGAAAGCGAAACTTCGCCGCTTGGCGAGCCGGGCCCGACGAGCCCGAAGGAAAATACACGCTTGCGATCGCAAAGCGATCGAATACGGCTTCGAGGTAGCGCCCTTCGCTGTCGAACTCGGCGTCGCCGTAACCGCGGATGACCTGCGTCGGCTCATGGCGCGAGTAGATCGCGACGCCGCTATAGCCCGGTCGCTCGGCGCAGCACACGTAACGCCGGTAACCGCGCGCGTGAAAAGCCGCGTCCTCGATCTCCGCGTCCCGCGCGCGAAGCTCTTGGATGCACAACACATCCGCTCGCTGGCGCCGGAACCACTGGAAAAAGCCCTTGCGTGTCGCTGCACGCAAACCGTTGGCATTGAAGCTGATGACTCTCACTACGAGGGCTGTATGATACAGGACGTGCTCGCAGCCGAAGCGATGAAGGCATACAAGACACAGTTTTTGGAGCTCGCGCTCGAGCTCGACGTTCTGCAGTTCGGGCAATTCACTTTGAAATCCGGGCGCGTCAGCCCGTATTTTTTCAATGCCGGACGTTTCAACACGGGCTATGCGGCCGCGAAGCTCGGGCGTTGTTACGCGTCGGCCGTCGCCGCGCTCGACATCGAGTTCGACATGCTGTTCGGCCCCGCTTACAAAGGGATTCCGCTCGTCGTGCTGACCGCCGCCGCGCTCGCGGAGCACCATGATCTCGATTACCCGTTCGCCTACAACCGCAAAGAGGCCAAAGATCACGGCGAAAGGGGCAGCTCGATCGGTGCGCCGATTGCGGGACGCGTACTGATCCTCGACGACGTGATCACCGCCGGCACCGCGATTCGCGAAGTCATCGAGATCATTCGGGCGGCAGGCGCGACGCCGGTCGGCGTGCTCGTCGCTCTCGATCGCGAGGAGATCGGTAGCAAAGCGCGCGTGCCTGCGGTCAAGCAAATGGAGGCGGAGATAGGCATACCGATACGCAGCATCGTGTCGTTGACGGATCTCGTCGATCACATGGAAGAAAACGAGCAGTACGCCGCTGAGCTTCCGGCCGTGCGCGCCTATCGCAACCGTTACGGCGTCTCACTCGACCCCTGAAAAGCGCACGTGCGCGACAATGTGCATGAAAAGCGGGCGTAGTCGAGATTTTTCCGCTGCGGAAATCTGGTATATGTGGCAATGTATCGTTCGGCCATATTTGACATAACCGTGAACGCACGCTCAGTCGCCAGTTTGATCGCGACAGCGGGCCTCGTGCTCGCCGTCACTGGCACGTCTGCTCAGCAACGCTTGTACCGCTGGGTCGACAACGACGGAGTTGTGCACTACGGCGACCACATCCCGCCCGAATTTGCGGACCGGGATCGCGACGTGCTCAATGACCAAGCCGTTACCGTCGGTTTCGAGGAAGGCGAAGTCACCGAGGAGGAGCGGTCGGAGCTCGAGCGTCGGCAGGCGGAAGCCGACGCGGAGCAACTCGCGCGCGACACCGCGGCGCGTCGTGACCGTATGCTGCTCGAGACGTATCTCAGCGTGGCCGACATCGAGGACCTGCGCGACCGGCGCCTCGAGCTCTTGGGCTCGCAGATCAAGGTCACGGAGCTCTACCTCACGAACCTGCGCAAGCGCCTCGTCGCGCTCGAAGACGAGGGCAAAGCCTACGCACCTCGCAACGACGCCGAGGGGGCCCCGGCGCTGCCCGAAAATCTCGCGCTCGAGATGTCGCGCGTGATCGCTTCGATCACGCTCTACGAGCAGACGCTCGAGCGCACGCGCAGAGAGCAAGAGGAGCTGCGCGCGGCTTTCGATCTCGACATCGTCCGCTTTCGAGAGCTCAAGGGCGGTTAACGCGTTCCAGTGTGGCCGAAGCCGCCCGCCCCCCGGGCACTCTCGTCGAAACTCTCGACGATCGCAAACTCGACCGGCACGACCGGCACGACCACGAGCTGGGCAATGCGTTCGCCTGGCTCGATGCGGAACGTGGACGTGCCGCGGTTCCAGCACGACACCATGAGCTCGCCCTGATAGTCGGAATCGATGAGCCCCACGAGATTGCCGAGCACGATGCCGTGCTTATGCCCGAGTCCGGAGCGCGGCAAGATCATCGCGGCGAGCCCCGGGTCCTTGAGGTGCACGGCAACACCCGTGGCGATGAGCGTGCAACCGCCGGGCGCAAGATCGAGGGGACCGTCGAGGCAGGCCCGCAGATCGACACCGGCCGAGCCCGGCGTCGCGCGCTGTGGCACGGGAAACTCACGTCCTATCCGGGCATCGAGAATTTTGAGCTCGATCGGCCGCGCGGGCGTTGTTCTCATCGAACGGCCTGCGGTTACGATGCCGCAGCCGCGGTGCGCGTCGCGCTGAAACGCTCCGCGATCAACGCGACGAGTTGCCGCGCGAGCACGGGCTTCGAGCTTTCGGCGAATTCGACGCCGCCGCCATGCCAAAATACGTCAAGGGCGTTGGTTTCCTTGTCGAATCCGCAGCTCGGGCCGACTCTATTGGCGGCGATCATATCGATGCCTTTCTTCACGAGCTTGTCGCGCGCGTGGCGCGCAACGTCCTGAGTTTCGGCTGCGAATCCTACCGTGAACGGCGCCCGCGGCAACGCCGCGACGCTCGCGAGCGTATCGGGACAGCGCACGAGGTCGAGCTGCAGCTCGTCGCTCGTACGCTTGATTTTCTCCGGCGACACGGATTGCGGCCGGTAGTCGGACACGGCCGCGCAGGCGATGAAGAGGCCGGCCTCGCCGATCTCGCCATGCACGGCGCGGTACATCTGCTCCGCCGTCTCGACGTCGATGCGGCGCACGCCGGCGGGCGTCGATAGCGCGACCGGGCCGCTCACGAGCACGACGTCCGCGCCGGCTTCGCGCGCCGCGGCGGCGACCGCGTATCCCATCTTGCCGGAGCTGCGATTCGTGATGTAGCGCACGGGATCGATGGCCTCGCGTGTCGGCCCCGCGGTAATGACGGCCTTGACGCCCGCGAGCAACTGCGGCGTCAGCATTACGGGCTCGGCGAAAATCGCCGCGGCGATATCAGCGGGCTCGAGCATGCGCCCGAGACCTTGCTCGCCGCACGCCTGGTCGCCCGCGGCGGGCCCCAGGATCCGCACGCCGCGGTTCTCGAGGAGCTTGCGGTTCGCCTGCACGGCCGCGTGCGCCCACATCGCTTGGTTCATGGCCGGCGCCAGCATGACAGGAGCCGTCGTCGCGAGACACAGCGTCGTCAAGAGATCGGACGCCAAGCCATTCGCGAACGCGCCCATGAAGTTCGCCGTGGCCGGGGCTACGATCACCACGTCCGCCCAGCGCGCGAGCTCGATGTGGCTCATCGCGGCTTCGGCCGTCTCGTCCCAAAGATCGGTGCGGACGCGCCGCGATGACACTGCCTGGAACGTGATCGGCGATACGAATTGCACCGCGGCGCGGCTCATGACGACCTGCACGTCGGCGCCGCGGTCGGCGAGGCGCCGCACGAGCTCGGGGCTTTTGTAGGCCGCTATACCGCCCGTGACGCCGAGCAGAATTCGGCGCCCGGAAGAGGAGTCTGTAATTGCCATGGCAGTGATCGGCGTTGTGGTTCGAGCTTACTCTCGGTTGGGACTACACGCCACCAAAGCCGTGCGTTTCTCGGCCCCTTCTCGATTAATGTCCCGTGCGAAGGCTCTGCCCCTCGCCCATGCTGCTCGTCTCTCGAGGAAGCCAGCGCATGCCGGAAACTGCCCACCCGCCGCGACGAACCGCCGAGCGCTTGCTCGAGCTCGGCGCGAGCCGTCTGACGGATTCCGAGCTTTTGGCGCTCTTGCTCGCGGCCGGCGCCCGCGGTGACGCGGAGACGCTCGCCGGCGAATTACTCCGCGACTGCGGCGGCCTACACGCCTTGTTGCGCCGTGGCCCCCGCGAGCTTCGGGGGGCGCGCGGGTTGGGTAGAGCTCGCATTGCGCGCTTGCATGCGGCGCTGGAGCTCGGCCGGCGCTACCTCGAGGGGCCCGTCGATCGGCGCCGTGTGCTCAAGAAGCCCGCCGACGCCGCTCAGTGCTTCCGCGCGCGCATCGCCGATTTGAGCTACGAAGCATTCACGTGCCTGTTTCTAGATACGCGGCACCGGATCATTTGCTTCGAGCTCCTGTTCCGGGGGACGGTCGACGGAGCCACCGTCTACCCCCGCGAGGTCGTGAAACGCGCCCTCTATCACAATGCCGCAGCAGTGGTGTTGGGCCACAACCACCCGTCCGGAAATTGCGAGCCGAGCGAGGCGGACCGCAGCATCACGGTCAAGCTCGCGAGCGCGCTGGCGCTCGTGGACGTGCGATTGCTCGACCATCTCGTGGTATCTCACGGCGGGCATGTATCATTGGCGGAACGCGGGTGGATATGAGTTCTTGCCCGAATATGGGCGGGCGCTGTATAGTCCCCGCCCCTCACACTTCGGCCGAGTATGCGCGATGTCGAGAGTCTGCCAGGTCACCGGTAAGGGCCCGATGTACGGGAACAACGTCTCGCACGCGAACAATAAGACGCGCCGGCGCTTCATGCCTAATTTGCACATGGTGCGCTTCTGGCTCGAGAACGAGAAGCGGTTCGTCAAGCTCAAGGTCTCGCGTCAGGGCTTACGCATCATCGACAAGCTCGGAATCGACAAGGTCATCGCCGATCTTCGCGCGCGCGGTGAGCACGTCTAGGAGGATCGACCATGCGCGAGAAAATCCGTCTCATGTCGTCGGCCGGAACCGGTCACTACTACACGACGACGAAAAATCGCCGGCTGCATCCGGACAAAATGGAAGTCAAGAAATACGATCCGCGCGTGCGCAAGCACGTGATCTACAAAGAGACGAAGATCAAGTAACGAAAGAACCCGCCGCCGGCGGGTTCTTCCATTAGGGATTGAGCTCAGCCCTGCACGGGCTCCGGCACGGCGCGATACGACTTCAAGTACGCGACGAAATCTTCCAGATAGTGGATGCCGCTCGCCTCCGCCTTGACGCACCACTCGCGAAAATCAGCGAGCAAGCGCTCGTTGCTTCGATAGGCGCCGTCCCAGAGACTCTTGAGCTCGTTGCGATACTCGAGAACCGTCTGCAACGCCGGGTGCCGCTCGACGAGCTCGGTGAGCCGCTGCTGGGACGATTCGTCGAGCATGTCCGGTTGCCATGCCAGCAGCCGCCGCGCCGCTTTTACGACCGAATTCGCATTCCCGCCGAGGTGCTCGAGCTCACGGCGCAGCACCGGCAGCGTGACGTTGTTCGTAAAGTGGCGCAGCACGTGCATGCGATTGATGATGACGGCGCGCAACGAGTCGAGATCCGGAGCACGCGCCTCGGTCGCAAGCTCGGGATGTGTAGCGACGCGCTTGATATCCGCGAGGCCGAGCCATGACAGCACTTTGAGATGCAACCATCCCATATCGAGCTCGTCCGGGCGCACGGAAAAGCGCGCCGAGGTCGGGAAGGCATGGTGATTGTTGTGCAGCTCCTCGCCGGCCACGAACAAGCCGATACGCCATAGGTTCGTCGACGCGTCGTCGGTCTCGAAGTTGCGATAGCCTTTCGCATGGCACACGCCGTTGATGATGCCGGCCGCAAGCGCGGGCATTGTCGCCAACTGGCACGCGATCATGATGATTCCCGGCGCGCCGAACATCACGATGTCGAGCACGACGAGCACGCCTATTCCGGTGTACGAGAAGCGTGAGTACACGTTGCGCTCGAGCCAATCGTCGGGCGTTCCCTTGCCGTACTTCTCGAGCGTCTCCGCGTTGCGGGCTTCGTTGATGTAGAGCTCAGCGCCTTCGAGCACGACGCGCTTGAGGCCGTAAATCACGGGGCTGTGAGGATCGCCCTCCTGCTCGCAGTGCGCGTGGTGCTTGCGATGCACGGCAACCCACTCTTTCGTCGGCGCGCCGGTATTGAGCCACAGCCAGAAGCGAAAAAAATGGCGCACGGCCGGATGCAGATCGACCGAGCGATGGGCTTGATCACGATGAAAGTAAAGCGTGATCGCCATCATCGTCACGTGCATCCAGAGGAGCGTTACGAGCACGTAGCTCGAGGCGCTCAAGTTCGCCAGGCCGTAAAGATGGGTATTGAGGAAATCGAGCATTTGTGTCCCAAGATCGCAAAAGGGGCGCATGAATATAGCCGATCGGCGAAAGCGACTCCAAGCGCCGTTTCACACCGCGCCTTGCGATGGCCGCAGCGCTTGCTGGCAGCGGCCCTGGGCCGCGCGTAAGCTTGCCTCCATGCCTGAGCTGCCGGAGGTCGAGACCACGCGCCGCGGTCTCGAGCGCCTGATCGTCGGTCGCACGATCGAGACGCTGGTCGTGCGTGAGCCCCGTCTGCGCTGGCGGGTTCCGCAGAGCCTCCCGGCGCGGCTCGAAGGCAAGCGTATCAGCTCGCTCGGGCGCCGCGGCAAATATCTGCTGATCAACGTGACGGAAGGCTCGCTGCTCGTGCACCTCGGAATGTCGGGGCACTTACGCTTCCTCGCCGCGCCCGAGGCGTTGCGCGTGCACGATCACGTCGACGTCCGGCTCGTGGGCGGCGGCTGCGTGCGCTTCAACGACCCGCGCCGCTTCGGCAGCCTGCATTTCGCCGCCCACCCGGAGCGCCACCGCTTGCTCAAGGATTTGGGCCCCGAGCCTCTCGGAGAAGATTTCACGGTCGACTATCTTGCGGAAACCTCGCGCGGCCGCCGCGTCGCAATCAAGCAGCATCTCATGAACAGCCGCGTCGTCGTCGGCGTCGGCAACATCTATGCGAGCGAGGCTTTGTTCCGCGCCGGCGTCCATCCGGCGCACGCGGCCGGCAGAATCTCGCGCACGCGGCTCGAGCGCGTCGTCGCCGGCGTGCGCGCGGTGCTCGAAGAGGCGATCGGGCTCGGCGGCACGACGTTGCGGGATTTCGTCGGCGGCGACGGCCGTCCCGGGTATTTCAAGCTCGAGCTCCGCGTCTACGACCGCGAGGGCGCGGCGTGCGAGCAGTGCGGCACGCCGATCCGCCGGACCGTGCAGGGGCAGCGCGCGAGCTACTATTGTCCGCGCTGTCAGCGGTAACCTTCCCCGGAGCGGCGTCTTGGTGGGAGCGGCGTCTCGCCGCGATGCCGAAGATCGCGGCCGGAGGCCGCTCCTACCGCCTAATCGCCGAGCGCGGCGCCTTCGCGGCGCGGATCGACGCCGCCCCAAAGCACGCGGCCCGACTCCGTGTATTCGATCTCGATCGCGTGCAGGCCGCTGTTCAAGTTGCGCGCACCGACGCGGTGGCCGAGCGCCTCGAGCGCCTCGCTCTGCTCGAGCAGCAAAGTCCGCTCCTCGAGCTCGATGAAGCCGCTCTGCGCGACGAAGTGCGGCGCCGCGACGGCTTCCTGGACGTTCTGGCCGCCATCGAGAACGCCGATCAGCGCCTGCGCAACGAAGTTGATGATGCGTGTGCCGCCCGGCGAGCCCATCAGCAGAGTGAGCCGGCCTTCCTCGTCGAAAACGAGAGTCGGCGTCATGCTGCTCAACGGCCTCTTGCCGCCTTCGGGGCGATTGGCGACCGGCAGGCCGCCGCGCTCGGGCTCGAACGAAAAATCCGTGAGCTGGTTGTTGAGAATGAAGCCGCCGACGACGAGCTGGCTGCCGAAACCGCTTTGCACGCTCGTCGTCATGGCCACGCCGTCGCCCCATCGATCGACGATCGAGAAATGGCTCGTCGAAGCGATGTCGCTGAAACCGCTCGGCGCATAGTTCCAGGCGACGAGCTCGGCCGGGCGCCCCGGCGCGACGTCCTGCATGGCGGCGTTGCGGTCGATGAGCGCGGCGCGCTGCTCGAGATAGGCCTTGCTCAACAAGCCGGCGACCGGCGCATCGACGAAGGCCGGATCGGCGAGATAGAAGTTGCGATCGGCGAATGCGAGCCGGCTTGCTTCGGCGATGAGATGAATCGACCGAGCCTGCGCGTCCGCGATCGCCGTCGAGTCGAACGCCGCCAACATGCCGAGGACTTGTTGCACGGTGACTCCGCCCGACGACGGCAGCTGCGGCCCGCAGACGCGCCACTGCCGATATGCGGTGCACAGCGGTTCGCTCTTATGCGCGCGGTAGTTCTGCATGTCCTCGAGCGAGAGGCGCCCCGCACCCAGGGGATTGTCGCGTACCGTTGCAACGATGGCTTCAGCCAGCGGGCCCGAATACATGATCTGCGCGCCACGCGACGCGAGCAAGCGCAACGTCTCTGCGTACTCCGGGTTGACGAGCTTGAAGCCCGTCGGACGGGCGCGACCGTTCGCGTCGAAGTAGAGTTTCTTGAAGGCCTCATCACGCGCAAATTCCGCGAAGCGGTCGAGCAGGAAATAGAGCCGCGGTGTCACCTCGAAGCCGCTCTCGGCGAGCTCGATCGCGGGGCCGAACAAGTCGGCCCACGGCAGCCGCCCGTGATCCGCGTGGGCCGCCTCGAGCATGCGCATGACGCCCGGGACGCCCACCGGAAGGCCGCCGAAGTTCGCCGCGAAGCCCGGCAGCTCCTCGCCGTCGGCACCGAGGAACATGTCCGGCGACGCCGCCGCGGGCGCCGTTTCCCGGCCTTCATAGGCGGTAACGACGTCCGTGCGGTCGTCCACATCGGCGTGATCGAAGTACAGCATGAACGCGCCGCCGCCGATTCCCGAGGACTGCGGCTCGACGAGCGACAACACGAGCTGCACGGCGATGGCGGCATCCACGGCGCCGCCGCCGGCGCGCAAGATCCGCCTCCCGGCCTCCGCCGCGTGGGGATTCGCCGCCACCACCATGTGCGTCGTCGCGCGTGCCGGCAGAGTGTCGCCTTCGGCGCCGCTCGCGCCGCCGCAGCCCAGCATCGCGACGAGGACAAGCGCGAAGACGAATGAACGATACGCTTGCATTCTGCGCGCTTCGCTCAACGGTCGTCGCGGAATTTGGCGCGCAGGCACCGCTCGACGACGGGATGCACGAACGGCGACACGTCCCCCCCATGCTCCGCGATTTCCCGCACGAGCGTCGCGGAAATGAACGTGAACTGCTCGGTGGGCGTCAAAAGCACGGTCTCGACGCGGTCGTCGAGATGGCTGTTCATCGTCGCGAGCTGAAACTCGTACTCGAAGTCCGACGCGGACCGCAAGCCGCGCACGATCACCGTCAAGCCATGCTCGCGAGCGAAATCGACCGTGAGCGCTTGGTAGCCCGTGACCGAAACCTCGGGCATGTCGTGCAATACTTCGCGCGCCAGCGAGACTCTCTCGTCCAGAGACAAGAACGGCGTCTTCTTGGGGCTCGCCGCGATCGCGACGACGACTCGATCGAACAGCCGTGCACAGCGGCGAATCACGTCCTCGTGTCCGCGCGTGATGGGATCGAAAGTCCCGGGATACATGGCGCCGATCTTCACGAGGCCATTGTAGCCTCGCGCCGCGGGGAGCGTCATGCGCGGGGCGCCGGCGTGATCGCCGCGAGACCGTACGTGACCGCGCCCGCGCGGCTCGTTTTGTGCCAGCGGAACATCTCGCCTTGCGGTAACCCCTCGCGCGCGGACCGCTCGAAATAGACGAGCGCGCCGGTGTTCAAGATCGAGGGCAGGCGCGCCGCAATCGGCTCGACGGGCATTGTATAGGGTGGGTCGACGAAGACGATATCGAAGCTCCCTACGTCGTTCCGCTCGAGAAAACGCTCGACGTCCTCGTTGACGACGCGCACAGCGGCGGCAAGCACCCGCGCATGCGCCGCGATTGCATCGGCAAGCGCGCGGTCGCGCTCGACGAACCAAGTTTCGCGCGCGCCGCGCGAAAGCGCCTCGAAGCCCAAGACGCCGCTGCCGGCGTAAAGATCGAGACAGCGCGCCCCCTCGATGCGATCACGCAACCAATTGAACAACGTTTCCCGAACGCGATCCGGCGTCGGCCGCACGCCCGTGCTCGGCGGGAAGGTCAAGCGTCGCCCGCGCCAAGAACCCGCGATGATGCGCAAGCTGCGCGGGTGCTTGCGTTGCTGCTCGCGCGAAGACATGGGTCAACCCTAGCAGACTGCGCGATTCTAGGCAGACCCGCTCGCGCGTATAATTTTGGCGTCCGGCTAACCGATTGCCGGAAGGCCTCGGGATCCCATCAAGGTCAGCTCAATGTCCCCCGACTCGCACACGCGGACCGGCAGCGGTCTTTTCGACAAGCTCAAGCAAGGCTTGAGCCAAGGTAAGACCTGGCTCACGATGGACGTGCGCGACCTGTTCGGTCGGCGTCTCGACACGGCCACGCTCGAGCAGCTCGAAGAACGGTTACTCATGGCGGACGTCGGCGTCGATGCTACGCGCTGGCTACTCGAGGGCATGCAGAAGCGCGCGCGCGCCGGCGGGGCTCGCGAAACGTTGTTCACGCAGCTCGAAACGTCGATCCTCGAGCTTCTCGCTCCGCTCGAGGTGCCGCTCGAAATCCGTGCCGAGCGCAAGCCTTTCGTGATCCTCGCGGTGGGCGTCAACGGCACGGGCAAGACGACGACGCTCGGCAAGCTCGCGCACCGACTCATTGCGCAAGGCCACTCGGTGCTGTTAGCCGCCGCCGATACATTTCGCGCGGCCGCCGTCGAGCAGCTCGAGGAGTGGGGACGGCGTGCGCAGGCGACCGTCGTGAGCCAGGCGCCGGGAGCCGACCCCGCCGCCGTCGTCCACGACGCGCTCCAGTCGGCGCGCGCCCGCGGCATCGACGTCGTGCTCGCCGACACCGCCGGACGGCTGCATACCGCCGCAGGCCTCATGGACGAGCTCGGGAAGATCAAGCGCGTCGCCCAGCGGTTCGACGCGGCGGCGCCGCACGAGGTGCTGCTCGTGATCGATGCGAGCCAAGGACAAAACGCGCTCGCGCAGGCACTCGAGTTCGATCGGCGTCTCGGTGTTACCGGCCTCGTCATCACGAAGCTCGACGGCACGGCCAAAGGCGGTATCGTGCTCGCGATCGCCCGCAAGCTCGGCGTGCCGATTCGTTTCATCGCGGTCGGTGAGTCGAGCGACGATTTCGCAGAGTTCCATGCGGCGGAATTCACGCAAGCGCTCCTCGGAGACGGGGCCTCGTGATCCGTTTCGAGAATGTCCATAAGCGTTATCCGAGCGGGCGCGAAGCGCTGACGGGCGTCTCGTTCGCGCTCGGTAAGGGCGAGATGGCTTTTCTCACAGGCCCGTCGGGCGCGGGAAAAAGCACGCTGCTCAAGCTCATCGCGCTCATCGAGCGACCGACGCGCGGCACGGTCATCGTGAACAGCCAGAATACGGCACGCGTGCCGGGCCGGCGAATTCCGTTCTTTCGGCAACGTATCGGCGTCGTCTTTCAGGATCACAAGCTCTTGTACGATCGCAGCGTCTTCGACAACGTCGCGCTGCCGCTCATCATCGGCGGCTTGAAGCGGCGCGACATAGGGCGGCGCGTGCGCGCCGCGCTCGACCAGGTGGGGCTCCTCGACAGAGAAAGTCACCCGCCGATTACTCTGTCGACGGGGGAGCAGCAACGCGTCGGCATCGCGCGCGCCGTGGCGAGCCGCCCCGACGTCGTCATCGCGGATGAGCCGACCGGCAACTTGGATCCGGAGCTGTCGCTCGAGGTCATGCGACTGTTCGAGCGCTTCAACGACGTCGGCGTCACGTTGTTGATCGCCACACACGACCTCGAGCTCATCGATCGTCTCGATCATCGCAGGCTCAAGCTCGTCGCGGGACAAATCGTAGAGGACTCGAAGAGCAGTCGGCAGAGCGGTGTGGCCTAGCATGCTCAAGCGCTACTTCGCGCTGCATTGGAACAATTGCGTCGGCGCGCTGCGGCGCATGTTGCGTCAGCCCGTCGGCAGCTTACTCACGGTCATGGTCATCGCGATCGCGCTCGCGCTGCCGGCTGCGCTGCGGATCCTCGTCAACAACGCGGATCTGCTCAGCGATTCGTGGGAAGGGGCCGCCGATTTCACCGTATATCTCGGCATGGACGTGAACAATACCCAAGCGCAAGCGCTCGCCGACGACGTGCGCCGGCGCGACGATGTCGCGGAGGTTACATTGATCAGCCGCGCGCAAGCGCTCGAGGAATTTCGCTCGCGCTCGGGGTTCGGCGAAGCGCTCGATGCGCTCGACGAGAATCCGCTGCCGCATACGCTCGTGGTCCGCCCGGCCGGCGGCGCCGCCGGCGACATCGAGAAGCTTGCGCGCGCGCTCGACGAGCGGGCCGAAACGGACTTGGTCCAGGTCGATACGCAGTGGGTCGCACGGCTGCGGGGCATGCTCGAGCTGATCGCGCGCGCCGTCGACATCGTGACCGTGCTCGTCGGTCTCGCCGTCGCGCTCGTCATCGGCAACACGATTCGACTCGAGATCAACAACCGCGCCACGGAGATCGAGGTCATGAAGCTCGTCGGCGGGACGGATGGCTTCATCCGCCGCCCGTTTCTGTACCTCGGCATCTGGTACGGCGCGATCGGCGCGCTCACGGCAGCCGTGCTCTTGTTCATCGCGCTCGCCTTGTTGCGCGATCCCGTGTCGGTGCTTGCGGGGCTCTATGCGAGCGGCTACGAGCTCGCCGGCCTCACTTCGCGGGAAACCTTGACGCTCGTCGCGGGCGGGGCAATGCTCGGCTGGGCCGGCGCATGGCTTGCGGCCTTCCGCCATTTGAAGGCCATAGAGCCTAAGTAACTCTTGGAAGTGTAGACGTTTTTGTCAATTCGTGGTCGCGGCCGAGGAACCGATCGCGTCGTTAGCACTCTAACCTCGCGAGTGCTAACATAGGTCGCGAGGAGGTAGCCTGACGATGACGACTGCCCTGGCCCGTAAACGCGAAGACTTTATGCTGACCGGCCCGGTCGGCAGCCTCGACCATTACATACAAGCCGCCAACTCCGTGCCCATGCTGAGCGTGCAAGAGGAATACGATCTCGCGACGCGCCTGCGCGAGCATGACGACATCGAGGCGGCGCGGGCGCTCGTGCTCGCCCACCTGCGGTTCGTCGTCCATATCGCGCGGGGTTACATCGGCTACGGCTTGCCGCTCGGCGATTTGATCCAGGAAGGCAACGTCGGGCTCATGAAGGCCGTCAAGCGCTTCGACCCGAACGTCGGCGTGCGGCTGGTCTCGTTTGCGGTGCACTGGATCCGCGCCGAGATCCACGAATACGTGCTCAAGAACTGGCGGCTCGTCAAAGTGGCGACGACGAAGGCGCAACGCAAGTTGTTCTTCAACTTGCGCAAGGCGAAGAAGCATCTCGGCTGGCTGTCGAGAGAGGAAACGCGCGCGGTTGCGCTCGACCTCGGCGTCACGGAACGCGAAGTGACCGAGATGGAGCAGCGATTGAGCGGCCACGACATGTCCTTCGATCCCGGTCCCTCGGATGAGGAGGATTACTCGCCGAGCGCTTACCTGCCGAGCGCAGACAGCGATCCCGCGCTCACGATCGAGCAGGACGATTGGGATGACACGACGCAGGATCGGCTCGGAGGCGCCCTCGAGAAGCTCGACGAGCGCAGCCGCGACATCATTGCGCGCCGCTGGCTGACCGATCGCAAAGCCACGCTTCACGACCTAGCGGCCGAATACGACGTCTCGGCCGAGAGGATCCGTCAGATCGAAGCGAGCGCGATCACGAAGCTTCGCGCCCTGATGGTTGCCTGAAGCGGCCCGTCTTCCCGTAGGAGCGA
>Ga0209640_10001952_pt1 | contig 17843 bp, 15 predicted proteins | sample RifCSP10_1_FD_184018 | JGI IMG/M metagenome (GOLD analysis project Ga0209640, IMG submission 184018) | Soil microbial communities from Rifle, Colorado - Rifle CSP2_sed 10_1 (SPAdes) (version 2) | ecosystem: Environmental > Terrestrial > Deep subsurface > Rock core/Sediment | place: Rifle... | reverse complement strand
TGGCTCTCGCCCAGGACGCCGATGCGACGCCTTCCGCGGGACATCCGCTCGTCGGCGCCTGGCTGGTCGACACCAATGCCGACGACTCGAACGATCCGCCCGGGAGGGTCGTCCTGGGCGCCGACGGGTCGCTGCTCCAGGTGCAGATCGGTAGAGTCGCGCTCGGCGCCTGGGAGCCGACCGGTGAGCGGACGGGCGCGCTCACCGAACAGGCGGACCCGGTGCTCGGTCGCCTCTGGCGCAATCCCACTGACGCCGCGTATGACGACCTATAGTCGCGGGGACATCGTCCTCGTGAAGTTCGTCTTCGCTGACGAAAAGGGCGTCAAGCAGCGCCCGGGACTTCTCGTCAGCTCGGCGAGCTACCACCGAAGCCGGCGCGAGGCCGTCCTCGCGGCCATCACCAGTCACGCTGGCCGCTCGCTCGTGGGGGACTATCGGCTGGCGCGGTGGAAGGAAGCGGGGCTGCCGCTCCCGTCAACAGTGACTGGCATCATCCGGACGATCAAGCAGGACATGATCATCAGGAGGCTCGGAGAGCTTCCGGCCCAGGATCTCGCGGAAGTGGAAGGCCAACTGCGCGTGTCGCTGGACCTATAGAAACCGAGAACCTTCAGGGGCCAGATCGTCCATCCCCTGCCACGACGACATCGAGCCAACGCTCGATGTCGACCCAGACGCTGCCGTCACGGCCTCAACACGTACTCCGGCGCGCTGGTATTCTGCCCCGTGAAGCAGCAGCTTCCCAGGAAGTTCGGCCGATAGGGGTTGCTGAAACTGTTGTTGCCCTTGGGAATCGATCCTACCTTTGCCGGCCCGTTGATGCGGGCGAGCACGCGGTCGCGTGCCTCCTCGATCTGGCGGAGCAGCCGCTCGATGTCCCAGCCAACGAGCTGACCCTTCCAGTACACGACCTTCCCTGCGATCAGCACGTCGCGGACGTGCCTCGGGTTCATCATCGTCACGATCGTGCCCGGCACGTTGTTCATCGGCCAGGTGTTGACGCTTCGCGCGTCGAGCACGACGATGTCCGCTTCCTTGCCGGGAGTCAGCGTGCCGACCTTGTCCAGGATGCGATTGGCTGCCGCGCCCGCAACGGTCGCCATCTCGATCACCTGACGGGACGTCACCAGTTGCGGGATCGGCAGCCCACCGGGGTTGCTCTCCGGAAAGGCGAGGTCGTTGGCCAGGGCGCGCTGCAGGCAGAAGGCGCCCCGCATCAGCGAGAACGGGTCGGTCGTCATGTTCGTGTCGACGTCCGGGCTCAGGCTGGGCAGGATGCCGTGGTTGAGCGCCTCCTGAAACGGAGGCATCCCGTGCCGCATCTGCATCTCGATGAGGTTGGCGATCGAAACGTGAGCACCCCTGTCGCGACACACCTCCCACGCCTTCGATCGCGTGTTGCCGGACGCGCCGTAACTGACTTGAGCGCGAGAGGCATCTTGCCACCGGGTGCAGTGGACGAACGTCACGTCGGACCAGTCGCTGCCGTTCCTGGAGTCGGCCGCCGCATTGACGATCCCCATCGGGTTGCCGACGACGTGGTTGTTGACGAGCGCGCCGAACGATCGCCCGAGCTGCCACCCCGTGTAGGAGGCGCCGGCAAACGCCGGCCCGGAGCCGCCGCCGAAGCCGAGCGTCACCAACTGGTCTTTGGAGCTGAAGTACGTCTTCGCGATCCGGCCGATCCCCCTGGTCGTGTCGTCCAAGGCGCCGGGGAATTCGAACGGGAACCCCTCGGCGCTGCGGTTGGTTCCAGCGCTGTAGTCGAAGACCATGCGGCGGCCGGAGTCCACCAACCCCTTGATCATGGCGTCGGTGTGCTCGGGCGTGTGGTTGGCCTGCGAGGTATCGGTCCCCGTGGTGACGCCTTCGGTGATCTCGCTCAGACAGGCGACGAGCTGAGAGATGTAGCAATCCTCGGGATCGTAGGGAACTCGCCCGAGGTCCCAGATGAAGTTGCCCGGACGTGCGGGATCCGCGATCCGGCCGGCCGTCCAGATGTTCTGGACCACCGATCCATAGCTTTCCTGCGGCCACGCGCCCCCAAGAATGCCGTCCGGGATGATGCTCCGCTGCAGCGTCTCGTACTGATGGTGGTGCGTGGTGATGAAGCCCGGCATCACGATCGTGCCCGAGCAGTCGACCACTTCGGCGTCGGCGGCGGAGATGGCGGGCCCCACCTCCGCGATCTTCTTCCCGTCGATCAGGACGTCGGCTTTCTCGAAGTCGCCGACCTTCGGGTCGAGCGTGAGCACGACGCCACCCTGCAGCAGGATCCGGCGCTTGCTTCCGTCGCCGACGAGGCCCCGAGTGTCTGCCGGTGCGGTCGTGCGTCCGCCGCCTATCTGGGCAGGGGCGCAAGACGCAGCGCCGACCCCGGCGGCTGTGGCTGCTACCAGGAACTCACGGCGCGATGGCGAAGTCGAGGACATGGGAGCCTCCTAGTCATTCCGAACGACCTTGCCGCCCTTCATCACGAACATCACGCGCTGCAGCTCCGCGATGTCGGCCAGTGGATCACCGGACACTGCGACGAGATCCGCGAACTTGCCCTTCGTGATCGACCCGACCTCGTTGTGCCATCCCATCACTTCCGCGTTGACGATGGTCCCGGATTGGATGGCGCGCGCCGGGCTCATGCCGGAACGCTTGACGAGCGCCTCGAAGTCGAGCGCCTGCGTCCCATGCGGGTAGGTGGAGCCGTCCGCTCCGCTGCCGATCATGATCTCGAGGCCCTTGGTGGCGACGGCCATGGCGACCGCCTTGTCGAAGATCGGGATCATCCGGAACTTGCCGCCGGTGTTCTTCGCGTCGTTGTCGTCCATGTAGGGCTCGGTGTAGCGCACGAGCGTGGGATCGAAGGCGAGCCCCTTGCCGACCATCGTGTCGAGCTGCTGCTGGCTCAAGCCGTACCCGTGCTCGACTGAATCGCAGCCCGCGACGATCGTGTTCTCGAGACCCTCGCCGCCGAAGGCATGGCACGCCGCCTTCTTGCCAAGGCGATGGGTCTCGTCGACGAGCGCCTGCAGGACAGGGAGCGGATAGGTCAGTACGTACCGCGCTTCGCCCGTCGCCGTGAAGGAGTACCCGCCCGTCGGGTAGAGCTTGATCCAATCCACGCCCCGGTCGACGTGCTCGCGCACGGCCGCGCGCGCTTCCTCAGCCGAACGAATCACGATGCTCGCCAGCGGGTTGGGTGGAGCCGCCGGGTCCGCAGGCTTCGCGCCCCAGGCGATGCCGCGGCCCGCCACCTGAAACCTGGGACCGTCGATGTCGCCCCAGTTGATGGCGTTGCGGATGTCGACGTCGCCGTAGCCGTTGCCGTGCGATCCCATGTCGCGAGCCGCCGTGAACCCCGCCCGCAGGTCGGCCTGCGCGTTCTGGATCGCGATGAGCGTCGACCGCTCGGTCGTCCAGGCGGGCCGGCGGTTGTTGTACATGTGCGAGTGCGTGTCGATCAGACCGGGCAGGACAGTAGCCTGGCTGAGATCGATCACCTGCGCGCCCGGCGGAATCCTGACCTGGCCGTCGGGCCCGACCTCGGTGATCCGTTCGCCCATGACGAGCACGACCTGTTTCGTCAACATCCGGCCGCCGACCGAGTCGAAGAGGCGGCCGGCGCGGATGGCGACCGCCCGATCACCCGGCGGGCACTGCAGGACGCCGCCGTCCGTGTTCACGCACGGCTGCGAACCCGCGAATCGCCACGGGCTGGGCGCGCGCTGACGCTGCGGCGTCGAGGGGGCCTGCGCGGACGGCACGGTCATGAACAACGTCGTGAGCAACACTGCGCCGAGGACGACACTCAGCAGAACCTTCGCGCGACCCATACACCCTCCAGCACCGCGGATTATACCGATACGGAAGAAATCGCCACGGTGCGCGTCTAATAGCCAGGTGGAAGATCCCGGCGATCGCGGGGTTGATCCCGCGGTCATCGAGTCGTGCCGGCGCGGCGACCGCGACGCCTTCCGTGCGCTCTATGAGGCGTACAAGGATCGGGTCTATTCCATCGCGTTCCACTTCTTTCACGGGGACGCCCCGGCGGCGCACGACGTGACGCAGCAGGTGTTTCTGAAGTTGATCAACGGCATTGCGAGGTTCCGTGGCGATTCCTCTTTCTCCACGTGGCTGTACCGGCTGGTGGTCAACGCCTGTCTCGATCGCACCCGCCGGGCGGGCACCGAGACGCCGGCCGAGCCCGAGGTGCTGAACGCCTATGCCGATCCCGTGGCCTCTCACGAAGACGTTCTCAACAGGGCCGAGGTGGCTCGTGCCGTCCAGACGGCCCTCGTCCGCCTGCCGCCGAAGCTCCGGATGGCGATCCTGCTGCGCTATTTCGACGAGCTTTCCTACATCGACATGGCGGCCGCGCTGAACTGTTCGGTCGGTACGGTGGCGTCGCGCCTGAGCCGGGGTCATCGGCTGCTGGCCAGGAAGCTGGCGTCGCTCCGTGAGGGCGTGCCCGCGAAGGGGGTCGCGAAGGGGTGATGCTGACGAGGCATGTGTCGGGGCAGCTGGCCGCTTACATCGATGGCCAGCTCGAGGCATCGAGCACCCGGGCGGTCGAGGCGCACCTGGAGGCATGCCAGCGCTGCCGGGTCGAGCTCGACGAGATCCGGTTCGCCTCGGGCCTGGTCCGGCGGCTGACGATCACGCCCGCGCCGGCGACGATATGGCCGGCGCTCGAAGCCGCATTGACCTCGCCCCGTCACGGGGCGTGGTGGCCTGTCTGGCGTGTGCCGGTGTGGGCCCCGGCCGTCGTGGTGCTGACCGTCATCGGCGTGGGCGCATATTGGTACTCCACCCGCACGCCCGCCGCGTGGGAGATCCAGCGTTCCGGTCAAGGCGGCGTTGCACGCATGGCAGCAGGTGAGTGGATCGAGACGACAGCGGGCTCGCGCGCCACGATCACGGTCGGCGACATCGGGACGGTCGCCGTCGAGCCGGGCTCGCGCGTCGGGCTGGGAGTGGCGCGTCCGGCCGAGTACCGGATCTCGCTGGCCTACGGCACGATCAGCGCAAAGATCTCGGCGCCGCCGCGTCTCTTCTTCGTCGAGACTCCCACCAGTACAGTCGTCGACCTCGGTTGCGCCTACACGATGCACGTCGATGACGAGGGAGCCGGCGAGCTTCGGGTGACCGAAGGGTGGGCATCGCTCGAGTGGAACGGCCGTGAGTCGCTGGTGCCGGCAGGCGCGCGTGGCCTCACGCGACCGGGCGCCGGCCCGGGCACGCCCTACTTCGAGGATGCGCCGCCGCGCCTGCAGGAGGCGGCCGCCTCGTTCGATTTCGCAAACGGCGGCGGCGAGGCGCTGAACGTCATCCTCGCCGAATCGCGCGTGCGCGACACGTTGACGCTGTGGCATCTGATGTCGCGCGTGGACGCGGACGATCGCGCTCGTGTGTTCGATCGGATCGCCGAGCTGACACCTCCTCCAGCGACTGTGTCGCGTGAGAAGGCGATCGCGCTCGATTCCGCGACGCTCAAACACTGGAGGGAAGAACTGGCGTGGACGTGGTAGTGCTCGACCAATTCCCAAGCCCCAACTCCCAACTCCCAAGTCTCAATTCCCAACTCCCAAAGAACCCACGGGAAGTCAGGAGGCGAAGCGGGTTGGGAGTTGGAAGTTGGGAGTTGACGAAATGGGGAGTGCAACATGAAAGCATCGAAAACGAGCTTGCTGATTGCGGTCGTACTGCTCGGATCGATTCCTGTGACGGCCAGCGGTCCGCTGGGCATCTATGGGATCGTGGAGAAGGTCGTGTTCGAGCCCGACGAGAAGGCGCCAGAGCGGATCCAGGTGTGGGGGGCGTTTGCCTACGTCGATGGCGGCGTGGATCGCGCGCTGGCCGTGTCTCCGCCGTGGCGCGGCTACCTGTACTTCACCCTCCCGGTCATCCTGCCTGCCAGCCCATCCCAGGTGGAGACCATCAGGAAAGAGTGGGCCGATCTCAGAGCCGTCGCCGGCACCGGGCAGGCGATTGGGTTCGGAAGCTGGGGATACATTGGTGGCTTCGGCGGCCTCCAGGAGGACGCGAACACGACGTCACCTCCCTATGCTCTGGAGGCGGCGCCTCGCGGAGGAGCACGAACGGACTTGCGCGTGCGGCCGGCGTCGGAGGCGCCCGCGGCGCCCGCAGGCTACCAGACGAATGCTGGAATCGTCCGGCTCACCGGTGACGGCAGTCACGCGGCCATCGTCAAACAACTCAGGGCAACGCTCATGGCCACGACTCCTGTGCTCGCAGGCCAGTTCTTCCGGCTCGAGATCGGTCCAGCCGTTGCCGGCAACACGCCTCACATCAAGAAGAACACGGCCTTCGTGGTCCGCCCGCTCGCCTGCGCGGATCCGGCGAAGGCGCGGATCACCGGCGTCGCCGAGGGCTACGTCCAAGGCGCGCGGCGCTCGATCGTGCTGGACCTGGTGCCGCTCACGACGCCTGGGGGATACGCCATTCAGGCGCAGTGGCCGCAGGGCACCGGCCCCTGGGTCGTCAGCCTGACCGGCACGTGCGGAAACGCGACGGCCGGCGCGATCGTACCCATTCGGCGGAACCAGTTCGTCCGGGAGTCCTCGACGTTCCTGGAGCGAGGCGCGACCTCCGGGGAGATCGAATCGGCACTCGGCGCGCTGGCATCGCGGTGACCCATGAACCGAGTGGCCGTCCTTCGATCCTCCTCGTGGGACGGCCTGCTGGTCGTCATGGCGCTCGTCCACGGCGCCGCGCTGATCCTCGTCCCGTCGATTCCGCTCGTCGCTGTCGGCATGTGGTGGACGGCCAACACCGTCTCCCACAACTTCATCCATCGCCCGTTCTTCGTCCTGCCAGCGCAGAACGTTCTGTTCTCACTCGGCCTCACGGCGCTCATCGGCATCCCGCAATCGCTGTGGCGTGAGCGGCACCTCGCGCACCACGCCGGGCGCGAGTGGCGCCTGCGAATGAGCCCTCAGCTTGGAGCCGAGCTCGCGCTCCTGGGCCTGGTCTGGGCGACGATGGCCGTGATCGTTCCGAGCTTCTTCGTGGGCGTGTACGTCCCAGGGTATCTCGCGGGCCTCGCGCTCTGTGCGCTTCAGGGTCACTACGAGCACGCCCGCGGAACGACGAGTCACTACGGCCGTCTGTACAACCTGCTCTGTTTCAACGACGGGTACCACGTCGAGCATCACGCACGCCCGGGCCTCCATTGGACGCGGCTGCCCGATCGCGTCGAACCTGGTGTGAGCACGAGCGCATGGCCACCGCTTCTGCGGTGGCTCGACGAGGCAGGTGGGACGCGACTGAGCGTCGGCGGCGGCCTCGAGATGCTGGAGCGGCTCGTCCTCCGGTCGCCCCGCCTCCAGCGCTTCGTCCTCGAGAGTCACCGCCGCGCCCTGGCGCGGCTTCTCCCGCAGCTTCCCTCCGTCGATCGAGTCGCGATCGTCGGGGGCGGGCTCTTTCCGAGAACGGCGCTCATCCTCCGCGAGCTGCTGCCTGGCTGTCGTCTCGTCATCATCGACGCCGACGCGCGAAACCTGGAGACGGCACGCTCGATGATTGGCGGGCGCGCGGAGTTCGTCCATCGGCGATATCGGGCGTCGGGTGAGGCGCCCGACTTCGATCTGGTCGTCATCCCGCTCTCGTTCAACGACGAGCGTAGCGCCATCTACGAGCATCCTCCCGCGAAGGCCGTCCTGGTTCATGAGTGGCTCTGGCGGACGCGCGGACGGAGCGCTGTCGTCTCCTGGATGCTGCTCAAACGCCTGAACCTGGTCCGGGCATGAGAGCGATCGGCCTCCTGGTCGTCCTCGTCGCCGCCAAACTGGCGATGCTGAACGGCCGCGCGATTCCGCTCTCGGCCTGGAGTCCGATCGCGTTCTTCTGGCAGGACGTCCTCGTCGCCCTCGTGTTCGGGACCCTCGACTCGCTTGCCGGGGGCAGGAGGCAGTTGCGTCCGGTGACAACGCTGCTCTACTGGAGCGCCGTGGCGTACGCAGCGGCGAACATCCCCGTGGGACGGGCGCTTTCGACGCCCCTGACCTGGCCGATGCTCGTCGCCGCGCGCCGCCCGCTCGCCGATTCGCTGCTGCTCCACCTGACGTGGCCGAATGTTCTGCTCGTCGCCTCGACGATCGCCGTGGCGACCGTGCTTCCTCGGGCCTTCACGCATCTGTCACGGCCCGCGTCACGGCTCGCGGTGGCGTGTGCGCTGGCACTCGTGGCGCTGGGTCCACTCGCCGGCGATCGAGTGGACGCCGCGGGCTTCGACCGGAACGTCGTGGTGGCGCTCGTTCGAAGCGTTCTGCCGCAGATCCGTTCCCGGCCTGATGACGACGAGTGGCGAGTGTCTCGTTTCGATGCGGCGCACATCGACGATCTGTCTCGATTCGGCGGACGGGCCGCGGGCCGCAACGTCGTGGTGATCGTGCTCGAATCGACGGCGGCGCAATACCTGTCTCCCTACGGCGGCGACGCGGAGGTGATGCCGGCTCTCACGGCGCTCTCCCGGGACGCGCTCGTGTTCGAGCACGCGTACGCGGTCTATCCCGAGAGCATCAAGGGGCTCTTCTCGATCCTGTGCTCGACCTCGCCAGCCTTCGACGTCGGAGCCGAGGTGTACGGCGGTGTCGCGTGCAGCCCGGTGTCCGGCGTGCTCTCACGCGCCGGGTATCGCACGGGGATGTTTCATTCCGGACGGTTCGCGTACCTGGGCATGGAGTCGATCGTCGGCCGTCGCGGATTCGAGACGCTGGAGGATGCCGGCCACATCGGGGGGAATCATCAATCGAGCTTCGGCGTCGACGAGCCGTCCACTGTCGCGCGCATGCTGGCGTGGATCGACAGCCTTCCGCAGGGGCAACCCTTCTTCCTCACCTATCTTCCGATCGCCGGGCATCACCCCTACGACAGCCCCGGACGCGGCGTGTTCCCGAATGACGAGGAGTTCGGGCGGTACCGGAACGCGCTCCGCTACGGAGACGAGTCGCTCGGGACGCTCGTGAACGGCCTGCGCGCCAGGGGCCTCGACGAGAACACGCTCTGGATCGTCTTTGGCGACCACGGCGAGGCGTTCGGCCAGCACGAGGGGAACTACGGCCACACGTTCCTTCTGTACGACGAGAACGTGCGGGTCCCCTTCATCGTCGCGGCGCCCGGCCTGACTCATGGGCAGACGCGCGTGCGGCGTGCCGTGAGTCTCGTCGATACCGCGCCAACGATTCTCGATCTGCTCGGGCTGGAGACGCCTGCCGGCTACCAGGGCGTGTCGATGCTCGCGGGAGCGCCCCGGATGGCGCTCTTCTTCACGGACTACTCGCGACCGCTGGTCGGCCTGCGCGACGGGCCGTGGAAGTTCGTCTACGAGCTCGACACGGCGCGAGGCCGGCTATTCGATCTCGCGGAGGATCCTCGGGAGAGAACCGACATCTCCAGGGATCATGGTGACCGCGCGGCGTGGTACGCCGAGGTCCTGACGCGCTGGAGCGCTGCGCAGAAGAGCCGCATCCTCGGCTCCTACGCTGCGGACTGACCCTGATGCGGCAACTGGTCTCCGGTCTTCAGTCTCCAGTTGCGAGGACGGACGACTACCTGAGCCGCTCCCACGTCAGACGCACGGGAGTACCGGAACCGCCGACGGGCGCGAGGATCAATCGGTCTCCAGAAGCGAACTCGAACTTTCTCACGAAGTCCACCGCGCCGGGGTCGAGCATGCCTTCCCGATGATGTGTCACGGTTCCTGCGGCCTGGTCGATCGTGTAGGTCCCGAAGTACGCGACGTAGCCGCGCGAGCGTTCGAGGGCCACCTCGGGGGTCGGCGTGCCCGTCCATCGCGGCCTGGGGCGGTCGGGCTGGATCTGCGCCGCCATGTGGCCGGTCGCATCGTAGTAGATCACGCCGGTCGGCTTCGAGCCCCAGTTCGTCGTGTTGCCGCCGCCCTCGATTGAGATGAGTCGCCAGGTGCCGATGAACGGCTTTCTCAGCTCCTCTTGCGATCGGGCTTGCGACTCGGTCGTCCGCTCGAGCGCCAGAGCCACGAGCGCGATCATCAGGGCCAACGCAAGAGAGCGTCGCACGGATGCCTCCTCTAGCGAATCAGCGACGTGTAATGCGAAATGCAAAATTCAAAATGCAAACCACGCAGACGCGAGACGCGGGCGATTGTTTGCATTTTGCATTTTGAATCTTGCATGACGAGTTCCCGCTAGACATCCATGATCTCAAAGCACTGCTCGAGGCTCTTGATCGGATCGCGTCCCGCGCCAGGCCTGTATTCGTGGGCCACGAAGCCGGTGTATCCGAGGTCCGCAATCGCATTCGCGATGAAACGGTAGTTCAGCTCCTGGCTGTCGTCGATCTCCCCGCGGCTGGGCACGCCGGCCACGTGAATGTGGCAGATGGAATCGAAGTGGTCACGGAGATTCCGCGTCACGTCGCCGTCCGAGATTTGCACGTGGTACATGTCGTACACGATCTTCACGCGGGGTGAGTTCACCTTCCGGCAGACGTCCAGGCCCCAGTCGAGGCGATTGAAGATCTGGTCCGTCCGCTGATCCGCGATCACCTTGGCATTGGTGATCTCCATGCAGAGCGTCACGCCCTTCTGCTCCGCATAGCCCTTGACGCGGCTGAGGATCGTCACGGCGTTGTCGGAGGCTTCCTCGCGCGGCATGCCGCGGCGCTCGCCGGGCAGCGCGATCAGGTTGGGGCAGCCGACGTCGACGCACATGTCGATGCCGGCGCGGAACGCCTCTTCGAACTTCCCGTGCAGCTCCTTGCGGATCAGACCGTCCTGGAAGCTCGTACCGGTACCGGTCATCAGCGCCGGTGACAGGCCGTGCTGCTTCAGGATCGGCACCTGCTGGGCCGTGGGGAGGTCCACGCCCTTGAATCCGATCTTCGCCAGAATCCGGCACCGCTCTTCGAAGGAGATGGTCGATCCGGTCCCCCACACCGAGGCCATCACGCTCTGCCTGAGGCGCGTGCGGGGACGAGCGGCAGGGGCGGTTTGTGACGCCGACGCCGCCTGGTTTCCGAGTAATGCAGCTCCCGCAAGAGGCGCCGCCGCCATGCCGGCAAGGAATTCTCTTCTCTCCATGGCGGGCAATATACTTCAGGGTCCGCCTAAACGGCGGATACTACGTTGGCGGTCGTCCGGCTCTGCCCGACCGCGGGGAGGTGGCCCGATGAAACGCCTTCGATTGGTCTCGACGTGCATCGCGGCGGGACTGTGTCTGACCGCGGTCGCCGCCGCGCAAACCGAGAACGGCGAATGGCGCAGTTACAGCGGCGACCCCGGCAGCACGAAATACGCGCCGCTCGATCAGGTCAACCGCACCAACGTGAAGAACCTTCGGATCGCCTGGCGGCGCCCGGCCGTCGATCCGCTGCTCAGCGGCAAAGACCCGAAACTGCAGGTGCCCAACAATTTTCGCGCCACACCCTTGATGATTGGCGGCGTCCTCTACAGCCCGAACGGCGTCGGGCTGGTGGAGGCTTTCGATCCTGGCACCGGGCAGACGATATGGATTCAGGAGCCTCCGTCCGGGCCGGAGGCGTTGCGCGGAACGAGCACACGCGGCGTGGCCTACTGGCGCAACGGCAGCGACGAACGCATCTTCGTGCAACGAGGCGAGACCTTGATCGCCCTCAACGCCAAGACAGGCCAGCCCTACCCCTCGTTCGGCGTCGACGGTGTCGTCAACCTGCGACTGCGTCCGGATGACCAGACGCCATACTCGTGGAGTGGTGCACCGAGAGTGTGCCGAGACGTCGTCATCGTCGGAGCCTCGATGAACGACTCGCCCCCACGCAAGGAAGCCACTCCCGGCGACGTCAGGGGCTACGACGTCCGCACGGGGAAGCTGCGTTGGACATTCCACGTGGTTCCGCGGGCCGGAGAGCTCGGCACCGAGACCTGGAAGGAGAACTCCTGGCAGTACACCGGACACACGAACCTCTGGTCGCTCATCAGCGTCGACGAACAACTGGGCTATGCGTATCTGCCGCTCACGAGCCCGACGAGCGACATGTACGGCGGACACCGTCCCGGCGACAACCTGTTCTCGGACACGCTCGTGAGCGTCGAGTGTCAGACCGGCAAACGCGTCTGGCATTACCAGCTCGTGCGGCACGACCTGTGGGACTACGACCTGCCCGCGGCGCCGATTCTGGCGGACATCACGGTCGACGGCAGGCGAATCCGATCGGTCGTGCAGTTGACGAAACAGGCGTTCGCCTTCGTGTTCGACCGCGTCACCGGGCAACCCGTCTGGCCGATCGAAGACCGTCCCGTGCCGCAGTCGACCACAGCTGGTGAGCAGACATCGCCGACGCAGCCGTTTCCGACCAAGCCGCCAGCCTTCGATCGACAAGGCGTCACGATCGACGATCTGATCGACTTCACACCGGAGCTCCGCAAGGCCGCGCTGGAGATCGTGAAGCAGTACGTCATCGGCCCGATGTTCACTCCGCCTTCGATCAAGGGCAGCGGAGCGAATGACACCAAGGGGACGATCCAACTGCCTGGCTCCGTCGGCGGCGCCGACTGGCAGGGCGGCGCATTTGACCCCGACACGGGCCTGCTCTACGTGCAGTCGATCACCGGTCCGTTCGTCGCCGACATCATTCCTGGCAACCCCAAGGACACGAATCTCACTTTCACACGCGGCACCCGCGAGTATCCGCCGGCACCGCTCGGACTTCCATTGCTGAAGCCTCCGTACGGCCGGATCACCGCGATCGATCTCAACAAGGGTGAGATCGCGTGGAGGGTGCCCAACGGCGATGGACCACGGGACCATCCGCTGCTCAAACCGCTCAACTTGCCTCCGCTCGGGAACCCGGGTCGCAGCGCTCCGCTTGCGACCAAGACACTGCTGTTCGTCGGAGAAGGCGATCCGATCATGGCCAATCCGGAGCGCACTCCCAAGAGCATGCCGCTCCCGCTAGCGCCAGGTGCCGGCGGTCGCAAGTTCCGGGCGTTCGACAAGGCCACGGGTCAGGTGCTGTGGGAGACGGAACTCCCGGCCGGCACGACCGGCGCGCCGATGACCTACATGTTCGGAGGCAAACAGTACGTGGTCGTCGCCATAGGGTCGCGGGAGCACGCGCCCGAATACGTGGCACTGAGCCTCCCGTGACCGTACAATCCACGGCTCGAGGAACCGCGCGATGAAGGCCGGAGACCGGCTCGGCCCATACGAGATCCTCGCGCCGATTGGCGAAGGCGGCATGGGCGAGGTGTACCGCGCGCGACACGCGCCTCGATCGCATCGTCGCCATCAAGGTGGCGAAGGAGCAGTTCTCCGAGCGCTTCGAGGCGAGGCGCGCGCCGTGGCCGCCCTCAATCATCCACACATCTGCACACTGCACGACGTCGGGCCGAATTACCTCGTGATGGAGTACATCGAGGGACACCCGCTCACGGGACCGCTGCCCCTCGAACAGGCTCTCAGGTTTGCGGTGCAGATCTGCGACGCGCTCGACGCGGCGCATCGTAACAGGCATCGTCGCGGAGCGAGTGACGGCGTTTCGCACCCACTACTCGCCGAATCGAGACGGCACCAGGTTCCTGGTGAACACCCGGAGCGGAGACGCGCCTCCGACGTCGATCACGGTCGTGCTGAACTGGACGGCGGGGTTGGAGAAGTGACCCTCACCTGCATGTGCCGCGGGGGCTGAAGCCCCCGCTCTACGACCGGACGCTTAGAGCGCAGGCTTTAGCCTGCGCGTCCGCCTCAGCCGAGCACATGGCCTGACGAGAGCTCTTTCAGGAACCGCTCGAGCGGCAGCACGCGCAGCGGACCATCCTTCAATTCCGCCGTGCCCGTGTACACGCCAAAGCCTTTCTGCACGACACGACCGGCCACCAGCGACTTCAGCGGTCCGCCGAACTCACGACGCCAGATTGGCGATGACTTCACCTCGATGCCCACCGCACGGCTGGCCCGCGTCCAGATGAAGTCCACTTCACTGCCGGAGGGCGTGCGCCAGTAGCGGAGGTCGCCACCGAGATTCTGGAGGGCCATGGCGGCCCGAAGCTCGTGAAGGGCCCAGGTCTCCAGCAGGAATCCGCGCTCGACGCCGTCGAGCGGTTCACGCAGTCGTCCGGCCAGCGCCCGCGCGACGCCGGGGTCGAAGAGGTAGAACTTCGGGCTGAGGACCTCCTTGACCTTGGCGCGCGGTCTCCAGGCGGGCAGCCAGAAGGCGATCAACGTGTCGATCAGGATCTCGAGATATCCCTGCACCGTCGGACGGGCCACGGCCGCGTCGCGGGCGATCCCGGCCACGTTGGCGATCTGGCCATTCATCAGTGCCGCGATTTGAAGGAAGCGCGCGAAGGAGTCCAGCCGGCGCACCAGCGCTTCCTGCTGGATTTCCTCGCGCAGATAGTTCGACACGTAGGCGTCCAGCGTGTCGATCGCGTGCCTGGGATCGGATTGCACCTGAGGCAGGAGACCGAAGCGCAGCACGCGGTCCGGCTCGACGGCGTGGCCCAGCTCCGCCGCGGTGAGCGGAAAGAACTGGCGGTTGATGACCCTGCCGGCCAGCAGGTCCACGTCGAGCCGCTTGAGCTTACGGGCGCTCGAGCCACTCAGGGCGAAACGATACCGACGGCCGTGCTCGCTGATGAGCGCGTGGACTTCGTGCAGCAGCGCCGGCACGCGCTGCACTTCGTCGACCACGACCCAACTGCCACGCCGCAGCGCCTTCACCTGCTGGCGGAATGTGTCGGGCCGCTGGCTCACGTCGAGGAAGGTCTGCGTCCGCAGGAGGTCGAACCACAGCGCGGCGGGCAGCCGCTGCCGCAGCCACGTCGTCTTGCCCGTGCCGCGCGGCCCGAACAGGAAGAACGAGCGATGCGGCAGGGCCAGGTGACGTGTATACATCGCCAGCAATTATACGGCAAAAATGATGGTGACATATACAGCTGGCAGCACCTTGATGGCGACCTCGCGTTTGAGCTTCGTGTCGCGCGATCGATGTACCTCGCCCTCCCGCCCCGATGGGCGCGAGAATCTCATAGGGGCCGAGGTGCGAACCTGCCTGGAGCGCGGCCATGTGCGTGGACAGTCTATCTCTGACGGCGGCTCGCGCTGTGCCCAGAGCCGAGCGCCCAGAGCCCGGCTCAGTTCAAGGAGAACACGAACAGGTAGCTCGAGTTCTGCAGCTTGTCCCAGTTGACCGGATGCAGGTGCCGGCCGCTGGCCTGCACGGCGAGGTACTGCTTCGGTCCGATCGCATAGGTGACTGGCGCGCCCTTGAGCGGCGTGCCGACGTTGAAGCGCCACAACTCCTCGAGCGTCTCGTCGTTGTAGGCGACGACCCAGCCGTCCTGCAGCGCGGTGAAGACGAGGCCGCCCGCCGTGGCAAGCGCACCCGAGCGGATCTCGATGTCGGTGACCGCCTTCGCGATGAGTCTGTGGTTGACGGCGTCGAACGCCGTCAGCGCGCCGTAGTAGAGGTCGCTGTCGTACTGACGCGGCTGGCTGCCCTTGGTGTCGATGCCTCCGTCCTTCGAGAGCGACGCGACGGCGGCGCCATTCTGCGTGAAGCACCCCTCGGTGCCCACGCCGTACGCGATGTTCTTGACCGGATTGAACGCCATTGGCTGGTGGGCAACGCCGCCGTGCCACGTGGGGCACGTCCGCTTCTTCGGGTCACCCCGCAGCGCCCGCGCGTCGGGGTTGTAGATCTGGACGTCCAGCTTCGGGTTGTACTCGACGGGCTTACCCGTTTCCGGATCGATGCCGCGCGTCCAGTTCAAGTGGTTCACGTACTTCTCGGCGGAGATGAACCTCCCCGTGGTCCGATCCACCGAGTAGAAGAAACCGTTCCGCGCAAAATGCCCGACGACCTTGCGCATCCGGCCGTTGATCGTCGTGTCGTACAGCATGAACACGCCGGCCTCGTCGAAGTCCCACGAATCGTTCGGCGTGTACTGGAAGTGCCACTTCAACTTTCCCGATGCCACATCCAGCGCGACGACGGAGTTCGTGTAGAGGTTGTCGCCCGGGCGAAACTGCGGGTCGTAGATCGGGAACGGGTTCCCGGTGCCGAAGATGTAGAGGTTCTGCGCGGCGTCGTAGGAGCCGGTCTGCCAGATGCCGCCTCCACCCGTCTTCCACGCGTTGTGGTCGTCCTTCCAGGTCTCGCTGCCCGGCTCGCCCGGCTTGGGCACGGTGTACCAGCGCCACAGCTCGTTGCCGGTGTTGACGTCGAGCGCCGCCACCCAGCCGCGCGTGCCGCCGTCGCCGGCGCCGTTCTGGACGAGGACCTTGCCGTCGGCCACGAGGGGCGCCGTGAGGAACCGCTCCTGGTTGCCGAACTCGGTCTTCACGGTGATCTTCTTGTCCCAGACGATCTCGCCGTTGTCCCGGTTGATCGCGATAACGCGGCCATCGGGCAGGTTGGCGAAGACCTTGTTCTCCCACAGCGCGATGCCGCGCGTGCGCGTCGTGTTGCCTTCGTGCTGCACGCCGGGATCGGCCACCCACACGAACTGGCCACGCTGGGGACTGCGCGCGTCGATCTTGTAGATGGTGCCCCACCCGTCGCTCGTGTACATAAAGCCGTTGTCGATGAGCGGGTTCAGCTCGTTCTCCGGACCGTTCTGCCCGACGTCCTGCATGCCGCCCAGCGCCAGGGCCCAGACCATCCGCAGGTCCTTCACGCTCTCGCGGTTGATCTGCGTGAGCCTCGAGTAGCGCAATGAGCCATAGTCGCCGTTCATCAGGAGCCAGTTCTGCGGCTCGTTCGCCGCGTTGATCAGGCGGTCCCTGTTGACCGTGAGCGAGTACTGGCCGGCCAGCGTGATCGCCGAGGCGACCACGGCAACGGCGCACGCGGGAAGGAGGAGGCTTCGAGACGGCTGGCGCATGGTCATGCAGGAGATTCTACTCAGGACAAGCCCAGGATCGCCCGGGCAACCTCGGGCGAGGCGACGGGACGCCCGTACTCGCTGCAGAGGCCCGCGACGCGCGTCACCAGCTCCGCGTTCGACGCCGCCAGCCGCGTCTTGTCCCAGCGCACGTTGTCCTCGAGCCCGGTGCGGCAGTGTCCGCCCATCTCCAGGCACCAGCGATTGACCTCGAGCTGATGCCGGCCGATGCCCGCAGCGACCCACGTCGCCTCCGGCATCAGCTCCCGAAGCTTGGCGACCTCGAACTCGAGGATGTCGCGATCGGCCGGTAACGCGTGCTTCACGCCGAGCACGAACTGCACGTGGAGCGGCGCTCTGAGCAGCCCCGCCCGCGCGTAGTCGAGTGCGTTGTACAGCATGGCCAGGTCGAACACCTCGATTTCCGGCTTGACGTCGTAGCGGGCCATCGTGTCCGCCAGCTCGCGGATCAGCTCCGGCGGGTTCTCGTAGACGCGCGTGGGGAAGTTGCACGAGCCGGTCGCGAGCGACGCCATGTCGGGACGGTGGTGCAGCATACCGCCTCGCTCGGACCCCACACCCGACCGTCCGCCAGTCGAGAACTGCACGATGATGCCGGGACAGACCCTGCGGACGGCTTTCTGGAACTCGCCAAACCTGTCCGGGCTCGACGTCGTCGACTGATCGTCGTTGCGGACGTGGACGTGTACGATCGCGGCGCCGGCCTCGAAGGCGGCGTGCGTCGATTCGACCTGCTCGCTCACGGAGATCGGCACGGCGGGGTTGTTCTCCTTGCGCGGCACCGATCCTGTGATGGCCGCCGTGATGATGCACGGTGGTCCCTGGCTCTGCATCGGATATGTATACCTGATCGGGGACTCGGGACTCGGGGCTCGGGACTCGGGGCTCGGGACTCGGGACTGGGGACTCGGGACTCGGGACTGGGGACTCGGGACTGGGGACTCGGGACTCGGGGCTA
>Ga0209640_10001950_pt1 | contig 17847 bp, 16 predicted proteins | sample RifCSP10_1_FD_184018 | JGI IMG/M metagenome (GOLD analysis project Ga0209640, IMG submission 184018) | Soil microbial communities from Rifle, Colorado - Rifle CSP2_sed 10_1 (SPAdes) (version 2) | ecosystem: Environmental > Terrestrial > Deep subsurface > Rock core/Sediment | place: Rifle... | reverse complement strand
GCGAACACGATCCAGGCGACGAGGATCGTGGTGTTGAGCAACTTCCTGATAGATGCGTTGTTCAACTTTGGGACGGTGAACGCGGGCAAGACGTTCATGGTCTTTGCGGTTGGTCCGGGGGGTACGAGCCGGAACCTGACGCAAGGACAGACGCCGGCCGGATGCGTGTTCGGGAACGAGCAAGGTGTGCAAGTGACGTTCACTTGCAACACGATTCCGCCGCCTCCGGGCCCGATCCCGCCGCCCAACCCGGCAGTGATCACTGGGTGCACGCTTGAACGCCTTGCGTCCGGCACGTTCACACTGGACGTGGTCGGCAGGAACATCAAGCGAGACGCAACAGTGACGATCGGCGGGAAGACACCGAAGAAGGTCAAGTTCAAGGACCTCGATCCCGCGAACGCCGGGGCGTTCTCCAGAATCACGCTTAAGGGCAGGGTCTGCAGCGGCTTGCCTGGCAACATCGTAATCACTAATCCGGGGCCGGATGGGCCGTCCACTCCGTTCCTGTGCGACAAGACTTGTCCGGCACAGTAAGCAACCACGGGCGTCAAGTGAGAGGGCAGCCCCTCTCACTTGACCGCCCTAAACAAGATTCGGAGTCCAACAAGGGGGACCTAATCGGTTCCCCTTTTTGTTTTCTCCTGCGACACCCAAGGGGCCCTCGTTATTCCGACAGCTCCTGGGCCGCTTCAGTTGGACCTTGGCTTGTCAACCGCTGTTTGACAACTGCCAGCGGCTGAGATAGCTTTCCGCCGTTGGTCATAGAGGGGTCAGAGAGTGCGGAAGCAATTGCGGCTCGAAATCAAAGGCAAGGACGGATTCTGGGAGGGCGCGTTCCGCGTTGAGTGGAACGCCAAGTTTCCCGGCCGAAGGTTGATCGACGATGGCGGCGGGCACATCATGGTTGAGTCCGAATGGATGGGAGACCTCGACCGAGTCGCAGAGCAGACTTTTTGCAAGCTGATTCGCGCGCCCAACAACCCGCACCGCAGACAATGGATCCGATCGCTGGTGCGGAGAGGATTGCAATAAAGATCATGCCGGAAGAAAAAGACAGCATCACGCGAAGAGAAGCAATCAAGAACATCGGCCTTGGAGTCGGGGTGATCGCCTCACTGCCGGTGCTCGGTAACACCGGCGCTGCCCAGGACGCCGCGACGCACGATCACGCGAGTAGGGCTGCGGGAGCCGCTTCTGCGCCAGCGCCGCTCCGGTTCTTCACTGCCGACGAGAATCAAACCGTCACCGAGATGTCCGAACGCATCATCCCCGCCGATGAATCATCTCCGGGCGCAAAGGCCGCCCGCGTAAGCGAGTACATAGACCTGGTCGTGAGCGAGTCAAACGACTTCGTGAAAGAAACGTGGCGCGAGGGCCTTGCGGCGATCAACAAGAGAAGCGTCGCGATGTTCGGCCTGAGCTTTGCCGCCGCCAACGTCGATCAACAAGTCGCGCTCCTCAAAGAGATCAGCCGGAGCGAGAGGTCACCCCAGACGGTCGAGGAGAGATTCTTCCGCACCATCAAGAACGCGACAATCGACGGTTACTACACCTCTGAGATAGGCATTCACAAAGAGCTTCATTACAAGGGCAACACGTACTTGAAGGAGTTCACCGGCTGCACTCACCCCGAGCATCAGCAGTAAGCTTCCGGTCAGAGCGATTGGTGATGAAGAAATAACCGCAGAGGACGCCGAGGATCGCAGCGGCTGCTTCAATGCAGAGGGTCAATCCTCTGCGACACGCAGCGTCCCTTGCGGTTGAGCCATTGATTATGACGGTGAGACGGCTCCTGCTTATGTTGCCCGCAATCTCTCTTCTATCGCTCTCGGCTCATGCGTCTGGCCCGGACCTGAAGCTCATCCCAGAGCCGAAATCACTTGAAACACGCACGGGGACGTTCACGATCTCGCCGAGGACCCGCGTGGTGGTCAACTCAGCGCACGCCGATGAAGACCGCACCGCAGCCGAGACGCTCGCAGAAGAGATAGAAGCCGCAACCGGTTTGAAACTCAAGATTACGACCTCACGCTCGATGCCGAAAGCAGCCGGCGGGATCTATCTGGCCCGCGTGGGCGACGACGGGAGCATGAAGTCCGCGCTTGAAGGGAAGGGTCTCGCCATCGACGACAAGTTCGACGAAGACGGCTACGTCCTCGCTGCGGACCCGGAGCGCATTCTCATCGCGGCAAGGACGGGGGCAGGTCTGTTCTACGGCGCTCAGACCCTCAGGCAGTTGTTGCGCGTTGGTGACTCTAAACAACTCGTCTGTCCCGCAGTCCAGATCAAAGACTGGCCCACCATGCGATGGCGCGGGGTCCACGACGACATCAGCCGCGGTCCGGTGCCGACGCTGGACTACTTGAAAAAGCAGATTCGCACCTGCGCCGCCTACAAGCTGAATCTGTTTTCGCTCTACATCGAGCACGTCTTCGATTATCAATCGCATCCTCTCATCGCTCCCAAAGAAGCCGCGCTCACCGCCGGCGAAGCTCGTGAGCTGGTAGCGTACGCCGCGCGCTATCACGTGACGCTCTTGCCCGAGCAGCAAGCATTCGGCCATCTGCATCACGTGCTCAAGAATGAAATCTACAGCGAACTGGCCGAGACTCCTCACGGACACGTGCTGGCTCCGGTGAACGAAAAGTCATACGAGCTGATCAAGGACCTCTACGGCGAGCTTGTGCCGCTCTTCCCCGGCCCGCTGTTTCATATCGGCGCGGATGAAACCTTCGAGCTTGGCCGCGGCCAGACCAAAGCGCGTGCCGACGAGGTTGGGCTCGGCCGTGTCTACCTCGAACACCTCAAGCGAGTGTCCGAGATCCTGAAGCCCCACAACAAGCGGCTGATGTTCTGGGGCGACATCGCGATGCGCTATCCCGAGCTGCTCAACATTCTTCCAAGGGATGCAATCGCGGTTGCGTGGGCTTACGGGCCGGCGCCGAGCTTCGACGGGATGCTCAAGCCGTACAAAGACGCAGGATTGGAACTCTTCGTGTCGCCGGGCGCGAACAACTGGAACCGGATCTTTCCGAATCTCGATGCCGCGTTCATCAACACCAAGAACTTCGTGCGCGACGGCCAGAAGTACAAGGCGCTTGGGATGCTGAACACGACCTGGGACGACGACGGCGAAGCGCTGTTCGGGATGACCTGGCCGGCGATCATCTTCGGCGCGGCGTGCGCATGGCAGGAGGGCGAGTCCTCGATCGAAGCGTTCAAGGCCCGATACGACTGGGCGTTCTACCGAAACACAGACGCGACGTTCATTGAAGCGATTCAGAAGCTGACGCGCGCGCATTCACTGCTGAGAGAAGCCGGGGTTGGCGAGGCCTACGACGAAGCGTTTTGGGCCGACCCGTTTTCGGAGAACGGCTCCCGCTACGCGGAAAAGGCTCTGCCCGCCGCGCGCGAGCTGAGACTTTCGGCCGAGCGCGCGCTCGAGTCGCTGTATCGTCATCGAGCGAAAGCCCGGATGAATCAAGACACGCTCGACTATCTGATCTTCGCGGCGATGCGATTGGACTTGCTTGGCATGAAGATTCAGTACACGAGCGAGATCAGCAAGTACTACTGGGACGCTTACCTGAATATGGGCGACCGCGGAAGGGTGGGCCGCGATCTGAACGAGATCACGAGCATTAACGCGCGGCTTGAAGACTTGCGCGACGCGGCGACGAGACTGCGCGCGATGTATTTGCAGTTGTGGGCGAGGGAGAATCGCCCGTACTGGCTCGGGAACGTGCTGGTGCGCTACGACAACCTCGCGAGCCTGTTCCAGTCTAAGATCTGGACAGTGCAGGCGGCCGAGCAGCAATACCGCCAGCGGCAGACGCTGCCGACGCCGCAGCAGATGGGGTTTTTGATCAGGTGAGTTTTGCCTGCGGTAGCCAGTAGCGAGAGGCTCGCGTCGATGGGAACAAGGCGCGCCGACAATCGGAGCCCACATAGCCACTCGCCGCCGCATTGAGTTTGCCGCGGGCCCCGCCAAGAATCGTGCCGGAAATCCGTCTGTTTACATTGAGGGATGAACAGTGAGGAGGAGGCTCGATGGGGGAGATTCGATTTCGCGCCACGGGACCCAGTGAGGATGACGGGCGGGGAAAGAGGCTCGATCGCCGCACGGCCGCAACGCGTAGGATGGGCTGGATCCTGGTGGGCGGCGTTCTGCTATACGTTCTGGGCGGCGCGCGGCCCACCGGTCGCGTCGAGATCACCTCACCCGCGACGGGAACCAGCACTCTCAGCGCACAGATCGCCGTCTCCGGGCGCGTAACCGACACTCAAACCGACGCGGTTACGTTGAACGTGAACGGATCGTCACAAACCGTCCCGGCCAACGGCGGCGTGTTCGAGGCCCAGATCGCGCTGGCCTTCGGCGATAACACCGTCGTAGCTTCGGCCAACGCAGTCTCCTCCGAATCGATAACCATCACAAGACCGCAGCCGGTCGTCATGATACGCAATCCCGCCGGAGCCACCAGCATAGGCCGGTCTGAAATCGAGGTGCTTGGGTCCGTGGAAAACAGTGACGAACGGGCGGTCACGATCGACGTGAACGGCGCCGCGCAGGTTGTCGCTCTCACGGACGGGCGGTTTTCAGCAATAGTCAGGCTCGCCGTCGGATCCAACGTCATTCGAGCGTTCGTGGCCGGAGCGGCGTCGGAAGCGGTCGAAGTTGTTCGGCTCGGGGCCCACGTCACCATTACCGCGCCCACCAGCGGGTACACGACTGCCGGCGAGGTCGTGACAGTCGTCGGTACCGTTGAGAATTCGGACGCCGACGCAATTAGCCTCGACGTGAATGGCTCTCGTCAAATGGTCCCGGTGCGCGATGGCGGCTTCGTTTCTGATGTTCGGCTGACGCCAGGGGACAATAGAATCATCGCGTCGGTGGGCGACGTGACATCGGAGGCGATCGTGATTCATCGAGCGCCGCCCCCGGTGATCATCACGATTACGTCGCCGCAAAGCGGGCCGACCAGCGACTCAGTCGCGTTGGTGCGAGGCGTGGTGCAGAATCCTCGGCGCGGCACGATCACTCTAACGGTTAACGGTTCTCCTCGCGAGGTGGCTGTTGAGCGCCGCGCCTTCGCTGCGCGAGCGCCTCTTGAGATCGGCGCCAACGTCATACAAGCCTCCCAGGACACAGCGGTCTCCAACGAAGTCGTCGTTGACCGGCTGGCGCCGCCGACCGTCATCGAGATTATCTCCCCGAAGAGCGGCGAGACGAGGAACTCATCTGCGCGAGTGACCGGGAAGGTCACTAATCCCTCGGGGCGGACGATCACGCTGACGGTGAACCGTGGTGTCCTCACCCTTGGGGTAACAAACGGCGGCTTCTCATCCGACGTGCAGCTTGAAATCGGGGAGAATCGCATCCGAGCTTTGCAGGGCGCGGCAACTTCTAACGAAGTGGTCGTTAACCGGCTCGCACCGCTCACCCTCATCGAAATCACCTCCCCACAAAGCGGCGAAACGACGGACCCGTCCGTTCGCGTGATTGGAAAAGTAGTAAACCCAGGAGAGCCGACTGTCACGCTCAGGGTCAACCGAGCCGTTCGCACTCTTACCATTACAAACGGCGGCTTTTCGTCGGACGTGCGGCTTCAAATCGGCGACAACCACATCAGAGCCTCTCAGGGGCAAGCGGTGTCCAATGAAGTCGTGATTCGTCGAAGGCCGGTCGACGTTCCTCCTGCACCCATAATCGTGATCTCTTCTCCGAAGGACGGTTTCAGGACCAGGTTCCGCTCGATAGTGATAACGGGCGAAATCCAGAATGCCGACCCTGCGGAGATCACATTAGAGGTAAACACGCAGAAGATCGCGGTTCCGGTTTCCCAACGAGGGTTCAAGCAAAACGTCATCCTCTCGCCAGGGCGGAACTTGATTCGAGCCTTGCTCGGTGTGGTTGTTGTCTCCAACCAGATCACTGTTACGCTCGATGCTGGCAATGATTCGGACCGGACCGGTGGCCAACAAAATGAGTGCGCCAGGATCAACTGCGACTGTGGCAACTTGCGCGCTTCGCACTCTCTGATGGACAACTGGCGAACCGCGATCGAGAGTTCTGCGTTTCGCGCGATCCCTCAGACGCCGCAGCCGCGCCAGACAAAGCGAGAGCAGTGCCAGGCAGCGGAGGAGCGACTGATTCGCGGGTGCAAAGAATCCGGCACAGTCACGGGAACCTGTCCCGCAGACGCTTCCGGCCCTAACGCATGGCCTCCAGCTCGAAAGAGGCGAACCTTCTCTCAGGACCTTCCCAATATCCAAGGAGTCAAAAAGCCATGAAGATCGATGGAGTGACTGCACTGGCCCTGGTGGTGATCGCGTCGTTTGCTATCGACAGAATAGTCACCGCGATCCTGTTTTTGGGCTCGTTCGCCGGGATCGTACCCGACCCCGACCTGCGCGAGTCCGGCCCCGAACGGGTACGAGCCGCGAAAGCGTACAAGCTCATCTACTTCATACTCGCCGGCGGGCTCGGAGTTGTCGTGCTTGCCTACTTTGGCAACGTCCGGATTCTCCGAGCTATGGGCATACAGGAGGCGACCCCTCTGGTGGACACGCTTGTCACCGGACTGCTGTTGATGGGGGGCGCCGAGCGGCTGTCTCAATTCATTCAGAGTCCGGGAGGCTCGAGCGAGGAGAAGTCGGCGGCCCGGCCGATCGAGGTCACCGGGACGTTGAAGTTGGAAGATGACGGGAGCCGAAAAACCTCCGGGCATGCCGGCTGACGATTAGTCGAAGCTTGCTCTCCCATCTTGTTGATTGCGACGGTATCGCGGTGTAACGTCTCACGTGAGGATTGTACACCGTGAAACCGCTCACTCTTCAGGACGTTCTATTGGCGCGGCGGCGCATCGAGCCTTACTTGCTGCGCACGCCGCTGCATTCCTACCCCGCAGTCAATGAACTGATCGGTACGGACGTCTTCATCAAGCACGAGAACTATCAGCCGGTCGGCGCGTTCAAAGTCCGCGGCGGGATTAACCTGATCTCTCAACTGAGCGACGAAGAGAAACATCGCGGCGTGATAGCGGCATCCACAGGCAATCACGGCCAGTCGGTCTCGTATGCCGCCCGGCTGTTTGGAGTCAAGGCGCGCATCGTCGTGCCCGAGAATGCCAACCCCGGCAAGGTCGCCGCCATGCGAGGCCACGGCGCGGAAGTGATCTTTCACGGCGCCCAGTTCGACGAGGCGCGGCTGCATTGCGAATCGCTCGCTCGCCGGCACGGTTATCGCTACATTCACTCCGGCGACGAGCCGCTGCTGATCGCCGGCGTCGCGACCGAAGCGCTCGAGATGCTAGAAGACGAGCCCGGCCTTGACGTCATCATGGTTCCGGTCGGAGGCGGAAGCGGCGCGGCCGGAGTGTGCATAGTCGCGCGCGCCGTCAAGCCCAGCCTCAGAGTCATCGGGGTTCAGTCCGAAGCCGCGCCGGCGGCTTACGAGTCATGGCGCGCGAGGCGATTGGTCGAAGCGCCCAACCGGACTTTCGCCGAGGGACTGTCGACCGGAACGGCATTCGCGCTGCCTCAAGCAATCTTGTGGGAGCACCTCGATGACCTTGTTCTTGTCACTGACGGCGAGATCAAGCGCGCGATGGTCTGGATGATCGAGCGCGCGCACACGCTGGCGGAAGCCGCGGGCGCCGCGCCTCTGGCCGCCGCCTATCGTATGAAAAACGACTTGGCTGGAAAGAGGGTCGGCCTCGTGTGTTCGGGCGGCAATTCATCGTTGGAGCACCTCAAGCAGGCCCTTCAGTGTGAATGACAAACGGGGTAGAGGGTTTCTAGCGCTCCGGGGAGGACTACTTCTCCCTCGCTTTCGGTCCTTCTCAGCCCCGTTCGATTGCGATACGATTGCCCACGCAGTCGCCGGGTAGACGGAGTCCCGGCGCGGAAGGAGCGAAGCGAGTATGTCATCACTTGTGCTGGGATTCGATCTGGGTGGAACCAAGGTCAGTGCGGCGGTCTTCGATCACGACAACACGATCATCGGTCGCGCGCGCGCCAAGACCAAGGCATCGCGTTCCGAAGACGAGGTCTTTGCAACCATCGTCAGCGTGGGCCGGCAGGCCATCGAGAGCGCGGGCATCGACCAGAAGGCGCTCGCCGCCATCGGCATAGGCTCGCCCGGGCCGCTCGATCCCGACACCGGCCACATCATTGAATCGGCGAATCTGCCGTTTAAGAACTTCCCGCTAGGGCCACGTCTGGCCGAAGAGTTCGGCTGCCCAGTGACGCTCGAGAACGACGTGAGCGCCGGCACCTACGGCGAGTTCAGAGCCGGAGCCGCGCGCGGAGCAAAGGACGTGCTCGGAATGTTCGTCGGCACGGGCATAGGCGGCGGTGTGATAATCAACGGCGCGATGTATCACGGCTTCAACAAGAATGCCGGCGAGATCGGCCACCTCGTCGTAGAGGCAGGCGGCGCGCGATGCAATTGCGGCAATCGCGGCTGCCTTGAAGCCTACGCGAGCCGCACGGCGATGACCCGGCAGATCAAGAAGGCCATCAAACGCGGCAAGAAGACGCTCATCACTGAACTGGTCGACAAGAAGGCCGACCGAATCTCGAGCGGCGCGCTCAAGGAAGCGTTCGACGCCAAGGACGAGCTCGTCGTCAAAGTTGTTCGCCGTGCGGCCAACTACATCGGCATCGGTATCGGGAGCCTGGTGAACGTGCTCAGCCCGGAGATCGTCGTGCTGGGCGGCGGCGTGATTGAAGCCCTGGGCGATGACATTCTGCCGCGCATCGAGCGAAGCGCACGCAAGATCGCTTTTGAGTACGCGATGAAAGACGTCAGGATCGTGAAGGCCCAACTCGGGGACGACGCCGGCGTGATCGGCGCGGCGAAGCTCGCGCGAGAGGCGCTGACTCGGTCGGGCGATGCGGCGACGGCGGCAGTGGGGAGCTAAACGCAAAGTCGCAGGGACGCAAAGCCGCGAAGATCGGAAGGAGGGCGCGTGGAATCTGATCGCCAGCTTCTTACGCAAGCCACCCGCTACAAGCGATGAAAGGCAGATTAGCGAACGCGAAATGGAGATGGGGAGGATTCTCAACCGTCGGGACCTGAAGCGGACTCCTCCGTGGGCGAAGCCGATCGTCGCCGCTGCGCTCAGATTGACGTAGGGCTGAATCGGCGCGGTGGAATGCGTCCCGAGCCTGTTGCAATACGTCAATCAATATGGCGCTTGGAACGAATTCGCCGAATCACGAGACCTAGCACCAGCGATGAATGGAAGACCCAGCTTTCTCCTCGCACTGATCGCCGTTGCACTCGCTGCCGTCATCGCCGCTTCTCAATCGAAGCCCAAACCCGCAAAGCCGCCTAAACCCAAAGCCGTCGAGCGCTACAACCTCGCTATCCAGCTTGGCAATCAGGGGCGCTGGCAAGAGGCAACAGAAGCCTACAAACAGGCGATCAAAATCCAGCCGGACTTCGCCGATGCCTACAACAATCTCGGCAACGTCTACATGAGGCTCGGCGAAACCGCGCAGGCCGTCGATATCTTCAAGCAGTCCATTCGCGCCAACCCCGGCTTCGCTCACCCGCACTGCAATCTGAGCGGCGCTTATTACGCGCTCGGCAAGTATGAAGACGCCGTCGAAGAGGCTAAACAAGCCGCCCGGCTCGATCCCGCGTTCGCCGAGGCTCGCTACAACCTGGGTGCGGCCTACGGCAAGCTCGGTCGCTATCAGGAGGCAGTTGTCGAGTACAAGGAGGCCGTTCGGCTCAAACCCGATTACTTCACCGCCTACAACAACCTGGGTGATGCGCTCCAACAAACCGGCCGGCCAAACGACGCACTCGAAGCTTTCCTCCAGGCAATTCGGCTCAAGCCCGACTACGCCAAGGCGCACTACAATCTCGCTTCGGTGTTCGTTGGTCTTGGCCGCCTCTCGGAAGCCATCGAGTCCAACAAGCTCGCGATTCGGTACGACCCCAACTACGCCGACGCCCATGTCAACCTGTGTGCCGTGTACAACAAACTGCACCGGCCCGAGGACGCGTTCCAAGCCTGCGCTGAAGCCATCCGCCTCAAGCCCGACTCCGCCGAGGCCCATAACAACTCCGGGCTGGCGCTCGTCGAGCTGAAGAGATACGGCGAAGCGATAGAAGCCTACCAGCGCGCAATCTCGCGCAAGCCCGATCGCAATTTCATTCGCTCGAATTTGGGTGAGGCCTACCGGAGCGCCGGCCGCTACGAGGAAGCGATCGCGACGTTCAAGCTCGCGATCGAATTGAAGCCCGGTGACGCGACTGCTCATTGCGGGCTCGGTCTGGCGTACGGCAGCGCCGGTCGCTTTCAGGATGCGGTGGAGTCTTTCGCGCGAGCCATCCAGATCGATCGTGATTATGCCGACGCCCATCACAATCTCGCCGTCGCCTGTGAGCAGCTCGAGCGATGGCAGGACGCCATCGAAGCGCTGAAACAGGTGATCCGGCTGCGTCCTGCCGACGCCGAAGCCCGATACGACCTGGGCTACAACTACTCGAAGCTGACCCGGTGGCCAGAGGCAAGGGATGCATTCAAGGCGGCGACTCAGTTGAAGGGTGACTTCGCGCGGGCCCACTTCGCGCTGGGGGTGGCTTTCTTGAATCTCGGGGACAGAGATTCAGCGCTGGCAACGCATCGGGTGCTGTTCGGCCTCGATCCGAATCTCGCGAAACAACTGATGGACCAAATCCCGAAGTGAACCCACCGCCCTGCTCACTATCACGGACACAGCCCTCCCGATTAACAACGACATACTTCTGGAACCATCCTGCGGCGGCCCCGTTTGAAGGTACTAAACGGCGGTCAACGTGCTCTTATGAGTTGACAGCCGAACAATACGAGAGGGGAGGTCCACCGCATTCGGATGGCCGCAATGTTAGAGCAAATGAACGGGACGCAGGGAACACTGTGGGAATGCAAAGATTGCCACCGGTTGATTCCTGCTATAGAAACGGTAGCCTTCCACCTCGTCGACCGCATTCTCTACGGCTGGTGCGAGACCTGCTTCAGCCATGAAACGGCTGCCTTGAAGCGCGAGCTCGCTCAAGCGAGCTAGGTGGCCGACGGAATGCGCGATGCGCTTCTTCGTAGTAACGAATTCATTCGTTCCACGTCGGCGAGACTCAACTATCAAGAACGAATGAATTCGTTACGACGAAGGATTATTCCGGCAGGCTCCTGGGCGCACGTTAGATCTCCGAGGCGAGCCGGCTTGACCCCAACATTTCGAGTCTGTAAGTTAGGGCGTGGCTTCGGCAAGAGGTGGCGACGTGGAGACGGCCAAGGGGCAGACTCGCGAGGAGACTCTCAGCGGGCTTGCAGGTCGAATCGACAGCTTCGAAAAGTATTCCGGCCCGCACTCGCGGGTGATGGCCTATCTTGCGGTGCGGCTCGCGCGCCGGTTCGGACTGATCCAAACAGACGTCAACGCCATAGCTGAGGCGGCGCTCGCGCATGACATCGGGTTGTTTGCAATGTCTCCCGACTATCACTCGACGCGCGGGCCGCTCAACGTCGAGCAGCGCGTTGATCTGTGGCGCCATCCGATAATCGGCGAGCAGCAAATGGCGAAGAGGGAATTTGGGCGGGCCGCCCAGTTGCTCGTGCGCTGGCATCACGAGTGGTGGAACGGGTCGGGCTATCCGGACGGTCTCGCCTTCGAGGACATCCCGATCGGCGCGCGAATTCTGCGAGCGGTTGAGCTGTTCAGCGCGGTTTCTTCCGAAAGGCCCTACCGCGGGGCTCTTCCTCCGGATGAGGCGCTGGAGGTCCTCAAGTCATCCGCCGGGGTTGAATGCGACCCCTACGTCATGAAGGCCCTGCTGGCGTTGCTCGAAGAGCTGCGCGAGCCGCCAACTGAAACGGACCCGGCAGCGACCGCCTTCGGGCACGCGGAAGCAGAGGTGAACGCCGCGGCCGCGGAAACGCATGCGGCTCAATCAGCCGAGGCGGAACCTACGGGGTCAGCACCGGCGTCCGCGCTGCCGTCGATCGAGGCGATCGTTTCGCGCGCGCGATTGAAGGAACCGAGCCAGGACGACACGTATTGGGGCGCCTGGAGCAGGAGCCGCTCCAACCGGAAATCACTTCTTGGCTTCGAGGCGAGCGTGCTGCGGCAACTCGTTTTCAAGTCGATTGCGGTCGCGTTCAGCGGAGGTAGCCGGCTCGACTGGTATCTGGCGGCGTGGCGCAAACACGTGCTGTCGAACGATCCGCGCGCGTGGGCGGCCGCGCTCGCGCGCGCGACGATCGAAGCGGGCGAGTCCTTGAGTGAGGACCACATCGCGCGGCTGCTCCGCGACGTTTATGTGCCACGGGCCAGCCTGAGGAACCCCGGCTTGCGAGTTTGGTTCACCGAGACCGACGCGTGGGCGATGGACAACCTGCGCGCCAACATTGACGAGATCGAGGATGCAGCGCATCGCGCGCGTGCGATGGCGCTCGGGATTCAAGCGGGCGACTACGCTCTATCGTTCAACGAAGAGACGCGCGGGCTCAAGCAGCCGCTCACGAGGGTCTTCCCCATGCTGGCCCACCAGTCGCTCCCCTTGCCGACGGCTCATCTCCAGACCCATGTATTCAACCTGCCGGCCGAGGAGTTCATAAGGAACTCACACGCGGATGCCCTTTATCTCAGTCTGCCCGCCGCTCACGCGGAGCACGCCGGTTCCGCGGTGAGGGGCGACTGGCGCGAGTGCTGGGTGCGGGCGACGCAGAATGCGGAGACGGATGAACTGCTAGCGCTCACCGCGAAGCCGCAGTCAAAGCAAGCCTACCTGGACGCGGTTGACCGATTGCTTGGACTTGCGGCGCACATCAAGACGTGGGCCATTGGATGTCAGGACGTGGGGATCGCATCGGCGCGCGACATCAGCGAGTTGATCAAGGTCCGGCGTGCGGTGCGTGCAACCTACTCGAAAGACGTAACCGAGGCCGCCGGCGGCATGCGCAGCTACATAATGATCGCGGAGTAGTGAATCAGGGGTGCGGCTCGGGTCCGAAATCCGCGGCGCCGTCTATCACGATGTCTTTTTCCGGGCGCTCGATGCCGCCCCGCCTGTGCTTAACCATCGACCACAACTTGCCCAGCAAACCGTGCGACACATAGGCAGTCGAGATGATCAACAAGCTCCACTGCGAGTAGAACCAGACTGCCAGTACGACGAGCGCCAGCGCGAGTATTAAGACCCGGGGATGGTAGTTTCGCGCGCCGGCATGCTTGAAGCTCGTGTAGCGGATTGTGGAGACCATCAGCAACGCCAGTAACGTCACCAGCGCCAGCAGAGCGATGGCAAACACCCTCCCGTTCAGCGCAACCGTCCGGCCCGCCACGCTGAAATGATATCCAACGGCGTATTTTACCGGAGCGGGAGAGAAATGTGCGATCGCAGCGATCAATCCTGCGCCCGACGGAATGGGCATCCCGACGAAGGCCTTCTTTTCGATCTTAGGGTTCTTGGGCGGCAGGTTTGGGCTGGGCTGCCGCGCTTGAACGTTGAACCGCGCAAGCCTCAGCGAGCCGCAAATGACGTAGAAGAAGGAGGCGCCCCAGGCCAGCTTGTGAAACTCCGGGAACTGGCCGTAGCCCCACGAATACGCGAGCACTGCGGGCGCGATGCCGAACGAAAGTACGTCGGCTATCGAGTCGAGCTCGAGCCCGAACTCCGAGGTCGCCCGGGTCATTCGCGCAAGACGCCCGTCAAGGATGTCGAACAGCCAGGCGAAACCGATGTTGATTGCGGCCCGGTCGAAGTGGTCCGTCGCCAGATCGACCCGCTCCAGCGAGAGCCAATGGACTCCCGCCAGCGATTCCATCACCGAGTAGAATCCGCAAAAGATGTTGGCCGTGGTGAAGAGGCTCGGAATGACGAACACTCCTTTGCGAAACCGGCGGCGCAGACGGCGCTCCCGGATCTCTTCGGACGCTTCGTTGTTCGATCTATCAGCCATTCCGTCACTCCGCGCGAAACCGCCCTATCACCGTCACGCCGCCGACGACCCGGTCGCCGCGCCTCGCGAGAACTTCGACGCCGGCGGGCATCACCACGTCCATTCGCGAACTGAATTTCATTAGTCCCACTCGCTCCCCGATGCGAATGCGATCGCCCTTCTTCTTCCAGAACACGACGCGGCGCGCCAGCACCCCCGCTATCTGACGAACAACGATAGTCGCGTACCGCCCTCGAATTGTAACAACGTTCTGTTCATTCTCAAGGCTCGCGATGTCTCTGGAGGCGACGTGGAACGCGCCCGGCTTGTAGACAACTTCGATGATCTCTCCGGCAATAGGGGAACGGTTTATGTGAACGTCGAGTGGCGAAAGAAAGATCGAGACCTGTGTCGGAGAGTCCTCTCGCGAGGGCTCGACGGGCCCAACGGCAACAACGCGCCCGTCGGCAGGCGATACGATTAGACGGTCGTCGTCAGGCGAATCGCGAACCGGGTCCCGAAAGAAGAAGGCCATGAATCCGGCGAGTCCCAGGCAGGCAATCGCGCCCGCCCACCAGCCGAGCAACGCCAGTACACCGGCGGGCAGCAGGAAGAGAATGATATAGGGGATGCCTTCCTTTGCCATCAGCTAGCGGGCTCGGTCGGCGCGGGCGAGAATGCGTCTTCGACGACCTATTGAGTCCAAATAAAACTAGTTACCCTTGACCGGCATCCTGAGTGCGCCTTGGGTGGGCCGCTATCTACCGGTCGCGAGTAACCAATGTGATCCTATAATGCCTCTCTCGGCCAGATGCCGGTCAAATCAACGACCTGCGGCCTGCTGTTGCTCTCTGAAGCGCCGCATGATCGTTTCCATCTGATCTTTAATATAAAGCTTCTTCTTCTTCAGAGTCGATTCCTCCATCTGCTCCTCGGCGCTCGGGTAATGCAGTGCAGCCAATTCGCCTAACCTCTTATCGTACTGACCGTGCTCGCGCGCGAGCTCCGCGAACTGACTGTCGTTGGCTAGAAGATGCTGCTTGAGCGCTTCGGTTTCAGAAACATTCATGGCATTTGTCTCCTTACTGTCGTTTGAGAAAGACCAGTTCAGATGCGTGCAAAAATGTTACTCGAAAGCCTCGAACGACGCAACGGTACGCATTGAGCCGATTGACCGGCGAAAAATCTGGTCGGAATTGTGTCGCCTCGCGAAAGTAATCCGGGATGAGGTGTCGAGAGAGCCCGCTGCTGAGGCATTGAGTCCCCGGAGTTAGCGTTGGTTGGGGCGCTCCAATCTGGATGCGTAGAACTAGCCCGCGACAGTGAGGGATCAACGTCCGAGGATGTCGAGAGGGAAGCGTTCCGGCGCTACTTTTGCTCCTGCGGGATGACCTTGTAGACGGTCTTGCGGTATACGACGATCGCGCGCTGGTCGGGAGCGAATTTCACGAGGTAAGCCTTCAGGTCTTTGTATTTGGCAATCTCCTCGTTATAGACGTCGCTGTCCCTTATCAGCGTGATGACCGGCAGCTCCTTCGTCGGATCATACGACTCGTCGGTCCAGGTATCTTTTATCAGAAAGAACTTCTTCTTCCCGATCTTCATCGGCTCGGTTGAACTGCGGCCGCGAGCCGGCTCAGCCGCATCGCTGTCCCTGAGCAGGAGCTTGGCGGAAGGCTGAGCTATCTCTCTGCGGGTTGCTGCGTCGGTCCTTCGCGGGGCGGGTGGCGCCGCGATCGGCGCTTCGGACTTGATCGTCGCTCCTTCCGGAGGCTTCGGCTCCGCGCCGGCGTCTCCGGGCTTCAGCACCGCGACGCTGGTTGTGTCCTTCTCGTCGGAGGGGAGGCGACGTGCTTTCTGTTTGTCGATAAGCGGCAGTTGTTTTGTTTCTTCCGCCTGGGCGCGAGGAGCGGCGGGCTGAGCCTTCGCCAGTGGACCTTCGAGGTCTGCCGTGCGCTCGCCCTGGTCTCCTGATTTCGTGTCGCCCTTCTTTAGTCTCGACTCGGCGACCAGATGGCCCTGGTCGGCCCCGGCACCCGATAATTGACCGGCTTTTTCGCCCGCGGTCTTTCCGAGCCTCCGGGCAGGCGCAGTTCGATAAGCTCCGATTCGGCCCTTCTCTGTTCGCAGAGCGGGCGCGGCGCTGACAGCCTCCCCCAGCGGAGACTGGTCCAAAGCGGAATCGCCCGCCGCGTCCTTACTGCGGAGGTCGGCGACTTCGGATTGCGGGGTTTGGCCGTTCTTTTGGGAAACCAGCAACGGGATGCTGACGGCGATTGCGATCACTCCGACTGCGACAACGGCCCACTGCGGCCTTGAAACGGATGCAAGCCAGAGAGTGAGGCTCCTGAGAGGGACTTCCTTCGCGGCGGTTCTCACCGCCGGCGTCTCGTCCCAACGCTCGCACATTCGCGCAAGCGCAACGACGCCGGTTCGACAGGGCGCGCAACTCGAAAGGTGACCCTCGTAGCGCGTGACCTCGGCGACCGACAGGCGGTGTTCAACATAGGCGTTGGCCAAATCTGAATCGAAGCCCGCACAATTCGGCTTGCCCTCGGCGCGACGCCCGAGGTGGACCCGAAGCAGGTTATCCATCGCTCGATCTTCGGTTTTGTGGCGGCCGTTCATTCCTTGGGGTAACTCCTAAACGAAGAATGCAAATGTGCCACAAACTTGCGGTTTTTGTCCTTTGTGCCTCATCTGTCCCTCATCTCGGCGCGGCCGCTCCTCCGGCGCTCTCGGTAGCAGGGTCGGCCTTGCGATCGGACCCTCTCGCGTCATACAGGTATTCGCGCACGTTGATGTCCAGATGTTCGCCCGCCATCTCGATGGCCTCGCTCACTTCGCGCCGATTGAAGCCATGATCGCGCGCCAGACTCTTCTCAACCATTTTGCGCGCCCGCTTCTGAACTTTCGACAACCACCGGCTTATCGTCGCCTCATGGACGTTAAACAGGAGCCCGATCTCGCGCAGGGTCATCTCGTCGTAGTAGTAATACATCAAGAGCAGCCGGTCGCGAGCCTCTAAATCTCCGAGCGCGCGCCGCAGAGCGTCAGCGACCGCATTCCGGTAGCGCTGGTTGGTGGACTCGAACTCGCCGTTCGCGGGCTTATGCGACGAGTCGCCGACGCGGGCCAGCCGGTCCATGTCTTATGGGGAATCCCGAGAAATGCGATGGGCCCGGCGGTCGTTGTGACGGCCTACCGGCCGGACCCCGGACGTTGGACTTCCGACTTCTTGAGGCGAAGGGCATGACAACTCGACGCAAGACCAAGCTCGTTCATGAAGGAGACTTTGTTGCTGAGGTCCAGGTGGACCTGATCGAGGAGGAAGGGGGGTGGTCGCCCTACCTGTCCTTGGAAGACGCTGAAAAGCTGGACAAGGTGCGGGAGTCGTTGCGTCGCGGTGACATCAAAGGGGCGAGCGGCCTCGCTCGCATCTACAGGCTCACCCCGGTTGAAGCTTGAGCTGCTGCCCGCTCAATCCATCAGGCTGATGCGCTCATCATCCCGAACGAAGACCCAGGCGCTGTGGGTCTCCCGGCTGTAGAAGAGTGTCATCCAGAGGGAAAAGTGGTGTGGAGCGCTCGATCTCGGCACGACCGATGAGCGGCTCGTCGTCGACCATCTCGATCTCCACTCCTACAAGGCCGTGCGTTTCTTGCACGCAGCCGTAAGCTCGCCATGAACGGCAGGAACAGTTCCCTTTATCCTAGTTGACCTCGGCGCGTTTGACAGCTTCAGGTGCTGTAGGATGGGGGCACCCTGGTTGAGGCCCTCTCGATGCGATCGTTGCGCGTGCTGGTTTCTTTGTGCGTCCTCCTCGGTGCCTGCTCGCCGTATCGCTACCCCGCCGACTCCCTTCCGGGACGGATCGAGCGGATCGCGAAGGCGAGCGGCGGCC
>Ga0209640_10001949_pt1 | contig 17848 bp, 19 predicted proteins | sample RifCSP10_1_FD_184018 | JGI IMG/M metagenome (GOLD analysis project Ga0209640, IMG submission 184018) | Soil microbial communities from Rifle, Colorado - Rifle CSP2_sed 10_1 (SPAdes) (version 2) | ecosystem: Environmental > Terrestrial > Deep subsurface > Rock core/Sediment | place: Rifle... | reverse complement strand
CACGGTTGTCTCCGCGCGCGCCTCGGCGCCCGGCGGCAGTGTGGCAAATTCCGCGCGTCCCTGGTCGTCCGTCTTTGCCGTGCGGGCGGTGCCTCCCGCCGTGAGGCGAACGTCCTGTCCGACAATGTTGTTGCCGATGGCTTCACGCACGACACGAACGGTCACCGTGCCGATCGGCAGGTCTGCGGCGGGAATGGCCTTCCCGTGAATTAGGGACGGGTCGGGCATGTTGATTTGGGCGGATGGCACGTCCCACGGCACAACGCTCAAGGCACACGTCACAAGGCCCAAAGCCGGAAGCCGAAGGTCCATAGCCGTCAGCTTCATCCTTTTGTCCCCAGCGCCGCGCCGCAGCGCTTGCAGAAGCGCGCGTCGTCGTCATTTTTTGCGCTGCACACCGAACATGTCTTCGCGAGCGCGGCGGGATCGGGGATCGGCGCTGACACCCGGCGGGCCACTTCCTTTTCAATCTGCTCGCGGTAGGTGGCACCCGCATCGAACTGCCGGATGAGTCCCGCCGCCCGGACGCGGAGGCGGCCGCCCATCTCCGCGAAATCTCTGTCGGACACCTTGCCCATCGCGTGATCGAACTCGAGCTCCTTGATCGATCGCAGCACCAGCGTCTTTTCGCGCTCGAGCGCGGCGCGCGTCCGGCCGCCGAGCATCTGTGGTCCCGAGGGCTCCTCACGCCCGGTGAGCGGCGCGAACGTGCGCCATGCGGCGAGGCCAACGACGGCCGCGGCGAAGATGGTGAGGCTCAGCAGGACGATGCCGGCCGGCGTGTGGCCGCGCGACACAAACACCACGATGGTCGCGCCAATCAGGCCTGCCAGCGTGAACAGCTGCCACGGCTGCAGCGCGTCGGACGTAGTGTCCGGCTTTAGCCGGACCTGAGCGTGAGATTCAGTCGAGGTTTCTGAGCTCATCGTCGAGACGGGCACTGAGCGCCGGGTCGAGACCGGCGTCGCCGGCAGCCGCGAGGGCGGCTGGATGCGACCAGCGGCGTGCCGTGACGACAATCGCGATGAGCGCTGTAAGAGCCGCAAGATAAGGGAACAACCACGCCAGGCGGTTGAAGCCCCTGTCCACAGGAGCCGCGAGAACAGCTTCGCTGCCGAAATCCCGCACGAACGACGCAATCACAGCGTCGTGGTCCTGACCCTCGCTGAGGAACTGCCGGAGCTTGGCGGTCTGACTGGAATGCCCCTGGCAGTTGAACATGCCGCAGTCATTGAGCGGCCGGCGGCATCCGCAGGTGCACAGAATCTCGCCTTCCAGCTGACGCTCGAGGGCGCTGCGCTGCTCGGTCGACACGGTCTGCCCGCTCTGGGCGACCACGGCGGCCGGCCACAGGACCAGTGACAGCAGGAGCAGGGACGTCGTGACGGCATTGGCAGGCACGCGCGCCGCCGCGAACGCGAAGACGGTCTCGGGCAGCAGCGCGATGAGCGTGCCCACCGCCAGGAGGCCAAACCCCACCCACACCCAGTTCACGAGCGGATTGATGACGATCTGCATGCTCGCGCTCTGCTCTTCGAGGTTGAACGCGGGCATCACCAGGTAGATGTCCTCGGCAAACGACCGCCGGATCGCCACCTCGGTGGTCGGCTCGTCTTCGTGCTTCCGGAAGAACCACTTGGCCGGATACATGCGGGCGAGCTCCTCACCGTCGCGGAACACCGTCGTGTGTCCCGTAATCATCTGCTTCTGGCCATCGTCGGTGACGCGGACGGCATCGAGCCGCACGACAAAGTCGCCCACCTGTGTCTGCTGGCCGGGCTTGAGCAGCACTTGTTCGTCCTGCTTGAAGCCCTCGCCCGCAAAGCCGAGGAAGATGAGCACGATGGCGATATGGACGATGTATCCGCCGTAGCGGCGCTTGTTCCGGGCGACCAGACCGATGAGCGCGGTGAAAACGTCCGTCCCCGTGGTGGTTTGCCGGACGCGCGCGCCGCGCCAGAACTCCTGCCCGATGGTGCCCGTGACGAACCCGCACAGGGCGAAGGCGATGCCGGAGGTCCACACGCGGACGCCCAGCGCCACGATGGCGCCGCCCACCACAGCCGCCGCGGCGACGGGAATCAGGAACTGGTCACGCAGGTTCAGGAGCGTCGATTTCCGCCACGCGAGGAGCGGTCCGATGCCGGTCAGGAGCAGCAGCACCAGGCCGATCGGCAGCATCCACTTGTTGAAGAAGGGCGGGCCGACGGTCAGCCGCTCGCCGGTGACCGCCTCGCTGAGCGTCGGAAACATCGTGGCGAAGAGCACGAAGAACGCCGAGAACAGCAGAATCCAGTTGTTCGCCAGAAACGCCGCTTCGCGCGACACCCAGGAGTCGAGCTCGTTGCGGGCGCGCAGGAGCGGCAGGCGGTAGATCACGAACCCGAAGCTGATCGTCAGGATGCTCACCATGAAGATCGTGAACATCCGGGCGAGCTCGGGGTCCTCGCCAAAGGCGTGCACCGACTGCACGATGCCCGAGCGCGTCATGAACGTGCCGAAGATCGTCAGGAAGAACGTCAGGATGACGAGCGTGACGTTCCAGACGCGCAGCATCCCGCGGCGTTCCTGCACCATGACCGAGTGCAGGAATGCGGTCGCGGTGAACCACGGGAGCAGACCCGCGTTCTCCACCGGATCCCAGCCCCAGTAGCCGCCCCACCCGAGCTCTTCATAGGCCCAGATCATCCCGAGCCCGAGGCCGACCGAGAGAAACAGCCACGAGATCATCGTCCAGCGGCGCACGGCGCGCAGCCACGAATCGTCAAGGTAGCCGGTAATGAGCGCCGCCATGCCGAACGCATAAGGAATGGTCAGCCCGACGAAGCCCGTGTACATGGTGGGCGGGTGAATCACCATGTAGAAGTTCTGCAGCAGGGGGTTCAGCCCCTCACCGTCGGCGCGCGTCTCGGTGAGATAGGTCTCGAACGGGTTGTTGTGAACGATCATCAGGAACAGGAAGAACATCTGCACGACGGAGATGACCGCCACCACATAGGGGATGAGCTCCCGGTGGCGCTCCCTGTTCACGTACACGGCGGTGCTGCCGAACACCGACAGCAGGAAGACCCAGAACATGATCGAGCCGTCGAGGCCGCCCCAATACGAGGTGATCTTGTAGAAGAGCGGCTGAACGGAATCCGAATAGCGCGCGACGTACTTGATCGAGTAATCACCCGCGACGAACGCGTAGATGATGATGGCGGAGGCCGCCGACATGACGGCGGCAATCAGATAGAACGCGCCGATGCCGCTTTCAATGAGACGCTGCGACCGCCGGCGCGCCCCGGCCACGGAGGCGGCCAGCGCGTAGGCGCAGACCACAAACGCGGTGAGCAGCAGGTAGAACCCGAGGGACGACATGAATCAGCCCTCGATCAGTACGCCGTCGTCCCTGTCGTTCCCGCCGCACCGCCCGCCTGCGGCTCGTACTTGGAAGGGCATTTGGCCGTCATGCCGGTCGCATGGAAGCCGTCTGGGCCCAGCGTCCCCTGCAGCACGACCTCCGACTCGTTCTTGAACGTGTCGGGCACGATGCCCGTGTAGCTGGCACGGACGACGTGTCCTTTGCTGTGCATCTCGAAGCTGTATTCGAGCGAGTCGCGCTTCCGCCGGATGTCCCGGGCGAAGCCGTGGATCTGCATCGGCGTGCCGTACCACCCGTCCGGCGCCACCATCACTTCTTCCACGTGCTTGTAGTACTGGGCGCTCTCGCCCAGCGTGGAATAGAGCAACGCCCCGAACGCCAGAGCGAGCACCAGGCTGGTCAGACCGAGTTTTGCGGCTTTGTGGCTCATAAGATAAGGACTTTCGCTTGCTGCGGCGCCTCTCAGGATACCAGTACACCCGCCCGCTTGCACAGGACGTAGACCAGCTCCACCGGCAGCCCCACCACGTTGGAGTACGACCCCTCAATCCGGGTCACAAACCGGGATGCCAGGCCCTGGATGGCGTAGGCGCCGGCCTTGCCGGCCGGCTCCCCGCTCGCCACATACCACGCGATTTCCCCGTCAGTAAGGGGGGCAAGCTCGACCGTCGTTTGCGCCACGGCCGTCTGCCGTAGGTCGCGTCCGGCTTCAGCCGGACCTTCGTCGTGTCCGGCTCTAGCCGGACCGTGCGGATGGATAAGGCACACCCCCGTCATGACGACATGGGCCCGCCCCGACAGCATCCGCAGCGTCCGCCGCGCGTCCTCCTCGTCGGCCGGCTTGCCGAGTATCGCGCTGTCGATGACGACCACGGTATCGGCGGCCAGGACGGCCCGCTGACCTGCCTCGTGCCTGACGGCGCCCGCCTTGGCTTCGGCCAGCCGCCGTACGTGCGCGTCCGGGGTCTCGCCGGCCAGCACTGATTCGTCGACGTTGGCGGCGACGATGTCGAACTCGATGCCGGCGGCCCGCAGCAACTCGGCTCGCCTTGGCGACGCAGACGCCAGAATCATCCGCACGGTGGACTCGGACTCGCCGACGCTAATGGCCCGCCGGCTGCCAGTTCAGCACGATCGTGATGCCAACCGGCTCGCTGTCGGCCTGGTAGACTTCTCCCATCCCGCCCGCGCCCAGGAGCGCGCGCACCTCATACGCGCCGAAATGCCGGCCGGTCAGGGGCATGGCGTTCCAGATAGATGCAGTAGAGACGCGCAGATTCTACACCGGCGCACATAGTGTAGAGTTGGCCCCGACGGAGGCACAGACGATGAAATCCGCACGACACCTCTTGCTCGCCAGCGCACTGGTGCTGAGCGCCGCACTCGCAGACGCGCAGGCGCCCGATTTCAGCAAGGTTCAAATCAAGACCAACAAGGTTGCCGACAACTTCTACACGCTCGAGGGACAGGGCGGGACCATCGGCGTCCTGACCGGACCCGACGGCGTCTTCATGGTCGATACGCAGTTCGCGCCGCTCAGCGAGAAGATCGCCGCGGCGATCAAACAGATTACGCCGCAGCCGATCCGGTTCATCGTGAACACGCATCTGCACGGCGACCACTCCGGCGGCGATGCGAATTTCGGCAAGATGGGCGCCACGATCATTTCGCGCGAGGAGCTGCGCTTCCGCCTGGCGCATCCCAATCCGCAGGCCAACGGGGCGCCCGGCGTGCCGATGCCTGAGGTCGGCCTCCCGAGGCAGACCTATCGCGACAGGCTGACGCTGCACGTGAACGGCGAAGAGGTGCAGTTGATTGCGGTGCCGCGCGCCCATACCGATGGCGACACGATGGTCTACTTCCCGGGTCTCGACATCATCATGACGGGCGATTTCTACCGCGCTGTTCAGTACCCGAACGTGGATCGCAACAACGGCGGTACGGTGCAGGGCCTGATTGACGGCCTGGGCGCCGTCATTGGCCGCGCAGGCCCGAACACGAAAATCATTCCCGGACACGGACCGATCGTCGATCGCAACGCGGTGACCGTGCATCGCGACGTCGCCATGGCCGTTCGCGACCGCGTGGCCGCGCTGGTCAGCCAGGGCAGAAGCGAGGACGAAGTCGTGGCGGCCAAGGTCACCGCAGATCTGGACGCACGAATCCAGCAGCCCGGGACGACGGGTGAACGATTCGTCCGCCAGGCGTATGCAGATGTGAGGGCTGGCCGCTGAGCGGGCCGATTACCGCACCTGCTTGAGCGGAAGCTGCGTCGGACGCAGCTCGCGGCGGAAGGGATCGAGTACCAGGCCGAAGCCCTCGATCGTGGTGGCGCCCAGAAGGGGATCATCACCCGGCTCGCCGACGATCACCATCGAGTCGCCACGGCGTCCTTCGTACTCGAACGTGGCGGTCGCCAGCCGACGGCGAATCACATCGCCGTTGGCCAGCACGAATTCCCGCGTCGCATGGGACTTGATCCCGAGCCGCTTCAACACGGCCCGGGGCACTAGTGAGTACACCACGCCTGAATCTACCAGGCACCGCACCTCCTCGGCGCGCCGTCCGTTGGCGGGATTGCCCACCTTCACGCTGAGGTGTGTGAGCCCCATGAATCGATTATAGGTAACTCGTGGATTGGTGCGCTCGTGGATCCCTCAGGGGATCGGGAGCAGCGGCTTCTGGCCGGCAGGCAGGTGCTGATCGAAGGCCGCCAGGATCACCTCGTCTCCGGCGTGCTGCGCCATTACGTCGATCAGGTCCACGAGATTCGTCTCGCCAAAGATCTTCAACGCCCGGGCGTAGGTCTGTGCGCCGACCGTGTGTGTGCCGAACAGCTCGCGGGCGAAGTCGGCGAGCGCGCGCTCCTTGTCGCCGAGCCCTGTGGCGGGCCGGCGACGGCGCGCGACGTCGATAACCGCGGGCTCCAACCCGTTCTTGATCGCGGCGAGCTCGTTGATCGTCCAGTCGTACTGCGCGTCGTGCTCGCGCGCCGTCAGCAGGATCGCCAGGTCGATGATCCGGCGCCCCACGTTGGCTTCGAGCGACTTCAGGCTCCCACGGTGGCGCCCGATATGGCCGGGACCAGTCCCTTCGGGCGCGAGATTCCGGCTGTAGAGCGAGGGGGTGGCTGCCGGCGCCGTCCCCTGTGCTCTGACCAGCGGCAGACGGCTCATCGAGTCCGGGTGAATGTCGTTTGGCGGCGTGAACGGCAGCGGCAGGAACTGCTTCCAGCCGGGCGGCATCTGCTGGTTGACCGCGGTCAGCCGCGTGGCCGTGGCGGTGTAGTTGGCCATCAGGTCCACGATGTCGACGAGGTTGCTCTTGCCAAGGATCTTCAGCGCGCGGGCGTAGGTGCCTGAGCTCAACGTGTGCGTCTTGAAGATCTCGCGGCCGCTCTCGATGACGATCGCCTCCTTCTCGCCGGCGCCGGTCAGCGGCCGTCGATGCCGGACGAGGTCGATGACGGCCGGATCCAGACCGACGGCCACCGCCTCCATCTCGTGCAGCGACCACTCGTACGGCTGGTCGTGATCGCGCGCTGCCGTGAGGATCGCCAGCTCCGTCAGCGCGCGGCCGAGCGCGGACTGCCATCGCACGTTCACACCCGACCCATGCTGCCGTATGCCCGCGACGCCGTGCGTCGCGCCGGGCACCAGTGGAAGCCGGTTGCGCGAATCCGCCTGTACATCGCCCGGCAACGCGTTCTGCGCGGCCGCCGTCAGCGGGAGGAGAACAGCGACCGTCAGGAAACACAAGGTTCTGCCGTATCTCATCGCCACGGAAGCTCCTACCTTCGGTACCATTCGTACAGCTTGTCGCCGGGCGGCACCTTGCGCGTGATGTCGACGATGATGGTCTCCCCTTCCCAGCGCTTGACGAGCTGTTCCGTGCGAAGGTTGCCGTACAGGAACTCCTCGACGAACTCGATGCAGCGGTACTCGAGAAGTTCCATGTTCGGCTCGAGCCGGCGGTAGAGGGGCATCGAGATCGTCCAGGGCCGCGTAAAAACCTTCGGATCTTCGATCGTGACCTCGTAGCGGATCGCGTCGCGCGTGATCGGCGTGAAGCGTTCAACCAGATGGAGCGCCTCGCTGTGAAAATTCCCCGCGCGGTCGAACCAGTTCTTGCCGTTGAACCGCGTCACGTCCACCACCAGCGTGTCACCCTCCCAGCGCCCGACCGAATGCCCCATGTAGGTGTCATCCGGCGGCTCCTCGACCTTGTCGAGATGGATGGTGCGCGCGGTGCTCGTAAAGGCATACGCCAGGTTGATCTTGTTCGTGCCCTGGACGATCTGAAAGGGATAGGGCATGTACATCGCCCGTGGAATGCCCGGCAGGTAGCATTTCAGTTCCGGGTCGCGATCGATCCAGTGCTCGCCATTCTCCTGTTTGATCGCCGCGGCTTCCGGCGTGTACGGAATCTGACCGTCGCCCGCCACCACGCCAAGCGATGCGGGCACGCCGCCGGCCGCCCCGAGCGCCAGCACCGGAGCCGCCGGCACCCGGGCGTAGGCGTACGAATAGACACCCTGCTGGGTCACCGCCCCGGGACGCGCGTCGTGCGCCTGCAGGTCCCAGTGGGCTTCGTTATTGGCCTGCCAGATGCCGCTGAAGTCGGGCCTGCCGTCTGTCGTGCGGGCCGCCGGCACGGTCTCCTGGCCGGCATTCCGCGTGACTGACACCGAGATGAGGGCACTCACGGCGGCCACTGCCACGGCCACCGCAATCATCGCGCCTGTGGACCAGCGTCGCATGAGGATTTCTCCTTCCACGGGCCACAAAGTCTGTGGCTTTATCTCGTCAACGGATTGCTGTCCTCGCCGGCGTCACCAAATCCGGCGGCGAATCCGCCGCACCCGGCGGTGCACAGGGTGGCCGGATTGGGACCACGGCCCGCGGCAAACGCGCGCTCCTCGGTGCGCGCGCCGGCCAGCAGTCCCACCATGCCGTAGTTCCCCTCGTGGCACCGCGGCTCCTTGTAGTGCCGGTTCGCGTAATCGTTCTGCTTGTTGTATTCCTGCTTGACGGTCCACGGCCTGGTCCACGTCGTGGGATCCTCGATCGTCACGGCGTATTCGATCGTGCCCGCGTCGAGGCGCGTCCACCGTTCGACCAGGTGCAGGTTCTCGTAGGATCCCTGGAAGTAGGTCTTCGGGCTGAAATTCGTCACGTCGACCACCAGCGTGTTGCCCTCCCAGCGGCCCCGCGAATTGCCCCACCACTGGCGCACCTGCGGAGGCAGGTGCGGATTGTCGGTGACCGGGATGATGCGCTGCCATCCCTGGCCCTGGCCGGTGTCGTAGAAGATCGACACGGCACCGGGCGACTGGATGATTTGCAGGAAGAAGCCCGTGTTGCCGCCGAAGTCGGGCAGCACGGCGGCCATGCAGCGCTCACCCAGATTGCGGTCCTCCGGGTTGTGGGACCGATTGATGACGCCGCCGCCCCCGCCCGGCCCTCCCGCCGCGACAACGGTCAGATAGTGCGGCGGCGCGTCCGCGCGTCTCGGCGACGGCGGTCCGTATGTCCCCCCCGTGCAGCCCGGCAGCTTGTTCCTGCACACGTCGGTGGCCTGGAGCAGGGCGAGCTGGAACGCGCGGATTTCAGCCCGCTTCTTCAGCGCCTCCGGCGTGAAGGGCGGAATCTGTCCGTCCGCCGGATCCACAATCAGCGACGTTCGCCGCCCTGTCTGCTTGTGCGTCGTGAAGATCGCGGCGTTGTACGCGCCGCCGACGTCCTGCTCGCTGCCCCGCGGATAGCGCCGGTCGCTTTCATCCAGGATGCGCGCGCGCTCCTTGTCCAGCTCGGCCTGTTCCTCGGGGGTGAAGAACTCCCGGTTGCCATACCGAGCCGCGCGCTGCAGCGGCACTTCGAAGTCGTAACTCCACAGGCCCTGCAGGTCGGGGTCGCCCCACGGGGTGGCCGGCGCCGGGCCCGGCGTCGCAGCGGCTCCGGCCTGCGGCGCAGCGCTCGAGTCCTGGCCTGCGACGTCGGTCCGTGCAAACCTTACGAACACGGTGACGGCCGCGATAACGACCATCACCCCAAGTAGTGTGAACAGTCGCGTACGCATCGGTCTTCTCCTGCTGTCCCTTCCGGCTGAAGCCGGAAGCTACCTGAACCCTTCCGGCTCAAGCCGGAAGCTACATGAGCCGGAACATTACGGCTGGTTCCCGCGCCGCAGTTCGTACGGCGCCCCGGTGCCCGACGATCCCAGAAACAGCCGGCGGCCGTCGGCAAACGTCAGATCCCGGCCGTTGGCGCGGCGCGTCCCGTCCTTGGCCTGATACCCGTCGATCGCAATCTCGGTCCCGGCCGTCAGCGACTGCTTGTTGAAACCCCGCCGGAACAGGACGTTCGGGGTGCCGCCTTCAATCGCCCAGGCCTCCAGCGAGCCGTCGGCCTTTTTCACGTCGATGTGAATCCAGACATGGGGATTGACCCATTCCACCTTCTTGACCGTGCCCTTGAAGCTGACCGGCTTCTTCGAATCGAACTCCGCGGCGAACGCGTGGTGCGCAGACACCGGGACAGGGGTTCCCATCACAAGGAGACTCAGGCCACCGATTACAAGAGCAAGCTGTGTGCGCATCGGATATTCCCTCCAAGCTACTTCCGGAACCATTCATAGAAGCGATCGCCGGGCGGCACCTTGCGCGTGATGTCGACGATCATGGTCTCCCCTTCCCAGCGCGTCACGCGCGGCGTCTTCCGGAGGTTGCCGTACAGGAATTCCTCCGCGAACTCCGTGCAGCGGTATTCGAGCAGCTGCATGTTCGGCTCCACCCGCCGATAAAGCGGCATCGCGATGCGCCAGGGACGGGTAAACACCTGTGGATCCTCGATGGTGACCTCATACTGCACGACGTCGGGCGTCGTCAGCGTGAAGCGCTCAACCAGATGCAGCGCGTCGCTGTGGAAGTTGCCCGCCCGGTCGAACCACGTCTTGTCGTTGAAGTTGGTGACCTCGACGACGAGCGTGTCGCCCTCCCAGCGGCCGACCGAGTGGCCCATCCAGGTATCGGCCGGCGGCGGATCGACCTCGTCCAGATGAATGGTGCGCGCCGTCGTCGCAAACGCATAGGCCATGTGAATCTTGTCCGTGCCCTGCGTGATCTCGAACGGATAGGGCATGTACATCGCGCGCGGGATGCCCGGGAGATAACACTTCAATTCCGGATCGCGATCGATCCAGCGGTCGGCGTTCTCTCTCTTCACCGCCAGCGCTTCTGCGGTGTACGGAATCTGGCCGTCGCCCTGCACGACGCCGAGCGACCCGGGCACGCCGCCGGCGGCGCCGAGCGCCACCACCGGAGCCGCAGGGAGCCGCGCGTACTCGAAGGGATACGCGCCCGGCTGCAGGACGGCGGCCGCGCGCGCGTCGTGCGCCTGCACGTCCCAGTGCGCCTCGTTGTTGGCCTGCCAGATGCCGCTGAAGTTGGGCTGTCCCTCGACACGCGCCGGCCGCGAGGAGACCTGCCCGGCGGTCTGTGTGACCGACAGCGTGACGGCCGCGCTCACCGCGGCCGCGGCGATGGCCACAGAGATCATCGAGCCATTCAGCCGGATGCGCATGATGCGGCTCCTTATCGCCCGAACGGATTGTCCTCAACGCCCACAAAGTCGGTGGCGTTGTCCATCAAGGCCGGATGCGGACCGCGGCGCTCCGCGTACGCCTTGTCCGCGAGGCGCGCCGCCAGCAGCAGCGACGGGAAGCCGTAGTTCCCCTCGTGGCAGCGGGGCTCGTAGTAGATCCGGTTCTCCTTGTCGTTTTGCTTCGCGAACTCTTCTTTCACCGTCCAGGGCCTGGTCCACACCGTTGGATCGTCGATCGTCACGGCGTACTCGAGCGTGGCGGGTCCGGTCCGCGTCCAGCGCTCGACGAGGTGCAGGTTGTCGCGCGATCCCATGAAGTCGAACTTCGGGCTGAAATTCGTCACGTCGATCACGAGCGTGTCACCCTCCCACCGGCCGCGCGAATCGCCGAACCACTGGCGCACGTGCGGCGGCAGGTGCGGGCTGCCGTTCATGACGACGTTGCGCTGGAATCCCTGGCCCTGGCCGACGTCGTAGAAGAGCGTGACCCCTCCGGGCGTCTGCACGATGCGGCGGAAGCTTCCGCCGTACGCGGTGCCGAACTCCGGGATGGCTCCCGACAGGCACCGGTCGGACAGGCTGCCGTCCTCGGGGCCGTCATGCCGGTTCATCCGGGCCGTGTTGTAGCGCGAGAGCGCCTCGCCCCTGCGCGGCGACGGCGCCGGGTCGTACGTTCCGCCGGCGCAGGCGGGCGAGCCGTTCTTGCACGTGGAGGTCGATTGCAGGAGGGCGATCCGGAACCCGCGGTCGGCAGCCGCCCGCGCCTGCGCCTCCGCGGTCGTTGGCGGGATGCGCCCGTCCGGGGGATCCACGATGAGGGAGGTGCGCAGCCCGGTGCGCTTCATCGACATGAACACGGAGCTGTAGGCACCGGCGACGTCCAGCTCGGTGCCGCGCTCGACGCGGCGGTCCCGGCCGAGCAGCGCCGCGCGCTCCTGGTCGAGCTCGGCCCGCTCCTCCTCGGTGAAAAACTCGCGGGTGCCGTGCCGCACCGACCGCTGCAGCGGTGTGTCGAATTCGTTGGTCCAGATGCCCTGCAGGTCGGGCTCGCCCCACGGCGTCCGCGGCGCCGTCCCCGTCCTGGCCGTCGAGGTCGCCGTCGACCCGGTTGCGGCCTGGCCGGCGGCGTCAACCCAGGCCAGCGTGACGAACACGGCCGCGCCGGCGATGACGCCCACCACTCCGAGGACCGTGAAAAGTCGGGTACGCATCGGCTGCTTCTCCTAAGCTGGGCACAGGATACTCCTGTCGCGGCGTCCGGAGTAGTATGCGGCCGTGATCCCCGTTCACGAGGTTGTGCCCGGTGCCCTGGCCGCCGTCCTGCGCAAGACGCCGCTGACGCCCGACAAGATCGCCTTCGCCTGGCGCGTCACCGTCGGCCCGGCGGTCGAGCGGGCCACGAGCATCGAGCTGCGGGGCGCCGTGCTGCACGTACAGACCAAGGACGCCTCGTGGCGGCGAGAGGTCGAACGCTCGGCCGGCGTGATCCGGGTCCGGCTTCAGGCGCTGCTTGGACGGGATGTGGTTCGAACAATCGCGGTCGACCTGGAATAGTCACGATCACGCGTGGAGGGAACGATGGGCGTTCGACTGATCGCATGCCTGGTGGGACTTGTCCTGGGGTTGGCGGGATGCGGGGGTGGAGCGCCTGCCCCCGGCGACGGTTCATCACCGCCGACGCCTGCGGAAGCGCCGGCGGCGGCCCCCGAAGGCGCCACCGTCCTGGGCGACCTGCTCAAGGACTGGGAGCGCCAGAAGGACACGATGCTGAAGATTGCCGACGCGATGCCCGAGGACAAGTTCGGGTACAAGTCGACGCCGCCGCAGCGCGGCTATGGCGAGCAGGTGATGCACATCGCCACGGTGAACGTCGACCTGTTGAAGTGGGTCGGCGGCCAGGCGGCCCCCCCGTCTTTCACCGTCGAGAGCGCCAGGACCAAGACCGACATGCTGAGCGCGCTGGCCGAGTCGTACGACTACGGCACGGCCCTGCTCAAGGAACAGAGCGATGACAGCCTCACGACGACGATCGACGGGCGCTTCCTCGGACCATCAACACGGGTGCGCCTGTTCTGGTTCCTGATGGGGCATTCGATGGATATCTACGGCCAGATGGCGGTGTACCTGCGGCTGAACGACATCGTGCCCCCGGCCAGCCGGGGCGTCTAGCGTAGCGTCCAACGGACGGTAAGATCACGGTATGCAGGAAGCCGTCATTGTTTCGGCTGTCCGAACCCCGACCGGTAGATTCCTCGGAGGCCTCAAGGACCTGTCCGCCACCGACCTCGGTGCGCTCGTGGTCCGGGAGGCCGTCGCCCGCGCGGGCATCGATCCGGCCAGCATCGAGGAATGCATCATGGGCAACGTCGTGTCGGCGGGCCTCGGGCAGGCGCCGGCGCGTCAGGCGGCGCTCCGCGGCGGGCTGGCGGACCACGTTGCCGCGCTGACCGTCAATAAGGTGTGTGGATCCGGATTGAAGGCCGTCATGCTGGCGGCGCAGGGCATCGGCACCGGCGATATCGAGATTGCCGTGGCGGGGGGCATGGAGTCGATGAGCAGCGCCCCGTACCTCCTCTCGGGCGCTCGTGAGGGGCTCCGCATGGGTCATCAGCAGGTGCTCGACTCGATGATTGTCGATGGACTCTGGTGCTCGTTCGAGCAGTGCCACATGGGCACGACCGGCGAGATCATCGCCACCGAGTACCACATCGGCCGCGACGCGCAGGACGAGTACGCCGTCAGGAGTCACTGCAAGGCGGCCGCTGCACAGGCGGGAGGGCGCTTCACGGCCGAGATGCTGCCGGTGGCCGTGCCCCAGAAGAAGGGTGACGCCATCGTGGTCGATCGCGACGAATCGGTTCGGCCCGATGCCACGCTGGCCTCACTCGGCGCCCTGCGGCCCGCCTTCAAGAAAGACGGCACCGTGACCGCCGGCAACGCGCCGCCGGTCAACGATGGGGCGGCCGCCCTCGTGGTCATGTCCGCCGCGCGGGCCGCGACGCTCACCCTGACGCCGATGGCGCGCATCGTGGGCCAGGCCACCAGTGGACTCCCGCCGAAGTACTTGCTGATGACGCCGGTCGAAGCCGTCCGGCGCCTGCTGAAGAAGGCCGGCTGGAGCATCAATGATGTCGATCTCGTCGAGCTGAACGAGGCCTTCGCCGTGCAGGCCGTGGCCGTGCTGGGCGAGCTTGGCCTCGATCCCGAGAAAGTGAATGTCAACGGCGGCGCCGTTGCGCTCGGTCATCCGATCGGCGCCAGCGGCGCGCGCATTCTGACGACGCTGCTGTACGCCTTGCAGCAGCGGCACCTGTCGCGCGGAATCGCCACGCTGTGCCTCGGCGGCGGCAACGGCGTCGCCCTGGCGGTGGAGCGAATCTGATTGTCGAAATTGCGTACGGTTGGCCGGATCAGGGTGGCAAGATTTGCCACCGGCGGCCACCGGGGGCGAAAGTGCCACAGACTGTAAGTCATTGACCTGATTACGAGTGATCGCCTCACCTGCACAGATCTTCGCTTGACTTTCGTGCGGCACGCTCCTAGTATCAACCCCGGCCGTGACCTGCCCTGTCACGTGTGTTTGTCAAGATTCCGGAGGGCCAAAGCCCTCCGGCTACCTATCCGCCGGTAGGCGGAGGCCTTCAGCCGGTAGGCGGAGGCCTTCAGGCCTCCGCACCTCAAGGAGCTCGCATGGCACTCGACGATCAGAAGGAACGCAACAAGGCGCTCGACATCGCCGTCGGCCAGATTGAGAAGCAGTTCGGCAAAGGGTCGATCATGCGTCTCGGCCAGCGCGGCGCGATCGCCCCGGTCGAGGTGATCCCCACCGGCGCCATCAGCATCGACTACGCGCTTGGGATCGGCGGGATGCCCCGCGGCCGCGTCGTGGAGATTTACGGGCCGGAATCCTCCGGCAAAACGACGCTGGCGCTGCACGTGATTGCCGAAGCGCAGAAAGCAGGCGGGATGGCCGCCTTCGTCGACGCCGAGCACGCGCTCGACGCGCAGTACGCCCAGAGGCTGGGCGTCGACATCGAGAATCTGCTCGTCTCGCAGCCGGACCACGGCGAGCAGGCGCTCGAGATCGTCGAGGTCTTGATTCGTTCCGGCGGCGTCGATGTCGTGGTGGTCGACTCGGTGGCGGCGCTCGTGCCCAAGGCGGAAATCGAGGGCGAGATGGGCGAGGCGCAGATGGGCCTGCAGGCGCGCCTCATGTCGCAGGCGCTGCGCAAGCTCACCGGCGTCGTGTCGAAGTCGAAGACGACGCTCGTCTTTATCAACCAGCTCCGCGAAAAGATCGGCGTCATGTTCGGCAACCCCGAAACGACGACGGGCGGCCGGGCGTTGAAATTCTACGCCTCGGTGCGCATCGACATCCGCCGCATCGCCACCATCAAGGACGGCGACCAGGTGATCGGCGGCCGTACTCGCGTCAAGGTGGTGAAAAACAAGATGGCCCCGCCGTTCCGCGAGGCCGAGTTCGATGTGATGTACGGCCAAGGGATCTCCCGCGAGGGCGACCTGCTCGACCTTGCCGTCGACAAGCGGATCATCGAAAAGAGCGGCGCCTGGTTTGCCTACGCCGGCGAGCGGCTCGGACAGGGACGCGAGAACGCCAAGCAGTTCCTCAAGGAGAACCCCGACATCCGCCAGATCATCGAGGATCGGGTGCGCAAGGAGCTGGGCCTCGTGCGCGAGCAGGAAGCCGCGGCGGTGTAACTATTTTCCGCGGGTCAACGGCACGAAGCGCACCGGGATCGTGCGCCGCTCGACGACGCCCATCGGCGTCTTCTCCACCACGGTGAGCCACTGCTCCCCCCGGCCCACCGGAATCACCATGCGCCCGCCGGGCGCCAGCTGATCGACCAGCGGCTGCGGCACCTCGTCGGGTGCGGCCGTCACCATGATTCTGTCGAACGGCGCGTGCGCCGGCCATCCCGCGTACCCGTCGCCTTCCCGCACCTGCACGCGTGAGTACCCCAACTCCTTGAGGGTCGCCGAGGCGCGCCGCGCCAGCTCGGGCACGATCTCAATCGTGTACACCTCGCGTACGAGCCGAGCGAGCACGGCGGCCTGATACCCACTGCCCGTGCCAATCTCGAGCACCTTCTGCGTCGGCGCCGTCCCGAGCGCCTCGGTCATGTACGCGACGATGAACGGCTGTGAGATAGTCTGCCCCGCGCCAATCGGAAGCGGGCGATCCGCGTACGCAAGCTGTTGCAGGTGCGCCGGCACGAACCGATGCCGCGGCACAGTCCGCATGGCCTCGAGCACGCGGGGATCGCTGACGCCGCGTCCCTGAATCTGCTGCGCGACCATGGCCGCGCGCCGGGACGCGTACGCGTCTTCACGTACGGGGGTTTGCAGTACGCGGGCGTCCGCGACCGAGAGCGCGACGCAGAAGGCGACGAGCAGCGCGCGCATGAGACCGGCTGTCGAGGTTAAGTGGTGCCGAGGGACGGAATTGAACCGCCGACACCGTGATTTTCAGTCACCGAACGGCGGTATTCGGTGAAACGCCCTGAAGCTGCCTGAGTACCATAACACTCTAAACAGTAACACTTTAGGCCATTCATCGGCTACCATCCGATCTCAGCGACTTTCGTCGCGGTGTGACCCCGGTGTGACCCCAAGCGACACTCTGATGTTGCCGGCTGTGGCTGCCCGAGGTCACACGCGGGGTCACAGGAGACGCAGCATGCCGACCGTGACGTTGACTGCACGCCACATCGACAGCATCAAGCCGACCACGACGCGCGTCGAGTACGTCGACGAGAAAGTACCCGGGCTCGCGTTGCGCGTGATGCCGACCGGCGCGAAGAGTTGGACCGTGCGTTATCGGCACCGTGGCCGCTTGCGTCGCGTGACCCTCGGGAGCGCGGCCGTGATCACGTTGGCGCAGGCGCGCGAGCGCGTGCGCGACCTGCTGCACGATGCGAGCAAGGGCGCGGACCCGGCGACCGAGAAGCAATCGGGCCGGAAAGCGCAAACGATCGGCGATTTGGCCGCGCTGTACATCGAGAAGTGGGCGAAGCCGAGGAAACGCAGCTGGAAGGTCGACGACAACATGCTGCGTCGGAGGGTCCTACCCCGCTGGCGCCATCGCGCGATCGTGGACATCTCGCGCCAGGACGTGCGGCAGCTCGTCGAGCAAGTCGCAGAGGCCGGCGCGCCGATCGTGGCGAACCGCGTCGCGGCGCTCCTCTCGAAGCTGTTCGCGTTCGCCCTCGATCGCGACCTCGTGCAGGCGAGCCCGGCAGTACGGATTCCACGGCCAGGGCAGGAGCAGGCGCGCGACCGGGTGATCACGGAAGACGAGCTTCGGGCGCTCTGGCTGGCGTTTGACGCACTCGAACCGACGATGGGGGCGTTCTACAAGCTGCGGCTCCTGACCGCGCAGCGGGGCGGCGAAGTGGCCGGAATGCGGTGGCAGGACGTCGACCTCGCCGCAGGCTGGTGGACCATTCCGGCGACGTCGAGCAAAAACAAGATGGCGCACCGTGTGCCGCTGGCGCCGTCCGTGATGACGCTGCTCGAAACGGTAAAGAAAACCGCCGCGACGGATGCCGTGTTCGTGCTCGCCGGCGCCCGCGGGAAACGGCAACAGTCGGAAGCGGCGGCGACGTTCAGCGTCTCAGATTTTCGCGGCCATGATCTGCGACGAACCGCGGCGTCGATTATGGCGAGCGGCGGAATCCCGCGGCTCACCATCTCAAAGATTTTGAACCACGTTGAGCGCAACATCACGGCGGTGTACGACCGGCACTCGTACGATCCCGAGAAGCGCGCGGCGCTCGACTGGTGGGCAGTCAAGCTGCACGCGATCCTCGACAACAAGGACAGCGCGAGAGTGCTGGCGTTCGCCAGATGACTTGAGAAA
>Ga0209640_10001948_pt1 | contig 17854 bp, 18 predicted proteins | sample RifCSP10_1_FD_184018 | JGI IMG/M metagenome (GOLD analysis project Ga0209640, IMG submission 184018) | Soil microbial communities from Rifle, Colorado - Rifle CSP2_sed 10_1 (SPAdes) (version 2) | ecosystem: Environmental > Terrestrial > Deep subsurface > Rock core/Sediment | place: Rifle... | reverse complement strand
TGTGAAGCCCTTGACGCTCATGCGGCGGCTCCTTCACGCAAGGGCCGACCTTGAAGGTCGGCCCCTACGGTCAACATCAAACCGAATTGTAGGGGCCGAGCTTGCTCGGCCCGTTCGGAGCCTTTGGGCGTTGGTCGTTGGGAGTTGGGCGTTGTTGCTGGCGTTCGCCATTCCCGCCTTCGCCCAGGGACAGCGGGCCGTCGAGCAGGGTCCCGCGCCCGAGGTGCCGAGGACGCTGCGCGCCGCGGCGCCCATAGACCTGACCGGCACCTGGGTGTCGGTGGTGAGCGAAGACTGGCGCTGGCGCATGATCACGCCGCCGCGCTACGACTACGCGGCCGTCCCCATGAACGCCGACGCCCGGCGCGTGGCCGACAACTGGGACCCCGCGGCTGACGAAGCGGGTGGACAGCAGTGCAAGGTTTACGGTGCCGCGTCCGTGATGCGGATCCCCGGCCGCCTCCGGATCACGTGGGCCGACGACAACACCCTGAAAGTCGAAACCGATGCGGGCACCCAGACGAGGATGCTGCGCTACGGTGGTGCTCATGCCGCAAGCGACCGCACCTGGCAGGGACAGTCGCGGGCCATCTGGCAGATTCCCGAAGCGACCGGGCGAGGCGGACGCGGCGGGCCCCGCTCGGGTCAGCTCAAGACCGTCACGACCAATCTGCGGGCCGGGTATCTGCGGACCAACGGCGTTCCCTACAGCGAAAGCGCCGTCGTCACCGAGTACTACGTCCGGGTGACGGCGCCCAACGGCGACGAATGGCTCGTCGTCACCAGCATGGTCGACGACCCGGTCTATCTGAACGAGCCGTTCGTGACGAGCTCGCATTTCAAGAAGGAACCCAATGACGCCAAGTTCTCGCCCACGCCGTGCGTGGTCGCGCGGTGAGATGAAGACGGCGCTCGCGGCCCTGGTCTTCCTCGCCGTCTTCAGCCGTCCCGCGTTCGCGCAGGACGATCCGGGCCTGCCCTTCGAGACGATTAACGTCGAGGTCGCCGGCTACTGGAATGACCTCTTTCACGAGGACCTGTGGGACCGGCGTTCCGGACTGCTCGTCGGCGATTTCACCGGACTGCCGTTGAACGACGCGGGCCGGCTGGCGTCGGCGAGCTGGGAACCCGGCTGGTTCGCGATCCCAGAAGAACAGTGCCGGCCGCACACCGGCATCTACGGGCCCCGCGGCCCGTCGAACATTCACGTCGCCAAGGTCGTGAACTCGGAGACGCAGGCGGTGGCCCGGTACGACGTCTTCCTGGGGATCAGTGAGCGAACCATCTTCATGGACGGCCGCCCCCACCCGCCGGAGTACGCGCCTCACATGTTCGCGGGGTTCTCCACCGGCCAGTGGGAGGGGAATGCGCTGAAGTTCACGACCACGCACAACAAGGCCGGCTACCTGCAGCGCAACGGGACACCGCACAGCGATCAGGCCGTCGCGACGGAGTGGTTCATCCGCCAGGGCGACACCCTGCTGCTCATCTCCCTGATCGACGATCCCGGCTACATGTCCGAGGGGCTGATGCGCACCACGAACTGGAAGCTCGATCGGACGCCGCAGCGCCCGGCGCGGGCGCTCACCGACTGCAATCCGTTTGAAGTGGCCGACGAGCGCATCGGGCAGGCAAAGCACTTCGTGCCGCACTACCTGCCCGGCCAGTACGACGTCCACAAGGAATTCCAGACGATGTTCGGCATTCCGCAGGAGGCGGCGTTTGGCGGCGCGGACACGCTGTATCCCGAGTACAAGGGCAAACTCGATCAGCTCAGGGCCGCGCTCCTGAAGCGCACGACGTCGGCGCGGCCCGCCGCAGGGGCCACGACGGCGCGCGCCGATTTCATCGGCGAGTGGCGCCTGAATCGCGGCAAGTCCAATTTCGAGGTCAGCTGGCGCCGCGAAGGGCTCGACGGCCGCGACGGCAGCGCGCCGGAGCGCCGGATCATCCGGATCGCGCCGGCAGCGAACGGGGCGCTCGCCCATCAGATCGACACGCAGATCGTCGCCAACGACACCGGCTTCTTCCGCATGGAGTACACGGCGCGGCCCGACGGCCAGGACTACCCGGCCAAAGGAGGCGCAATCGAAACCATCTCGCTCAAGCGCGTGGATCCGCTGACGATCGAGCGCACGGGCAAGATCAAGGGCGCCGTCGTGGAAACCGGCGTGTGGAAGGTGTCGCCGGACGGGAAAGTGCTGACGATCACCACCCAGGGCGACGTGAACGGCGCGAAGTACAGTAACGTGCAGGTATTCGAGCGGGAAAACTGATTCAAAACCGAAATCCCAAACTCCAAATCCCAAATCGTTGGGTTTTGGGATTTGGGTTTTGGGATTTACGAAGGGGGCATTCATGCGACGGACCGTGAACTCGGTGTTGGTGCTCTCGTTGCTCCTGCTGCCGTCGGCAGCGTACGCCCAGGCGTCAATCGCCGGGCAAGTCAGGGACGCGTCCGGAGCCGTGCTGCCGGGCGTGACGGTTGAGGCCTCCAGCCCGGCGCTGATCGAGAAAGTCCGGTCGGTGGTCACAGGGGGCACCGGCCAGTACCGCATCGAGCTGCTGCCGCCCGGCGAGTACACCGTGGTCTTCTCGCTGCCCGGCTTCAGCACTGTCCAGCGCGGCGGCATCCAGTTGACTGGCACCTTCACGGCAACGATCGACACCGAGCTTCGGGTCGGCGCCGTCGAGGAGACGATTACCGTCACGGGCGAGTCACCGATCGTGGACGTGCAGACCGCGACGCGCCAGCAGGTCATCGATCGGGAGCTCATCGACTCTCTTCCCACCGGCCGTTCGCCGTTCGCGCAGACGGCGCTCATTCCGGGCATCACCGTGGCGGCGAACAACCAGGACGTCGGCGGCGCGACGCAGCTCTCCGGCGCGATCTCGCTGCAGGTTCATGGCACCGACGGTCCCTCGCAGCTCATCCAGGAGAACGGCCTGTCGACGGCGGTCCTGATCTCGCCCGGGAGCTCGCAGTTCACGATCAACATGGCCGCGTCGCAGGAAATCGCCGTCGATTTCGCGGCTTCGACGGCCGAAAACAACGCCGCCGGCGTGCGGATGAACGTGATCCCGCGCGAGGGCGGCAACACCTTCAACGGGACGCTCTTCATCAACGGCGCCACGGAGGGGATGGCGGGGAGCAACTTCACCGACGACCTGCGCCAACGGGGCCTGCGCTCGCCCGACGAGGTGCGCACGCTGTACGACATCAACCCGGGATTCGGCGGTCCGATTCGACAGGACAGGCTCTGGTTCTACACGTCGGGCCGGCGGGCCGTCGCATCCCGGTGGCAGGCGGACGAGTTCTACAGCAAGAACTTCAACAACCCGAACGTCTGGACCTACGAACCGGATCTGAGCCGGCCGGTGTCGAACGATTCCGACGTCAACGACGGCCGGCTGCGCGTGACGTGGCAGGCCACGCCGAAGGTGAAGATCGGCGGCCTCTACGTGCAGCAGACCGCGCGCAACTGGCCGTCGGTGCGCGACCCCCAGGGCAGGGCCACGGGGGCCAGTCTCTCAGCCTACGAGGCCTCGCCGTTTCACTATTTTCCGATCGAGCGACAGGTGACTGCCGACGTGACCTCGCCGCTCACGAGCCGGCTGCTCATCGACGCCGCGGTCAGGCACGGGCTCGAGAGCGCGATTCGCGATCCGGTCCCGGATCTCAGCCCGCTGATGGTGCCGGTGCTGGAGCAGACGACCGGACGCGAGTATCGCGCGCGGAGCTTCTACATCAACCGGCCGAGCCACGTGTGGTACTACCGGGCCGCGCTGTCGTACATCACGGGCGCTCACGCATTCAAGGTCGGGGCCCAGGACATCAGCGGCTACACGAACCAGCGCAACTGGGACACCAATCCCGTGAGCTACCGCTTCAACAACGGCGTGCCGAACCTGATCACCATGCGGGCATTTCCGTTCGACTTCCAGGTCGATGTCAACCACCAGTTCGGCGCGTACGTGCAGGATCGGTGGACGATCGATCGCCTCACGCTCAACCTGGGGCTGCGCTACGACTGGTTCCAGAACAGCTACGGCGAGCAGAGCATCGGTCCGGCGCCGCTGGCGCCGAGCCGGAACGTCACCTTCTCCAGGACCGAAGGCGTGTCGCTGCACGACCTGAACCCGAAGCTCAGCGCCGCCTACGACGTGTTTGGCAATGGCCGGACCGCACTGAAGGTCAGCGCGAACCGCTACGTCGAGCAGTTGACCATCGGCGGCATCGCCGGCGCGCGGAATCCGCTCAACCGGCTGGCCACCACGACCACTCGCTCGTGGAACGACGCGAACCGGAACTACGTCCCCGACTGCGACCTCGTGACGCTGACGGCCAACGGCGAGTGCGGCGCGGTGGCCAGCCAGAACTTCGGCAGCACGGTGCCCGAGGTGAACTTCGACGAGGATCTGCTGGAGGGCTGGAGCAAGCGCGTCTACAACTGGGAGGTGACGGCCGGCGTGCAGCATGAGATTGTGCCCCGGGTCGCGGCCGACTTCACGTACTTCCGGCGCTGGTTCGGCAATTTCAGCGTGACCGACAACCGGGCGGTGACCGCTGCCGACTTCGATACATTCAGCATCACGGCGCCGTCGGATGCGCGGTTGCCCGACGGCGGCGGATACACGGTCTCGGACCTGTACGACGTGACCCCCGCACGGTTCGGCCGGACGGACAACTTCATCACGTTCTCCGACAACTTCGGAGGGCAGACCCGCATGTGGAATGGCGTGGCCCTCACCCTGAGCGCGCGGCTCGACAACGGCGTGCTCCTGCAGGGCGGCGTCGATACGGGCCGGTTGACTCTTGACACCTGCGCGCTCCGGGCGCAGCTGCCCGAGATCAACCCGACGAACCCGTACTGCCGCACGAGCGAGCCGACGACGCAGCTCAAGCTCCTCGGCACCTACACGATTCCGCGCATCGACGTGCAGGTGAGCGGGACGCTCCAGAGTCTGCCGGGCCCGGAGATCCAGGCGAACTTTGTTGCGGCCAACGCCGTGATTGTGCCGTCGCTCGGCCGGAACCTGGCGGGCAACGCGTCGAACAAGTCGATCAATCTGGTCGAGCCGGGCACGATGTACGGCGAGCGGCTGAACCAGCTCGATGTCCGGGTCGCGAAGATTCTGCGCTTCGGGAGCCTCAGGGCCACGCTGAACCTGGACATCTATAACGCACTGAACGTCGATACCGTTCTGGCGCAGAACAACGCCTTCGCCTCGTGGCAGCGGCCGCAGTCGATCATCCTGGCCCGCTTCGCGAAGCTCGGGGTGCAGCTGGATTTTTGAGGTTGTCGGGCCGAGCAAGCTCGGCCCCTACGCTATTTCGCTTCTACACAAATGACGTGCGCCTCGCCGCCGCCGGCGAGCTCGATCGTGTGCGGCTGGTCGGGGCCTGACCCGGGAAACCACCACGTCCGCGTCTGATCCATGCGGAAGTCGGATTCACCCCCACCCCCCTGCGCCTGCACCGCTCCCGACATCAGGAAAATGAAGCTCGGATTCTGGTGGATATGGACCGTGCGTGGCGTTGCGGCGTTCAGCCGCATGTCGTACACCGCGAACGATCGGCTCTCCTGTTGCAGCGACGTCCCGGGTGCCGTGAGCGCCGGCGTCGTCGTCCATCCGCGATCGCGCAGGTTCTCGACGACGATCGCCCGCAGCGTCGCCGTGCCGGCGTTCTCGAAGCGCTGCGTGACCGGCTCGCCGGTAAACTGGCCGAGGTCGGCTCTTCCCGCCGTGACGCTCTCTGGCGCGCGTGGGGCTGCGCCGGCGCGCTGCAGGCGGATCGTACCGTCGGTGAGCGCCACGATCGTCCCGTCATGGTCGAGCACGTAATCGGCCGTCGATTCGCCCGGCGCGAGCGTCAGCTGGAACACGCGCATGTGGCGGATGTATGTCAGCCGCTGGTGGTGCGGCTCCTGGTTCACGTCCGGCGCCACCTGGCCGAAGCTCGTGGCGCCGCACAGCATGCCAGCGCAAATCGTCAGCAGGGGTGTGAATCGCTTCATGGCGCGCGATTATATCGGCAGGCGCGGCCGTGGCGCAGCGTCGGGTTTTCTGGCATATTAGGCCAACGTCTTCAGGACGGAAGGACAAATCATGCGCCGTATACAACTTGTCATTGCCGCACTCTTGTTGTGCCTGCCCGTCTTCTCCTCCGCGCAGGAGGAGTGGATGGAATTCGCGAGCACCGAGGACCGGTTCAGCATCCCGTTCCCGGGCAAGCCGACGGTGCAGACCATTACCTGGCCATCGGAGTACGGCGCCGTGTTTCCCGGCCGCGTCTATTCGGTGCAGCAGGGCGGCAGCCGCTACTCGGTGACCGTCATTGACTATACGGACACCGTCGCGATCCACGCGAAAATCGCGAAGGCCCAGTCGTTCCAGCAGGGTGTGTACGCGCAAATCGACGTCCAGGCGTCGATCCAGTACGCCGCCACCAAACTCTACCGGAACAGGCCGGGCGCCAAGGTGACCTACGATGCGTGGCACTACATCAACCTCATCGAGGGCCATCAGCTGCAGCTCACCACCGCGGAAGGTACGAAGACCTACGTCTCGATCTACCTCCACGAGAACCGGCTCTATATCGTCGACGCGACGGTGCCCGCCAACTCGCCCGCGCAGGGCATCTTCCAGCAGAACCTGGAGATGCTCGACGAGAAGGGTGGAGGCGTTCGCTACAACGAGATCTACTCGAACCGGCCCCCTCCCCTTCCCGCGAGGGGTGGCGGTGGCGGACGCGGCGGCGGCGGCCGCGAAGGTGGCGGCGGAGGCCGGGGCGGCGCGCAGTAAAAACACGAAGGCCACGAAGATAGCGAAGGTCACGAAGAGAATCTTGCCTTCGTGATCTTCGTCATCTTCGTGGCCTTCGTGTTTTACGTCACGTCCAGCAGCTCGATATCGAAGACGAGCGTCGCGTTCGGCGGGACACTGCCGTCTTGCGTCCCAACGTCTCTGTACGCAAGGTCCGGCGGGATGACCACGCGGCGCGCGCCGCCCACCCTCATGCCCGTCACGCCCCTATCGAAGCCCGGAATCACCTGCCCGGCGCCGACTGTCAGCATGAACGGCGTGCGTCCGGGCGCCGTGGACGAATCGAACTGGCGCCCCTTGTTCTCGGCCGCGGCCGGATCGTAAATCCATCCGGTGTAGTTCACGGTGGCGCGGCGTCCCGGGGTGGCTTCCGTGCCCGTGCCAACACGAACGTCTGTGGCTGAATACGGGGCGCCCGGCAGGATGGTCGGCGACGTCCCGGAGTCGCCGCTGCAGGCCGTGGTGACCGCCGCCGCGATGAGGATCAGGAGTGCGGGTTTCATACCAGCCGAAGGTTACCAGTACCAGCGGTAGGACAGCTTGGTCTGCAGCGCCCGGCTCTGCTCGATCAGCCGGCCGGCGACATCCGTCTGGTGGTCGGTGTCCGTAGAATGGCCCAGCATGATGACTGCGCCATTCTATTGGCCCGACCGTGTAGGCTATAGACGGAGCTGAGGCGCATGAAAAACGACACGGCGGCACCACTGACCGAGCGGCGCGCGGTTGCCTGGATCGGCAAAGGCGTTCGCATCGAAGGCAAAGTGATTAGCGCGGAGGATCTCGTCATCGACGGCCAGGTGGAGGGGTCAATCGAGGTCAGCGACCATAACCTCTCCATTGGAGCGTCGGGAGCGATACGAGCGGATCTCTTCGCACGCCGTATCGTCATCAGCGGTTCCGTCACCGGCAGCGTGAAGGCCCTCGAGAGGGTTGATCTCCAGGCCACGGGATCGGTGACCGGCGACATCACCGCGCCCCGGTTCGTGATGGCGGATGGCGCGGCGATCGCGGGTCGCGTGGATGCCGGTGCGTCACGAGGGAACGCCGTGCGGTAGCGGCACGGTCTCGTTCCTGAACCTGCCAGGGACCGGCCATAAGTTATTGAGATATCGGGGTTTCAGGTGACGGGACGTTGGCCGGCCGGTCATCGGATGTGACGGCCGGCCGTCACTTGTGGAACGTATATGCCGGGACTTCGACGGCCATGACATGACATTCACGGGCAGACACCCTGCGGCCCGGCGTTTGCCATGCAGAGAGGCATGGAATGGGGTAGCGAGACCGAAGCGGCCGGCACGAACCCGGCGCAACCAGAAACGCCTGCCGACGAGCGCTATGTGCTGGTCGTGGACGACAACCCGGGCATCCGCAAGATGCTGAGCCGCGCGCTCGGACTGGGTCGTTTCCGGGCAGTCGAAGCGAGCTCGATCGCCGAAGCGGTCGCGTTCGCGGACAACCACTCGCTGAGCGCCGTCATCCTGGATCTCCACCTGGGACAGCAGTGCGGCCTCGAACTCCTGGCGATGCTGCGAGTGACCTCCCGCCATCGGGCGACGCCAGTGCTGATTCTCACGGGTTCGGGCGTCGTGACCAACGATCAGGAGGCCCAGATCCAGCGCAACGCCGCGCACCTGTTCTACAAGCCCCAGCCGCTGGGCGACCTCGTGGCGCATATCGGACGGCTGGCGCATGCCCAGGAGGCGGTCGCGTAACGGCGCGTCAGGGGCCTTCGTCTTTCCGTGCTAAGGTACCCGCAGCTGTCCTGAGCCTCCCGCAATCCGGCGGGTTCCTCACCATGGCCTGTCCAGAGGAACCTGCAATGGTCATTCGTCCCGTACATCTGAACGCCTACGAGTTCGTGGTGGTCTCCGCCCTGCGGGCGCAGCAGCTGCTGGCCGGCTGCCTGCCGCGCCTTGAAGGCCCGCACAGCGCGGCCACGATGGCGCAGATGGAGGTGGCGGGCGGCTGTGTCGCGCGCGCGAGCGCCGACAGCGCCGCTCCGTCACGGCAATGCGGCTGGCAGCTCTAACCGTGCTACACTGATCCGGTCACGTTGGATCCTGCCGAGTTTGTTCTGCCTGCGTCAGTGTCGTAGTTGCACGCTCCAGAAGCCATCAAGCCAGCTGCCTCCAACCTTTCACTGGAACGTGCCTAAATGAGACTCTACGTAGGAAATCTGTCGTTCAACACTGACGAGCAGCAGCTCGAGCAGCTCTTCACCCCGCTTGGCGATGTGGCGTCGGTGAAGCTGATCCGCGATCACGCCACAGGCCAGTCGCGCGGCTTCGGGTTCGTCGAGATGGCGGACAGCGCCGCGGGGCGGGCCGCATGCGAGAAACTCGATCAGCAGGAGTTCGAGGGACGCCGGCTGACCGTCAACGAGGCGAAGCCGCAGGAGTCCAGAGGCGGTGGTGGCTTCTCGCGCGGCGCCGGCGGCGGCGGCGGGCGTCAGCGGCGCGAGTCGCGCTGGTAAGGCGCGTCAGCACGTTTTCGGACAGACCAGGGCCAGGAGCAATCCTGGCCCTTGCTGTTTTTGGCTATACTCCGCTGTGAATCAGGAGGTGGACGTAAAGCCATGACCCAGTTACTGACAATCATCCTGCTGGCAGTCATTTCGACAACCGCCAGCGTGGCGGCGCATCATGGGCGGGGTTCCACCTACGACATGAACAAGCGCGTCACGTTGAAGGGCGTCGTGTCGCGCGTGGACTGGCGCAATCCCCATGTCGTGATCTACATGGACGTCAAGGATGACACAGGCAAAATGGTGACCTGGGGATTTGAGAACGCCGGGGTCAGCCAGCTGGCGCAAGCGGGGTACAGCCGGAATTCGCTGAAGGTGGGCCAGGCGATCACCGCGATCGTGAACCCCGCCGCGAACGGGGCGCCGACCGCCATCGTGGTGAAGGTCATCCTGGCCGACGGGTCGGAAATCATGTCGCGGGAAACCGGCGCGAACCCGGTCAATTAGGAGATGTCACCCATGCGAAGCGGCTGCGTCACGCTGTTGCTGCTGTGCCTTTCGCCGGCCGTCGCCGCATACGCGCAGGGGTTCCGGGAAGAGGTCCTGAAGGACATCAACGCCAACGCCGGCGACCAGAACTTCGATCCGCGTGATTTTTCGGGGATCTGGATGCTGACGCGGAACGACCACACCCTCGGCACGCCCGCTCCTCCGCTGACGCCGGCGGGCGTCGCCGCCAAGGCGGGACGCGTCACCGACCGGAACGGCGTGATTGGCAACGCTCCCTGGTACACCTGCAACCCGATGGGGTTCCCTCGGCTGATGAACGACGACGAGCCGATGGAACTGGTGATGACGCCGAACCGGATCCTCCAGTTCTTCCAGTGGGAGCACCGGACGCGTTTCCTCTGGATGGACGGCCGCGCCCTGCCCTCCGGCGAGAATCTGGAGAACCTCGGACCGGCGTGGTACGGACATTCAGTCGCCAGCTGGAACGGCAACACCCTCGTCGTCAACACCGTGGGCCTGGAGGAACGCGCGTGGCTGGACAACAACGCGAATCCCAAGAGCTTTCACGCGCGCATCGAGGAAACGTGGCGGCGCGTTGATTCGAACACGCTGGAAATGCAGCTCACGCTTCACGACCCGGAGTACTACACAGCCCCATATGTCGGTAACAAGAAGATCTATAAGCGCGTGCCCGACGATCGCATGACCTACTTCGGATGGTTCGGCCTGTACGCGGGGGTCACGGAAGGCATCTGTGCGCCGATGAACGAGGTCGAGGGCTACAACAAGGGTTTCCGCGACCCGGGCCAGGTCAAAACGCCGTAGGTCAGCCGCATCGAACGACAATCAGGATCGTTCGCGGTAGAAGTAGCCAAGATAGTTGCGCATGCTCGCGGGCGTGGCGTCTTTTGCGAGGAACGCGGGCTTCAGGGCGGCATCCAGCTCGAGAAAGCGGCGGCGTCAGGGAGTTGCCATCGACGTCGCTCGAGCCGCTGCCGTCGAGCGTGACGATCGCGCCGACGAGAACGCTCTGGTCGTCCCCGGCGTCGGCTGTCGGCGCCGAATTCTCCGTCGTGATCGTCACCGTATCCGCGGCGCAGCCCGCGTCGCCGTCGTTGACGATCAACTGGACCACGCAGGTGCCGAAGCGATCGACGTCGAACGTCGGTGCGACCGCGGCCGGATCCGACAGCGCGGCCGCGCTTCCGGCGGGACGCGAGAGGAACGACCATTCGAATGTGAGGGGGTCGCCGTCTGCATCGTGCGAGCCGCTGCCGTTCAGCGTGACCATGTCACCGACAACGGCGGTCTGGTCGGCGCCCGCATCGGCGACAGGCGCCGAGTTCTGCGTGCTGACGACCACCGTGTCGGTGCTGTCCGCCGCGCCGTCGTTGACGGTCAACTGCGCGATGTAGTCACCGGGCACGTCCACCGTGAACTGCGGCCCGACGGCGGACGGATCGGACAACACGGCGGTGCTGCCAGCCGGCACCAAGACGAGCGACCAGGTGAAGGTCAGCGTATCGCCGTCGACGTCCTGCGAATCGGCGCCATCGAGTGTGACGATGGTGCCGACGAACACCGACTGGTCGGGGCCGGCATCGGCGACCGGCGGCGAGTTGATGGTCGTGATCGACACCGTATCGGGCGCGCTGTCAGCCGTCCCGTCGTTGACGATCAGCTGCGCCACGTACGTGCCTGGCTCGTCGATGGTGAACGTCGGGGCGACCTGTGATGGATTCGACAGCGACGCTGCGCTCCCTGCCGGCACGCTGACGAGCGCCCACTGGAACGTGAGCGCGTTGCCGTCGACGTCATGCGAGCCGCTGCCGTCGAGCGTGACGATCGAACCGACCTGGGCGGTCTGATCGGGGCCGGCGTTCGCGACGGGCGCCGAGTTCGACGTCGTGATGTTGACCGTGTCGGGCGCGCTGTCGGCCTGCCCGTCGTTGACGACGAGCCGGGCAAGATAGGTGCCCGGCCAGTCGGCAACAAATGTGGGATGCACCGCCGTCGGATCGGACAACGCGGCGGCGCTTCCTGGCGGCAGGATCAGCGTCCAGCTGTAGGTCAGCGCGTCTCCATCGGTATCGCTCGATCCGCTGCCGTCCAGCGTCACCTCGTCGCCGACCGCGACGGTCTGGTCGGGGCCGGCGGCCGCACTCGGCGCCGAGTTCGTCGTCGCCACGACGACCTCGTCCGGGGCGCTGTCCACGCTCCCGTCGTTGACGGCCCCAGCAGCTCGTCCGGCTGACCGACGACCTGACTCGATGTGTCGCGAATCACCCGCAACAGGATCGAGTTGCGGCGCGACCGGATCGACCTCCGGACCGTGCTTCGCAGCGCCGTCGAAACGATTGAGCCGCTGAGCGAGGCCGCCGGTCACGTCATGGCCCTGGACCTCCCCGACACGCCGCTCTGGGTGTACGCGGACTTCACGCGGCTGGCCCAGGCGTTTGGCAACCTGCTCAATAACGCCGTGAAGTACACCGATCACGGCGGGCGCATCTCGGTGTCGGCGGCCGTCGACGTGGATGAGGCCGTCGTCACGGTGAGCGACACCGGCATCGGCATCGACTCCGCGCTCCTGCCGCGCATCTTCGACATGTTCGTGCAGATCGAGCAGGATCTGACGCGCGCGCGCAGCGGCCTCGGGATCGGCCTGACGCTCGCGAGGCGTCTCGTCGAACTGCACGAGGGGGTCATAGAAGCGCGAAGCGGGGGCCCGGGCGCCGGCACGACATTCGCCGTCCGGCTGCCGGACGTCCTGGAATCACTCATCGCCTCAGCAGCGGGCGCCCGCTGAGCCTCGTAATAGTTGAGATGGAGCCCGTTTGGCGTGCCTGTTGCGACCGGAGGGTCTATCCCCCCGGTTACAGCTGATGCAGCAACCTGAATGCCCCCGCTGTCGGAAGTCGGGGCTCATTCGCACCGAACGGATTTTCAAGGCGGGCGCCGGCACCACGGCGTTCTACTGCGGGAACTGCGGGCATAGCTGGGAGGAGCTTGACGAACCGCCTCCACCGGCAAAGCCGAAGAAGTCTCACGACTCCCGGCGACCCGGTGGTGGACGTGAAAAAGGAGGACCTACGGGGATGTGGCCGTAGGCCGTCGCTCACCGAGACGTTCGTCATCCGATCCCGTCCGCCGGCCTTCTGTTCTCCTTTGCCAAAGATTCGAGCCGAGAGTTCCGTATAGCGCGATTGCGCGTTATATCCGTACATGAAGCGACGGCATACGACACCTGCGGCAACAGGTGATCGCTCGACCACGATCACACAGCAGCAAAATTGCGTGCAGCTGGATTGATTCTCCCGTTGCGGATTACCCGCCTCTCGGGTAGGGTACCGCCGTTCGTCCGGTCGCAGAGGGCCGCTCACCCCCCCAGCCGTCTGCGTGTCGATCCCTCATAGACAAACACGAGAAGGGAGCAGCCCGATGTTCCGAAATGCATGGACTATGGTCGCCGCACTGCTGTTGCTGGCGGTAACGAGTGCGGCGTCGGGGCAGGAAGTGCAAACGCCCGAGCGCGCCATCCCGGGCCGGTACATCGTCGTGCTGGACGATCGGCAGGTCGGCCGCGCCGACGTGCAGCCGACGGCGGATGCCCTGGCTCGCCAGCACGGGGGGCGCGTGGCCCATGTATACGATCGCGCCATCCGCGGTTTTGCGGTGACCGTGTCTGCCACCGGCGCGGCGGCGCTGGCGCGCAATCCGCGCGTGCGCTACGTCGAGCAGGACAGCGAGCGGTTCATCGTCGACACGCAGCTGAACGTAACCTGGGGCCTCGACCGGATCGATCAGCGCGACCTGCCGCTGAACGGGACCTACACGTACACCACCCTGGCGGCGGGCGTGAACGTCTACGTCATCGACACCGGCATCCGATCGACGCACGCCGAGTTCGGCGGGCGCGCGTCGGGCGGCTACACGGCCATCGTCGACGGGAACGGCACCAACGACTGCAACGGGCACGGGACGCATGTCGCCGGGACAATCGGCGGGACCACCTATGGCGTGGCGAAAGGGGTGACGCTCTACGCGGTGCGCGTGCTCAACTGCAGGGGGTCGGGCACGACGTCGGGCGTCATCGCCGGCATCGACTGGGTGACCAACAACCATGTATCGCCGGCCGTCGCCAACATGAGCCTGGGCGGCGGCGCATCCACGGCGCTCGATGATGCCGTGCGGAACTCGGTCGCGGCGGGCGTGACCTACGCGGTCGCGGCGGGCAACAGCAATGCCAACGCCTGCAATTCCTCGCCGTCGCGCGTGTCGCAGGCGCTGACCGTCGGCAGCTCCACGAACACCGACGCGCGGTCGTCCTTCTCCAACTTCGGCACGTGCGTCGACTTGTTTGCCCCGGGGTCGAACATCACGTCGGCCTGGAATACGGGCGATACGGCCACCAATACGATCAGCGGCACGTCGATGGCCTCGCCCCACGTGGCCGGCGCAGCGGCGCTGTATCTCGCCACGAACCCGGCGGCGCTGCCGGCCACGGTGCACGCGGCCGTCGTCGACAACGCGAGCGTCAACAAGCTGTCGAGCATCGGCACGGGCTCGCCGAACCGCCTCCTCCACTCCATCTTTGGCGGCCCGCCGGTGGATGCGCCGCCGAACGCCACCTTCACCTATTCGTGCACGGGCTTGACGTGCACGTTCGACGGCGGCGGATCGATCGATGATCACGGCATTACCAGCTACGCATGGGACTTCGGCGACCTCGAGGGCGGCTCAGACCCGACGGAGGTGCACACCTATGGCAGCGGCGGCACTTTCACCGTGCGTCTCACGGTGACCGACACCGCCAGCCAGACCGATACCGAATCGAAGTCGGTGACGGTCACAGCCGGCGGGGCTCCCTGCACGAACTGTGTGGAGTACACGGGCACGCTGTCAGGAACCGGAGACTACGACATCCACCCGAACGGCAGCTGGTACTACAGCGGCGTGTCGGGCACGCACCGCGGCTGGCTCCAGGGACCGTCAGGCACCGACTTCGATCTCTACCTCCAGAAATGGAACGGCTTCTTCGGGTGGATCACCGTGGCGCGGTCGGAAAGCGTGACGTCCGTGGAGCAGATTGCCTACGCCGGAACGGCGGGCTACTATCGCTGGGTTGTGCAGTCGTACAGCGGAAGCGGCAGTTACTCGTTCTGGCTGCAACGGCCGTGACGCTGGTGCTCGTCGCACTGGCACTCACTCACGCCGTCGTGCACTTTGCCGCCGTGGCGCAGGGCACTGTGTTGAACACTGTGGCGCAAGGCGCCATGTCGAACATCGAGGAACCGCGGCAGGTCGTCGTGCGGACCGCCGCGGAGTGGCAGGTGCTGTGGAAGCAGCACGGCGGCGCGGCTGTGCCCGCGGTCGATTTCACGCAGTCCATGGTGGTCGCCGTTTTCCTGGGGACCCGGCCCACGGCCGGGTTCTCAGTGGCAATCACCGCCATTAAGACGGAAGGGACTCGTACGGTTGTGGAGTATCTCGAGCGCGAGCCGGCCCGCGATGCGTTCGTCGCCCAGGTGCTCACGTCGCCGTTTCACGCCGTGCGATTCGCTCGCACGGCGGGGCCTGTCGAGTTCCGGCGCCTCGAGGGGCGAGCCACTCCATAGTCCGGTTCGGGGCCCGGCTCTCAACCGGGCCCCTCGCGCGCCGCGGCCGTTCTACCGCTCGCCGCCCTTTTCGAGTGCTAGACTGTGACCTTCATCCTGAAAGGATGGGCGTCCTTGCGAAGCCTACTCTTCTCGGGGCTGCTGATCATCCTGCCAGCCTGCGGCGGGACACCAGTCTCTCCAAGTTCGCCCGTTCGACGGACGCCGGAGACGGCGACCGCTCCAGCCACCGCTCTCGTCATCACCGGACCCGAGGTTGTCCATACCGGCTCGAACGTGATTTATAAGGCGACGGCAACGCTCTCCAACGGCGTCACGATCTACAACGCGACAGGTACATGGGACACCGACAACCCGGGTGTCGCCACGATCGACAGTAACGGCGCCCTCACAGCACAGCGTCCGGGCGCCGCCACGATAACAGCCACGTTTCGGGGCATGAGCGCCACAGCCACCGTGCAGGTGCAGAGCACCACGGCCGCCAGGGCGCACCTGGAAGATCTGCTTGAAATCATGCAGATGTACTTTGTCAGGAGAAGCACGATCGCCTGGTCGAGCCTTCGAACCGAGGTGTTCAGGGCAGCTGCCGACGCACGGACAGTTCCCGAGACGTATCCGGCAATCCGGCTCGCGCTGCAACGGCTGAACGACCGCGAAAGTTTCTATACGCAGAGCGATCGCGAAACGATCGGAGGCGCTCCGGACACATGCGGAGCTGTGCCCGCCAGCGTCTCCAGACTGCCATCAACGGTGGGCTACGTGAGGGTCGAAGGGTGCAATTGCCAGACGAGTGCCGCCATCACAGCGTTCGCAGAAGCGCTCCACCGGACAATAGCGACGGCCGATCGGTTCGGCGTCATAGGGTGGATCGTCGATCTCCGCGGGAACCGGGGAGGCAATATGTGGGCGATGCTCGCGGGTGTCGGCCCAATCCTGGGCGAGGGGATTGCCGGTTACCTCATGTACGTCGACCGCGAATATGGGCGGGAGTACCGCGCCGGTGCCGCTCTCAGCGTCGGTGAGGTATTTGCTCAGGTTGCGGCTCCGTACACGCTCCGAAACCCATACCCGAAGGTGGCGGTGCTCACGGACGGGTCGGTGAGCAGCGCCGGTGAGTCGATCGTTGCGTTCTTCAGGGGACGCGCTGGGGCCCGGTCGTTCGGTATGCCCACGTGCGGCCACCACCATTTGCAGGAAGACTTTCCTCTAAGTGAGGCGGCCGTGCTTCATCTGACCACAGCCGAAGTCGCGGACCGGACGAGGACCACGTACGAGGGACCGATCAACCCGGACGAATTCATTGCGGACCCGGGCCAGGCGATCGACCGGGCAAGCGCATGGCTGCAGGCCGGGAACTGAGCCCGAACGCGATCCTACCGCTGGCCGCCCTTTTCCTGCTCGATCAGCTTCTTGAACTGCTCTACTTGCTCGTTGTTGGTGCAGAAGTTCTCGGTCAGGTCTTCGTCGTTGACCGAGAGTGTGTAGGTGCGCCAGGCCGACGTCCACGGCTTCGTCAGCACTTTCGGGTCCTCGATCGTGAACTGGTGCTCGAGGTAGTTCATCGACGGACGCCGGAAACGTTCGATCACGTGCAGATCGGCGCTGTGGAACCATCCGTCGCGGATCCAGGTGCGTTCGTCGATGGAGACGGTGTCGATGACGAGCGTGTCGCCCTCCCAGCGGCCCACCATGTCGCCGTTGTACAGCGGCTCCTGCTCTTCCTTCGTCTTGTGCGGCCGCCCGTCGGTATGCACCACGCGCCATCGGTTGTTGTTCTCGATCAGGTGGACGAACTGCCCGGGCTTCGTGATGACCTGGTGCACGTAGGGGTTCTCGGTCATCATCCCGGGCGTGCCAGGCGGCAGGCACTGGACGTTCGCATTGCCCGACAATTCGATCTCCGTCCGGCTCATCGCCGTGATCTTCTCTGCGGCCCACGGCTGGAACGGCACCGGATCTTCCTTCACCCGCTCGTCAGGCACCACGCTCCACGCGTTCGCTTTTCCCGTCGGGCCGGGGAACCAGACGCCCGACAGGTCGACTTTGCCGTCAGCCATGCGGGGCGGGGCGCCGCCGGGCGGCAGCCGCACCGGCTTGACGCTGCCGCGCGCTTCGACGAAGGGCTTCGGCGGATCCTGGGCGGCGAGGGCCACCGACAGCAGGCAGACGGCTGCGAGCGCCAGGCTGATGTGTCTCTTCATGCTTATCTCCAGATCTTGGTGCCGAAGAGGCCTTCGACAATCAAACCCGGTTTCGTTCTTACAAATCGTACTTCACTCCGAACTGCATGATGCGCGGCGCGCCGGCCTGGGTCGTGATGCTCGTCGGCCTGTCAATGCGCTGACGCGCGATTGCCGGCGCATGATCGGCCCCCCGTGCTAAGGTACTACCAGCTGTTCTGAGCCTCCCGTAATCCGGCGGGTTCCTCACCATGGCG
>Ga0209640_10001947_pt1 | contig 17864 bp, 18 predicted proteins | sample RifCSP10_1_FD_184018 | JGI IMG/M metagenome (GOLD analysis project Ga0209640, IMG submission 184018) | Soil microbial communities from Rifle, Colorado - Rifle CSP2_sed 10_1 (SPAdes) (version 2) | ecosystem: Environmental > Terrestrial > Deep subsurface > Rock core/Sediment | place: Rifle... | reverse complement strand
ATCATCCAGAAGATCTGGCCGCCGCTGGGGACGATCGATTTCGGGCCGTACATCCCGACCCTCAAGAAGGACGCGGACGCGATCTTCACGCTCATGGTCGGGCCGATGTCCCTCCAGTTCCCCAAGCAGCTCGCATCCGCGGGGATCCGGAAACCCGTGCTGGGCGGGGGAACGAGCTACGACGAGTTCGTCCTGCCATCGATGGGGGACGAGGTCATCGGCCATATATCGGCCCTGCAATACAGCGCGGCGCTCGATACGCCGAGGAACGCGGCCTTCGTGAAGAAGTATCGCGCGAAGTACGGCAAGGTGCCTTCCTACTACTCGGAGTCCAACTACTCGACTGCCCAGATGGTCCACGAGGTGATGAAGAAGACGAAGGGCAAGTGGCCGGGCGCGGAGCAGTTCGTCAAGATGCTGTCCGCCGTCAAGCTCGAGACCGCGCGCGGCCCGGTCCGCATCGACGAGATGAAGAACCCGGTTCACAACATCTACATCCGGATGGTGAGAAGGAAGAAGGAGCACGGCTACGACAAGGACGAGCTCTGGAACACCGTGATCAAGACCTATCCGAACGTGGGCCAGTTCTGGAAGTACAAGAAGGAGGAGTTCCTGAAGCAGCCGGTCTACAGCCGCGACTATCCGCCGTGCAAGTACTGCGAATGAGGCATTGACGGGGAAGGGTGGGGGTGGACGCAATACTGGAACTGAAGGGCCTGTCGAAGCGCTTTGGCGGCCTCCACGCGGTCCAGGACGTCGATCTCAAGGTATTTCCGGGAGACCGCAAGGCCATCATCGGCCCGAACGGCGCCGGCAAGACGACGCTGTTCAACGTCATCACGGGCGTCCTCCCCGCGAGCTCAGGCGAGGTGCTCCTGTTCGGCCGGAACATCACCGGCTGGCCGAGCCACCGGCGGACGGCGCTGGGCATGGCGCGGACGTTCCAGATCACGAGCCTGTTTCCGAAGCTGACGGTGCTCGACAACGTGCTGCTTGCCGTGAAGGGCCTGCGCCGCTCGAAATTCGTGATGTGGCGGCCGCTCGCCTCCTACCGCGACGTGTACGAGAAGGCGCGCCGTCTGCTCGAGAGCGCCGGTTACTGGGACCGCAGGCAGGTCGAGGTGCGCAACCTCTCCCACGGCGAGCGGCGGCAGGTCGAGGTCGTCCTCGGCCTCGCGAGCGACCCGAAGATCCTGCTGCTCGACGAGCCCGCGGCCGGGCTGGCGACGGGGGAGTCCCAGGACATGACGGCATTCCTCAAGCGGCTCGACCCCGAGCTCGCGATCCTCCTGATCGAGCACGACATGCACGTGGTGTTCGACTTCGCCGATCACATCTCGGTCCTGCACTTCGGTCAGGTGGTGGAGGAAGGCTCGACGGACCACATCCGCGGCAGCGGCAAGGTGCAGGAAATCTATCTCGGGACCGGCTGACATGCCCATCCTCGAGGTGCAGGACATCCACACCTACTACGGCGACGCCTACGTGCTCCAGGGGCTGTCCCTGGAGCTGCAGGAGGGGCAGATACTGGGGCTGCTCGGGCGCAACGGCGTGGGCAAGACGACGCTCGTCAATTCGGTCGTGGGCTTCAATCCGCCGCGCCGCGGGAGAATTCTCTTCCGGGGCGTCGATATCACTCACGTGTCCTCGTTCGAGACGGTGCGCAGCGGGATGGGACTGGTGCCGCAGGGCCGCCGCGTCTTTCCGTCGCTCACTGTGGAGGAGAACCTGGAGGTTGCGGAACGGGGGAACGGACGCCGGGGATGGAGCCTCGAGCGCGTTTACGCGCTGTTCCCGCGCCTGAAGGAGCGGCGCGGCCAGCGCGCAAAGACGCTCTCGGGCGGCGAGCAGCAGATGCTCGCGATTGGCCGCGGGCTCATGACCAATCCGGATTGCCTGATCATGGACGAGCCCTCGGAGGGGCTCGCCCCGATCATCATCCAGGGGGTGTGGGAAGCGATCGCGAAGCTGAAGGGGGAGGGGCTTTCGATCCTGCTCGTGGAGCAGAACGCGGCGCTCGCCCTGAAGCTCGTCGATTACGTGCACGTCATGAGCAAGGGGCGGGTGGTCTATTCCGCCAAGCCGCGGGAGCTCTGGGCGAACGAAGGCGTGAAGTCGAGCTATCTCGGTATTTGATGCCGCGTGACCCGATACGGCGTGACGCGATAGAACGTAGCTTCGTCGTCCCCGCGCAGGCGGGGATCCAGTCGCGCTCCGCGTGTTCTGGATTCCCGACTTCTCGGGAATGACGAAATCCTTGTTACGTCACGCGTTCAATGCGCTGAATATGCTCGGGTCGACCTTGCTTCGGACCTTATCCAGCACGGGCGCGACGGCTTTGATGAACGCGCCGCGCTCGGCGTCGGTCAGCCGGATCACTTCATTCTTCGCGGGATCGAGCTTTGCCAGGATCTCCGCGTCTTCCGCCGCCGCCAGCTGCCGCTGATACGCGGTGGCTTCCTTCGCGGCCGAGTCCACCGCGGCCTGCACGCCCTTCGGCCAGCCCGCGTAGTGCGCGGCATTGCATACGAGCGCGGTTGCGCCCCAGAAGTGTCCCGAGAGCGTGATATAGCGGTGGAAGTCGTGGATGCCGAAGTGGTAGATGTTGGTGAGGGGGTTATCCTGGGCCTGGAAGCGGTCGCCGTCGATGTGCTCGATGTACTCCTTGACGTCGGCCGCGACCGGCTCGAAGCCGAGCGCGCGGAAGACTTCCCCGTGCAGCTCGCTCATCTGGGTGCGGATGCGGATGCCGCGGCAGTCCTCGGGCCTGCGGATCGGCCGCACCCGGTTGGTGAGATGGCGGAAGCCGTTGTCCCAGTATCCCAGCAGGCGGCAGGCGGTCCGCTCGCTGATATTGCGGCGCGCGCGCTCCCCTAATTCGCCGTCGAGGGCCTTGAACGCGGCGGCGCGATCCTGGATCACGAAGGGCAGCTCGAGCAGCCGCAGTTCCGGCGCGGCCCGGGAGAAACGCACGGTGGATATGTAGCAGAGTGAAAGCTCGCCGCGCTCGACCATCGGCACCAGGTCGCCCGAGCCGCGGCCAAGCTTCAGCACGCTGCCGATCAGCTCGAGGGTGATGCGCTCGCCGAGTTTCTGCCGGATGATCTCGCCGAATCGTGCGGCGGCGCGGTGATGGACGGATGCGGGTTCCTGGTAGCCGCCGAACTTCAGCGCGATCGCCGTCACACGGGAAGTTCCCGGTGGACGAATTCGATGATCTTGTCGATGGCGGAAAGCGCCGCCGGCGAAGTGGGATCGTTGGTGATGAAGGCTTCGCCCACGCCGTCGAACAGGTGCAGCTCCACCCGGCCGCCTGCTTTGCGGTAGCTGGCGATGAAGCGGTCGCGGTGAGGCGCGGGATGCGCGACGTCGGCGGCGCCCTGGACGTACAGCACGGGCGGCAACGGCACCTTCTCGCCGCGTTCCAGCGCAAGCGTCGGATTGCCCTCGGCCATCGCAGCTTCGTCCGGCCAGTAGCGGTCGTGGAGCTGTATCCAGTTGTCCGCCTGCTTCTTGAGGGGACCGCTTTGATTCTGCCTGGCGTAGTGATAGCGCCCGAGCGGGTCGATGACGGGCCAGCAAAGCACCACGGCGCGCACCGTTGCATCCAGCGATGTCCCGGCGGACAGGGGCAGCGCCGCGTAGCGCGGGTCGTGCGGCCGCATCGCCGCCAGCATGGCCTGGTGTCCGCCGCTCGAGACGCCGAGTATGCCGACAGTGTCGGGCCGGGTGTAGAGCGCTCGCGCCCGCGACTTGCACCAGCGAATCGCAGTGTTGATGTCCGCGAGCGAGGCGGGATAGCCGGCCTCCGGCGGCATGCGGAAATCGAGCGACACCACCACCACGCCGCTTTTCGCGAGCGGCTCGTCGGTTCCGGCATCGCTCGTGCGGTCTTTGTTGCACCAGGCGCCGCCGTGCACGTCCACGATGAGCGGAAACGGCCCCTGTCCACGCGGCTTGTAGATCCGCGCGAGCAGCGGCTTGTCGCCGTGGCGCAGGTACTCGACGTCCTCGACGGTGATTTCGTAGCGGGTCAGCGTTGCGGTATCCATATCTGCCTCCTGTCGATCAGCGACCTGATACAAGTAACGAAATCCCCCCGCTTCGCGCCCCCCTTTGGCAAAGGGGGGGTAGGGGGGATTCTGTAATCGTTGTTCTTATTCGTCACTGCTTAGTGCTTGACTTCCTTCGGCGCGCCCGGCTGCTTGAGGGGATGCGATTTGGCGAACGCCTCGAGCTTCATGCATTCGTTGAAGACGCGCATCACCGTCGGCACCGGCGCGGTGTCGCAGTTGAAGAAGCGCGCCCCGAACACCTGGGTCACGACACAAACATCGGCGAGGGTGGGCGAGTTGCCGTGGCAGTAGCGCCCCGTTTCCTGCTCCTTCGCGAGGTGCGATTCGACCGCCTTGAGCGCTTCCATGATCCAGTGCTGGCACCAGCGGGTACGTGCGGCTTCGTCCACCTTGAGTTCCTTCTCGAGGTAGTTGCGGACGCGCGGGACGAGCAGGGGATGACCGTCGCACGCGACGATCTGCGCGAGTCCGCGCACGCGCGCGCGTCCCTTCGGGTCCTTGGGCAGCAGCGGCGGTTGCGGGTGGGTCTCGTCCAGGTACTCGATGATGGCCATCGACTCGAAGAGCGGGGTGCCGCCGTCATCCGTGATCAGGGACGGCACGACCGCCAGCGGGTTGACGGCGCGATACTCGGGCTTCAGCTGCTCGCCCTGCATGAGGTTGACGGAGATTTCCTCCGCCTGGATGCCCTTCATCGCGAGGGCGATGCGCACGCGGCAGGCGGCGAGGGAGCGCCAGAAACCGTAGTACTTCATTTCTCCTCCTGTTGGAAACGATGGGCAGCAGTATAACCGAGGGATGGCGCGGCGCCCGTGATGCATTTGACTCGGGCGAGCGCAGCGTGTCAACGTGCGCCACCAGAAGGGAGAGAATCATGAAAGTTGGCATCGCGGGCACCGGCAGGATGGGAGAAGCCATCGGCGTGCGATTGATGGGGCGCGGCCACGAGCTCACAGTGTGGAACCGCACGCCGGAGAAAACGAAAGGCCTGGCTGCCGCAGGCGCCGCCGTCGCGGCATCGCCCACGGCGCTCGCCGACGCCGTAGAAGTGATCATCACCATCGTCACCGACGACAAGGCGATCGACGCCCTCTACCACGGCGAGCGGGGCTTGTTGTCGGGCTACGTGGCGGGCAAGCTCTTCCTCGAGATGAGCACGGTGCGGCCGGAAGTCGAGATTGCGCTGGGGGCGAAAGTGAAGCAGAAGAGGGCAGCGCTGGTCGAATGTCCCGTCAGCGGGACGACGGGTCCCGCGCGAGAGGGCCGGCTCTTAGGCTTCGCCGGCGGCGCCGACGCCGACGTGGCGCGGGCGCGCCCGCTGCTCGAGCAGTTGTGCCGTCGGGTCGAGCACGTCGGTCCCGTCGGCGCCGGCTCGCGGTTGAAGCTCGCGATCAATCTTCCCTTGTTCGTCTACTGGCAGGCGCTTGGCGAAGCGTTGCTGCTCTGCCGGCCGCTCGGTCTCGATCCGGAGCGCCTCCTGAGCATCCTCGCCGACAGCTCCGGCGGCGCCAACGTGCTCAAGGTCCGCAGCGGAATGATTGCGGCGCAACTGACCGGCAAGGATCCGGGGCCGGTGAACTTTGCCGTGGACCTGGTGTGCAAGGATCTGAGGACGATGATCGCGGAAGCGAAGGCGCTGGGCGCGACGCTACCGGCCGCCGAGACCGTGCTCAAGTGCTTCAAGGACGCCGCGCGGAGCGGACTCGGCGCCAAGGATCAGACGGCACTGCCCGCAAACTGGGCCAACAAACGGTGAGTAACGCAAAAAGGCCTGCGGACTGCAGGCCTTTTTGCGTGGATCTGGCGCGCCCGGAGGGATTCGAACCCCCTACCCCTTGGTTCGTAGCCAAGTACTCTATCCAGTTGAGCTACGGGCGCAAAATGGGAATCGAATTATAATCTGAAACGATAACGGAGGCTTACGTTGGCGAAGGGTGAAGGAAAAGACGACACCGTCAAGGAAATCGACCTGGAGGAAGTCGCCCGGCTGGTCGAGGCGCTGGAGCGGGACCTCGCACAGGTGCGAAGCGGCTCCCAGGACGTGCAACGCCTGCGCGACGAGGTGGAAACCTTGAAGAACGTCCTCAGTTCACCGATCCGCCGGCATCACTGGGTGAGCGATGGCCTGCACGGCGTGCGAACGGTGCTCGAGGAAGCGATGGACGTGGCTGTCGCCAGGGGAATCAAGACCGGCCAGTACATTTCCGAGATCGGCCGCATCCTCGGACTGTAAGGCCCTTATCGCTCCATGTAGTTGGGCGGCGGGGGTGGCGGCGTGTAATAGCGCCGTGGCGCCGGCCGCTCGTTTGCCGCCGCGAATCGTCCCGATACCGGCACCTTGTGGCCTTTGGCGTACATGCATTGCGTGTAGCCCATGTCGTAGCGCCTCTGTGCCGCGTAGGCGGATGCGTTCGCGGTGCTCGATCCAATGGCCGAGCCCATCAGCAAGCCGATGCCGGCGCCGACTCCGGCACCGCTGCTGCCATCGATGAGAGCGCCCGCCGCGGCGCCGACAGCCGTGGCGGCGGCGGCGGTCGAGACGGCGTTGTCGGTGGCGGCTTGATTGGGGCCCGGTCCGCCGGCCTGTACGCCGGCGAACTGCCGGCACTCGAAGTCGTCGGCACGAAACTGATCGAAGCTCTTGCCGGTCCCCGGCAGCGACATGATGCTCGGCCCGTTCGGTACCGTCACGCACGCGGTCAGGGCAAGCAGCGCAACCATTGAACCGCCAAGACGCCAAGATGAGCACTCGTTCATTGGTTGCCTCCTGATTTGTCTACCGGTCACCAGTCACAATTCGCGCTTCATTGGCCGGGCGGCGCAGTCGGGGTCACGCGCTGCCAGCTCCCTGCGCAGTGTTTCACATAGGGGTGGTACGCCTTGGCGTCGGGGCAGTAGTACCAGTAGCCCTGGGACTGCTCCTGCGGCGCGGATGAATCGCCGCGCTCGATATAGACCGTGGGCTCGGCAGGCGCGCCGACCACCCGCGGATGATAGTAATAGGGAGGCCCGTAGTAGCCGGGGTAAGCCCAATAACCCGGGTAGCCCCAGTAGCCTGGACCGTGGAACACGAATCCGACGCTCACCCGCGGCCGGCCATGGTAGCCGCCGCCGTGAGCAAGCGCGGGAACGCTCGCTGCCAGGGTCAGCAACGTGGCTGCCAGCAGCGCGACCGTCCTGGTCTTGCTCATGACCGAATCCTCCTCGTCCATGATCTCGCGAACCACACTAGCAGATCGGACCACCGGCTCGGGTAACAAAGTGTTACAAGATGTTGCGCGGTCGGTGCCGGACAGCCGGCAAGCGGCGGCTGATTTGCCCTGTCGCGGATCAGCGACACCGATTTGCAGCGACCTGTCAGATCGTCTAATGTTGACCCCTGCCCAACGCAGCGCAAACAAGCCATGAAGAACGACTTGAAGCTCGACATCTTTCCACACATCTTTCCGGAGCCCTTCTTCGCGCGGATGAAGCGCATCGCCGAAGCGAATCCCGCGCTGGCGGCGTCGATCAAGCGCTGGCTCAACGTCCCGGTGCTCTGGGACCTCGGCGCGCGCCTGCGCATGATGAAGCAGTTCAAGGGCTACCAGCAGGTCCTGACGCTCTCGCTGCCGGCCATTGAATTCCTGGCGGGCCCGGAGGAGTCCCCGGCGCTTGCGCAGCTCGCAAACGACGGCATGGCGGAGATCGTCGCGTCTCACCCCGTTCAATTCCCGGCGTTCGTCGCGTCGCTGCCCATGAACAACGTCCCGGCGGCACTGGCGGAGATGGATCGGGCGATCACGCAACTCGGCGCGAAGGGCATCCAGATATTCACCAACGTCAACGGCCGGCCGATGGACGACCCGGAGTTCTACCCGGTCTTCGAGCGCTGCGTAAAAAAATACGATCTGCCGATCTGGCTGCACCCCGTCCGCACTTCGAAATTTCCCGATTACCCGGTCGAGTCCAAGTCGAAGTACGAGATCTGGTGGCTGTTCGGCTGGCCGTACGAGACAAGCGCATGCATGGCGCGCATCGTATTCTCTGGCATGCTGCAGAAGCTGCCCGACATGAAGATCATCACGCACCATCTCGGCGCGATGGCGCCGTATTTCGACGAGCGCATCGGCCTCGGCATGGACCAGATGGGCGCGCGGACGGTGGACGAGGACTACGGCGCGCTGCTGAAGCGCCTGGGAAAGCGGCCGCTCGATTATTTCAGGATGTTCCATGGCGACACTGCCGTCAACGGATCCGCGCCGGCGATCCGCTGCGGGCTCGATTTCTTCGGCCCGGATCGCGTGCTGTTCGGCACCGATTGTCCGTTCGACCCCGAGGGCGGCCCGGCTTTCATCCGCGAGAGCATCCGGGCGATCGATTCGCTCCGGCTCGCGCAGCCGGTCCGCAACCAGGTCTATCATGGCAACGCGATCAGGATGTTGAGACTGCAAATGGCCGCCACGCCGGCCCGGAAAGCCCCGGCCAGGCGGCGCGCGAAGTAGCGCTGCACGATCGAGGCCCAAGCATCGGACCGGCCATGGCCACCAGTCACGAGTCGCGAGTCACGAGTCACTCTCCCACCGCGGGCCCGGCGGACCCGCTGCTGATCGAGGACCTGGTCGCGGCGAACCGCATTCTGGCGCAGGAAGGCGTGCTCGACGGCTGGGGCCACGTGAGCGTGCGCCACGATCGCGATCCCAACCGCTTTCTGCTGTCGCGGTCGCTCGCGCCGGAGCTGGTGCGCGCCGAGGACATCATCGAGTTCGACCTCGACAGCGCTCCGGTGGAGGTGATGGAGCGCGATCTCTACACCGAGCGCTTCATCCATGGGGAAATCTACAAGACGCGGCCGGACGTGAAGGCGATCGTCCACACGCACGCGCCCCCCGTCATCCCGTTCGGCGTCATCAGCATCCCCCTGCAGCCGATGTATCACCGCGCGGCGTTCATCGGGCTCGGCATCCCCGTGTTCGAGATTCGGGATGCCGCGGGCATTACCGACATGCTGATCCGCGATCCCGCGCTCGGCCGCGCGCTGGCGAAGCGCATCGCGGACAAGCCGGCCGTCCTGATGCGGGGGCATGGCGCGACGGTGGTCGGGCCCTCGATACCGCGGGTTGTCGGCCGCAGCATCTTTCTTGCGCTCAACGCGACGCTCCAGGCGCAGGCCATGATCATGGCGCAGGGCGGGGCCATCAACTACCTCGATCCGGGGGAGGCGCGGCTGATCGAGGCGCGCGAGGGCTACGGGCTCGGGCGCGCGTGGAAGGCGTGGAAGCGGCGCGCGCTCAAGCAGCCGTGACGAGAAACGACATGAACCATATGGAAGACCTGGTCGCGGCCTACCGGATTCTCGCGGAGCACGAGGTGATCGATGCCTACGGGCACGTGAGCCTGCGCTCGGAGCGCGATCCGAACCGTTATTTCCTCGCCGGGCACCGCGCGCCCGAGCTCGTGACCGAAGACGACATCATCGAGTACGACCTGGACAGTAATCCGCGGGACGCGCGCGGGCGTGAATCGGTGCGCGAGCGTTTCATCCACGGGGAGATCTACAAGACGCGGCCGGAAGTGACCGCCGTGGTGCACAGCCATTCGCAATCGGTCGTTCCCTTCAGCATCACCGCGGTGCAGATGCGCGCGATCTTCCACATGGCGGCCTTCATCGGGGACGGGCTGCCGAATTTCGAGATCCGCGATGCGCAGAAGGGCACCGATCTGCTGGTCAAGACGCCCTATCTCGGACAGGCGCTCGCGCGCACCCTCGGCGCCAGGCCCGCGGCACTGATGCGCGGGCACGGCGCGGTCGTCGTAGGCGAAAGTCTGCCGCGCGCCGTGGGCCGCAGCATCTACCTGGAGATGAGCGCGAAGATGCAGGCCCAGGCGATACTGATTGCAGGGCCTGGCGGGAAGATCACCGGCCTGGACGAGGCCGAAGTCAAGGCTTCGGTGCCGGTGCAGGAGTACAACCGCGCGTGGCCGCTGTGGCGGGCGAAAGCGCTCGCCCGGCTCAAGTCGGAGCGCACCTAATCCCTTAATCGCTGTCGCGAGGTCCCGAAGTTGTCGTCCTCGCGGAGGCGGGGACCCAGTCGCCCTCCGAACACTCTGGATTCCCGCCTCCGCGGGAATGACGGTGTGGCGGCGGACGCGTCAACGCCCGTCGGAGTGGCCGGTGGCGACGGCAGCGATGGTTCCGGCCTCGTCCGAAAGCTGGTTCCCGCGCCAGGCCACGTGCAGGTCGGGTCTCACGAGCAGCAGGTCGACGTCCGCGACCTCGCGCACCTGACGATCCGGGATGTCGAGCACATCCAGCGGCGCGCCGACTGCCCGCCATGCCCGCTCCAGGTTCGAAACGTCCGCCTGCGACCCGCCCAGGCGCAGCAGCGTGTAGCCCGGGCCGAGGCGATCATGCAACGCCGTGCCGTCGTTGAGCCAGACGTGTGGAAGCCGCGCGCCCGGCCAGGTGGTCGGAACATAGTGAGGATTGTCCGGATCGGGGCCGTCCCCGGCCTCGGGCCAGATGAGCGGCGAGCCGGCGTATCGATAACCCGCTTCGATGCCCAGGATCTCGGTCACCTTGCGCTGCTCGAGGTCGAAGCGGCTCGCCATTTCGGCGCGGATGGCCGCGCCTTCGGGTGTATTCCTGCGAATGTCGGGGTGCCAGGCCGCGCGCCAGCTCAACCTTCCGCTCATCGCGGCGCCGGAAGCCTTCACGTTGCGCAACCCGATCGGGCGGCGTTCCCGTTCGTAGGCAGCGAGCAGCTGCGGCCCGCCCCAGCCCGCCAGCGTCGCCGCCAGCTTCCACGAGAGGTCGATCGCGTCGCCCACGCCGGTATTCATTCCCAGCCCGCCGGTGGGGATGACCAGATGCGCCGCGTCTCCGGCGACGAAAACGCGGCCTCCGCCGTAACGCTCCGCGCACAGCAGGTGCTGCGTCCATTCGTTGACGGAGAGCATCTCGAACCCGATCGGCAGGTCGAGCGCCCGCTTGAAGATCACCGCCATCTCGCCGTCGCTCGCGGCCGCCGCGTGCAGCGTCCAATGCCGCGTGCTGTCCTGGAGGATGATGAACGGAAAGAGCGGCCCCTCGGCAATGTGGTAATGCCGGCCCTTGCCCATGGGAATGCGCTGGTACAGGTCCGGGCAGTGAAACAGCGCCTGTCTCAGCTCCCGGATGTTGCCCTCGCCCTGCAGCCGGATGCCGAGCTGCTTGCGCACGGTGCTGGAGCCCCCGTCGCAGCCGACGAGATACGCCGCTCGAATGGTTTCCTCCGACCCTTTCGTGCCGACGCGCGCTGACACCGAGCCGGCATCCTGCGTGAACGACGACAGCTCGCAGCCGAAGCGCACCGTCACGGTGGGCTGCGCCTCGACGATCGATCGCAGCAGCGGCTCGAGCGTGTATTGCGAGATCAGCTGGTACGGCTCGAGCGGCCGTCCGTCATTGTGCGCGGCGATCTCGGCCTTGGCTTCCGCCACCGACGGGTACGGCAACCGGACGAGCGGCGGCCCGGCCATCGACGTCGCCAGAAAGACATCCATCGGCGCGCTGCGCGGCAGGCCCGCATCGCGGATTTTTTCGGCGATGCCCAGCCGGCGGTAGATCTCCATCGTCCGGGCGTTGCAGCGCTCCATCTTCGGCAGCTGGATGGAGGTCTCGTTGCGCTCGATCAGCGTGCACCGTACACCGCGCTGGCCCAGATCGAGGGCCAGCGTCAGCCCGACGGGCCCCGCTCCGACGATGAGAACCTGGGTATCGATCAAGGACGTCCCGATGACGGCTGGCAGCTGCGAGAATTACCGAATTCCGGTGGCTGTCGATTCGGCCGTAAGCGTCGCAAGACCGCCGACCGGTGTCAATTGGATTGTCGCTTCCGGATTCGCCGTGACCCTATAATACGGCGTCCCCAGAACAGTCATCGTCCGAGGAGGCCGCACATGACGAACCGACGTAGCCGGTCATGGAACCTATGGCAGCTTGCGCCCGCGCTCGCGGGCATCGCCGCGGCTTGCGGCGGCGGGAATGCCGCCGCGCAGGACGCCGCCTTTCCGTCCCGCACCGTGCAGTTCGTGGTGGCGTACTCGCCGGGCACCGGCGCCGACATACTCGCCCGCCTGTTCGGGCCCCGGCTCGCGGATCGCTGGAAGGCCTCCATCGTCACCGAAAACCGCGTGGGCGCGACCGGCACCATCGCAACGGCGTTCGTGGCCAAGGCCGCCCCGGACGGCCACACACTGCTCTTCATCGCGACCTCTTTCGGCACGACGCCGGCGCTGCGCCACAACCTGCAGTTCGATCCCGTGAAGAGTTTCGCGCCAGTGTCGCTGATCGCCACCAGCGGGCTCGGCGTCGTCGTTCACCCGCTACTGCCGGTGAAGACGTTGCGCGACTTCATCAATCTTGCGAAGCGCCGCCCCGGAGAGCTGCATTACTCCTCGCCCGGCGTCGGCGGCCCGCAGCACCTCTCCATGGAATTGCTCAAGCTCGAAACCGGCATCAACATCGTGCATGTGCCGTACAAGGGGTTCGCCGGCGCGATCACGGACGCGATAGCGGGCCACGTTCAGGCGATGGTCTCGGCGCTTCAAAGCGCGCACCCGCACGTGGTGAGCGGCAGGCTGCGCATGCTGGCGGTCATGAGCGGGCAACGCTCGGACGCGTTTCCCGGCGTCCCGACGATGAAGGAGCTGCGACTCCCGAGCCTGGAGATCTATACCTGGTACGGGACGTTTGCGCCGGCCGGTACGCCGGCATCCGTCGTGAACAGGATCAATGCGGATATCAACGATCTGATTCAGCTTCCTGAAATTCGCACCACATTGGCCAAGCTGGGGATGGACCCGGCCGGTGGCCCGCCCGAGCGCCTCGGAAACCTGGTCAAGAGCGAGCTGGTCCGCTGGGACCGCGTGGTGAAGGCGGCGAAGATCAAGGCTGATTAGACCCGTTTCCTCCCTCCCCCTCGATGGGGGGCGAGGCGGGGTTTCGAGGAGCATTGCTCCGAGCCGCCGAGCGCCCGACCCGATGCAGCGGGGCGGGACGGACGGGTGAGGGAGGGGGTGTGGTGACGAGTGACGAGATGCAACGAGGGAGCACCATGGCAAGAGGAAGAGCGAGCACCAGTCACGCGTCACGAGTCGCGAGTCGCGAGATCGGCACGCAGCGAAGCTACGCCGACCTGCACGAGCACCTGGCGGAGCTGAAGCGCCGGGGCCTGCTGCTCACCGTTGACCGGCCGATCAACAAGGACGCCGAGCTGCACCCGCTGGTGCGCTGGCAGTACGTGGGCGGGGTCGAGGAGCACGAGCGCAAGGCCTTTCTGTTCACCCACGTGGTGGACGGCCGCGGCCGGCGCTACCGGTTTCCGGTGGTGGTAGGCGCGTATGCCGGAAATCGCGCGATCTACTGCATCGGCATGCGCGCCGCGCCCGAGGAGGTGCAGCCGAAGTGGGACCATGCAATCGCCCATCCGATCCCGCCCCGCATCGTCGAGAGCGCTCCGTGCCAGGAGGTCGTGATCGAGGGCGACGCGCTGAAGGGGGAGGGCAACGGCCTCGACAGCCTGCCGATTCCGGTCTCGACGCCGGGCTTCGATAGCGCGCCGACGCTGACCGCGACCAACGTCGTCACCAGGGACCCGGAGTCCGGCATCCAGAACCATGGCACCTACCGCGCCGGGCTGAAGAGCCCCGACCGCTGCGTGATCCGCATGGCCACCCGCATCGGCGGCGCCGGCGGCTACCGGCACTACCTCAAGTACCAGAACCGCGGCGAGAAAACCATGCCGTGCGCGATCGTGCTCGGCGCACCGCCCTGCGTCGCCTACGTCGCGCCGATGAAGCTGCCGATAGACCTGGATGAGGTCGGCGTCGCCGGGGCCGTGGCGGGGGGGCCGATCAACATGGTGCGCGCCCGGACCGTGGACCTGCTGGTGCCGGCCGAGGCGGAGATCGTGATCGAGGGGCTGGTGGATACCGAGACCCTCGAGCCGGAAGGCCCGTTTGGCGAGTCGCACGGGCACGTCGCGCTCGAGGAGTTCAACATGCCGATGCGCGTCACGGCGATCACGCACCGCCGGGACGCGATCGTCGCCTCCTACCTGAGCCAGGTCACGCCGAGCGAATCGAGCGCCATCAAGCGCGTTTCTTATGAGCCCATGTTCCTCACGCACCTGCGCACGACGCTCGGCATCCGGGGCGTCAAGCGCGTGACGCTGCACGAGCGCATGACGGCGCTGCGGCGCATCGCGATTGTCACCATCGAGAAGGGCACGCCGCGCACCGAGGTGTGGCGCGCGCTCACGGGCGCGTCCAGCTTCAAGGCTGATTGCGGCAAGTTCTGCATCGCGGTCAACGAGGACATCGACCCCGAGAGCTCGGACGCGCTGCTCTGGGCGATCTCCTTCCGCATGGACCCCGCGAAGGACCTGCAGGTGCTTCGGTACCGCAGCCAGGGCCACGGCCCCGAGCGCGAGCACGAGGCGGAGGACGACACCGATTCGACGGTGCTGATGGACGCGACGCTCAAGGAGGATCTGCCGCCGCTCGCGTTGCCCAAGCAGGAGTACATGGAGCGCGCCCGAAAGTTATGGGAGGAGCTGGGGCTGCCCGGGCTGCGCCCGCAATCGCCGTGGTTCGGCTCGGCCGCGGGCGGCGACTGGCTGCCGCAGTGGGACGAAGCCGGGAAGCGCGCCGCCGAGGGCCGCTATCTCGAAAACGGCCGCGCGAGCGAGAAGCTGCGGCGGAAAGGCCTCAAGCCCGAAACGCGGTTTCGGCCCGATCAAAAAAAATAGGCGGGCTGTGTCCAGCCCGCCGCGGCCTGTTTGATTACGCGAGCTGCTGCCGCCATTCGCGGTAAGCTTGCGCGAGATCGCGCTCGGCATACTCGCGCAGGCGTCGCTCGTAATCGTTTATGAAAATTCGGTACAAGGGCAGCGCACCTTGTTGGAGCAGCGCCGCCACGGCGTGATCTCCAGCTTCGGGCGGCGTGCTTCGCCACTCCACGCTCTTCCGGGCCAATTCTGCTGCCGGCCCGCATTCGACCGCCAGAAAGTGCTCGACGGCCTCGTCATTCATGCCGACTTGCCCGGTGCGCGCGGTGAATAGAAGGCGAACGGGAAACAGCACCAGCTTGGTCAGCGTTTTCACGTCGGCATGGGCAAGACTCGCAGGGTGTTTCAAATGGGTTGTAACGTCGGGGGTCGACAGCCGCCCGAGGGCGAAGCGAGCGCCAGACACCACCAGCTCTCTCCAAGTCGGGGTTCGTAACTGTGCCCGGACGTCTCGGCCGCAAATCAGGCGGCCGTGTCGAACCAGATCGAGCAAGTCGATCGGCGGGAAGCGGCCGCCGGTCGCTGCTCCTGAGAGCGTGGCTACCGATCCCCAAAATACCGATAAGCGGTCGGCAGGAGGTGCGCCACTCACCCCGATCACGAGCCGGTCGACCTCCTTCGCGTCTCGATCGTCGAGCGGGTCACCCAGAATGAGACCCAGGTCGACATCGCTGACGTGAATGCTGAAGCCGCCGTGCGCCAGGCTGCCGAGAGCATATCCTGCAACCAGACGGTTGCCCCAGCTGCTCTGAGCCAGCTCGACCGCATGCGTCAACACGCGCTCGCCGGCATTTACTGGTGCCAAAGAGGACGATGGCACAGCTCGGTTATTGTTCGTGGGCGTCAAGCGTTGCTACCGACGGCCGGAGCCGACCCAAACGCGACGTTCTGACTATCACTTGAGTGGGGCAACAATCACGCCGCGTAAACCGGCCCTCTCGATCGCGGCTTTGACCAGACCCTCGGACTTCGCTACCTCGATGAACCTGCGCGCGTACGCCACGCCGAGGTCCCGTCCCTTCGGCATCGCCATTGCGTGCGGATCGATGCCGGGCCGACCGTCGAGAACCCGCGAACCCGGCAATTGATTCGACAATTCGAACAGGATCGGCTTGAGGCTGCCCAGTACGTCCGCTTTCCCGGATTTCACCGCCTCCAATGCGCCAGGGTTGCTCGATGCCCGGATCACCGCAACATTTTTTAGTGTGCCAGAAAAGAACCTGTCCGGGCCGGACTTCTGCTGAACGGCAACTCGAATCCCGGGGCGGTCTACATCAGCCATTGTTGAAATGGCAGAACCGCGAGGGACGAGGTAGCCGAATTCGACTTCCAGGTGCAGCGCAGTGAAGTCCCACTCCTTCGCCCGCGCAGGACTGAATCCAACAAAGGCGACGTCCCAAGCCCCGGATTTCCCGCCGTCGAGTACGGCTCCGACTGATGGGTACAGAACCGGCTCAAACGGAACCCCCATGCGCCGGGCCAACTCATTTCCGAGGTCAAATGCTACCCCCTTCATCTCACCCGACGCGGAGTCCCGTATTACGTTCAAGGGATTGCCAAGCTGGAGCCCGACGCGAAGCTTGCCGGTCGGAGCCAAGGCCTGTCGCGCTTCCGTTGTCGGGGCGGTACCAATGCCGGCACAACCGGTAAGCAGCAATCCAAGTATCGCGGTCATCAGCCAATGAGTCGGTCGCATTGCGTTCTCCTTTGAAGTTGCCGGTGCTCTCCAGCTACTGATCAACCTTGATGTTCGCCTGCTGCGCGATCTTGCGATACTTGTTGATTTCCGCCTTCTGAAAGGCCGCGAGTTCTGATGGCGAGTTGCCGATGGCCTCGGAGCCCTGCTCCGTCATGCGCGCCTTATAGTCGGGCGACCGCACGATGCGCGTGATTTCCGTGCGCAGCTTGTCGAGCACGTCCCTCGGCGTCGCGGCCGGCGCCCACACGGCATTCCACTGGGTGACGTCGAATCCGGGAAGCGTTTCGGCGAGCGCCGGCACCTCCGGCAGCTGCGGCACGCGCTTTTGCGGCGTCACCGCCAGGGCGCGCAACTTGCCGATCTTCACATGCTGCAGCGCCGGCAGCAGGGTGCCAAACCCGCTTGGTATCTGCCCGCCGAGCAGCTCGATGATCAACGGGCCGGAGCCCTTGTACGGCACGTGCACGATGTCGATCTTGGTCAGCATTTTCAGCCACTCGCCGGCGAAGTGATGAGGGGAACCGGTGCCGGGCGAACCGAACGTCATTGATCCGGGCTTCGCTCTTGCGATCGCGAGGTATTCCTTCACCGATTGGATGGGCACCGACGGATGCACGACCAGCGCCATCGGGGTAACCGTCGCCAGCGTGATCGGCGCGAAATCCCTGACCGGGTCGTACGGCATTTTCGGAAAGAGCGCGACATTGAGCGCGGCTTCGCCCGAGGAGCCGACCATGAGGGTGTAGCCGTCGGGCGGCGCCTTGGCGACGATGTCCGCGCCTATCATGCCGCTCGCCCCGCCACGGTGGTCGATGATGACCGACACGCCCCAGCGTTCGCTGAGCTTCTGCGCGATCGGCCGCGCGGTGAGGTCGGCGCCGCCGCCCGGCGGAAACGGCACGACGATGCGAATCGCCTTGTTCGGGTAGGTCTGCGCCGCAATCGTCGTGGCGAGCACCGTAGCGGAATGCAGGAATCCAGCCGAAACCGCGAGAGCAAACCTCACCCAATACATGACCCGCATAGTTCCTCCTGTTCAGTCCGATCCAGCACGCGAACGGAAATATCTATACCAAGATAATGTTCTCTATAGGACACAGAATGTCCTATAACAACCAATGTGTCAAGCGTTCCGCCGGGGAGATTATCGAAAGCGCTGGCTGCAGGACCGAATCTGGATGGAGATTGAGGGGCAAGATATTGACATGAAAGAACAAATAGGACACAATGTATCCTATATGAAAAAGCGTGACGGTGTCGCCCAGTCCCACGCCTTCT
>Ga0209640_10001945_pt1 | contig 17872 bp, 20 predicted proteins | sample RifCSP10_1_FD_184018 | JGI IMG/M metagenome (GOLD analysis project Ga0209640, IMG submission 184018) | Soil microbial communities from Rifle, Colorado - Rifle CSP2_sed 10_1 (SPAdes) (version 2) | ecosystem: Environmental > Terrestrial > Deep subsurface > Rock core/Sediment | place: Rifle... | reverse complement strand
CTCAGCTACTACGGGCTCATTCTGGTCATGGACTCGCGCACCTACGGCACGGCGATTCCGGGCGCGTGGGTCATCATGTGGCTGCTCCTCGCGACGCTCGACGGGCGCTGGCTTCGGGCACCCGATCGCCGACCGTGGTGGGAGATTGCCATCCGAGGCGGGGTCGCAGCGGTGGCGGGCGGCATCGCATTCGCCCTCGTCAGGACCATTCTGTGGGGGCGCCCACCAGGCGAGGAACGGAACTACCTCCTGCAGTTCGGCGCCTGGGCGTGCGCGTGGACGCCCGGTCTGCTGGCGCTCACCTGGGGGAACACGGGTGTCCGCAGGGGCCGAGACCGGCCGCATGCAGCGGGGAATCAGAGTAGAACCTGAGTAGTCTCGGATTCGGGAAGGCTGGCTGAAACGCTAGCGGCCGTCGTCAATGACGTCCTGGGCGAGAAGCGCCGGCGCGCACAGCGCGCCGGCACTCAGGAAGGATGTGAGCTAGTTTCCGCCGCGAGCGGCGCCGCCGCGCCCGGCCCCGCCACCGCGCGCTGGCTCGACGTACTCTGGAATCTTCTCGCCGCGAGCCACCGCCTCGGCGCGCCGCTTCTCCTCGGCGCGCGAACCGCTGAGGAGGTTGGGCATCGCGTAGTTCCCCTCGTGGCACGCGTATTCGAAATAGCCGTAGCTCTCTTCGCGCGGGATCGGCATCCGCATCGTCCACGGCGCGGTGTAGACCTTCGGGTCGTTCATCGTCATGCGGTAGTCGAGCGTGTTCGCGTCCGCCAGCGTGAACCGTTCGATCATCACGCCCTCGTCCGACAGCGGCTGGCCGTTGACCGGCGACTCGGGCTTGATGTTGCGGGTTTCGACGACGAGCACATCGCCTTCCCAGTGGCCAACCGACGTGCCCATCCAGTTCTTGACCGCCGCGCCCACGTTCTTGCGGCCGTCCGTCGGGATGACGCGCGTCTCGTGGATCATCTCGTTCTGGAACGCCAGCCAGCCCGGCCCCTGCACGATGCGGCTGCCGGAGTTGTAGATCTTCGGCGTGATCGAATTCAGAACGCCGGTGCTGATGCAGCGGTCGTAGTTGCTGCGATCGGTGGTCCAGTCGGCTTCGACGCCGTTCAGTTGGCGACGGCGGGCGGCCTGAGCCTGCTGACGCTGCTCGGCCGCGGCCTGGGCCGCGGGCGTCAACGCCGGAATCCGTCCGTCCGGTGGGTCGATCACGTAGGAGGACACACGGCTGACGGTCCTCGCGCGCTCGAGCCAGTGCGGTGGCGGCGAGACGGCGCCGCCGACGGTGCCGAACCTCGCCTCGAACTCCTCTGCGCGTTCCAGCGTGAACTCGTCGCTGTTGTCGTTGGCCACGTTCTGGTCGCGTTGCGCGACCCGCTGCGTGAACTCGTCGTCGTTCAGCTTGTACCGCACGCCGACCGTCTGCGGTCGCTGCATCCCGATGCCTTGCAGGTCGTTGGCGTTGAAGGTGCCCTGGAGGTCTGGTTCGCCCCACGGCGTCTTCGGCACCTTGTAGCTACCGAGCGCCGGCACGCCACCCTCGGCGGTCATGACACCGGGCGAGTCGACGCGGCCTTGGCCGAACACACCGCTGGTCGTGAGGATCCCGGCGCCGGCCAGCGCCGTCAGGGCTGCAAGAATGAGACGTTTCATGTGCTCTCCATCGGCGGGTCCGGGTCCACACGGCAGGTCCCACCCTCCGTCCGTATAAGTCTACCTCTGCTGACGTCTCGCCGCCGCCTCGGCGGCCGCGGGCTCCATTCAAGGCAACTGCGCAACGTGACCGACGTGGCTGGATGTTTGCTCGACGTCGCGGCCTCCAACGCTCGTGCATATCATCTTACGGGGCTCACTGAGAGTACGCTCGCAGGGCCACCGAGCCCACGAGGATCGTTGGAGCGATGCCGGAACACGACTACGACGTGGTGATCGCCGGAGGCGGCATCGCCGGGTTGACCGCCGGCCTGCTGTCGGCACGGGCGGGGCGGAAGACGCGCGTCCTGACTGGACAGACGCTCGGAGGCCACCTGCTCAGCATCGAGCGCATCGACGGCTATCCCGGCTTTCCCGACGGGATACCCGGCTACGAGCTGTGCCCGATGGTCCAGGAGCAGGCTGCCGCTGCGGGCGCGGAATTCAGTGCGACGGAGGCGACTGGTCTCCGAGCCCACGAGGGACGCTGGCGCGTGACAACGGGCGAGGGCGATCTCGTGGCCCGAGCCGTTGTCATCGCGACCGGCACGACATCAAAGTCGCTCGGCGTCCCGGGCGAGGCGGAACTGCGCGGCAAGGGCGTGAGCCACTGTGCGAGTTGTGACGGCCCGCTCCTGCGCACGCGCGTCGTCGGCGTCGTCGGGGGCGGAGATTCGGCGCTGCAGGAGGCGCTCACGCTGGCATGCTCGGGGGAACGAGCCATCCCCCGGACAGGGTGGTCGGGCGACTCCGCCCGACGGCCTTCCGCGAATTCTGGGAGTTCACCGTGGAGAAAGTGGCGGTGAACGCCGTGATGGCTGGCGCGCGGCCCGAGTACTTCCCGGTCGTCCTCGCGCTCGCCGCCAGCGGCGTCACGGCGCGCTCCAGCAGCACCAACTCGTTCGCGACGATCTCGATCGTCAACGGCCCGATTCGAAACGAGAGCGATCCGATCGCCGCGCGCGGCTTCGTCGATCTCGGCTTCCATGGTGGATTCGAAGTCGTCGTGAGTCGAATCGACGAAAAGCCACTTCCGCCGAACCTCATGCGGCATCAAGGCCGGGAACTCGGCCTGGATGGACGCGTGATTCTCGTAGTCCGTACAGACCAACGGAGCGCTTCTTCATACGTGGCAACGCTCCGCTGGATCTCCAGCCAGCGGTCGTAACGCTCCATGTAATCACCCCACACGACCAGATGCGGCACGCCCTTGAGACCGGCCACGTCGACGCGCTCCGGGTTCGGGACGCCCGACGGCTCGATGGCGATGATCGCCTTGAATTTGTCCGGAGCGTTCCGCGCGGCCGTGAACCCGACGGGAGTCCGGCAATGTCTCGCCGACCAAGAGGAACTGAGAAGCATGCGAACAGGAGCGGCACTCTTGAACGCAGGTCTCCGGCTCACGCGCGGACGATCTGCGGGAGGTGATCGAAGTGCTTGTCCCGTGCGTGCAGGGCAAGGTTGTGCTGCAGGACGAGCGCCGCCAACCACATGTCGTTGGTCGGGATCGGTGTGCCCTGCTTCCGAAGCTGGCGGAACACGGACGCGTAGTGGTGAGTCGTCTGATCGTCGGCAAAGAGCACACGCACGCCGTCTTTCAACAGGAAGCGTCGCAGGACCCGCTCGTTCTCGGCCTGCCGACGACCATGTGCGAAGCCAGCCCGAAGCGCACCGACGACGACGAAGGGCAACAGGATCGCCTCGGCTTCCTCCAGCAGCGTCACCGTCTCGGCGGACCCTCGACAGAGATCGACGTACCGATTCGTGTCGAGCGCAACCCTCACCGCCAGAGGTCCTCGTCCACTCTGTCCTGGTCGGCGAGCACGGCTTCGACCGCCTTGTCGGCCCGCCAGGTTCTGGCGATATCAGCAAGATTTCGTCGCTTTCGCCGGCTACCGGCCATCCCTGAGCCTTCGGCCAAGGCGCCGACGGCCGCTTCGTTCAGACTCGTGCCGGTCGCGCGCGCGCGCTCGCGCAGGGCGCTATCAACAGCCGCCGGGATGCCGCGGATGGTGTACTGCATGCAACTAGTCTAGGCTGTGCCTGCATCTTCTGCAAGCACCTCGCGACCTGGCGCCGGTGTCGCTCATTCCTACGTCTGATGCCTGACGTCCTCGCCCTTGACCAGATACACCACTTCCTCACAGATGTTCACGGCGTGATCGGCGATGCGCTCGAGCGAGCCTGCCATCAGGCTGAGGCTCATGCAGCGCTTGATCAGATCGGGGTCGTCCGTCCGATCGGTCAGCAGGTCCTTGAACGTCTGCCGGTTCAGTGCGTCCACCTCGTCGTCCAGCGTGATCACCTGCTTGGCGTGCTGCACGTCCTCCTGATCGAACGACTGCAGGGCGCCGTGCATCATTTGACAGGTGATCTCGGTCATCCGCGACAGGTTGTGCAGGGGGCGGGGCGGGGGATCGGACAGGAACATCTCGACGTACTCGCAGTTGTTCACGGCGTGGTCGCCGATACGCTCGAGCTCCGTGTTGATGCGCGCCACCATCAACAGGAACCGCAGATCCTTTGCGGTCGGTGTGTAGATGGTGATGAGGCGGACCGCTTCGCTGTCGATCTCGATCTGAAACCGATCGAGCTTCTCCTCGGCGGCCAGCACCTCGGCGATGATCGCGCGGTCGTGCTTGACGAGCGCATCCGAGGCCCACGCCACCATGCGCTCGGCCAGCGCGCCCATCTCCATCACACGCACCTTGACGTCCGTCAGTTCCTGCTCGAACTTTTTCATATGGGTACTCCTCTACGTCCCGCGCCCTCGTGACGGCTCGACGTCAACCGTAGCGGCCTTCCACGTACATTTCGGTCTCCTTGTGCGTCGGCCGCAAGAAGACGTCGACAGTCGGCCCGTGCTCGACCAACTCGCCGAGCAACATGAAGATGCACTCGTCACTCGTGCGGCGCGCCTGCGCCATGTTGTGGGTGACGATGACGATCGTGTAGCGGCCTCGCAGGCCGTCCATCAGCCGCTCAATCGCGGCGGTCCCCTCGGCGTCGAGCGCCGAGCAGGGCTCGTCCATCAGGATGACGCTCGGCTTGAGCGGAAGCAGGCGCGCGATACATAGCTTCTGCTGCTGCTCGAGCGTCAGGTGCGTCGCCTTCCGGTGCAACCCGTCCTTCACGTCGTCCCACAAGGCCACTTCCGTGAGCGACCGCTCGACCAGCTCGCCGAGCTGACGCCGCGTCATCTCGCGCGCGCCGGCGTGCACCCTGAGGCCGAACACGATGTTCTCGTAGATGGAGACGGGGAGCGGGTTCGGCCGCTGAAAGACCATGCCCACGGCCTTGCGCAGCTCGCCGAGGCTGACGTCCTCGTCGTAGATGTTCTTGTCCAGAATTCGGACGGTGCCCGTCGTCCGCACGTTACCGAATCGCTCGTTGAGGCGGTTCAGGCTGCGCAGAAACGTCGTCTTGCCGCAGCCCGACGGGCCGATGAGGCCTGTGATGAGCCCCTCCCGAATGCGGACCGACACGTGCTTGAGCGCCTGGAAGTCTCCGTACCAGAGACAGAGGTCCTCGGCGGAGATGCTGCATCGATCCGTGGGCACCGTCTCGGTCCCGGTCATCCGAAGTGCCCTCGCACGTAGTCGAATGTCAGCCGCTCGGCCGGCTGCTCGGAGAAGATCTGATCGGTAGGGCCCACCTCGATCAACCTGGAGTCATTCAGGAACGCGACGCGATCGGCGAGCCGCCGGGCCTGCTGCACAAGGTTGGTGACCAGCACGATGGTGACCCGCTGTTTGAGCTCGAGGAGGACGTCCTCGATTTTCATGGTCGTGACGGGATCGACGGCAATCGAGAACTCGTCGAGGCAGAGGATCTCCGGCCGGTGCGACAGGGCCCTGGCGATCGTCAAGCGCTGCTGTTGGCCTCCGGAGAGCCTCGTGCCCAGCAGCTGCATGCGGTCCTTGACCTCGTCCCACAGCGCAGCCTGCCGGAGGCACGTCTCGACCAGCTCGTCCAGCTCGTCTCGCCGGGTGAGACCCGCCATCCGCGGTGCGTAGGCGACGTTGTCGTACACGGACAACGGCAGGCCGACCGGAAGGGGGAACACCATGCCAATCCGACGCCGCAAACCGAACACGTTCGTCATCTGGTAGACGTCGTCGCCGCCGACGAACACCCGCCCGACCACCTTGGCGGCGGGCGCGAAGTCGATCATCCGGTTGATGCACTTGAGCAAGGTTGTTTTGCCCGAGTTCGCCGGACCGATAATGCCGAAGATCTCATGGCGCGGGATCTCGAGCGTCACGCGATCGAGCGCGACCTTCCGCCCGTAGCTCACCGACACGTTCTGAAACGCGATGTGTGGATCCACCGAATCGGTTACCACCGCTTGCGCGACCGCAGGTACACGCGAAACGCAATCGACGCCAGGTTCACGCTGACGACGAGCCCGATGAGGACGACGGCGGTGCCGTACTGAAGGGCGTCGGACACGCCGGTGACCTGCGTCGAGATCGTGAAGAGGTGATACGAGAGGGCCATACAGCGGTCAAGAAGCCCGTAGGGCAGGAACGAGGCGAGGCCGCGATCGGGCACGGCGACGTAGAACACCGCGCCGGTGAACAGGATCGGAGCCGTTTCGCCCGCCGCCCTGGAGACTTGCAAGATGACGCCGGTCAGAATGCCGCTGATCGCGTTCGGCAGCACGATCGTACGGATCGTCTGCCAGCGGCTCGCGCCCATGTTCCAGCACGCTTCGCGAAACGACTGCGGCACCGCCGAGAGGGCCTCCTTCGTGCTCGTGATGATGACCGGCAGCGTCATGACCGCCAGCGTGCACGCGGCAGCCAACACAGAGCGGCCGAAACCGGCGAACAGCACGAAGGCCCCGACGCCAAACAGCGCGTGGACGATGCTCGGCACGCCCGCGAGGTTGACGACGGCGAGGTTGACGAGTCGCGTCAACCAGTTCTCGCCCGCGTACTCGTTGAGGTAGACGCCTGCGAGCACGCCGATGGGCGCGGCGACCGCCAGGGAGATGAAGACGAGGTAGAAGGTGCCGACGAGCGGCGCCCAGATGCCGCCGGAGGTCATGTAGGTTTGCGGGTTCTCGGTAATGAAGGCCCACGACAGCACCGGCCACGCCTTCGCGACCAGCGTGGTCAGGATGGCGATGAGGGGCAGGACGAGCAGGACCGTCACGCCTCCCAGCAGGCACGCGACCAGGCGCTCGACGAGCGCCTTGCGACGCTCCACCGGACCGGCCGTGAAGCGCCGGAACGCATCGGCGTGTACGCCGGTCGTCGTGGCGGCCTCGCTAGCCATTCTGCTTTCCGCGCACGCCCTTGACCGCAAGGTCCGCGGCCAGGTTGACCGCAAAGGCCATCAGCATCAGGAGCGTGCCGATGACGAACAGCACGCGGTAGTGATCGCCCCCCTCAACCGTTTCTCCGAGTTCGGCGGCGATCGTGGCGGTCAGCGTGCGGACGGGATCGAGCAGGCTGTGGGGAATCTGGACCGAATGCCCGGTGGCCATCAACACGGCCATGGTCTCGCCGACGGACCGCCCGATGCCGAGCAGCGCCGCCGCGAGCAGGCCGTTCTTCGCCGCCGGGAGCAGGACCCTGTAGACCAACTGCCAGCGGCTCGCGCCGAGCGCAAGGGCGGCCTCGCGATAGGTGTCCGGCACGGCCTTCAGCGCATCCTCGCCGACCGACATGATGATCGGCACGCTCATCAGCGCCAGGATGATCCCGCCGTTGAGGATGTTGATGCCAATGGGCGCGCCCGTGGCCGAGATCAGGAGGGGGTTGAGCACCATGTAGCCGATGAACCCCCAGACGACCGATGGAATCGCGGCGAGCAGCTCGATGACGATCTTGAGGGTCTCTCGGACGCGAGGCGCACAGAACTCAGATACGAAGATCGCGGCGCCGAGTCCGGCGGGCACCGAGAGGATCATCGCCAGCGCGGTGACCGAGGCGGTGCCCGCGAGCAGTGCCAGGATGCCGTACTGAGCCTGAATCCTGGAATCGGGCCGCCAGTTCACGCTCGTGAAGAACTCCCCGAGGTCGAGCGTGCCGACGAGGAGCGGCGCGCCCTCCCGGAAGACGAAGAAAAAGATCGCGAAGACGAAAAAGATCGCGCTCCACCCACAGAGGCGAATGAGCCCCTCGACCAGTGGCTCCACGAGAGGAGTCAGGCGTGAGACGACCGCGTGACGCATGACGCAGCCAGGACTCGACGGCTACTGGCCGGCGGCTGGGGCGGGGACGTACCCGACGTCCTGGAGGATCTGCTGGCCCGCCGCACTGAGCGTCCAGTCGATGAACTCCTTCACCGGCCCGGTGGGCGTGCCGTGCGAGTACAGATAGAGCGGCCGTGAGATAGGGTAGGTCCCATCGAGGGCGCTCTGCAGCATCGGCGCGACGCCAGGTTCACCTTTCTTCTTGGAGATCGGCAGCGCGCGCACGCCGGGCGCGGCATACGCCATTCCGCTGTAGCCGATGGCACAAGGCGTCCGCGACACCAGGGCCACCACGTCCTTCGACCCGCTCTGGTCGATGGAGCCAAGCCGGAGCTCGCGAGTTGTTCCGAGGACCGCCTCGCGAAAGTAGACATACGTTCCCGAGTTGTTCTGACGGCTGACGCGGATGATCTCGTCGCCGGTGCACGCGGTGTTCTTCACACCGGCCTGAGACCACTTGACGAGTTGTCCGCCCTCACCGTAGATCTCGGCCAACTCCTCGAGCGAGATCGACTGGACGGGATTGCCCTCGTGCACGTATACGGCCAACGCGTCCAAGCCCACCACGAACTCCTTGGGTTCCGCGCCAGCGGTCTTGGTGGCCCGCGCGATCTCCTCCGCCTCCATTTCCCGGCTGGATGCGGCGATGTCAAGGATCCCGTCGATGAGGCCAGCGATGCCCACACCAGATCCCCCGCCGGCGATCTGGACGGAGACCTCCGGCTTCACCTTCTTGTAATTCTCAGCCCAGGCCTGATTCAGATTGACCATCGTGTCCGAACCGGTGAGCCGAATCACCACGCCCCCGGCCGAGTCGGACGTCGGGGAAGAAGAGCTCGAGCACGCGGCGCTCGCGAGCGTGCCCACCGCGATACCCACGACCAGGACCGGTCTTACCCATGACATAGTTGTCGTCTCCCAGCTGATCTGACGCGCGCCTCGACGGTAAATCGGCCTATCCTAGCAGATCGCGCCGACCCCATGCCGCCATCACCGATGGGCTGGACGAGCCGAGTGACCGACCCACTGTGCCCTTCCCGCGAGCCAGGCATCGTTGTTGCGCAGGAGTGTGAGGTACCATTGCCACCTCTCCTCCGCCGGAGTACCCTAGCGAGGCGGGTCAGACGAGACGAGATCGCACGTGATTCAACACAAAGGAGTTTCTGGATGAATTTGAGGAGTATCGGTGTTGGCATGATCGCGATGATCCTGCTCGCAGCAGTTTCGACAGCCCAGGCGCAGACGCCTGCGGCCGCGGCGACCGAATCGCCGTGGAGCGCGGAGGTCGGCGTTGGCTGGGACAACAGCATCAGCGGCCTCATCAATTCGAGCGCAAGCGGCGTGATCAGGGACCAGGCCGTGGTCGTCACGAAGAACACCTACGAGGACGTGTACGGCCGGGGGCTCCACCTCCGATTCGGCGGCGGCTACAGACTCAACGACGCAACCGAGGCGAGAGTGACCTTTACGTTCCAGTCGCTCACTGCTGATCAAGCGGCGCCCCTCGGTGGCATCGGCATCTCAAACCTGTACGGGAAATACACCGACTATCAGACCTTCGGGCTCGACGTCGGCCTGCGCCGTTATCGAGACGTGTCACCGAATGTGAGCCTCTACGGAGAGGGCACGGTTGGGCTGGGGTTTGTTGACAAGATCGACTTGACGCTCGTTGCGCCCGGGGCCAACGTGCCGGGCAGCGTCAATGCCTTTTACGACCGGACGACCGCGTTCGCACTGGGGGGAAGCGCGGGTGTGCTCGTCCAGACCGGGTCGCAGGTTGGGATTTTCGGGCAACTGGGTCTTCGCTACATGACCGGCCTGTCCGAGATCGATGACCTCGAGGGCTCAGGCCTCGAGACCATCAACGACAAGAGCTCGCGCTGGACGCTTCCGTTGGTCGTCGGTATTCGTTTCAATTTCTAGGGCAAGCCTGCACGTACCGCTCCCGGTCCAAGGCGACCGGGAGTGGTGCGAGTCCGTTGCTCCGCACAGAGTGAGGCCGCGCTAGAAATCGGTTGGCATCGGCAGGTTGTTGCCGTCCCAATCCTTGACGGATCCGTCGCTCGCCTTCACGAACCCGAGCAGGCAGGCGCGCGACCCGTCGCGCAGCGGGTGGCACCGCACTTTGATGCGATCGCCCGGCTTGACGTAGTCGCGCGTGACGCCGATACGCTCGAGCGCCGGGCGACTGGTCGCTTCAAGCGACCATTTCTGCACGTGGCCCGTGGCACTGGTGACCTCCACGTAGATCCAGGAATGGGGATTGACCAGGTGCACTTCCCTCACGACGCCCTCGAGGTCGATGAACGTGTCCGCGTAGTTGCCGTGGGAGTGATGCGCCAACATCGGCAGCGCCAGGACCACGACACTCACAGTGGCGAACACGACCGCCACACCTGCTCTGCACCGCATGGTCAGGCCTCCTGTTCCTCGCACGGCATCAGTGCCTATCTCACTCCACCCGCCGGTGCGGCGACCCCGCCGCCAAGGCCGGCACCAGTGCCGCGGCCGCGAGTGAGAGGAGGTGGCGGGTAATCGTTGTCGTAGTAGTCCCGATACCGAACGCCACTGCCCTCGTGGTCGACGAAGCCGAGCGACTGCTGAAACAACCCCGGCTCCGGCTCGCCCTCTGGAACGGTGCCCTCCAGGAGGTAGAGCCGGTTGTCGTGCATGTAGATGGCGACGAACGTCCTTGAACGATCGGCGTTGCTCGTAAGCTGCAGCTGATGCCCTTCGACCAGGTCGATGAAGTTCCACATGTAGTGCGTGACCTTGACGTCCCGCTGCATGAACTGCCACGAGGCCCAGACCAGCGCGCCTCGGATATCGGTCTTCCAGTACCCCAGGCCGACCGCCGCGCCGGCGCCGAGCCCAGTGCACCGCTCGTCGGCGAACGGTGGGCACTGTTTGGACTTCTCTGTCAACAGCTTTTCGATGGGACGATAATCGACAACGGTGACCGAGTACCGTTCCGCGCCCCGCGCGGCCCTGTAGACGCGCGCGGGCAGCTCGGCGCCGTACTCCGACGTGTAGGTGGCCGCCGTCACCGTCGGCTCGCCCGGAACGTTGACCCTGAAGCCGTCTTCGCGGCTGATGAATTCGACCCACTCCTGCGCAAACGCCGGCGTGACGTGTGAGACGACGACCGCCGCCAATCCCATGACGATAAGGCGCATGACTTGGCCCTCCGGAGATCAGAACGCGCACGCGCCGGACAGAACCCGGCCCGACGCTCCGAAGAGCATAAGCCACATTGGGGATGTGCGAACGAGGCGGCCCCGTTACAGGGCGTTCTCTGTCACCAGCGTCAACATCGCCTCGACAACACGGGGGTCGAACTCCCGTCCGCTGCGAGACATGATGTAGCGAAGCGCGTCTTCACCGGATTCCCTCGCGTGATACGGACGATCGCTCGTCATGGCATCGTAGGCGTCGACCGGCGCGAAGATTCGCGCGGACAGGGGAATGGTTTCCCCTCTGAGCCCTCTCGGGTAGCCGCTCCCATCCCAGCATTCATGATGAAATGTCGGAATCTCGAGCGCCGGGCGCAGGAACTCAATCGGCCCGAGCATCGCGTAGGCGTGATCGACATGCTGCCGCATGACGGCCCGCTCATCGGCGGTGAGCGGCCCGGGCTTCTGCAGGATGTAGTCGGGCACCAGGATCTTCCCCACGTCGTGCAGCATCGCGCCGCGCCGGAGGTGCGGCATCTCGCCTTCCGGGACGCCTACCAGTCGGGCTAGCCGAAGGGTCAGCTCTGTCACCCGCTGCGTGTGGCCTGCCGTGATCATGTCCCTGACTTCGACCGCCCGCGCCCACGCCTCAATCGTTCGTTCGAGGGTCTCCTCGAGAGCGGCGGCCGCTGACGCCAGCTGCTCGTTGAGCACGTGATGCTGCACGGCGAACCCGGCCAGCTCACCGATCGCCGTCAGCACCTGCACTTCCTTGTCGACAAAGGTCGACGTCCTCGTCACCACGAGCGCGCCCATCACGGCGTCATGCGTCCACACGGGAATGCTGGCGTAGGCGGTCATGCCTGCCGGCAGGTCGCGCTGTGAGAGGCCCCGCTGGTGCGGCGCATCGTCGGTGGCCCAGGGGGCGCCTGTCGCGATCACCGTGGCGCTGACGCTCGCCGAGGCGGGGATTCGTCTGCCCGTCCACGGGGTGAGCACGCCCAGCCCGAGCTCGAAGACGACTTCATCGCCTTCCTTCTCGTAGACCGCAAGCGCCGCGCCGTCGGCTTCGACGGCATCGAGCACCGCGCCGACCAGGCGGTCGAGCATCTCCTCTCTCGACCGGCACCGGCGCAGCGCCGTGCCCAGGCTTGCCAGGGCGCGGAGGTCGTACTGCTGCCGCTCGAGGCGCGTCACCTCGCAGCCACCCCGCGGTGCCTCGATGTCTCCACGCACTCTACCGGTGCCCCGCTCGGCGCGGCAGCAGCCGATCGGCGAGTGTGTAGAGCGTGTACGGCGGGGCATACTCCATCTCGCCAACCATGTCGGGATGGGCTGCCGGCGCGCTCGCGGCCTTGAACACAGCCTTGCGCAGCACACGCTTGTCCACTTCGTTAGTCACCCACCGTGCCGAGACGAACGCAATGAAGAGGTCGCAACCACCGAGCAGCGCCAGGCCAAAGCCGCCGCTCGCGCTCAGCGTCGCGCCAGCCCCTCGAGCCGCCCAGTAGAGGCCGACAGCCACTGCCGCGCCCGTCAGGATGTTGCCCACGATGCCAAGCCTGACCACGCGCGTGCCGCCGGGCGACAGTGTCACGACCGACGGAAACAGACGCGCCGGGTCCGAGAGCAACGCGTTCAGCGCCCCTCCGGCACCGCCCATCACAAGCGCGACGACCCACGATACTGATGCCATGGCGATGACCCTTCTCACCGACCTGTCCGGCAGGCGTCATGCCTGCTCACTGGAAGGAGAACGTCGGGACCTCCAGTCCCGTACAGCGCGAACCCTCGAACGACCTTGTGGGCGTACCAAGCTTCGTGCCACTATCCGCGGGTACAAGTGGTTAGACCCGTTACCGCCAGCGACACTGGTCCTCTGTCGAGTCCGCCGTCCGAAGAACTGCTCCGACGTGCGCGCGGCGGGGATAGCCAGGCGCTGGATCGCCTGTTCCAGCGTTACTTACCGTCGCTCTACCGCTGGGCCCACGGACGCATCCCGTCCTGGGCCAGAAACTCCATGGATACGCAGGACGTTGTCCATGAGACCGTCCTGCAAACGATGCGCAACCTCGACTCCTTCGAGCCTCAACGCGAAGGGGCGCTGCTCCACTACCTCCGGCGCTCGCTGCTCAACCGCATCCGGGACCGTTTCCGCTACGCGGCACGGCATCCGGCCCCCTCAGAGCTGAACGAGTCGTCTGCCGACGCGGGACCATCGCCGCTCGAACTTGCGATCGACGAAGAGGATCGCCGACGCTACGAGGAAGCACTCGAGCGACTGATGCCAAGCGACCGCGAAGCGATTGTCGGGCGCCTCGAGCTTGGATACAGCTACGAGCAGCTGGCGCTCGTGCTGAAGAAACCCACACCCGGCGCCGCCCGCGTGGCCGTGCGGCGCGCCCTTCTCCGACTCAGCGACGAGATGCGCGGTGGCCACTAACGAGCCGAGCCAGGCGCTCGTCGATGCGGTCGCGGATCAGGACCCGATCGATTGGGAAGCCCAACGCGCTGCCCTGGAGACCGCCGACCCCGAACTTGTCGATTCGCTTCGGGTCATCTCCCGCATCGGCGCCGCGCGGCGCGCCGCACCCACACGAGACACGCGCAGCACGTCGCGGGCGCTGGTGTTCGGCTACGGCGCCGTCGTCGCCCTGGCTGCGTTCAAGCTCGCGCTGGCAGCCATCGGCACCTACGCGGTGCTGTCTACCAGCTCAGCGAAACCAGTCAACTGGCCGTTGGCGTTGAACGTGCTGTTGTTCGGTTTTTCCGGAGCATTGCTGGTCATCGGCGGGACGCGCGATCGACGTGTGCAGTCGCTAGGGGCGCTCTTCCTGATCATCGCGTCTGCCTTCTGCGGCCCGTTGATGCCCCAGGCGACGGGATCGGTGTGGGGAGGCGTAGTGTCCTGGACTCACCACCTTCGTGCCGATGCATTTCTCGCGATGGCACTTTGGTCGTTTGCCTGGCACTTTCCGACCGATCCGAACCATGCGGGGGCGAGGCGGTTCGCTAAGTGGTTCGGGTCGGTGGCCGCAGGCCTTGGCGTACTGCTGTTCGCGGCCAACGCGGCCTTTGACGCGAACCGCTGGTATGGGTCACAGACCACTCTACCGCTGCTCGGAGCCGTGGCACGCGCGGAAGTGACACTGTATTGGCCGCTCCTGTTGGGAATGGCGGCGCCCGCCATTCTGTTTCTGATGTGGAAGTCCCGGTTCGAGACGCCGGCCAACAGAGGCCGGATCGGCTTCTTCGTGGGCTCGCTGGCGATGGGACTGTCACCGATCGTCCTGGCAGTGCTGCTCTCACCAGTGGTGCCCGTGCTGCGCGACCCGTCATGGCGCGGTCGCATCGGCGTGGTGCTCTATCTGGCGTTGGCATCAATCGTCCCGATGACGGCGTATGCCGTTGCCGTCGACCGGGTCATGGATCTCCACCTCGTCGTCCGCAAGACGATGCAGTACGCGCTGGCGCGATATTCAGTCTGGTGCGCCAGCGTGGGGCCCCTGCTGGTCCTGGCGTTCGACATCTACCTCCACAGGAACCTGACATTCGGTGGCTACCTTGGCCTTGCACACCCGATCGGCCTGCTGACGGTGTCGCTCGTCGGTTTTGCCGTCCTGACCTTCCGTCACGACATCCTGCAGTGTGTCGATCGCTGGTTTCTCCGGGATGCGGCCGACTACACAGAGGCCGTTGCACGCCTTGAACGTGGACTGAGAACGACGCGCAGTATTCGTGAGATCTCGACGGTCCTCAAGCGCGAGATCGACCTCGCCCTTCGCCCGACGACGATCGCGGTCCTGCTGGTTGAGGAAGCGGGCGGGCGACTGGTGTCGCTCGAAAGCGCCATTCCGCCGCTCCTGCGCGGCTCCGCACTCCTTGAGGTGCTGCGGGCGGTCCGCACAGAGGTGCAGATTGGATACCACGCCGGAGGGGCCGTCGCAGGCTTGCTGCCGGAGGCCGATAGGCAGTGGCTCGCCGATACAGGCTTTCAGCTTTTCTTCCCGCTGGTCGGATCGACGGGCACGCTGCTTGGCATGGTCGGCATCGGGAAAGGCCGCAACGGCCTGCCCTACACGGAGCGGGACGGGATGCTCATCACCGCGATGAGCGGCCAGGCGGCGCTGAGGCTGGAAAACTGCAGACTGAAGGAGCAGTCCGGCGGCATGACCCCGGTTCCACGCGGCGCCGAGGCACCCACGGTGGACTGGGAGAACGAACCGGCGATGCGGTGCCCGGAGTGCGGCATCGTATGGAAGCCGTCAACGAGGCACTGCTCCTGCGGAGCCTCTACTGTCGAGGCGGCGCTCCCGCTCGTCGTCAACGGCAAATTCCGCGTGGACAGGTTCATTGGCGCCGGCGGGACCGGCGTCGTGTACCTCGCGGTCGACCTGGCGCTCGATCGGAAGGTGGCCATCAAGACGTTGCCCGCGATTCGCCTCGATCGCGCCGCGCGGCTCAGCCGCGAGGCGCGCGCCATCGCCAACGTGCTCCACCCGAATCTGGCGCTGATCTACGGCGCCGAGCAGTGGAAGAGCACGCCGCTTCTCATCTTCGAATACCTGGAAGGCGGCACGCTCGTCGAGCCCCTGCGCCGAGGCCCGGTACCACTCGACGAAGTGATCGATCTCGGCACGCTGCTCGCCGACGCCCTCGACCGCGTGCACGCCTCCCTCATCCTGCATCGCGACATCAAGCCCAGCAACATCGGCTACACCGCCGACGGCGTCCCGAAGCTGCTCGATTTCGGCCTGGCCGCGATTCTGGACAGGTCCCGCGCCGCCGGAACAACGCCGGCCGTGGTGCCCACGGACCCTGACCTCGTGGCCGAGCTGATGTGGGGAGCCCACCCCACGGCCAGCCTGACCATTACCCAACAGCTCGTCGGCACCCCGCTCTACCTGTCGCCCGAGGCCCTGGCCGGCCAGGCGCCGCACCCCTCATTCGATCTGTGGAGCCTGTCCCTGGTGCTCTATGAGGCACTGGCCGGGCGTCATCCGCTAGCCGGAGAGACGATCGTGGATGTCATCAAACGGATTCAGCGGGGGGCCCTTCCCGACGTTCGCGACTTCAGGCCAGACTGTCCGGCGCTCGTCGCTGCCTTCCTGAACGATGCGCTCTCGGGGGTGGTCGACCGCAGGCCAGCCACGGCGGCCGACCTGCGCACGCGGCTACGCTGGCTCCAGACCCAGTTGTTCCCCCAAGCGAGTTAGGACGGTTCTCGGGTCGCTCCGGTGCTCTGGTGCGCTGGTGCGCGGGTTCGGTGGCTCCGTAGTCGGGTCGCACGCCAAGCTGTACAGACTAGGCCTGCACGGCGTTCTCGGATGTGAGCGGTTGCCATTCCCAACCGCCGCGAGGCGCCATGACACCAGCACAGGAAGTCGACTACATCCTGAACGATTGTTTCTTCGCCGTCGGCCAGGCCATTGGGACGCATAAACCCCTCGAGATGAACGTCATCAGGTGGTGGCGCACGCGGTATCGCGAGGCGTTCCTGCGCGCCATGACCCTGACCGGCAACTCCTGGGTGCGCGACCGGGACCGGGTGACGGCCGTTGGCCGCTATCTCGGCCAGCGGGCGCTGCACTACGCCGAGGACCGGCCGTCCATCGATCTGGAGTGCGCGGCACAGGCCTCCGAGGACGTGGAACACGGCTGCCACATGAACGCCGTTCGCGAAGGAGTACGACCCGACGCTGTACAGAGCTGACGGGTCCGACGTTCTAGCTACCAGACGTCGGAATCAGCGTGACGCACTCGCCCAAAGGAGGCTTCCGTGAACATGTACGAACCGCGCAACGATCGCTACTCGACAAGCGACCTGGGCGTTACACCGATTACTCCATCCATTCCGCACCTGGACGATGCTCGCGAATTGGAACGCGAGGTCGAGTACATCGTCGATGAGTGTTTCTTCACGGTGGGACAGGCCGTGGGCATGCGCACGACCGTGGACTACGACGCGGTCGTCTGGTGGCGCGACCACTACCGCGCCAGGTTCCTGTCGGCCATGAAGAAGTTCGGCAATCGCTGGACCCAGGACCGTACGAACGTGACGGGCGTGGCCCTCATGCTCGCCGAACGGGCGGTGCGGTACTCAGAAGGCAGGCCGTCCATCGACCTCGACGCGGCCCGACAGGCTGCGGCCGACGTGCAGAGATACTGCCAGCTGCACGCCAGGCGCAGAGCGGCCAGGCTCGGTCTCGAACCGTCCGAGGGCGACGCCGCCCGCATCGCCGGCTACTGGTGCCCGGACTATTAGTCGCCGCGACCAATAGGCGCTGGGGCGCAACTTCCAACGCCCAACTCTGACGCTTGCCCAACTTCCAAGACCTGAGCTTCTTGGGAGTTGGGAGTTGGTCGAGCGTTAGGTGGTTGGGAGTGTCTCCGGCGCCATCAATATCCACCCTCGCGCCGCGACACTGGATCGCCCCCTCGATGCGTTCCGGCGTCATCGTGGCCTGCTGCGCCGCGCCGGCACCAGACGCGGGTCGATCGTGATCGAGATCGGGGCAGCCGGGCCGAGGGGGATCACGCAGCAGGTCGCCGTGAGCGCGAGAGCCAGTCGTGCGCTGTGCTTGTGCGTCATGTGATTTTTCCGGGCCTCCTCACGAACCGCTCGCCACGCAGGGGATCCAGACCTCGAACGTGGAACCCGGAGCGGAACCTCGGACGACTGGCAAGCGGCCGCTTCACTCAAACGCTCGTCGGTAACCGCCTCCGCATCAACGTGTCGTCTGACTTGTCGGTCGCCAGCTACGTGCAGTACGACACCGACAGCGACTCGATTGGTGTG
>Ga0209640_10001944_pt1 | contig 17873 bp, 16 predicted proteins | sample RifCSP10_1_FD_184018 | JGI IMG/M metagenome (GOLD analysis project Ga0209640, IMG submission 184018) | Soil microbial communities from Rifle, Colorado - Rifle CSP2_sed 10_1 (SPAdes) (version 2) | ecosystem: Environmental > Terrestrial > Deep subsurface > Rock core/Sediment | place: Rifle... | reverse complement strand
TCTGAGCCGGTCGAGCACAACCTTGGAATGGATCTGGTCCGGGTCACCGAGACCGCGGCGATGGGGGCGGCTCGATGGCTGGGGCGAGGGGACAAAGAGGCGGCCGACCAGGCCGCCGTTGACGGCATGCGTCTCCACCTCTCGACCCTCGACATCGACGGGTTGGTGGTGATCGGCGAGGGTGCCAAAGACGAGGCGCCCATGCTCTTCGACGGGGAGCGGGTGGGGACGGGCAAGGGCATGATCGTTGACGTGGCAGTGGACCCGGTCGACGGGACAACCCTCACCGCGTCGGGAATGCCCGGCGCGATCACGGTGATCGCCCTTTCGGCGGGGCGAGGTTCGATGTATACATCCGGATCCCTGGTCTACATGGACAAGATCGCGGTCGGCCCCGAGGCGGCAGGAGCGGTGGATCTCGAGGCCCCGGTCGAGGAGAACCTGAGACAGGTGGCCAAAGCCAAAGGCAAGGACATCAACGACCTCCGGGCCTTGATCCTCGACCGGCCCCGGAACCAGCCCTACATCGATGGCGTGCGCCGGGCGGGAGGACGGATCTCCTTGCTCCGCGATGGCGACGTTGCCGGAGCCATCTCGACTGCACGTGAGGACACCGCAGCCGACATCCTTCTAGGCATAGGCGGCTCTCCGGAGGCCGTGATTGCAGCTGCCGCCCTCACCTGCATGGGAGGAGAGATCCAGTGCCGGCTCTGGCCCCGCGACGACGAGGAAAGGGCCCGCGCACTCGACGAAGGGCTCGATGTCAATCAGGTTCTCTCCACACGCGACCTGATCGCTCCGGACAACGTCTTCTTCGCCGCCACGGGGGTCACCGGTGGCGAGTTCCTCAGGGCTGTCGACTTCCGGGGTGACCAGGTCGTGACCCACTCGGTGATCATGCGCTCCAAGACGGGGTCGATCCGTTACATGGACGCCTATCACGATCTCGCCAGGCTTCGTGAGATCTCGGCGCTCACCCTGGACTGATCGGGGCTCAAGCGTCAGACGGATTCGAGCGGCGCCAGATGAGGGTGACCCATCCCCCGGCCACGATCAGGGCCGCCACGCCGACCGCACGGACCAACACCCCGCTGGCCACCGCTCCTTCCAGGAGCAGATCCATCACCTGGACCACGCCACTCACCACTATGGCGGTTCCCACCGCCCGGACCACCAACAGAACCGGGTCCAGGGGGTGGCTGCGAGCGGCGAAGGACGCAGTTGCGAACTCCACGATCAAGACGATCAGAAGTGCCTGTGCCCAGAGCGGAGGCGAGAGCGCCACCGGTAGGGCGGAGACGATCGCAAGTTGGAGCACCAAAGCCACTGCGGCAGCCGTGACCGAGGCGGAGATGCCCAAGAACAACCCGGCCGCCAGCAGGAGCGCACCGACCCCGCCCACGAGGGCGCCCAAACCCGACCCCTTGGACGTCGGCACCGAGAGGACCAGGGCCACATCCAGAAGCACCGCAAGTGCCGCGCTCAGCCGAGCCGTCGCCGCCAAGACGTCCTCCACTGCTCGAGACGGGCGACCGGGACATCGGCTGGCTCGCCCGCCCCCCAGATCGTGATCGGAATGCCCTCGGAGGCCAGACGGTCGCGCAACCGCTCGCGCTCCATTCGCCAGATCCGGCGTCCCAGCGACCTGGCCTCGTCCGTTGGTGGCGAAAGGGCGGGTTCGACATCCATCTCGATCACCGACACATCCATCCCCGAGCGTCGCATCGAGTGGATCAGCCCGGCCAGGTTGGGGTCGAGCAGCGAGGTGAGGGCGATGACCATCGCCGGTCGCCTGGCAGCGCGGACCACGGCCCGCTCCGCGGCCTCCCACATGACCTTTCCCGGTGTCACCGCCATGAGCTGCTCCATCGTGCGCCGGCGATGGCTCTCACCCATTCCCGGGTAGATCCACCTGCAAAAGCCGTCGAGCGTCACCAGACCCAGTCGGTGATGGTGTTTCCCATGCGCGCGAAGCAAGGTGGCCGCCATCCGAACCGAGCGGTCGACCACGAACTCCGTGTTGGTTCCGCTCTCGACCTGCGCGTCCACGAGAAGCACGATGTCGCCGTTGCGCTCCGGATGCCGCTCGTTGACCCACAGCGACCGGGCCCGGGAAGACACCCTCCAGTTGATGGCTCGGGGATCGTCCCCGTGTTGATAAGGTCGCAAGTCGGCGAACTCCGACCCCGACCCTCGCCGTGTAGAAACCAACTCGCCGACGTGGAGATTGGTCTCCAGAGGGCTGAGCAGCCTCTTCAAGGTCGATTCTTCGGGAAGAACCACGATGTGGCCGTTGTGATTCTCGATGTGGCGGAGGTGGAACATCCCGAGCAGGGAATCGGAGTGCACGGTGATTGGGCCCGGCTCACTACGTCCCCAGCCCGTGGGCGAAACGTTGATCACAGCCTCTGCCACTCGGTCTTTGGACCCGATGAACAAGGTGGACCCTCCCACCAGACGCCCTCCCTCGGTGGATGTGACGTCCATTCCGTCGAGCCCGACCTCCACGTACACAGATCCCAGAGGCCGATCGCTCTCGAGCTGCAGAGTGATGCGGTACTCGCCACCTTCGACCATTGAGGACGGGATCTGATCGAGCCGGGCGCTCATCGTCGGTGTGACCCGGCCGGCCAGCCCGGCGATCGCCAACCCGAGGAGCGCACCCCCGATCAATGCCGGTCCCGGATCGCCCACGGCCAGTGCGGCACCAAGGCCTACCAGGCCCGCGGTCACGTAGGCGCGCAACCTCGCGGTGGGCCTAGCCCTCATGGGGAGTCGACGGATGGGATGGCGGGCGGGCTGGGCACCTGCTCGAGCACCTCCTCGATCACTCGCTCCTCGCTCAGATCCTGCGCCCAGAACTCTGGCCGGAGAATCAATCGATGAGCCAGGGCAGGCACCGCCACCTCCTGCACGTCGTCGGGAAGGACGTACCCTCGGCCCGCCAGAGCCGCCTTCGCACGGGCGAGTTTCATGACAGCGAGAGATCCTCGTGGACTGGCGCCGACCCGGACCCGGCCGGAGGACCTCGTCGCCGCTACCAGCTGGACGATGTACCTCCCCACCGACTCGGAGACATGGACTTCCTCGACGACCTTCTGCATGCCGAGCAGAGTCATGCGGTCGACGACCACATCCAGCTCGACCTCGTCGGTTCCTCGCTTCGCCCGTCGGTCGAGCATCTCCCATTCGGCGTCCGGCACCGGATACCCGAGCCGGGCCCGGATCAGGAATCGGTCGATCTGAGCCTCGGGCAGGGGGTAGGTGCCCTCGTACTCGATGGGGTTCTGGGTCGCTATCACCAGGAACGGTGGGCCAAGAGGGCGGGTAACGCCATCCGCAGTGACCTGTCGCTCCTGCATCGCCTCCAGCAGCGCGGCCTGGGTCTTGGCCGGCGCCCGGTTGATCTCATCGGCCAACAACAGGTTGGAGAAGACCGGCCCGGGTCTGAAGCCGGGGAGCCCGGTGGCCGGATCGAGCACGAACGAACCGGTGATGTCCATGGGCATCAGGTCGGGTGTGAACTGAACCCGGGCGAACTGGAGATCGGTGGCTGCCGCGAACGAACGCGCCACCAGGGTCTTGGCCAGCCCTGGAAGGTCCTCGATCAGGATGTGCCCGTCGGCGAGGATGGCCATGAGCACCACCTCGAGGGCCTGCCGCTTGCCGTAGACCGCCTTCTCCACCTCGTCGAGAATCGCACTGGCGAGCACACCCACCCCTTCGGCGTCCACCGCTCGAATACTCACAGCCGCTCCAGCTCGGACACGAGTTGCTCCAGCTCACCGTGACCGAGTGATTCCTCCCTACCGGTCAACCACCTCCACGGCCCCTCGCCGAGCGCCGTCATCGCCTGCGAGGACTCGATCTCGAGGCCATGTCGGTGGAGACGATGAATCGCGATGCGCTCGATCATGGGTCGTATCCGTTGCTCCCGGCCCACGTTCCCAGCGAGGGCGTCGACCGTGGCCATCTCAGCGGCAGAGACGGAACGGGGCAGCCGGGTCGGGTTGGTGGACTTGCTCTGGAGCAGTCGTGGCTCGGTCTCGGCGCCACCGCCAGGAAGCTCCCTGGCCATCCACACCACGACGACAACGAGCAGCACCTCCCACATCCACAACTCCTGGCCCCGCTCCAGTTGGAGAAGCAACACGGCAGCCAGCGCTGCTACCAGAAGGGCGCCGGCCAGGATCCGGCTCATCCAGGGATGTCCTTCCGCAACCGGGCCGAGGCCGACTCGGCTTCGGTCGCATCTTGGACTGAGGGCTCGCCGGGCCCGAACCGGGCATCGGCGTGACGACCGGAGAGAAGGCTCAGATCCGCGCCGCCGAGGCCGAGGGCGGTCCCTGCCCGTCCCGCGTGCCGCGCTGCTGTCTCCGAATGTTCCCGAGGCACCCCAGCCTCCCCGACGCTCTGCTCGAAGTCCCCGTAAGCGTCGATGATCCTCCCCCTCGGATCGATACCTCGCTCGTGGGACGAGACCACAGGCACCACGGCGACCGGTATCGGATCGTCATCGACCACCAGATCCATGAATGGCGCGGCGCCGGACCTCATCGCCAACCCCACCCTGGTCAGGGCGGCCGCGATCACCGCCGCCACCAGCAGGCTGAGCAGCCAAGCGCTATTTCCGGTGCTTTCGGCGATCGGTCCCTCGCCAATCTCTCCAATGACCTCAGAGCTCTCCGGCAGAAGGGTGTCGGCAATTGATCGCAGGTACCGGGCAATCAGAGCAAAGACGATGATCCCGAGAACAAGGACCATGATCCCGCGTCGTTTCTGCTCCCGCGGTGGCCGTGGCTCCCTGGCCGAGAGCGCCATGATGATCGCACCCGTCACCGCAGCCATCAGGACCAGCCAGGTCAAGACCGTCGTCACATCGATGCCCGGGCGCCACGCCACATCGAGGATCGGCTCTTCGGCGCCCCGACCCGGCACCGAATTGGCGGCAATCGACACCACAAACCCCAGTGCAAGCACGGCCAGGGCATGGGTCGTGATTGAGATGATCCGACCGGAACGTCTCATAACTCCATGCGGCCGGCGAGGGCCCGGCCCAGGGTCAACTCGTCGGCGTAGTCGAGATCCCCACCCACAGGCAGGCCCGAGGCGAGACGGGTGACCTTTACCCCCAGCGGCTTGAGCTCCCGTGCGATGTACATGGCCGTGGCGTCCCCCTCGACGGTGGGGTTGGTGGCCAATATCAGTTCCGTGATGCCCTCAGGGCCGATCCGGCCCTTCAACTCCTCGATCCGGATCTGGCCCGGCCCGATGCCATTGATGGGAGATAGCGAGCCACCGAGGACGTGGTATCGGCCCCGGAACTCCTGGGTCCGCTCCACGACAACCACATCCTGCGGGCGCTCGACGACGCACACCAGGCTGTTGTCGCGACGGGAGTCCCTGCAGATCGAGCATTCCTCGCCGGCGGCGACATTGAAACAGCGAGCGCAAAGGCTGACTTGCTCTCTCATGTCGACTATCGCTGTGGCGAGCCGCCGGGCATCTGCCTCCTCGACAGCAAACAGATGAAAAGCAAGGCGCTGCGCAGTCTTCTGGCCTATGCCGGGGAGTCGGGCCAGCTCGTCGATGAGCCTCTGGACGGGTCCCTCGAACATCAACCGAGCAGGCCGCCGAGGTCAAGACCACCGGTGAGCCCGCCGAGCTCGTCGGACGCTGCTGCGGCGGCCGCTTCGAATCCCTGCCGAACCGCGGCCAGGACCAAGTCCTCGAGCATCTCGATGTCTTCGGGGTCCACCACGTCCGGCGAGATCGTGATCCCGACCAGCGCCTGAGCCCCGGTGACCGTGGCCGTCACCATGCCGCCACCGGCGCTGCCCACGAACGTCTTCTGCGCCAGTTCGGCCTGGGCCATAGCCAGCTGGGCCTGCATCTGCTGGGCCTGCTTCATCAGCTGACGCATATCGGGCTGGCGGTTCATGGGCGGAGCGTACTTGGCACCTGTGGTATTCCCGGCCGACTCGGGACCTACTCTTCGACTTCCTCGGCGCCCAACTCGTCCACTAGAAGACTGGTCGGATCGGTGGCGCGCTCGGGCCGTTCCTCGAGCTCGGTGATGTCGATCTCGTCGCTGTCGGTTGGCGAGCTCTGACGCGAACGGAAGCGAACCTTCACCTCGCCACCAAGCAGGTCGCCGGCACGGGTAGCCACAATCGAAGCGACAACGTCGTCCTCCTGAAGTGACTGGAGATGGAAATCGTGGGCGACCTCCAGCGTGATCGTGTCGCCTTCCACGGACACCGGCACCGCCTCACGGAAGAATGCCCAGCGCCGGGCACCAAGCACATCCCGCAAACTGCCGAACAACCCGGGCCACACCTTCTGCAGTTGCTCGAATGAGACCTCGGACCCGTTGCCGACCGTGGGGAGGGGAGCCGGGGTCTCCTCCGCCGCAGCCTCGCTGCCTTGTTCGGCGACCGCCGGGCTAGGAAGATGGCTCTCCGAGCCGCCCCCTTCGGGGTCGAACGTGCGGGGGCTGGTCTGTCGGCGCTCCACGCGCTCGATCCTGCTCAGCAGGGCCGCGCTGTCGCTCGCTGTCTCCGGCCTCGTCAGCTTGATCAAGGCCAACTCGGTCATCAACCGCTCTTCACGTCCCTCGCGCAACCTGACCAGCGCCTCACCGAGAAGGTCGACAGCTCGGAGCACGTCACCCGAGGGCACCAGCTCGGCTGCCCTGCGCCAGGCTCCGTACACCTCAGGCGGCTCGTCGGCGATCTCGGCGAGATTGGGCGCGTAGTGGGCGAGGAAGGCACCGCGGAAGAACGCCACCGCCTCGGCTACGAATCGACGGAGATCAACACCATCGGCCGACAGCTCGGCCACCAACTCCAGTGCACTCTTCGCATCCTGGGCCGCGACCGCCTCGACGAGCCGCATGAACGCCTCAGAATCGGCCAACCCCAGAGCGCGACGCACCCCGGCGACCTCGACGGTCCCGGCCCCCAGCGCAGCAACCTGTTCGAGGAGGGACAAGGAGTCCCGCACCGAGCCCCCGGCGTGCCGGGCAATCGCGAGAAGGGCGGCGGCGTCGAACTGATAACCCTCTCGCTCCGCGATGAGACTGAGATGACCTGCCAGGTCCTCGATCGGGACCGGGTGGAAATCGAAACGCTGGCTGCGGCTGCGGATGGTGTCGAGCAGCTTGTAGGGCTCGGTTGTGGCCAGCACGAAATGCACATGTTCAGGCGGCTCCTCGAGGGTCTTGAGCAGCGCATTCCCGGCCGCTTTGGAAAGCATGTGTGCCTCGTCGAGGACGAACACCCGCTTCGACGTGGCGGTGGAGGCCACGGTGGTCACACTCACCCTGATGTCACGAATGTCATCGATCGAATTGTGAGAGGCGGCGTCCAACTCCAAAACGTCGAGTGAGGTGCCATCGGTGATGGAGACGCAGCTGAGGCACTCGTTGCACGGGACACCGCGAGGCCCACGGTTGGTGCAATTGAGGGCCTTGGCCAGGATCCGCGCTGTGCTGGTCTTGCCGGTTCCTCGGGGCCCGGTGAACAGATAGGCATGGGCCACCCGGCCGTCGGCGATTTCCCGAGCCAGGGTGGTGGTGACGTGGGACTGGCCGATTACGTCGTCGAATGACTGGGGCCGGTACTTCCGATATAGGGCCTGATACTCCACCGGGACTCACGGTACTTGGTACTCGGTCCTCGGTACTTCGACAAGAGGAATGTTCGCGAATCGAGGAACCAAAGTGGCCTGTTCGAGGATCAACAGGGGCTTTCTCTTTTGTTATGGGCCTCATCCGTCGATACTTGGGCACGTGACCCAACCTCTCGTCCAAGAGACAACGACCGATTCGGTCGCGACTCCACCTGCGGTATGGGCCAAGGGCCTGGTCCGTAAGTTCGGCAAGACGGTGGCCGTCGACCACGTTGATCTCTCCATCAATCCCGGCGAGTTCTACGGCTTGCTCGGGCAGAACGGCGCCGGCAAGACCACGACGATCAAGACCATCGTCGGTTTGCTTCGACCCAACGCAGGCTCGGTAGGGGTTGGTGAGTTCGACACCTGGCAATCGCCAACCGAGGTCAAGGCCCGGATCGGCGTCCTCCCCGAGGAGTTCAATCTGTACGAGCGACTGACCGGAGCCGAGCTTCTCGATTTCACCGCGGCCATGCATGGCCTGAGTCGTGTCGAGGCGACCCGAAGACGCGACGAGTTGCTCGAGCTGCTCGACCTGATGGACGAAGGATCGAAGCTCATCGGCGATTACTCCAGGGGGATGCGAAAGAAGATCGCGCTGGGTGCAGCCATCATCCATCGGCCACCGGTCCTTTTCCTCGATGAGCCCTTCGAAGGCGTCGATGCGGTTTCGGCACGTCTCATCAGGAGCCTTTTGCAGCGAGCGGCCCAGGGGGGAACCACCATCATCTTCTCCTCACATGAGATGCACCTCGTAGAGAAGCTCTGCACCCGGATCGGGATCATGATCCAAGGGCGTTTGACTATCGAGGACACACCTGAGGGCCTCTGTCGCTTGATGGGTGTCGACAACGTCGAGGATGCCTTCATCGCCGCGGTTGGAGGAAAGACACCAGGCGATTCGTCGTGGTACGCCGGCTAGCCGGGCTCAAGGCCCGACTCACCTGGAACGGGGTCCGAGCCGACGTTCAGCGCAGGTTCGGACTTCCGATCGCGCTGATTCTCTTGACCTGGCTTGGGGTATGGCTGGCTAATGCTCATCTGGAGACCGCCCGCGCCCTCCAGACCAGCCCCGAAGCCCTGGCCAACTACATGGGGTGGAGTGCTCTCTTCGCCTTTCTGGCGTGGGTGGCGTTGCCGGTGATCATCTTCCCCCTCGACGAGAACCTCGATCCCCAACAGCTCGCCCTGCTCCCGATAACCCCCAACCAGATGGTCAGCGGTTTGGTTGCGGCCAGCTTCATCGCACCCTCGACGGTGATCCCGCTTCTCCTCATCGGATCCAACACCATGAGCTTGTCCGGGGGATGGTGGATGGTCTTGCCTGCTTCGCTCGTCTTCGTCGGCCTTCTGGCGGTCGGCAGTCAGTTGTTCTCAGGAGCCATCTCGGCGGTCCTGCGCACCAGACGTGGTCGGGACATAGCCACCTTCTTGATTCTCGGCATCGCCGCCGGAGCCTTTCTCCTCTACCGCTCGGCGAGCCAAATGGTCGCCAGCGAGGGCCTGACGACCGTCGCTTCGAGTCATCCGATCATGAACTGGTCGCTCTTGATCCCCCCCGTCGCCGCGCAGCGAGCGATGTTGGAGGCGGCTGACGGCAACCCGGTCTCGGCGCTTATCTCACTGACCGCGGCGATCGTGGGGCTTCTCGCCCTCACCGCCGCATGGAAGAGGCTTCTTGGCTGGCTTCTGACCACCCCGGAACAGCGGAACAAGCCGGCTGCCCGCGCCCGGCGCAGCGGCATGGCATACGGACCGTGGGGAGTGGTGCCCACCCTTGCCCGAAAGGAGTTCCGCTTCTACGTCAGGGACCCTCGGCAACGCTTGGTCTGGACCGGCACGGTCATTTTCGTCGGGCTCGCCATCGGCGGAGTCGTCATGAACGCCACCGGGCTCTTCGACTTCCGGGAAAAGGAGTGGGCGCCGATCGTCGCTCCGATCCTGGTCCTCTTCGTCGGCCTCCCGATCGCCCTCAATCTCTTTGGGTGGGAGCGCAATGCGGCCAGCTATCTGTTCGTCCTTCCCGCCAAGCCTCGACAGCTGTTGCTCGGCAAGAACCTCGCCGTGGCATCGGGACTCGCCGTCGAGACCGCAGTGCTCGCCATCGGGCTTGCCTTGTTCTCAGGCAACTGGCGTTGGATATGGCTCACTGTCCCCCTGTCGGTGGCGGCCATCGGTTGTCAGCTCGCCGTGGGCAATCTTGTCTCCGTCCTGGCCCCGCTTCGGCTTCCCCGCGAAGGGACCGATGTCTTCGCCCAATCGACCGAACAGGGTTGTCTCGCCATCGTCAGCCAAACCGTGTCCTTCTTTACCATCGGTGTCCTCCTGATTCCCCCGGCATCGGTCACTGTCCTCACAGTCGACTTTGATGAAGTGATCAACCCCTGGCTCACGGGCGCGCTCGCTGTGGCCTGGGGGTTGATCTTCTACCTGCTCTCGTTGTTCCTCGCCGGGCGTTTGCTGAAGCGCAGGATGCCCGAAGTCCTGGCCTGGGTCCAGGTGACCTGACAGGCTGAGTACGGATGAGACTGGGCATCGATCTCGACGGCGTGGTAGCCGACTTCACCACGGGTTGGATGGCCTTTTACAACCGGGACTTCGGCACAACTCTGCGTGTCGAGGACTCGACCCGTTGGGATGACATGATCGGCCTTACTCATTTCCGGACCATCGACGAGTTCTGGGCATGGTCCTCCGACTTGGATGGCCGATCGGTGTTCTGGCATCTGGAGCCTTTTCCCGGTGCCATCGAGGCCCTACAAGATCTGCACCGGTCTGGACACGACATCTTCATAATCACAGCGAAGCCCGACTTCGCGATCGACGACACCCACGCCTGGGTCGAGCGTCATCACATTCCGGCTAGCGGCCTCCACATCCTCGAGGAGAAGTGGGAGGTGGATTGTGACATCTATCTCGACGACGGCCCCTATGTGCTCCCCGACATCTTGAGGCATCGACCCGACCGCATCGTGTGCAGATATGTCCGGCCTTGGAATCGCCCCATAGAAGGGGTTGTAGACGTCGAAAGTTTCGATGCTTTTCGCGAACTGGTAGCCCGGAGTGCACCGGTCTCGCACTGACCGGTAGGCTCCGGCTGCGGCCGACCGAGAAGGCGCGCTGCCATCAATCGGAGGAAAGCGAACAGCATGAGACATCGAGGAATCATGGCACTCATCGCCATCGTCGCGATCGTGATCGCGGCGTGTGGCACGGGGGAGGAAGCGGAGGAAACGACTACGACAGGGGCTGAGGCGACCACAACGTCTGCCGCTCCGGAGCCGACTACGACGGCAGGGGAGGCAGCGATAGGGACTGAGGAGAACCCGATTCAGGTCCTGTTCGTACCTTCGGTATCGGCAGAAGAGACGATCGCCGGTGGCGAGGTGCTCGAGGCCACCCTCGAAGCCGAGACCGGCCTGTCGTTCGTGGTCGATGTGCCGACCTCATATGGTGCCGTACTCGAGGAGATGTGCGCCGCTCCGGATCGCACGATCGGCTTCATACCTGCCCAGGCCTACGTCCTTGGCAGCGATCGATGTGGGATCGAGGTTGCCCTGAAGTCATTGCGCTTCGGATATGACGAGTATTGGACCCAGTTCGTGGTCCCCCGCGACTCAGACATCCAAAGTATCGATGACCTGGCAGGCCGGACCTGGGCCTACGTCGACCCGGGATCGACATCGGGCTATCTGGTGCCCTATGGGATGTTCCTGGATATGGGTCTCGAGACGGGTGAAACATTGGAGGCCGGCTCTCACGATGCCGTCATCCAGGCCATCTATCAGGGAGATGCCGAATTCGGGACCACCTTCTTCTCCCCGGCGATCAACGCCGCGGGTGAACCGCTGTGGGACGGTGATCCGGCCAATGCCGATGTGCCGGCCGATCTGGTCGAAAGCTGCGGTCTCGACGCCGAAGGTCAGATTGCCTGCGGAGAGGACTTCTTCCCCCGGGATGCCCGACGCAACATAAGAGAGGCGAGCCCGGACGTGATCCAGCAGGTTCGGATCGTGACCCTTTCCGACCCGATCCCCAACGACACCATGTCGTTCTCCCCGGACTTCGACGAGGCGACCCAAGCCACCATCGTCGATGCGATGAAGGCGTTCGCCGACACTGATCCGGAAGGGTTCGCCACGGCATTCGACTCATACTCATGGTCGGGAGTGACCGACACCACCGATGCCGATTTCGACGCGATCCGAGCGATCGTGAATGCATTGGGGATCGGTCCCGACGACCTCTGAATCGATGCAGGATCCAGTGGGGAGAAGGGAAGGGCCCCCTTCTCCCCACACCTGAACTGCCATGCTCCGCGTCGAACACCTCACCAAGATCTATGAAAACGGCACGTTGGCTCTCGATGATGTCAGTTTCGAGGTGCCCGACGGTCAGTTCCTCGGCGTCATCGGCCTTTCCGGATCCGGCAAGTCAACACTTCTCCGCTGTATCAATCGATTGATCGAGCCGACCGAAGGTCGGATCCTGTGGAACGACGTCGACATCACGGCCGCCGGCCAGGAGGACCTGCGCCGGATCCGCCGGCGGATCGGAATGGTCTTTCAGCATTTCAACCTGGTTGACAGGTCACGAGTGGTGACCAATGTCATGGCGGGGCGTCTCGGTTACACCAACCCATCCCTCTCGTTGCTCAACCGATTCTCGTCAGCCGACCAGGTGAAAGCTCAGGAGAGCCTGAGCCGGGTCGGCCTCGCCGACAAGGCAAGGTCACTTGCCAGCGAGCTTTCCGGTGGCCAGCAACAGAGAGTCGGGATCGCCAGGGCACTGATGCAGGACCCCGAAATCGTCCTCGCCGACGAACCGGTCGCCAGCCTCGACCCCGTTCTGGCACATTCGATCATGCAACACCTCGAATCGATCAACAGGGACGACGGGGTCACTGTTGTCTGTTCCCTCCACTTCCTCGACTTGGTCCACCGCTACTCGGATCGAGCCATAGCCCTCTTCAACGGGAAGCTGGTCTTTGACGGGCCGCCTCATGAGATCGATGACGCCAGGTTCAAGGAGATCTACGGCCACGAAGCAGAGCGCGTTGGCTGACTCGACCAAGAAGAGACGCCGTCTCTACCTCGTCCTCGGAGTCGTTGGCGTCGTCGTGATCTACGGTCTGGCTGTCGAACGGACCGGGGTGAGTCTGGACCAGATCACCTCGGAATCCAGGCAGAAATCGTTGGTCCGCATCATCCGGAGCCTGGCGCGACCCGAGTTGGTGACCTACGACTTCGAGGAGGCTACGACCGACGTCGAGTACTACCTACCTTGCCCGGGAGCCGCTTCTGCGGTGGTCGGAGCCCAGATCACGGTAACCCCGGGTTGTGGAGACCCGGGCCAGGAAATCACGATCGTGGGCACTGGCTTCGAGCCGTTCGACGAGAGCGGTCGCCTCCAGTTCATACCCGACTCCGAGTTCGATGTGACGCTCTCGCTTGGTCGGTTCACCACAGACGAGAACGGCGAGTTCGAGGTCTCCGTGACCCTGCCGGACAGACCCTCGGAGGCTCCACAAGTCATAAGAGCTGTCGTCAGCACACGTCTCGGGACGTGGGCGAACCGGGTACAGGTGTGGACCGACACCAACGAGAACGGAGTATTGGACAGCGGGGTGGTCGAGGAGGGAGTGCTCAACGTGACCGTCGAGGGCGCCCGGACCGAGGTTCCCGCGGTGGCCCTTCTCGACCCCACCAATCAAGTGACCGAGTTCGTCACCACCGGAGACGCCATCACAGCCGTCGACGGGCCCGCATCGGGGATTCCGGCCGACCCTCTTGCGGCGAACGACGAGGACATTGCAGTAGTCGCCATTGAGGCGGGGTCGACCGCAACGGCGGTCACTGTTCGCGGCCCTGACGGAACCGACCTTTCCGCCTGGAGGGTGGCGGTCTACGAGGGAACGACCGGAGCGGTGGTCGCCACCGCGTTCCTCGGTGACCAGGTCGAACCCTCACCGCGAGTGTCTCAGACCACGATCCTGACCATCGAGAAGATCATCGACACGGTGTTCCTGGCGTTCGTGGCGACGACGGCAGGGCTCGCGATTGCCCTTCCGCTCAGCTTCCTCTCGGCCCGCAACCTCATGAAAGACGTGTCGACCACGGTCATCGGCCTAGGTCTGGGTCTGCTGGCGATCCCGATTGGTGTTCTGGCAGGGAGCCAATACGTTGAATTGCAGCGCAGGGTGGTGGGTGAGGCGGGCCGCGAGACGATGTTCCTGGTTCTGATGCTCGTCGCGGGTGGAGCGGCCCTTTGGGGTCTGGCGAGGCTGCTCTTCGGACGAGACCGTCGCTCCCCATTGATCCGAACCGCGCTCATGCTCGGCGCAGTGGTGGCCTCTGCCGCGTTCCTCGAAGGTCTATACGGGGTGCTTGTCGTCGGGGGCGAGGCGTTGCGCGACCCATTTGGTGTTCTCGGTTTTGTTCCTGGCCTGTTCGTGACCATCGGTGAGGTGGGTGCGGTGACACTTCCATTCGTGATTGGCCTCGGAGGCATCGCACTAGCAGTCAGCCTGGCCAACAAGGCTGCTTACTGGCTCAACACCCACCTCGGCAGCGCAATGAGGCACCTCACCGGGTACTTGGCTCTAGCCCTCGCCGGGGCCTCAATCGGCCTCCTGTTGGGAGCCGTTGTCGATTGGCTCTATCAGCTTGCCAACCCGACGGTCACAGTTGGCTTGCCCGCATTAGTCGGCACGAGCTGGGGTCTCTGGATGGCAGACAGGGGTCGACGCGGTGGCGAGGTCCGAATCGGCCTCACCATCTACTACATCACGCGCACCATCTTCAACACGCTGCGTTCCATCGAGCCGTTGGTGATGGTCATCGTTTTCGTGGTCTGGGTCGGTTTCGGCGAGTTTGCGGGGTCGTTGGCCCTGGCCCTTCATACGGCCGCGGCCTTGGCCAAGCTCTATTCAGAACAGGTTGAATCGATCGCTACCGGCCCTCTGGAAGCGGTGAGGGCAACGGGCGCCACCCGACTCCAAACGATCGTCTATGCAGTGGTCCCCCAGATCGTTCCCCCCTACATCTCGTTCACGATGTATCGCTGGGACATCAACGTTCGGATGTCGACGATTCTCGGCTTTGCCGGTGGTGGCGGGATCGGATTCCTGCTCAATCAGAACATCCAACTCGGCGAGTACCAGTCGGCGGCCGTGCAAATGCTGGCCATCGCGATTGTTGTTGCCAGCATGGACTACGCCTCCAGCCGGCTCCGGGAGCGCTTCACCTGACTCTGACGTAGCCTGAGGTCGATGGGCACTCTGCTGCGACGGACCCGCATCGATCGTGAGCAACTCGAGCGCGAGCTGCTGGCGAAAGCTGCCACCCGGTCTTCGGAGTCACGGGGGCGTACCGAGCCCGAAGAGGACGACGAGTTCCGGACCGCGTTCGAGCGCGACCGCGACCGCGTTGTCCACACCAAGGCCTTCCGCCGGCTCAAGCACAAGACACAGGTCTTCCTCAACCCCGATGGCGACCATTTCGTGACCAGGATGACCCACACCATCCAGGTGAACCAGGTGGGCCGCGCCATGGCCCGGGCCTTGGGTCTCAACGAAGACCTGACCGAGGCGATCTGCCTGGCCCACGACGTCGGGCACTCCCCGTTCGGCCATACCGGCGAAGAGGCGCTCAGCCCTTTCGTCGACGGTCGATGGCTCCACTCCGAGCATGGTGTGCGCACCCTCGAGCTGCTCGAGCCCCAGAACCTCACCTACGAGGTTCTCGACGGCGTTCGGGCCCACTCCTGGAAGGTCGACCCACCCCCCGCCACGCCTGAAGGGTGGCTCTGCCGTTACGCCGACCGGATCGCCTACCTCACCCATGATGTTGCGGACGCCCTCCGCGCCGGGATCCTCGAATATCACGATCTCCCGACGATGGCGCTGGTCCATCTCGGCGCCACCTCGAGAGAATGGATCGACACCATGGTTACGTCCATGATCGAATCCAGCTATGCCTCTGGGGAAGTGGCCATGGACCCACAGCTTCTCACGGTGATGGACGAGCTCCGGGACTTCATGTTCGAGCGGGTCTACCTGAGACCGGAGTCGGAGGGCCAGAAGCAGAAGGCGATCAGCGTCATCGAGGACCTGGTGGTGCACTTCTCGAATCACCCCGAAGAAGTCCCCGATTCATTCACTACCCCCACCGCCGACGCTTTGCATCGGGCCATCGACTACGTGGCGGGGATGACCGACCGATTCGCCCTCAGCACCCACGACCGTTTGTTCCGGCCAACATTGCTCGACTGAAGCGGGTTTAACCTCCCCAGCCGTGCTCTCGATCCAGGACATGCACAAGAGCTTCGGTGACGTCGTCGCTCTCGACGGCTGCACCTTCGGCGTGGAGCGGGGCAGCATGCTCGGGTTCCTCGGTCCCAACGGTGCAGGCAAGACCACCGCCATGCGCTCGATCTTCGGGCTGATGCGGCCCGACTCCGGCGAAGTCACCTGGGACGGCCAACCGATCGGTCTCGACCAGCGAAGGCACTTCGGCTACATGCCGGAGCAGCGGGGCCTCTACCCGAAGATGAAGGTCCACGACCAGCTGACCTACCTGGGTCGATTGCGAGGCATGAGCACCAAGGCCGCCGTCGCCGCGGCCGACCATTGGCTGGAGCGGTTCGGGCTAAGTGATCGAGCCACCGACCCCCTCGAAGCCCTTTCTCACGGCAACCAGCAGCGAGTGCAGCTGGCGGCAGCTCTGATCCACGACCCGGAGTTGCTGGTCCTCGATGAGCCTTTCAGCGGGCTCGACCCGATCGCCTCCGAGACGATGTCGGACATCCTGCGTGAGCAAGCGGCTTCGGGAAAGGCCGTGGTCTTCTCCTCGCACCAACTCGACCTCGTCGAGGACCTGTGCGAGGAGGTTGCGATCATCAACAAGGGCGTGATCGTGGTCGAGGGCACGGTGCGCGACCTGAAGGATGCCGCCCCGATCCGACACCTTGAGTTGGAGGTCGACGGCGATGCCACCGCCCTGCTGGATTCACTGGACGGGATTCGAAGCATCGAATCCGACGGCGCCCGGCATCATCTGGTCATCGAAGCCGGCACCGACGTCCGCGGCCTTCTAGTGAGAGCCCAGGACGCCGGCCGCATCCGCCATTTCAGTTACACCGCCCCCTCGCTGTCAGACCTCTTCCGGGAGGCAGTGAGATGAGCGACCTCGGAATCGTCTGGCAGATCGCGCGCCGGGAGCTGAGAGAGAGGGGCCGCTCCAAGGCCTATCTGATCACCAGCGTCGTGACCGCCATTCTCGTGGTGGGATTGATCCTGGTTCCGAGGCTCCTCGATGGCGGCACCGACCAGTACGACGTGGGTTCGATCGGATCGAGCAACGAGGCGATCATCGAAGCCGCCGAGCTCCTGGTAAACGCCAACGACGAGCCCGACGCTGAGCCGTCGATTGCGATCGCCACAGTGGGCTTCTCCGACCGAGGGCAGGCCGAGGCAGCATTGGAGGAGCGCGAGCTCGACGCCATCTTGATCGACGGGTCTGAGGTGATCGTCGAGAGCGTCGGCGGCTTCGGCGAGTCCCAGATTCTGAGCTATCTCCAGCGGGGGGCGGCCTCCGTCGAGTTGGAGGCCATCGTCGCCGCCGAGGGAGATGTCGCCGCCGACGTGATCGAGGTCATGACCTCCGATCCCTTGGAGACCAGCACGCTGAGCGGGCAGGAAGCCGGCGACGAATCGAGAGGGGCGATCGCCTACGCCGGGCTCCTCCTTCTATACGGGGCCGTGTTGTTGTACGGGACGTGGATCCTCTCCGGGGTCACCGAGGAGAAGACCAATCGGGTGGTTGAAGTCTTGCTTTCGAGCATCAAACCCTGGCAACTCCTGGCCGGGAAGATCCTCGGCATCGGGATCTTGGGCATCGGGCAGTTTGCGGGGACCATCCTCATTGCGGTCACCACGATTCAGCTCGCCGGGATCTTCGAGTTGCCCAGTCTCAACACCTTCGCGGTGGTGAATCTGATCGTTTGGTTCATCCTCGGGTTCCTGCTGTTCGCAGTGATGTTCGGAGCTGGCGGGTCACTGGTGAGCCGGATGGAAGACGCCCAGAACGTGGCGCTCCCGATGTCGATGACCGCGGTAGCCGGGTTCTTCGTGGCGCTGGCGACCCTGTCCGACCCTGACGGTGTGGCCGCGGTTGTTGGAACGTTCGTCCCCTTGACAG